>Ga0326514_10000431_pt1 | contig 28687 bp, 26 predicted proteins | sample 3_2548_0518_D_FD_203653 | JGI IMG/M metagenome (GOLD analysis project Ga0326514, IMG submission 203653) | Bovine rumen microbial communities from UC Davis, California, United States - 3_2548_0518 | ecosystem: Host-associated > Mammals > Digestive system > Stomach > Rumen | place: USA... | reverse complement strand
TAGATATGGATCCAAGACACCCGGAATTAGCTATTTCTCGCATGAGAGAATTGATGAAACAATATGACCGTATCGAAAATGACATGGCTAAGGCTACTACTTCTGCTAAGCTAGCTGAGCTAGAGAGAGAAGGCGGCCTAGTGATTCAAGAGATTTGTCTAGTCGCTCCTCGTATTCACGAAGCTATGATGCAGACTAGCCGCCAAAGAAGGGTCGAATTAACTCGCCAGATTCTTATACCATCTACAGATGAAGAAACAAAAAAATCTTTAGAGTTTTTCAAAGAGGTTGAAAAAGAAGAACCTAAGCCGAAGAAGAAAACCGCCAAGAAGAAAACTACAAAGAAGAAGGCTGAATAATGGAGTATGAGGTAATTGGTGGTAACCCATCGCCTAGACTCTCTGACCTAAATAACAAAGCAATCAGCAAATTATATGAACTACTAGATGGGTTGGACGCTAAGTCTGACCCAGACCTAGTACGGGCAATAGTAGAGTCATTGGCTAAGCTTAACTCGTCTCTCAAGGGGAGCGACATCCTCCCGCAGGAAGAGAGCGAGGCAGAGCGTGCCGAGAGGCTGAGCGCGGAGGCTATAAAGGAGGCTATGAATGGTAACTGATGAACTTATAGACGCGGTGCGTAATTGGGGGAGAGAAAAAGGCATAAATAACGCTTATCGCCAGCTCAATAAGGTAACAGAAGAGCTAGGTGAATGGGCTCACGAGATATGCCGTGACAATTTCACGACCCCAGAGGCAAAGGATGCTTGTGGAGACGTTTTGGTGACGATTATCATTCTTGCTGACATTTGTGGCATTGACCCAATAAAATGCCTAGAAGGTGCGTACCACGAGATATCTGGGCGCAAGGGGCATACGAGCGAAGGGATGTTCATAAAGGAGGCCTAAAGTTTAAGTTTACCCCATGGGGTTCTAGGCTCATTTATAATTTCGTCTATTGTCCAACCTAGCTTTAATTTTCTTTGTACGGTGCTTTTTGTCACTCCAGCTTTTTTAGATATGTCTGCTAAGCTGACTCTGGCGCCATGGTAATCTAGAAATATTTTCTTTCCCCTCTTTGACTTCTTCATGGGTGTAGTCAATGTTTTTTCTGGTGACCAGCCCAAGTAATTTATTCTATGATAAATAGTTTCTCTGCTTATACCGACTATTTTCTCCCATTCTGTAGCAGTATACGTCTCTCCGTTATAAGTTATTGATGTGGCCATTCCCCTATTATTCACCTGTTCAAGTGGGGTAGCCCATCTACAATTATCTTTAGAGTACCCTTTATCCCTGTCTATTCTATCTAGTGTCATCCCGTCTGGTCTTGGCGACATATCTTCTACAAAATTCCAGAATCCTTGTCCACCTTTTATAGACCATCTTTCGCAGATTGTCACTCCTTTGGCTCCGTAATATCTATAGTCTTTGCTATTTTTGTTGTAACACCTAGTGAACAACCCTTTCCAGACTGAATATAATGGATGTTCTGTAGCCTTCATATTTCATATTATATCACAATATGAAATTTGACACCATACCACGAGCAATGCTATAATGAGTATATGAGCGTAATATTAGCTAATGATTACCAAGGGAACGAGGTACTCACTTCTGAAGAAACTGCTTATACGATAAAAAGAGCTTTATCTGGCGATTATGAAGGGTTCAAATTCTTTTTTGAAAATTGCCTTTTAATCCAAGACCGTGACACTCGTGAATACATACATCCAAAGCTAAATAAAGGTCAACAAATGATAGCAAAAGCTATCTTCAAAAATGTGAATAAAGAAACGAGAGAAGATAAACACAAAGAGATTGTGGTTATCGGCCCGAGGCAATTCGGAAAAAGTACCCTATTTACGGCGATTGGCTTTTATCTAGAATCCTATGTTCCTGGGATGGAACGGCTTAATACAGTCCATACGCTTCAGACAGGTAGCACAGCTGGGAAATATTTTAAGCAAAAAATTGCTCCAATAGTTACTAATGTGCCAGACTATATATACCCCACAATAGAAAGAGACACTATTGGCACCTCTACACTTCTTAAATTCAAAGACATCAAAGGAATCCCTAGAGGCGGTTATTATGAGGTAGTATCTGCTGGTTCTAACTCTGTGCGTTCTGGTACGGTTTCCGTATGGCTATGTGACGAGCCATCTGAATATCGTAACCCAGAGATGGTAGAAGACGCTATTTCTGGTGCCATTTCGTCTTACGCTTGGTCGTTTACTGCATATATCGGAACCTTTTCCGATAGGCTCTCTAATTACTTCCTAAATAAAATCAAGTTAGCCCTTGATAATCCAGATGATATTGAGCTAGTCTTCATCCCTTGGTTTTTGGTTTATGGGAGAGAAGGAGATGATGCTGGGTACACAATGGACGATTGTACGGAATACGATAAAGATGTGGTAATCCCTGAGATGCGCAAGTACGGCATTCCGGAGAATGAGTGGCTTAGTAAAATAGGGTGGTATCATACAAGAGGGCTGAGAACGTCGAAACTCCGGTATGAATTTCCGAGTTCAGTGCAAGACATCATCAACATGACTTCCGATAAGATGGTGTTTCAGGAAGAGAGTCTCAAGAAGCAAGAGGCGAATATCCTATCTGGCAAACAATACCGCATCATAACAGATAACTCTACTGGTAAGGTTGAGGCCCAGGAGACAGAAGTCTCCCCGCTGACGATTTTTAAGGAGCCTCTTTACGGCCATCGCTACCGCATTTCTATCGACCCTATCACTGCTCAAAGTGAAGAGACCGATTACTTTGCTTTTCATGTGATGGACCTTAATAATAATGAACAAGTGGCTAGGTTTAAGGAGAAGGGGCTCCAGGACGAGGACTATGCTGACTGGGCTGTCTCGGTAGGGACTATTTATAATAAGGCCGAACTTTGCCCAGAAATAAACGTAGCTAATGGGTTTATCGTTGCTGTAAACTCGCGCAGATACTACAGATGGTATTACCAAGATAAAAAAGCACAGAAGGACCGTATACCTGGTCTCCGAACTACGGTCAGTAGTAAAGAGAGGATGATAGACGCCTTGAATGCTATGCTTGACCGAGAGACCATCATAATACATGATGCAGAAACCCTGGAGGAGCTACGTAACTTTGTAAAGATAACTAAGAAGAGGTCAGACGGGTCAACGTTTATTAGAATGGCTGCTAAGGGGAAGTCACATGATGATCTTGTGGCAGCTCTTTGGATATATGCTGGCTCGCTTGATTTAAGACAGATAGAAGGGCGAAAGAGGTCGGGTTTCGCTGTTATATAAGATAAAGGAGGTAAGATGATAAATATAGTTAGTGAAATTATAGAGAGACATCCAGATGAAGAGATAATCGCTCACCTAGAGAAGATAGTCTCTGGCGTAGTCAAGAACTACACCGTAGCTCTGGACAAAGGGGATAGCGATATCCTATGGGCTAATCTCGGAGACCTCACCCAAGTAGCGTCAATACTGAGAGGGATGAGAAAGAGAAATGAAGCTCGTAAAGCACAAAAAGAATCGTGATATAATAAAATAAGTTTAACAAGAAAGGAAACTGATGGAAAACAATCCAACAGCTGCCGCAGAAGCTCCGAAGGCTCCTGAGACAGAAGCAGCTCCACAAAACACTAACCCAGAGCCAGCACAGGCCCCAGCTCCAAATTTGCATGGCTTCACAGAGGAACAGCTCGCAGAGATGGAAAAGTTTTACTCTGCCAATGGCGGTTATGAAAAAGCTTTTGGTAAAGTTAAATCGGCGATAAGCAACCCAGTTAAGCCAGCTGAGCCAGCTGCGAAGCCTGCAGAAGCTCCAGCCCAACAGCCTCAGTCTCAGCCAGAAGCGCCAGCTTATAAAGCTCCAGAAGGCTCAATCTCTCCTCAAGAGTTCTTAGCTCACCAATATTTCAAGGGCCTCTCTCAAGACCCGAAGTACGCAGGTATCTCTGAGCAGATTGCTAATGGAGATATCTTAAAAGAGATGGCTGCCTTCAATATCCAGGCTTTGAACCAGGATGGTTCCCTTAATGACGGTATGGTTCGTAAGTTCCTTGACCTCAAGGCTCAGACTGTTCCAGCTAAACCGACTGCGGCAGAGCCAGACGCTTCCGCTGCTCCTACGGTGAGCTATGTGAATGTGGGAGACAAGATTGAAAATATTGACCAGGCTTATCAGGTTATTATGCAACCAAACCACCCGAAGTCTAAAGAGGCCGAGGAGTTCATCAAAAACCATTTGAACCCAAATTCTGGAAAAAAGGGCTAAGTGTTGTATAATTAGATATGTCTCCTTTCCCTCCTCCACAGGAAAAGGAATAGTTGTTAAAAATACCCCGTTTACCCTTTCGGGGTATTTTTCTTGGTTTAAGAAAGGGCTATATTATAATAAAATTATGGATCAGAATTACGATGAAAAGTATTGGAGTCGCCCCTGTCCAAAGGTGAAATGCAAGAAGACATCAAACTGCTTGCATTACTTCTCTATCCCAGCCGCTTTAGGTGACGATAGCGGAAGCGCCGCACCGAAGAAGGGTGATTATTCTAATGCAATAGTAGAATATGAAGCCAACGGAGCTGTGTACATTTATAGTTCCGAAGGCATACCAGTAAATATAAAGGAAGGAAACTAAATGGCAAAAGGAGATACTAAGACCAACCAATATCTCGACATAGCCGCCAACGGGACCAGGGCAGATTTGCCGACTGATACCTGTTGCGAAACCCGTACCCAGACCCTGATTAGGGGTGTGGCCGAGCGGATTATGGATGTTGAGGATGAGGTCGAGGAAATAAAAAATAATCCAGATGTGGTAGACATCGTGGCGACCTATGCAGATTTGCAAGCCTACGACACCCAGCATCTGACCGATAAGGACATTATTCGCGTGCTCCAAGATGAGACACACGACGGAGAGTCGACTTATTACCGATATAACAAGCAGTCCGATACCTGGACTTATGTGGGCGAGTCTAAGCAGTATGAGGACTTCGTGGGAACTGATGGCACAACTACTGGCGAAGCAGGTCTAGTCCCAGCTCCAGTTGCTACTGATGCAGGTAAGTTCTTATGTGCTAGCGGCCTGTGGGAAACTATTCAAACAGGAGGCGGCGTAATCGAACTAACTACGGCTGATTACAATTACCCGACAGACAATCCAACAAGCGTGGCTTTGTGGTTGCTAGATAGCGGAGTGTATTCTTTCTCTGAAGTAATGAATTTTAGTTATGTTACCGCCGGTAGCGTAGCCTTCGGAAGCGGCACTATATTGATGGTATCTAAAGATAGCTCGAACACCTCTTATGTCCTCGTTAATACAAACCACGATATATACGCAGGGAAAGTGACTAATGCTGGAGAATGGAGCGATGCTACTAAAACATTTCTGAACAATACCGATATTTTGCAGTCAACGGGCACTTCTACTACCTCAGTTATGTCCCAGAAGGCTGTAACTAGTATGGTGTTTGCTGACCCAAGTACTAACCAAACTATTCGCATTGGAACAAGCACTGTTCAAAGTAGCGGATCCTCTTCTGTGATGATAGGACATCGTTCGCAATGCACTGGTCAGCTTGCCACAAGCCTTGGACCTACTACTTCTGCCGATGGTTTTCGTTCTATTGCCATAGGAGGTAGCACAGCAGGCAAGGATTTTAGCATAGCATTGGGTGATGGTAGCGGTTCATATGCTAATAAAGCTATTACTATTGGAAACGAAAGTGTTATACCAGCAACTGGTATAGGCTCGATTGCTTTGGGTGCGTATTCAAGAGCAGAAATGCGAGGAGAGATGAATGTTGGTTCGTCAAATACTGACTTTGGTTACAACAACTCTAACTACCGCTTGCTTACAGGTCTCTATGACCCACAATCAGACCATGATGCTGCGACTAAGGGTTATGTAGATGGACTAATATCCGCTTTGGAAGCACGCATAGCCGCCTTAGAAGGGAATTAGTATGCTAATCCCCCATATCACAAGCGAGATGTTGTCCAAGCAGCCTGACCAAACTGTCAACGTTATCAATCGGTTGATAGATGAAGTCAATGAGTTGACACGCAATAAAAAGTGAGCTATACTAGGCTAATCAGGTACCAGGCTTCTAGTCTGTTCCTGTTCGTCAATGCGAAAATCACCTGAGCCCATCGGGTGGTTTTCTTTTTTTACTTTTATCTTAGAGACATTGTATAATAAGGCTATGGCACAAATATTACCTGAAACGGAAGTAACAGAGTTCGAGAACCGCTCTTACGTTAATCCGCAAGTTGCAGTAGACGAATCTGGTACTTTTATTGATAATCTTAGACAAACACAACAAGCGAATACTGAACAGATAGCACAAGACACCTATAACCTTGGTACGGCTGTACCATCTAACCTTGGTGGTCTTATGGGGGGAGAAGGATATTGGACTTCACGGTACCAGACTCCTCAGACCAATGCCACAGTAGCTAACCTAAGAGCAGCGGCTCAAGCTAAGGCTCTGAACGACGTCTTGGCGAATGAACAAGCTATCTGGAAGAACCGGTACCAACAAGCGTACAGAAATTACCAGAAACGGATGAATGATAAAACTAATCAGCCTAGCACAACGGGAGGAGGGGGCGGCAACACCAAGTTAGACATAGATGTAAATTCTGGTGACAATTCTAGTGGGGAAACAAATGAGAATGCTACAACTACTGGTCCAGGATATATCACCAGCGTTCAAGGGGGGCTTAACGTCTACACAGATCAGAACGGAGGACGTTGGACGTTGCGAAATCCTGAAAAAGGCGATGAGACGTTATTAGGAGGGCTTACTTCAGTAGGAGGCAACCTTTTGCGCACTTTCCCAGATGGGACCCCTTTGACCAATGGCGCTACATATTCTGCAGGGGGCAAAATGTTTATGTACATTCAAAACTCGCAATATCCCAATGGAACCTTTTTCCGAGTAGGAGACTCACCAACATATTCATATAGGTAGGAGAAACGGATGAACAATGACAATGTAGAAATAAAAGATATTTTGAAAGAACAAAACCCGCCCTTAACAGGTTTGCCAAGATATACCCCCAATGCCGGTGGTTTTGGTTTGCGTGATGACCAAGGCAACGCAACTGGAAATACTTGGTACAACATAGAAACTCCGACCCCATCGGCCGAAGACCAGACAGCTCGCATCGGAGACTATGTTTTGCAAAAAGGCACTCCAGTAGTGGTTCCCAATTCCCCAACAGACCTTTCTCAAAAATATAAGATTGCCCTCGGTGGGAGTGGATTGTCTAGTCAAGAGGCGGTTGCTCAGTCAGTAGATATGCCAAGTATCGCTGGCGGGGCAGCAGCTGGTGCTGCTATCGGGTCGATGTTTGGGCCAGCAGGCGCATTGATAGGTGGCTTGGCTGGGGCTCTGAATACCTATAATACTAATGCCGAGGATGCTCTTAAAAAATGGCAAGAAGAGAATATAAAGTATGATACTGCTGTAGAATTTTACAGAGATGATACCGGCAAGCTCAACTACAAATTAGACTATTCAAAAATGGGGACTGGTGGTCCTCGCTCTGGCGAAGGCATTAAAGAGGCTCAAACTAGAGAAACTCAGGTGTCGCTAGGAGATGATGGTAGATTAAAAGTCACAGTTTCTCCGATATTCGCATCAACTGCTAGATTCCAAGAATTAGTCAACTGGATTTCCGAGAATTATGCTGGGCTCACAAAAGATACTGAAAATTATGAGCAAATAATAGAAGAAATTAAGAATGGCATAGATGGAGAGGCTCAGAGCTATGTGACCAACATGAGACTCTATGCGGATTATGCGAACAGATTCCCAGATGCTAGCCCAGAGGCCATTGTCGCCGCTTATATGACGGAAGTGTCTGGCTATATCGACCCAGAGAAAATGGGTGACTTTTCAATGTCTGTTATTGGGACAAGTGGCATCGAGACTAAGACTGCAAAAGACTTCTTTGATTCTGTGCTGAACATGAGTATTGATGACAAGAATCGGTTGCTGGAACGACTAAATGATATTGTATATGGGGATAATGACTATGGTGCCAACGAGAAGGCAGTGGCATTCGGTGAATTAAGAGCTCTTTACACTGTAGCTCGTAACCCAGAAGGGTATGAGAATGATAAGTATCAGGGAATGTTGGATGCTGATTTCTTTGTTACGCTTATGAGCAATTTCTCTCCTCTAGGGCTCAATGCTGGTGATGTCCTCCATTTTGTGTCGGGTGGCAACTGGATCCAGACAAAGCAAGAGTTCTTAAACCAAAATGATTTCGCCAGGTTTGTCGGAACGGTTGGTAGTGTTGGGGCCGGATTTGGATTATTCAAAGGGGCAACGGCCCTAATTGAGAAAGGCATGAAGCTCCTACCAGGCACTTCGCAGCTGTTCAGGGCTTCTCTTGAAGGACAAAAAGGCGGAGCTTTGGCCTTCTTCGCCCAGAACACTGGCAACACTAGAGAAGTAATGAAAGCAGCCTCTGCTAGCGCCGCTTTCAAAACAATGAAGGTGGGGGTATTTGATGCCGCCCTCGCTGGCTCTAAAACGCTCGTTAGTGGCACAGATTTCTGGTCAGAATTTGGACAAGACTTAGCCAGAGACGCTATTCTCGAAGCAGTATTTTCATATTATGATACTGTGCAATTCCAAAAAGCCGTAAATGAGTCTGTGACCTATGTCTATAGAGACCCTAAAACGGGGAACATAAAAACGTTGCCAAACTTAGAAGAAAGCGTTTTTGTCGATACTCCTATATCTGAGACGCTAGTAGAAAAACCAGTTTATGACAGTAATGGTAACAGAGTCGGGACCGAGTGGGCGACCAAGACTGAGGGCGGTCTTTCTAAATATGAACCAGTAGGGGCTGCGAGCTTACAGCAGACTAGAGCAGGAGAAGAAGTAGGCATCGTTCAGTCAGAATATGGTACAACCTATTATTACAATGGCACTGCCGTGACGGTTTCTCCGACTGGCGAAGTTCAAAAAATGTTAGCTACCCCAGAAGGAATGACCGATGGCATTCCAGTGTTAAAAACTGGAGTGGCCGAAGAAGCTGATGTTGCGACTACAGAGCTTACTACAGTAGAGCAAACGCTTGAAAGGATGGGGTTGCCAAAAGATGTCGAAGTATTCGCTCTCCCTTCTCAGAGTGCAGCAGCAGCAGAAGTAGCTGGAAAGATTGCAAAATTAGACACAACAAAGGCTGGTCTCGCTATCAATACGAATTTATTTAACAAGAATGCTGCACTTGACACTGTGAATGAAATAGCTCTAGCTAAAACTGGCGACTTGACTGCTTGGCAAAACCGTAGCCAGAAGTTCGTAAGCGTGCTAGACAATGCTAACCAAGAAATAAACTTGATGCGAACTGGCGGGTATGTCAAAAATTCAGAGCAAGCGTTTAACGATTATCAGATGACCCTAGGTGCGTTAAACTTGACTCGGCGGTACACTAAAACCGACGCTAACTTCTTGAAGGCGATTACTCAGCTGGAAAGGGCTGCTTATCTTGATAGGCATAAAGTGGAGGGGGACACTAGGAATTACACAGCAGAGGCTCTTGAGAAATATGGGGATGCTATTGCTAAAGTTCCAGACGACAGAGCGGCTGTACTTAGAGACTTTAACGAAAAGAGAAAAGCCCGTCACGATGCGACTAAAGCTTCGGCCAGAGAGTCCGGCAAGATTGACATCAAAAAATTGGATAGCTTTACTGATTCTGACCTGCAAAAGGAAATCGGATGGGTGCCACAGTGGGGCAAGAAACAAACCTATAACGGTTTGCTTGATAAGTTCTATGGTATTTCGCAGGAGAGAAACTTGTATAAGGAATGGCTGCCAGAAGGTGGCTGGGTTGACTTGGACAAACTAGAAGACCCGATTAAAGCAGACGAGAGATTCTTGAATTTCGTTGCTACCAATATGGGTATCACCGATATGATTGAGAACACGGCTTCTGCCCTTGACGACGCTCGGATGCTTGTGGATAATACCCCAACCAGTGAGACTATCAGAAAGAGGAAGCTCGATTCTATTAAGAATAAAGATGAGCTCACTAAAAAGTTCTCTGATATGATTGCCGAAAAGAAGAAAGAAGTCAACGAAAAGGTGATGAGCCAGAAGCAGTATAAAGACTGGGTATTAGACCTGTATAAGAAATATGATATTGATGGTTCCATCAACGATGTGTTCAATAGAAATGCAATATCGGCAAGAAGCTGGGACAAGATTTGGAAAAATGCCAGTCCAGCAGTTCGTAAGACAATTCGTGGTGAGTTGAAAAAAACTTCTCTTCAGACTGGCTATGGCATTAAAGACACTAGGGCTAGGCTGAACGCACAAGTGCCAGGCGCAGATGTGTTAGACTGGAGCTTGCTCGGCCGTAGCCAAACTAATGGTCTTGTACCAGGTGGGCTGTATGCTGGAAAGGATAACCCAGTAAAAGCTTATATAATGAGCGTTGATGACTTAGTAAAATTGGCTGGGTACGATTTAGATGAAATATCTCCGAACGAAGAAGCAAGTGATGCGATTGAAAAACACATCAACACTAAAGGTATTGTCCCGATGCTCCCTGCACATATTAGGGGGAGCGGAGACGGTCCAGAGATATGGTTAAAGATGAGATGGGGGCATAATTCTGATAGCCCATGGCATTGGGGGAAATACCTTAAGACGCTTAAAGAACGTGGCATAGAGAAAATCCCTGTAGCTATTGATGATGCTAGAGGCTCAGACTTCAATTCCGTATTTTATCAGGTCCGCAATTCTGGCATTGCTCAAAAAGGTATGGACAATATGGTGGCAGAGATTGATAGGGTGATTGCTAGTGGGGAGAAACCAAATTTCGATGTCAGAGATATATCTGCGGCCCTTCATCTTTCTGGCATGAGTAGAGACAGGCTGAGGAAGCGAATCCGCAAAAGCATCCCATCCAGTGCAGAAGAAGGAGTTTCTTATATCACAAATGGCGAACTAGAAGATTTACTCGATGAAGCTGCGATTTATGATTGGGCTAATGACGCAGAACTAAATAGCTTAGCAGACAACATTGAAAACGTGGTTAAGGCTAAGATTGGTTATGTTCCGCAGGATATTACTGCTGATGTTCAGCGGGCGTTCTCTGAATATGGCCAAATACCATTTTATCATGGTCAGCATGCTCCATTGGGTTCTATGGAGTATAACGACCCAAGTGGGGCTAGAGACGCTTATCGGGGGGCCGGGGATGCTTATTGGCTAGCCCCGAACTCAAGCTATACGGACGATTATGGCAAAAACAAATTAGTTGGCACTATCCCCATTAAAGACTTTATGTCTGACAAAGAAAAAGCAACACTTATCCAAAAGCTTAAAAAAGAATATACAGACATGCGACAGGGCATGATTGAAAAAACCAATAAGCTGTATAACGACTTTACTGAACCCATAGACCGCATGATTATGTCTGATTCTCCATTAGCAAAGAACGCTTTGGACCTTCATAAGAAAAATCTTATCGCTACCTCAGAAATAGGGAAAGTTGTAGCGCAGGATTTATTGGCCAAAGGGACTCCGGCTGAAAAGAAGATGGCAGAGCGGTATATCTCTATAAGGAAGCTGCTTGATTATGATACATACACTGATGAAGATATAAACAATGTTGCTAGTGGGCAACTCAGAAAAGATTTGAAGAAGTATCTTGAGCTTGAAAAAATAGTTGACGGAGCAACCGGAGGAGAATATAGCCCGAAGGATATTCAGAGCTATCGTGCTCTTGCTGAATACGCTAAAAAACCCATCATTGATATTTCTGAAGATGGTTTTGCTGATGGAACTGCATTCTTCTATTTTAAGGGGGTCGACCCAGAATTCGATGAAGAGGTAGGGCAACAATTGGCGTCTCAAGCATTATTCGACAGACAAAATCCACAGTGGACTGGAGACACCATTGCCAATGCGATGGAAGAATATGATGGCATGTCTCTCGACGAGATGATAGACAATGTCACTATGGGGCAAGGCTTCGACGAAGGTTGGGACGACCTATTTGAACAATTCGATGCTGGTGTAATCAGCTCTAGTGAGCTTTCTGAAGAGGTTTCAAAGTTCTTCAAGGGAGTAGAGAAAAGATATCCAGGCATAGGTAAAGTTATGCAAGAAACTTGGGATAACAACACTATCCAAGACTTGCGGGACATGAAGTTCAAGTACTGGCATCCATCCACTGGATATCCGACCATTGACGACAATGTCGCTGGACAGTTCCTGGAAGATATGGGGGAGAGACCGCCCCAGACTGGAGAGCCAGTCCCAGAGGGGCAGACTTCTATGTGGGACGTTATTGACCCCACCAACCCGGCAAATGTACCAACTGAACCACAGTTCAAACAGCCAAACAGAGTAACCTATAATGACTATTTTATGGGGGTTCAGGCGGACCCGAACACCAGAAACAGGGTTCGAGATGCGATAAAAGCTAGCCAGATAGATAATCTTGTCAGGAATGTCACGAGCTTGCTCTATGAGGCAGCCGAGTATAACAAAGACTTTGGGTATACATTTGATACAAAGTCCTACCTCAACACAAGCTTAATACCTGACTTGAATAACTCGATATCTAACAAGGACAAAAGCTTGGTCGCAGGTGTGGTCAACAAGGGTATCCTCGATGTCGCCCCATATCGTAGTCGCTCTGAAGTTCTCAAGAGCGCTCAAGAATCTGTGGCAGAGGAATGGCGTGATTGGGCAGAAAAGCATATCAAGGCTGGTCGTGCGTCTAATAAGGAACTTAAAAAGTTTGCTGAGGACAACGACTTAAAACTGCCAGATGACAAGCGACCATTACCGAACAAAATTAAGCATGCTCTTTGGCAAAAGATTGTCAATGGAGAAAAACTCCCGAACATTGAGGAGTTTAGCTATGGCGACATAGTCCAGCGGGCTAGAGGTTGGCACGATACCGTATTAAAGAGCGAATCTGGCTCAACAAGACAAGCGGATGCAGCCGCACAGCTTAAGAAGGTCCAGACCGAGTTTTACCAAAAATTAGATGAAACTCCACTATTCCAAAGTGCCACGAAGGATAAGAAGGAATTGGTTGACTTAGTAGCAGCAGAGATAAATGGTGAGACTGTAGACGCTTATGAGATGGGAGCCGCCACTAGGGCTGTCGGCATGGATGGCAGATACCCAATTACATGGTATCGTAAGGGCAAACCGTACACTAGGTTTATCACTTATCGCAATAAGGAAGAGCAGAGATTAGCCGAGGCTATTACAGAACTGTTCACAGACAAGCAGCTTATTAAACAGCCGGGTGTTATTAGCAGAGTCGCTTCGTTTGTCGCTAACGATTTCCGTTTGCTTACTACTGGCTTTGACCCGACTAGGGCACCGCTTAACTTCGCTCGTGATACCGGAAGGGGGCAAATTACATCTGCTGGGCAGTCATTCATCAACCCACAAAGAATATTTAACAGTTTGTTAGAAACTGGTTCGTATACTGCCGCTGAGAAAGAGAAGCTTTCTAAGGCGTTAGACAATGTCGCTCAAATGGTAGCTGGAGAAACCTATAACGCCGCTTATCGTAGCGGCAGGAACACTGCTACCCAGGCCACTAAACAATATCTTAGCAAGACCGGGGCGAATCCACTTAGGAGATTCACCTATAACCTTATTCACGATAAAAGGTCTATTGCCGAAGCCCCAGCTGACTTCTTTGAAGGGCTGACTAGGAAACGTTTGGCTAAATCCGCTGCTGTGGTCAAGCTTCGACAGCTTCAGAAAGACGGGGCGAGCTTTGAGGAACAGTTGAAGGGGATGGTTGATTCAGCCTTCTTCGCCGGTCGTGAGTACACTGCAAACTTCGCAAGAAAAGGTAAGCTAATTGAGCAAACAAGTAAATATGTTGCTTATCAATCATCGGCTTACGCAGGTTTGAATGGTATGAAAATGGCATTCATCAATAATCCAGAAGGGGTATCGAAGAACTTTGCTGTGTTCCTAATCGCCTATCTAATTCTCTTGGCAGACACTTTGGGCGACGAAGACTCTCGTAAGAACTATTACAGACTTTCAGAATACGACAGAGGGAATAGCTTAGTGATTTCTCTTGGTGACGATACGGTTTTGACTATCCCACTAGACCAAGAGGTAGCGGCATTCCTATTCCCTTATCGGCGCTTTATGGAAACACTCAACGGAGTAGATCCAGTATCGTTCTTTGAGTTTGTTTGGGGTACCCTCACGGAGCCTCTACCGATGGACTTGTCGGGTTTCTCAGAGGGTGAAGGCTTTAATTTAGTAAGAGGGCTCCAAAAACTTACTTCTCAGAACATGCCGAATATCATGGCTGGGATCCAGGAGGCTTCTACTGGGTACGATTTGTACTACGGCACGGATATTCGTGTAACAGATGAGACCCTGAAAGACTATGGGATTTATAATCCAGAAGCCGGTGACTACACAACTGCTGCTAACAACTCTGCGTTGTTGAGGCAAGTGGCAAATATTACTGGTATACCTCAATGGCAACTCCAAACTATGGTGAGCAATTATGGAGGGAATGTTGGCCAGTATGTGCTTAATATCCTAGACAAATTAGGTGGGGCTTCAGAAGACGCACAGGGTGGAAAGGACTTCGCTAACGCAGTGTTCAAATCGTTTGTGGCAACCGACCAAGATGCTGCTAAAAGCGCTTTTTATGATGGTATCCAGCAGTTACAAGGGGAGAAGAGAAAGCTTATTCAGAAAATTGCTGATTACAATGAGGACATCAAGACCGCTAGTGGAGATGCAAAAGTTGAGCTACAGATTAAACTACAACAAGCAAAAGATGAATATGCGGTCAAGGTCGCTGATTTCGTAGATAAATATATTAGTGCGTATGAAATCACAGGTGGTTTACCAAAGAGCCAAGCGATGCAGGTCTACTACCTATTCCGCCTGGACGATGACGATACTGTGTATGAGTCTGGTTCGGTAGAGGAATATTACAACAGCCAAGCGGCCCAGAAGTTCAAAAATCAGGCAACAGCGATGTCCGCACCAATATTAGATAGATACTACAACAACCGTATAGGAAATGTATACCAAGATGCAGAGGGGAACTGGCGAAGATATTTGTCTTCTGGTATGCAAGCCATGCGGAATACTATTTATGGCCAAGGAGAAGAGCACATGGTCGGCTTACTCAATATCCTAGAAGGAAAAGATTCTAGCCTCAAAGCTTTACGCACACGAATTAGAAATGCCCGAAATGAGGCCTACAATGCCAAGGATTGGGCGACTAGAAATGCTCTCGGTTATGAGCTTGACAAGGCAGTTGTGGAGGCCATTTCCCCATACGTCGAAAAATATGGAGCAGAAAATGTGCTTGGCAATAACGAGGTGCTGGACTATTTGTCAGATTGGTTTATAGTCCCAGACGATTTCATTAAACCAAAGAGGGGAAAATATGTTTCACTCGCAAATAGTGGGAGTACCCAAGAGGCCTTTGTGCGGCCATATATTAAATATGTATTTGGATTACCTACAAATTACTATCCATATAGTGACGTATCATTAACTAGCCCATCCCTAGGGGATTTTGGGAGATAAGGAGAAAGAATGGAAACACAAGAAGCAAAACAGCGACTCTATGACTCCTTTGGGATGAATAAGGTCGAGAAGGCTCTATCGAAGAGGGCGGAACAACAGACTACGCCATCTGAGCCAGTTCCAGAGCCGGTAGACATCTATCAGCGTAACCAAGACCGCATTCGTGAAGTAAACCAGAAGTCTTACCCAAGGGGGTCTTCTACTATCGTGAATACGGCGGTGTATAGCGTCATTGACGGTGCTGGAGGAGAAGGCTTAGCTCGTGCATATAAGAAAGCGAAAGAAGAGGTGGACACTCTCAAGGATATGGACGAGAGAGGTCGAGCGGATTTGCGACGGCAACAGTACATGCAGGAGTATTTCCTCCCAGCAGTAGAGCTTGTCGTCAACTCTGCTTCTCCAGACGAGGTGCTAAACTCCAAACAAGCATTGGCAGACCTAGACAAGTATGCCCTCCTAGAAGGCTCTGGAAAGGGCTACACGGCGACTTACATCCGTCAGGCCTATGGCAACCAACTTGGGCAAGTAGAAGGCCGTAGCGACGCTTCTGTGAGGTCTGGGATGCAAAGACTTAATATGTTGCTAGACCAAGGACAAATAAGAACAGCAGTAGGGCTAGCGAACAGGCTGAAGAAACAGGTAGATAAGGGGGAGGCCCAGGCTACAGACGAAGACTATGAGCTAGTCAGCCGTGTCGTTGCTTACTATGCCTAGGTATGTTATTATAAGTATAACAACTAAAGGAGGTATCAATGGACACAATTAAAGCGGCGAACAAGGTTATCAAAGAAGGGATTGCTTTGCTTGCAGACGATATGAAAGGCGACTTCAAAGCCCAGGCTTCCGACATCTTTATTGATGAAGCTATCAATAACGCTTGCGGCGCTCTTAATGAAAATGAAGAAAAGATTGCTATGCTCAGAGCATACGCCGTACAAGAGGCTAACCGAGTAGCTTCTACTCTCTGGAGAGAAGGCCTAATCACACCAGAATATGAAAAAGAATACCGTGCTCTTCCTTCAATGAAAGAGATGGCCGATGCTTATAACGCGTTTACCGACGAGCGTAAGAGCCGTATGGATGAAGTTATGGCTGACCACAAAGTCATTGCAGACGAAGAGAGAGAACTAGATATCTTCAAGGGTATCATCAATGGTATCCCAGCAGAAGAGTCTGAAAAGCGTTACGATGAGTATCGCCAGCAACAGCAAGCTGCGATGGCTGGAGGCCGCTAATGACCCTCAAGCGTGATGCTCGTGGGACATTGCGTGACTATAAACGTGAATATTCTAGGTTTCAGAGCAGCAAAAAAGCTAAGCGAGACAGGGCGGCTAGGAACACCGCCCGTCGCAGGGCTGAGCGAGAAGGGAGGGTGCACAAAGGTGATGGAAAAGAAATCGACCATAAGAACAGCACTCCTACCGATAATCGCCCAGCTAATTTAAGAGTAGTATCTCGTCGCACGAACCGAGCCAAGAAAGAGAACTCGCGTCGTCGAGGTAGCCGTAGGAATAGAAGCTCATGGGGCCTGTAGAAAAGAAATACTTATATGATTATGACGATCCATATAAGCTTCTCGCCCATCATATAGTAGGTTTTTATCGTCCAGCAGATGTGCTAAGGATGCTCACAGATAACGCATACATAAAAAATAGAATCATCAAAGAGACGAGAGATTTAGATTTGGGTGGCCACTACATAGACTGTATTATAGAGGGAATACTAGAGGATAAAGATAGGATGGAGTATATGCAAGAGTTAGATAAATTAGCCTCCTACTATTACTCTAAACTAGACAAAGAACGGCTAAGAGATGAAATCTTAGCCGTTCTAAATGATGCTGGGGTTTCTCTAGGTTGTTAAGCAACTGGTGGTAAGTTCTCATCACACAGGACATAATCTAGCCCCGTTCGGAGATGTATCCTATTATGAGTACCAGCAGAAGTGTCATTATCAAAGTTAATAAAAGTGTTTTTGCTAATATATCTATCATAGAATTCGCCTCCCCCACCGAAACAATCTGGAAGTGGAAGATGCTCAACTCCTTCTTTGTCAAAGTAGACAAACTTATCAGAGGTATATGAGCAGTGGGCCTCTGGGAATACATACCCAATGTCGTCACTTAGGCTAATTATTACGGGATGTGTCTTTATTCTATCGCAAGTGATTCCATCAAGTTGTTCAAAAACTATAGGGGCCCAGCCTCCTTTTTTCATTACAGACAGGAACTCGCTGAACTGGTCTATAGAGGATTTCCTCTTTGCTCCATTCAGTGGTTCATCTGGATAAAGCATTTCTGCCATTAGTCTACTCCTATTACTATACTTATGTCTCCACCATGTTCCCTAGCCCAAGAACTATAAATCGAAGTCATATACCAATCTGCACCTAGGTCTAGAAAATAGTGTTTCGCCACCTTCTCTATTTCGGCAACGTTCTCTGGCTGAGTATCGATAAGGGTCATCAGCTCAAGCCTGGTGATTTGCACTTCAGTCTTTTTATCTGCCGCTTGTACCTCTTCTCGGAATTCGCTCATCTGGGACGAGATAGCGTTGGTGAATTGTGAAGTCGCCCAAGACACTATTCCGGTTAGTGCGCCCAAGATGACTAACGCCGCAGATATAAGCGAAGCCACCTTAGACGTTCTCTCACTAACACGGTCAAACAGCTTTCTTTTGGCCTTGTTTGTTTTCTCTCCCACTTTTAGAAGTCTCCATTGACGTTCAATGTGTAGTCGTCAAGAGGCATAAATAGCTTTTGCCCAGTAATTGTGTTATCAGTGGTTGGAGCCCCATTCTCATCTGCATAATATTGAGAGCCAGTGATGTAGTTGTGTCCTGCTGGGATGCGGAGGAAGCCATTAGCTTGGATAAGCATCTTGCCATTCGTGTAGTTCCCAATCATCAAGAACATCGCACGGTGGTTAGCATCAGACAGTCTCATTATGTTGCCACCAGGTTGGGTATCAATGTACCCTGCTCGTACCTGGTTCTCTGGGATAGTTAGAGCTGTGTTGTTGGTATCCATAGCGATAACATTCGCTAGGTTCCCAGTAGGCATTACCCTCGCCCCAGGGATTCTTACTGGAGTTAGAATGGTGTTCCCAGTCTCTTCATTATAGATGGACCTCATCCCGAAGAAATAATCTGGAGCTGTAGCTAAATCATCAATATCAACATCGTTGATGCTTGTGATTGTGTATGGTTTGTTGTTACAATCTGTCATAATTTCCTTTCTTTATTAACCGAAGATCTCGTCTCCGTACGCGTTATCTGCTAACAAGTGTGTATATAGACCATGTGTCTTATCAAGAGTCGTTACAGTGCCGCTGCCCTCGTTGATTACAACATTCGGGTCAGAGTAATCATTGATATTACCAAAGACCACCTTGACATTAGCAGGAGCATCCGCCGGAGGTGTAAGCTTTTCTTCAATGACTTGTAGCCTTCTCTCATGGTTGGCCAAGGTCTGGTTGATGTTCTGGATAGCGGTATTGATGTTCGTGATTGTTGTCTTCAGGTCATACGGCTCAAACAAGTGCGTCTCTTCGTTATACATATAGACAATGCCGTCTTCCGGTTCTTCGCCAGTCTGAGTCACGTCTTTTAGGTATTGCATAGAAATTATGCGGCTTAGGTCGTCGCCATGGATACAGTCGTTGTCACCACAGCGCTCCTCTTTCTCGTATACCAAGCAGTTAGGGTTTTCCTCTGGGGATAGATAGAGAGAAGTGCAGGACTCATAATCCTTAACAGCTTGGGCTAGGTCGATACACTGTTTGTCCCAAGAAGTTTCTACACATAGGGTGCCTTCTTCGTCTAGTGTAAGGCTGGAAAAAGCGTCTATGCACTGGCTATCTATCTTATCACAGTCGTCTATTCGGTTGAAATCTGCTACTGTGCTCATTATGCGTCCCTCCTTACAATTACTATTTCTCCGGTATTTTCATCTAGGTAAAGCTGAGCTACCTTGCCATCTTTTACTGGAGGGGTGGACACTACAGTCGGTTTCACCCACTTAGCTTTGTTTTGCGCAGCCCAGGCAAGATACGAGAAGGTAGTAGTATCTGTCGGAGGCATTAGGCTCACCATCTTACCATCAGCATCAGAGCCGAGGATATAATCTAGCGAAGTCCCGCCTACATCAATAGGGCTTGTAGATACCCAGCCATCGCTGATACCTTCGCAGCCTTCACCACAATCGGCGTCTTTACGGTAGTTCAGTATGCCATTATCTTTAATACTGTTAGCGTCTACATCTCCAATATCTGCTAGGTGCAAGATAGAACCGAGCTCTTGGGCCGATAAGATGCTGTCATTACACTCTCCGTGATAGTTTAATGTTCTTGATAAGGTATCAATAGAGAGCGTGGTACAGGTTTCTCCAGCCCGTACAACTGGTTCAAAATCATACCAGATTGATTTTCCATTTACGTTGAACCTGAGCGTTGCAGGATCATCTGGCATTGCTTCTACGGAAAAGACTGGCTCTGCACATCCACAAGGATTCTTGCATTTATTGTTGCAAGAGTCGCAGTCGCATTTGCCGCATCCGCAAGGTGTATTGTTCATATTCATACTCTCATTATAGTAAAGAATAGGAATAAAAATAAAAAAACATTGGTGGCAATGTATAATGGGGGTATGAGAATGCAATTAAATGACTTATCTGATAAGCTGCAAACGCTTCTAGGAGATGGAACGGCTGACATCCCAGAAGATTTTTTGATAGCAAGCTACAATTATTGCATCAATGATTTGCCAATGGTGCCAAAGCTAGAGAAGCTTTTTTCTAAGCACAGGCAGTTCAACTTAGATGCACACAACCATTACAAGTGGAGCCTAAGCGACTCAACTGGATTCAGAAGAATAACTGATATGCCAATGCTTAACTTCTACACCTCAACTGGAGGAGAACCTTGCAAGCTGGGCCTTTGCTTCCGTTCTAACAAGGACTTCTATGACAAGAATGGGTTGGTAAACCTAAAGAAGCCTGGGACACCATGTGAATATACTATAGAGACAGAAGATGACAATGTTTGGCTAGTACTAGACCGCCCGTCTGATGTGCCGATTATAGTAGATTACATCGCATATGGGTTCCCAAAACCAGTAAAGAGTCTAGATGATGAGATAGAAGTATCGGCTATAGCAGAAAACCTAATCTTAGATGTGATGAGGACAGTATACCTGCATGAGGCTGATGACTTCGCCTTTGCTGCAGACATCCGCTCGTTCTTAGACAACAAGAAGATTATCGAGGCTATCCAAATGCTCCATAGACAATGGGGAAATGAGGGCCCAAGAGTAATCGGGGAGGTATAGTATGAGTGCTTACCGGTACCAAAATGATCCGCATGCAACAGGCAGGACACCATCTTATTACGCAAACAATAAGCAGTACAAGGGAAGCTATGCCCCTACAGACGTCCCTGGCCGTACTTCTCGACGCATACACGACGGGTTTGATATCACGAGGAACTATGGCCTAGATACTACTTCGGACGACATTAACTCTTCGCCGTACTCGTCGCCATACTACATCAATGGTCGCTACAACAGTGATAATTTGACTACCCAAAGAGCTAACTCTGCTTCGGTTCAGGGCATTGAGAGACTCCTGACACCGGAGAAGTATTTGAGAAAAGTAGACTTTACGGACGAAGACGTCCAAACAACCATAGAGATGTGGCAGGGCAAACAGCTCAAGTTCGAGCTTCCTTATAATGGTAAAGTCGTGGGTAACACGTTGACGCTAAAGAATACCATGGGCTGTACTGGAATCCTGTCAGTGTACTTTTCTACAGAGGAGAATGGCCTCCCTGTGTACGAAACTTCTGTCGACTTATGCAAAATCTCTGAGGACAAATTTGACCACGTTGAGCTATATTCAATCCTGACCGTGCCAGCAATAGCGAACCCAAGGAAGAAGCTCTATGTCCGCATGGAGATTTGGGATGAGATAACTCTTCCTCCTGACCAAAGGAACAGGAATCCGTTCAACACAGGAAAGAAGATTGAGATTGCGGCTACTGGTAAGGGGAATCACTCTGCGTGCATTTACAAGCTACAAGAGAAGAATGAGCTAGTGAGAGAGCAGTATGACTACGAGCCATACCCGTCCGTTCCCCTAATGGGCTTAATTTATAGCGACTGGGAGAGCGTTCCTGTAGACCGATTAGATAATATCAAAACCGGAGCTACCGTTTCACTGCGAGGGTACAGATATGACATTATGTGTGCTAAGAAAAATGGTGAAGCTGAGATAGTTGTCTATGACAAAGAGATGAACAAGCTAATTGAAGGCACAAATATTAAGATAGATGGACGCGTAGAGCAACTAAATATTGCACAAGTAACTGACACAGACAAGGTGACTTGGGTATATTATGTGGACGGTTACTCTCCTCTCCAGAGATTTAAGATAGGCGAGTGGAGGTCAGAAGCATTCCCAACAGGGTCGGCTGATAATGTCACAGCTCAAATTGATGCAGAGACTTGGTATAACTCTCCCTTGGGCTCTGCCTCTGGTACATTCGTATTCACTTACCATAATGGCCATTGGGAGTACAATGAGCAAGAAGTTTCGCTTGCTACCTATGGCATCTCTTTGGTGGGTGGTGGACCAAGTGAGGGGTCAACTATTACGGTTCTATATACCGTAACTGAAGGTGGGGCAAAGAATATCGAGAGTATCCAGTTCGTAGATGCACGACCAGTAATAGGGGCGAAGTTTATAATGTTCCACAACAACAGGCTGTACCTAGCTGGATTCAGGAATGACCCTAACCTAGTACAGGTCTCCTCCATCGAGGCAGAGGGCCCGAACTTCACACAGTTCCCTTATAGGTTCTATGCTCCTAACCGTAGTCCCTATGACACGTCCCTTAACCCGATTACGGCATTGACTGAATATGCCTCCGACCAGATTATGATTTCAATGAAGAATGGTTTCTCAATCTACTCTACTTATGGTTCAAGTTCTTCTACTGGGCTGGAAGACAACATCCCTACGCAGATTTCGACTTTTATGGACTCTGCTGGCGTTAGGTCTCAAGGAGACATCACCAACTATAAAGGCGTTGTTTACTCCTTCGACGAGAGAGAAGGGCTACGCAGATTCACTGGTGCTCTTTGGAACAGTCTCCCAACCACAGTCGATAGCCATTATGACCGAGTAGATATGAGCAGGCCAAGGAAGATTTGGGGTTTCTCTAATAAGCTATATTTCAACTATTATGATAAACTAGACGGGAAAGCTAAGTGTCTTATCTGGGACCAGCAGATGAACTACCAACAGATGCCTTGGTTCCAGGACGTGGACGTGCCATTCTGCGATGTACGCTATGATGAGTCTGAGGACCTTATCGGGATACATCCGGATTATCCAGCCATTATGAAACTTTACGCAGAAGATACCTGGAGAAGATTTGACTCGCCGATAGTATTCCGTAGGGACACCAAGTTCCTAAGTCTACCAGGGAACGCTGCTGATATCATCGTAAAGAGGGTGCACGTCAAAGTCTTGGCTAACTCTAACAGATGGTGGAATATCTCCGTAGCAGGGGACAAGCAAGTGTTCACTCAGACCAGGACGCAGGATTCTTGGTACAGACAGCCCTGCTGGGACACTCTAGCTGTGAGAGAACCAGTAGAAACTCCTTTCCCGATAGAAGACGTATTTGAGAAAGATGCAGTATATAGGCTTTCTTTGATGAATCTACGATTGCAATGTGAGTCCGTGCAGGTCAAGGTGCAGACAAAGACCTTCAGGGCGCAAGCAGACTTGCTTTCAGTCCTTGTAGAAGTTGCTCCTCGCCAGTATCTCTAATACAAAAATCCCCCGAGCGCTCGGGGGACTTTAGGCTGTTATAGCGGTAATACTATTTTTTAATATTAGTCAGCCTGGTTATATTATACTATACTTTTTTACTGCTATATTTGCCTTTTGCGACGTTGAATATATACTTCATGTAATTCGTGACTTCTTGTGGGTCGCTGAAGTTTCCTTCATAGTCTTCAGTGTCTCTTAATACTCGATTCCCACTAGCGAAATGGTTGAACATCTGGTTGAGCTTAGATGTCTTGCCATCTATCTTGTTATAATACTTCTTTAGGACATCTTCGCCTTCGTGATAGCTTTTTATTTTGCCATATTCATCAGCCATCTTGTTAAGTAAGTCATAGTTCTCAAATACTTTTCGATCTACATAATATCTCACATCATCATCTGTCCAAAGATGCCCTTTTAGCGCAGCTATTTGGTTCGGGCTATCATAGTCTTGGGCGTCAAGAGAGCCCATTTTTGCTGCTTGTCGTTGAGTTGCTTGCTTCTCTGCAGCCGCCGTCGCATCTTGTTTGGCCATCGCCTCAAGCTTCGCGACATCCTCCGTTGTGGGGCTTTTTCCTCGCAAAGGGATAGTGGTGTTTAGCGCCCTAGCTAAAGGAGCGTTATTTTGTAAGGTCCCCCTGAGATTCTCGAAAAAGTTAGCCATATTAAATTCCTCCCATATTTGCCATTTGCGAGCCGAAATCACTTGTTTGTCCAGCTATATCAAGCGTCATTGATCCGGGCTGTTGTTCCATATCTAAGAGCTCCACTGAAGCATTTTGCTGTTCTGCAGGTTGCTCTTCTCCTAGCTGTCGGATAGCAGTATCAATCTCATCTGGCGAATAGGTATTCATAGCCTGGTCCACCTCATAAGGGATAGGGTTCTCCTCATACATCTGCTGATTTTGCTGAAGTGCCATTGCATCATTCTTAGCTTGTTGTTGTGCTAGGGCTAACTCCTGTTCGCTTGGGCCAGCTTCTACAACGAAGGTCTCAGCCATCTTGCGTGGCATAGTCCCATAAAGAGCCTGCTCCATTAGGTAGGCCTGCCCTTCTTTGCTGAGCTGTTGCCCTAGTGTGCCGAGTAAGGCCATAGCATTAGCCGCAATTTGTTTCTCTTGGATTTGTTTAGCAAGCTTAGGCTTCACGTCTATAACGGCAGTAAGTGCCATCTGTTGCAAAGTGATAGAGCCATAATTGCCATGGTTTACTACTGGAAACTCCCACTTATGAGAGTAGGCCACACGGTTAGCGATGCATTGGCGAGCTATATTTGCAAACATAGCCATCAAAGCGTTTTGGTGTACTGCTAGACCTTGTGCTACTGCGAAGGTCGCCATACCAGACTCAGCTGCTGATGCACGGTCACCCATGGCCTGCAAAGCATCGAACTGGTCGTAGGCGTGTAGCACTTGTTGTATCTGGTTTTCTAGGTGGGCTATCTCCGAATCAATCGGGTCATAGTTGTAGTTAAGCACTAGAGAAGATACATCGCCCTGGAGGTCATCGAAAATACCGCCCATGATATTCAGCATTCCCACTAGGCTTTCTGCGTCTGCACCATTGGTATCAATACGGAGAATAGAGAGAATCTTAGACACATGCTCACGCTTAGCTCTCCAGCCACATAACTCATCGTGGCTATCTAGAAGGTCGAACACCACACTCCATGGGTGGGGAGCGATGTCCATATTGTTGGCCATCTCGAATTGGATTTTAAGAGGGCAGTCTAAGCAGAAATCGTCCATTCTACTCTGTTCTAACCCAGTTCTTGGGTCGGTCCAGGTGAACCGAATTTTGCGTTTGAACGCCTTCTCGTTTGCAGAGATGACATAACGACGGTTGATAATCTTAAACTCAATCTTACGGTCTAGGTCATAGATTACCGTGAGCTCTACGTCATCACCATTGTACCCGTTATTGGTTCTCTTCTCTGGATCTGTAGCCAGACTTTGATACCAACCGATGTTGTAGCACTGGCGCAAATCGTGGTCATATTCTGGGAACTCAGTCAGGCCATATGCTAGCTGAGAAGAAGCGGCGAGCTTATTAAGGCTCTCTACATAAATATCTAGCCCGTTAAGTGAGCGTATCTTTCGGCCAGAGAACTTGGCGGTCTTATCGAGAATCAACTTCTTATCTTTCCCTTCTCCTTCTTCCCTGAATGGGGCATTGTCTGGGGCTTTGATGCTTAGGTTGATTTCGTCGTCATCATCAGCAATCATCTTTTTCAGCTTCTTCCAGCTAATCATTGTGGAATAGCCGCGGAAACGTTCTTGTCCAGTCGAGGAATACTTAGTGTCAAACCAAACATTCTTCGGATGGATTCGCATCACTTTATTCTTGTCGTGTTCTGGGTTATATTTGATAACGCAAGCAGCCATCCCGTACCAAAGAATGTCGTCTGAGAATACTGGAGCTAGTAAAGCTAGTCTGTTGTCGATATAATCTTGTTCGCATTTGGCAGAGAGAAGGTCCTCGGTGTCAGCATCAATCACCATATAAGGGTCATTGATGTGGTAGTCATAGGAATCGACTCCTCCAGCCATCTGTGCAGCGATATTATCAACAGCTCTACGGAGAGCAAATGAGCGGCCTTCTGGGACCTGTTTGCATCGTTCCTCGTATTTTCTCTGTGTAGTAGGGTCTGCTTTTTTAAGGTTTGTAGTAAGCTCTTTTTGGTAGACGTTCTCACAAGGCTTCCCTTGTTTAGCAAGAGAAGACCTCCAAATCCAGCGTTGGTATGCCCATCTCGCAGTCTGAGACTCATACAGCCATTGCAGAGGATATGAATACTTCTGATCAAAGTCTACATAAGATACGTTTTCATTATTCATAATCTCATTATACTTGATAGTTAAAGAGAATTATAATTTTTCTGTTTCTAGATAATGTCAAGTATAATGAAACTATGACATGTGATAATTGTTTTAATAATTCTTGCGGGTGTGACCCATGTAGTCATCCTGCAAAATACGGTTGCGATTTTGACATACAAGCAAATCCTTACGATGCAAGTATTTGGAACGTGACTATAAACGGCGCTACTAAGAGGGTGAAAATCCCCAAGATAGCCGAAACTGATACTAAACTTTCGACAAGCTATTCTGCCGCAGCTCTTACCTATAATGCTGAGAAACATGTAGATACAATTACCGGAGCTCAATTAGGCGGCTTAATAAATGTCGAAGACCTTCGAGACACGGAGACAGCCAATGCAGATAGCTGCGACCTATTGGTTTACAATCCACACTGTTCAGAATGTGGGGACGGCTGCAAACCAAAGAACGCTCGTTGGAAGAACTACCATATTCCTGATGCAGGTGATTGCGAAGTAGAGCTAGGCGATGATGGTTACTATCGTGTTCTAGTTAAGGATGACTGTGGTTGTATCCGAGAGTGTCGTTTACCAGTTATGGCTAGTGGCTCTACTCAGATTTCATATATCCGAGACTCTGTGCCTGACGACCCAGACTTCCCGTGGTACTACGGTATCTACAATGACACCATCAACCTACATCTACGAGAGAACGCTCCAGCCTTCTTTGGCAAATATGACCTGAAGATTACCGTGAACTATGGCATTCAAGTGGTGCACCCTACTCCTGCACCTAATACGAACTTCCGTTCGCTAGTAGTGCCGGTGATAGAAGGAGCAGAAGTAGATGCGACAATGTTCTCTTCTATCTTGCAGAATCAGAGCACGGTTAGCAACTCAAACCCTGGTATCCCTTGGGGAACCATTTGTATGCGTGGCTCACTCGTGTTCTACGTGCCTAAAGGGAAAGAAGCTTCCTTACACCACGAGTTCCGTCTAAGGGGCTTCCCAAAGCCTGCTCAATACTTGACCAATGCTTTAGATGGCCAGAGAGTTCCCGATTCAGAAGCTGGGGTAATTGATGGTGGCCGGTATACTATGAGTCGTTTGAACGCTTTGCAGATTGTGGTCGAACCTGCACGTGGCACTTCTAATACAAGCCCAGTGACAGACCCAGAAAGAAGTCAATTAGACCCAGCGGTGGACGTTTACCCTAACGTAGGATAAGGAGGCTTATGGCAAAACAATATCAGTGGAGAACGAGCTTTAATTACCAGAACCCACTAGACCCTACATATCATTTATCTTACGGGGTGATTCCGGCTACTTATGATAATTGGCAGACAGCAGACATAGGTACTCCTGGTAGCAACTCTTCCACATACTTCTACCGAGATTCCAACACGATGTACTCGGGAGGGTGGTATGATAACATTTCTTCACAGGTGAACTTTTCTGTGAATCAGACATGGACCACTTCTGTAGACTCTAGAAACAACCTGACAGTTTCAGTAACAACTGTGGTGAACTCTATAGATCGGGTTGACGCTCGGGGTGGAGACAGGAATACTCCAGGCCGGAACATCAACGTCTATAAAGAGCAAGGTGGGAGCGCATATATCTCGGTCACAGACACGCAGGTGGCGACTAACCATAATTTGTCCGGCCCTGTCAGTTTGGGCGTTTATACGTTTACCTTAGCGCCTGGAGAGAGCGCAACAATGAGCACTCTTTACATCCATAACCAGACGGTGGGGGGAACATCCTACGATGATATTTGGGCTGGGGTTCAGTTCATGAATCCGCTCCCAGCTGATTTCAGACCAGGAGCTACTTTAGATACTAATACTGGTGTCTGGAGGAGCCATAACCGGATAAACGGAGCTTGCCATATATTGCCTAATACTGCTGGAACTAACTGGCATGAATGTCGAACTATCGGGGAAGGAGACATTTGTGGTGATGCCCCATCGCTCTACCATGACGGCAAATGGTATAACCAATTATTATTAGGGAAAGAATAAATAGGGGTATAATAGAACTATGTACACTACTGATGAAGTAAAAGATTTCTATCAGAACTATAGAGATAGCCTAGAGAGACAATATCAGACGGCGAATCAGTCTTTAGACCAGCAGAGAAGGAACGCTCAGGCGACTATTATGTCCGGGGCGAACAAAGCTGGGATGCTTTATTCTAATTTTCCTGAGAGAAGCAAAATCCAATATGACCAGCAAACATATCAGCCAGCTCAAGTAAAGTTATATAATACTTATCAGTCAGGGTTAGACGCTTTGCGGTCAAATATCCTAAAATATCAGAATAGCATCGCCGAGATTCAGGACTCTATAGCCCATTTGAACTCTTTAAGCTAAGCTATTTTTCTCATAGGAAAGGCCCCCCTATGCAGGGGGGTCTGTTCTTTTGAGAGAGATTTGATGGTCAGGGAAAGCTT
>Ga0326514_10000429_pt1 | contig 28806 bp, 45 predicted proteins | sample 3_2548_0518_D_FD_203653 | JGI IMG/M metagenome (GOLD analysis project Ga0326514, IMG submission 203653) | Bovine rumen microbial communities from UC Davis, California, United States - 3_2548_0518 | ecosystem: Host-associated > Mammals > Digestive system > Stomach > Rumen | place: USA... | reverse complement strand
CTACGGAATTAATATGATTTCTGGGAGAGTTAGATAAATGATTGATAAATTTATTGATAAATATTTCTTTCTAAGCAATTATTATGTCGTTCCAATAACTTATAATGGTTTAACATTCCAAAGTAATGAAGCTGCTTTTCAAGCGCAGAAAACTTTGAACGAAGGACAAAGACGCAAATTTACCAAGCTGGCGCCGAATAAAGCAAAAGCGAAGGGGCGCAACGTTCTTTTAAGAGAAGATTGGGAAGAAGTAAAAGACCAGATAATGTATGAGATTTGTTTGGCGAAGTTTACTCAAAACGAGGAATTAAAAGAGAAGCTGCTTGCAACCGGAAATGAAGAGTTGGTTGAAGGTAATACTTGGCACGATACGTATTGGGGCGTATGTAATCGTAGAGGAAAGAATAAGCTTGGTAAAATTTTAATGAGGATTAGGGAGGAATTGAGAGATGCTTAAACCAGCTTTATTATATAGAGATGAAATAATACAAAAATTTACAGAATGTCTATATACTGTAGATTATTATTACTATAGTGGTTGGAATTGTGGCAGCTCCTTACCGGAAATCAAATCAGAGGAAAACTTATACCAATATGCTTTTGTTGATAAAGATGATAATGTTATAGGATTTTTAACTTATAGAATATATGATTATAGCGATACTGCACAAGAGTTTGGGTTGTTTTCCTTTGATAGAGGAAATCCTATAATTGGTATAGATTTATTTAAAAAGCTTGAAGAATTGGTGGCGCGACATCATAGAGTTGAATGGCAAGTGATTGAGGGCAATCCGGTGAAAAGGCATTATGATAAATTCTGTAAGAAACATAGTGGCTATATTCATCACTATCACGGAACTACAAAAAGTATAGAAGGAAAATACGTAGATAGTTATGTATATGAAATTGTTAATGCTAAAGGAGAAAATAAATGACTGTTCATAATCTTTTGGAACATATGAGTAGGGTAGAGAGTGATAACTTTATTAAAATAGTAGACTGTAATAGAAATCCAGTTTTTCCCTATGAAGCTACTCCAGCGAAGATGTTATTTCATTTACCAGATTTTCTTTCTAACAAATTTGTTTTGGGCGTTTATTCTCCTTATGTGAAGGAGCTAGACGGAATAAAATATATAATAAGAGAAATAATGATTTCTATAAATGGAGAGTGATTAAGATGGAATACGATAAAGTAACAATTCTTTCGGCGAACAACTTCACAAAAACATGTATCTTTGAGGTCGCGCAGAATATTTATGATAATGAGAGTTTTATTCAAGAACACTTTGACGACTTACTTGCATTAAATGAGGTTATTGAGAAGTATGAAGATGAAGAATTTTATGAAATCGGTGGAAGTATTGAATTTAATTACCATAAAGTAAATATTAGTTATAGCGTTTACGGTAGCGTGCGCGATGAAAGTGAATTTGTTTCAGAGTTTGAAAAGGTACTTAAAAGATGTTTCCCAAATGCAAAGAAAATATATGACTCAAGAGATGAATGTTTTATAGATTTCGGAAAAGATAGTTTTGAGTAATTTTGGGATTAAATGTAGGATATAGATTTCTATATCCTATTTTTTATTTGATTTTTTTAGAAAATTTTGTTATAATATATATAGAAAAGTTAAGAAAGGAAGAAAAAAGGTGACTTATTTCTATTACTATAAGGTTAAATTTTGGCTAGACGGAGAACGAGAAGCTGAAGGAATTACATACGGTGAAACTTGGGGCGAAGTTATGCGTCACCTCGTAGAAATGTACGGAGAAGAGGAAACGACTGAAGTTTATTTGAAGTGTTTTTCCGAAGGCGGCGATTGTCTTGAGTTTCAAGAAATGCGTGAAATAAAAAATATAGAAAAAATTCTGGGAAAAGGAGATTCTAAATAATGGATAAAATTTTAGTTATAGTAGATATGCAAAACGATTTTGTTGATGTTAATGGAGCTTTGAGAGTTCCAAACGCTGATAAGGCTTGTGATAATATTATAAAAAAGATTCGCAACTGGGATGGCGATAGTATTATTTGTACTTATGATACCCATCTTCAAGAACACTATTTAAATACTGAGGAAGGAAAAAATATTCCTATTCATTGTATTTATAACACTTGGGGCTGGGAACTTCACGAATTTATTTACCAAGCTTTGGTAGAGTATATGTTTGCAAAAGATGAAAATTTTTTTCTTACAATTGAAAAAGACACTTTTGGTTCGATTGACGAACTCTCAGCGACTATAGAAGAAGCTTGTCCTGAAAATCCCTTTGAAATTCATATCTGCGGCGTATGTACTGATATTTGTGTGATTTCTAATGCACTGATTTTGCGTTCTGTTTTCCCTTATGCAAAGATTGTAGTAGACGCAAATTGCTGCGCCGGTACGACTAAGGAAAACCACCTCGCGGCACTCGAAGTAATGAAAGCTAACTGTATTGAAGTTGAAAATATGGAGGTTACTAATGGATAAGTACGAATACTATGTAGCTTATGACGGAAAGAGTTTTGATTGTTGTTCTGACTGTGAAGATTACGAGATGAATAAACTGAAGGAGTATGTTGCAAAGAAAGAAATTCGTTTCTTAAACGAGGATTTAAGTGACCACGAAAATAGTCAGGAGAAGCCTTTAATGGCTCTTGAAGAGAGCGCGGCAGTATATATTAAGAATGCAAAGGCTTATAAGGTTCTCTTAACTATTGCTGATTACTACGGTATGTCTATTCCTGAGGGTGCTGGTTTTTGGGATTATGATGATTTTTGGGGCTGGAGAAAAATGTGGTCAGTTTTAGAAGAAGAGGCAAAAACTCTTAATGAGAAGATAGCTAAATATCATAAAACAATTCAAGAAGCATAGACTTTAAAGTCTGAGATAGTACCCGCGGAGGAAAGTTAATGAACTACAAAGATAATATTGAGTGGTTAAAATCACTTAAACGGCAAATCGGACAAACACAACACCGTGATTTGTGGCACTTTGAGCAGGTTATTGATGAAACTATTGAGAACCTAAAACCGCTCGCAAAATCACACGGCAGGCTGATTGACGCGGATGAGGTTGAAAAACGTGTGCATGAATGGTATGACGTTGGTGAGTATGTATTCGCTGACACAATACGGAACGCGGATACCATCATTGAAGCGGAGGTGAGCGAGTAATGGGATATAATTATACTGTTTGGGCATCTCATTATCCATATACTGGAATGTGGGAACTTGCTGAAGATTTTAAAACATTAGATGATGCAGTTGACTATATAAAACAAATCCAATTAGATGGATATGTAATTATTGATATGCAGATTAGAGATTTTGAAATAAAGGGATAGGATAAATAAGATGAAGTTTATCGCAGATAATATAAGAGAGTTATCTCGGAAGAATAAAGAAAGAAATATAAAAAGAAGTATTAGAATGGTTAGAAATAAAGTAAAGACGGAAGCTAGAGATGGAAACAGTATGTGTATCTTTGACTTCGACAAAACCTTTAACGATAACCAGCAAAAAGTAATTAGCGACTATTTTTCTAGAAAAGGCTTTAAAGTAGAATGGCGTTTCAATGATCGAATAGTAGTAAGATGGGTTTAAGTTTCGGCTTAAACCCTTTTCTTATTATGGGAAAGTTATGACTATTTTCTATAGCGACCGCGGCGAGAAGCGTAGAATTTTCTAGAAATTAATTATGGGATTTTATAGGGCATTCTTATTTATGGGACACAATATAAGTTGAAAATTTTCCAGAAAATCCGCTATATAGAATTTTCCAGAAAATCCACCGTCAATAATTTTCCAGAAATTTTCTCACTATATGGTTGTACTCAAAAAAATAGGAGTTACCAAAGGAGAGAGACTCTTTTAAATAGAAGATTTATTATAAGTCTATATATAAGTTAGATTATAAATTATATATACTTAATTTATAATCTATATATAAGTTAAATTATAAATTAAATATATATAAAACGTATACGTAAGGGAGTATATAAAGGGGGTATATAAAGGTTATAAGTAAAGTATAAATATAATTATAATCTATATATACGTAAAGGGAATATATAAAGTATATATAAAGGGAGTATATAAGGGTGTATATAAATTTGTATATAAAGGGAGTAAGTAAAGAAGTAAGTAAAGGGTATATATAAGGTAGGTAAGTAGGTAGGTAGATAAGTAAGTATATAAGTATATAAGTAGATATATAATTAAATGTATAACTAATGTATAAGTAATGTATATAAGTAATGTATATAACTAATGTATAAGTAAATGTGTATATAAAACGTATAACTAAATGTATACGTAAAGGGAGTACGGAAAGTTAGTACGAAAATGTATAAAATAAATCCCAACCTATTCGGTAGGGTAGTCTACAATATAAAATAAAATATATAATAAGTTAGATTCTTATATATAATCTATATATATACTTATATATATAAGAAGTTATTTATACGGGACGGTTAGCTAGTCAAAATGGTTAAAAGCTTTTAAATGTTTTTGAAAGTGGTAAAAAGCCTTTAAATGCTGTTGAAAGTGGCTGCCCCAACAACGACCAAAAATCAAATTTTTTCTTTTAAAATAAAAAAAAGAAGAGAGGCTTATGCCTCTCTTACTTTATAGCCTTTTACCTTACCCTTCTTTGTCTTGACTTCGTCAGATTCGACGATTCCTTCTTTCTCAAGACCTCTTAGTACAGAAGACGCCTTCTGAACGCTCTCAAAAATCTCAACGTTCTCAAGAATTTCGCTTGCCGTTACGAGTTCTTCCTTACCATCAAGGTACTCAAGTGCCGCATCGATGAAGGGCTGATTCTCAGCCTTCTTCTTAGCCGCTCTCTCGCGAGCCTTTTCGTTTTCCTTGTCGAGCTTTTTAATCTCTTCAACGAACCAAGCCTTTACCTCTTCGGTAATCTCACCGCCGTTTACGATGTAATTACACATTTCTCTCTTAGTCATTCTTTTCTCAGTATCCATAGTCTACCTCTTTCTTGCGTCGGTCGCAACCCATTATTTTAATAAGAAAGTTTTTATTTATTTCTCTCTTAACTTTCTATATATATTATATAGCTTTTTTCATTAAAAATCAAAATTTCTAAGACTATAAAATTCCTTTTTCTTTACATCTAATCTAGACGCTAAATTTGGATGGTCTTCCTAGCGTCAAAATGGTTGTGACGCAGCTCATCCCAGCTCCTTTATATGGCTGTGACGCAGCTCATTTGCAGCTCATTTCGTGGCTCATTCAGAAAAAATTTGACAACGCGGAGTATTTGACTCGTGAGAAAATTTGACACCTCGATGCCGGCGCGCCATAATGAGAAGTCGAACATATGTTCGATAGATAAAATTTGACGAGTTTAGACTTCAACCGCCCGAACATATGTTCGATAATGAAAATTTGCTTTTTTGACAAATTTAGACTTTATAAGTCTAAACTTTATTTGACATTTGGAAAAACTTATAGTATAATATATTTAACAAAGGAGGAAAAAGAAATGTGGAAAAAAGTCAAATGTTGTTGCGAATGGGACATGGCTTGGTTTTGTTCTAAATGTGAAAAAATGATGTGTTGGAAAACAAAAGGGTGGAATAATCCAAATATTTCTCCTCATAATTTTTATTGTAATGAATGTAAAGAAAAAATTGAAAAAGCGGGATATAAATAAGATAGTAACTTGTTACTATCTTTTTTACTTTAGACTTGTGAAGTCTAAACATAGATAAAAGTCGGACTTTCACACATTAAAGTGTGAAAGTCCTTTTGCTTACTGTTCAATCCTGCCGAGAATACGGAACGGAAAATAAATAATTCCAATATCGAATTTATTTTTTGTGATTTTGAGAATTGCGGAGAAAATTTCCGATTCAATTATTGCATCCTCGACCGCTGTGTGACTTTCGATAAAGTCCTCATTTTTTGTTAAAAATCTGTATGTTGTTTCTGCGCTTGTCTTGTAATACTTTCCGCTTTGTGACTTCCAATTATTATCAATGCACTGTTGTTTGTATTCGTCATTATTCAAAATGTATTTACAAGACAATCCCCACAAATCGAAAAGCGGATAAGCACGACCGCGGAAATGAAAAACCTCGCCGTTAAAATTTTTGTTGTTTGTTTTTGTTTTGCCTGTTGCGATACCGTCACAAATTTTGTTTTGCTTTGCTTCCCAAGAATAGAAATCTTGTGAATAAAGTGCTTTCATATATCTTTCAGTAAAAGGGATTGCTTTTTTATAGTCAAACATAGAATTGAACGCGCCGACTGCTTCAACTATCTGCAAATCCTTTACTAATTCCTTTGTTGCTGTTTTCCAATCGGTTAAAATAATCTCATTGTTTTTTAACTTATCAAGATAAATCGGGCGTTTGCTTGCATAATATGCAGTATTGAAAATTTGCGGAACAGAAAATACTTCTGAAATTAAAAAGCTTTTGCGAATGTATACTTTGCCCGTGCGGTCGATGACCTGCCAACCAAGATCATAAATCAGCGGTTTTGCGATTGCGATTCTTTGCCTTGCCGTTCCGTCATAATTTGCGGTGCAAGGTAGAGTCGCTGTCTCACAATCGAAAATCAAATAATACTTTCGGCGGCGGTCGATTTTGTTTTCAAAATTCATAAATTATCAAATCCCTTCTATCAATTCGGGGTTGACGTCTCTCCCCTCAACTGACATATATAGTATAACACATTTTGAAAACGTTGTCAACCAGAATTTAGACTTCATAAGTCTAAACTAATAAAGGCACATTATTGTGCCTTATTCAACGTTAACATCATCTCCATAATATGTATAATATTCAGATACATAATGTGCAAGAGCGGCGCGCTCTTTTCCATTTAGTTTACCTTTTTCATCAAGCATAGCAAGTAAACCAATAAAAAATTCAATAATTTCATCTTTGGTGTGCATAACTTTAATTCCTTTCTTTATTGTGTTTATATTATATCATATATATTTTTATTTGTCAACATAAGTTTAGACTTTATAAGTCTAAATAATAATAGGAAAAACGGTTACATTTCTGTAACCGTTTCTTTTAATAATTGAAATTTTCCACAGTTCCTAACATTCTAAAGGGAAAATACATAATACCGATTTCAAATTTGTTTTTAGTCATTTCGATAATTTTTGAAAAAATGATACTTTCGATAATGGTATCTTCAATGGCGGTATGACTTTCTACAAAATCATTGTCCTGCATTAAAAATCGAAATGCGGTTTCTGCGCTTGTTTTGAAATATTTTCCGCTCGCTGTTTTCCATTGTTGTTCTACACACATTTTTTTATAATCATCATTATTTAACAAATGTTTGCAACTTAAACCCCAAAGGTCAAACAATGGATAAACTTTATCACGAAAACGAAAAATTTCGGGTTCAAAAACTTTTTCCTTTTTCCGATTGCTTTCGCTCAAAATCTTCTTACAGTTTGCAATTTGCGCCTTTTCCCATCTTTGATAGTTAGGAGAATATAACGCCTTTATATAACTTTCGGTGAATGGGATTGCTTTTTTGTAATCAAACATTGAGTTATAAGCACCAACGGCACAACAAACTTGCAAGTCCTTTTCAAGTTCTGTGGTTGCTGTTTTCCAATCGGTCAAGATAATTTCGCCTTTTTTTAATTTTTCAAGATAAATCGGTCTTTTACTTGCATAGTATGCAGTATTAAAAACTTGTGGTACTGAAAAAATCTCACTAACTAAATAGGAGCGACGGCGGTAAACATTGCCTTTTCTGTCAATTACTTGCCACCCTAAATCATAGATTAAAGGTTTAGCAATAGCGATAGTTTGCTTGTCTTTACCCTCTAACAAATTTGCAAAGGGGAGTGTTGCGGTTTCACAATCAAAAACAAGATAGTATTTTTTTCTGCGGTCAATTTTCTTTTCAAAATTCATATTATCAAATCCTTTCTGTCAATTTAGATTTGGCGTCCCTCTCTAACTGACATATATATAATATCATATATTTTTTAATTTGTCAATAGTTTTTTTGAAGAAAATAAAAGTTAGTCTATGCTAACTTCCGGCAGCGGAGTTTAGACTTATGAAGTCTAAATAAGATAAACTCCAATTGGAGTTTACCCATACCACGAAATTACAACAAGTCTTGTGTTACGCTCTACAAAAGTAACTTTATATCCATAATAAGAATAATAATTCAAAACTTCATTCGTTAGTTCTTCTGTTCCCATATCAAGAAAATCAAAGGGCAATCTTAATATGGTACGTGTTTCGCCCTTTGCGCTTGCGAGGAGTAACTTTTTTTCTGAATCCTTAAAAAATTGTTTTAATTCTTTTTCTAATTCCTTCTTTCTTTGTCTTTGAAAGTCTTTAGTCTTTTTTTTCAACTCTTTTGCAGTAATCATTATTTTGTTCACTTCCTTTTTTCTATTACATTTATATTATATCATAATTATTCTTATTCGTCAATTAGTTATTAGACTTTTGAAGTCTAAGAACGAAAAAGAGTCATTAAGACTCTTCTCCCATGATTTTTTCGATTGTTTCAAAAGCAAATTTGATGGCGGCTTGCTCTTCGGTTGAGCGGGCTTCCATTGCTTCGTGAAGGACTCTCTCTTTGAGCGCTACAAGGTCGTTTATAGTGTCAGGGCGGTAAGGGATGAAAACCACGCCGCCTTCGGCACTGATGTAAATTTCAAAAGGATCATTTTCTTTGATACCTATAGAGTGGCGAACCTCCTTAGGGATTACAACTCTACCTAAATCGTCTATTCTTCTAATAATGCCTGTTGCTTTCATTATGTGCAACTCCTTTCTTTATTGTGTCTATATTATATCATAATATTATTAACTTGTCAATATAATTTTAGACTTCTAAAGTCTAAACTAATTCTAATAGGATAGCGTGGACTATTGCCCACGCCTACCTATAAAGTAAAGGAGGATATGATTTAGCCGAAAAACGCTCGGATAATAATTAAGCCAATAGTAATTGCAGTAAAACAAGCATCTCTAACAATATTAGAGGGCGGCAACCGCAATTTAATATCACGAATAACGGATATTGTGTTGCAAATTAAGTAGACGATTTGTGCAAAAATGTACGCATAACCAACGGTAATTTGACCGACAATAAGACCAATTAAGCAAAAATAGTTAACGACTTCCCAAAAATAATTTTTTCTTTTCATTTTAAATCTCTCTTTTCTTTTTTTTCTTCCCTTTACTGTAGTTATATTATATCATAAGCAATTAAAAAAGTCAAATCGTTTTTAGACTTTTGAAGTCTAAACATAGTTAGAGAAAAAGGGTTACATTTCTGTAACCCTTTACTCTTAACTCTCGACGGTGTCCTCTGTGTCCACAAGCGTGTACGCCTTGCGCTTACCCTGTTTGGGGACTTTGACCTCTGCCGCCGTGGCTTCGCCGCCGTCAACAAGCAACTTCAACAGACCGCTTGCTTTCTGGGGCGTGACGTCAAGATGTGCGGCAACCTCAGCGGCGAGAACGTTTTTCTTGCCTGTCAAGAAATTACGAATCTCTGCCAACAGCGGTACGTTTGCCTGCTGGGACTTGGTCGGCTTGCTTGCACGGGTAGCGTTGCGCTTATCAAGTTTTACGATAGCGTCAGCGGCATAAGCCTGAATATCAGCGTTAATAGTGCCATTTACAATAGCGGTGAAAAATTCTCTCTGTGTCATAATAAACCTCTTTCTCGTGGTAGGTCACGACCCGAAATTTTATTCAGTAGGGCGATCCCTTACTGTACTTATATTATACTATAAAGTGGGAGATTTGTCAAGAGTTTTTTCAAAAATTTTTGAAAAAATTTTTTCGGTTCGCTTTTTAGTATTTGCGTTTCCGTTCTCCTTACGCCGCGTTCGGTATCTGTTTCCAATACTAAAGGGTGCCGCCCTCGGCTCCTCTCTCAACCTTACAAGTATATTATAAACTATTTTTAAGAAAAAGTCAATACTTTTTTTCAAAAAAAACTGCCGGAGTTTAGACTTCAAAAGTCTAAACGTAGAAGAAGAAGATTAAAAATCTTCTTCCTCGTCGTCATATCTCATTGCATAATCCTCACACTCGGCGGCGGGATTTTCTATTGTACAAAAACCTTGTTCATAATATGGACAAGTAAAATCAAGAGTTGGACAAATTGGCATTCCTACAATCATTTTATACCTCCGCAACATCCATTAAATTAAGTAAAGTGTCAGAGGCGTAAACAATGGAATCAATTTCAACCTCATTATTTAACTCATCACCTCGGCAACCTGTAATAATTTCTTCTAAAAGAGCGTGACATTCGTCTAAGATTCCTTTTTCATTGGGAGTTAATTTTAATTTATAAATTGTCTCAATAGTCATATTCTTTCTCCTTTCTTACTTATATTATACCATATGTTTATGGGAAAGTCAACCACTTTTTTCTTTTACTTTAGACTTTAGAAGTCTAAAAATATTAAGAAAGTTTTAGCACATTAAAGTGCTAAAACCATTTGATGGAGAACGTCAAACATCTGTTCGGGTGCGTAACTCTCGCCTGACCAATTCGCCCTAACTCGAATATCATCATCAAAGAGCAAGTCATCACCACGATTAAAAGAATTTTTTTCTGTGCCGTATGGTACAATGTTGACTTCATTAAACCATACTGACGGTAAATGATTGATTAGCCAATGAATTTTTGCGGCGGCGACTTTGTTCTCATATTGTGCGCTTGACTGCATAGAACACCAACTAATCACGCCGATTTTGTAACCGCCTGCTCTCAACTTGTTAAGATAACGAGCCAAAAGGGACAGATTAACATTTGCTTTTGCGACTTTGTACGGGCGGGCAATTTCAGCCTTCAAATCTGCAAGCCAATTTTCCACGCCGTAGAGGTCGGCAATCGTGCCGTCCATATCAAACCAAATCATTTTTTCCAAGTTTATCAAATCCTTTCCTTTATTGTATCTATATTATATCACAATTATTTTGAAAAGTCAAACTGTTTTTAGACTTCAAAAGTCTAAACAATGAAAAGGGGAAAAGGGATTAACCCTTTTCCTTTTTCTTCTGTTCGGCTTTCTTGCGGCGGTATTCTTCATCACGCTTGATTTTTTCCGCCTTTTTCTTCGCTGCCTTTTCTGCCTTTTCTTTTTTCTCTTTTTGCTTCATCTCGTATTCTTGCGCCTTGCCGTAACCATCAAAAGGTTCGTTATCGTCACGACTGCCCGTAGGAACAGCAATAGTAATTTTAACAAAATCTTCGTTGCCCTCTTCGTCAGTTACGGGAAAACAAATCTCATTGGATTTAATCTGCAAAACATCTTCGTCATTCTTGCAGAAAAAATCAATTAACTGTGCGGTGTAGTTTTGTTTAATTTTTTCTCTTAATGTTTTTCGGGAAATAGCCATAAGAACACAACCTCTCTTAAATTTTCTATAAATATTATATCAAAAATTTATTAAAAAGTCAAATTATATTTTGTTCTGTAAATGATGAATTATTGTTATGTTATAAAAAAGTTTAGACTTTGGAAGTCTAAACTTTATTTGTACTTATTTTATAATAAAAATAAAAAGGAGTAAAGATTACTCCTTTTCTTCTTCTTCTTTTTCTTCTTTTTCTTTTAGTTTATTATTATAATAATCACGGTCAACAATGCTTGAAAAACGTGTGCCGTCTTTTGCATAATAAACATTTTCATTACTCATACTATCCCTATCCTCCTTTATTGTGTTTATATTATACCATAACAAAATAAAAAAGTCAAGTTATGTTTAGACTTATGAAGTCTAAACAATGAAAAAGGAAAAGAGGGGTATCACCCCTCATTCCTGCACAGTCTGTATCCCTTGCGCTTGCCCTGCTTGGGGACTTTTACCTCGGTGCTCTCGACTGTGCCGTCCTCAACCATACGGACAAGAACACCGCTCGCCTTCTGCGTCTTTACCTCAAAGTGTGCGGCGATTTCGGAGCAGAGGGTGTAGCCTTCCTTGTCAGAAAGGAACTCGATAATCTGCGCCTTGAAAGCTTCGTTCTCCTTCTGCGACTTGGTGGGAGTCGTCTTGCGCTTCTCGTTGCGCTCGGTGATTTTCTCAATTGCTTTGGTGGCGTAGGTGGTCATTTCCTCGTTGATATTCGCTTCTACTACCTTCTGGAAAAATTCTCTCTGTGTCATAATAAACCTCTTTCTTGCGTTGGTCGCAACCCGATTTGATTTTGTAAGGTTCTTATCTCTCTCAACCTTACAAGTATATTATACACTAACTTATTAAAAAAGTCAATACTTTTTTCAAAAAAGTTTTTTAACTTTAGACTTATGAAGTCTAAACTTAGAAAAGGGAAAAGTAGAACTTACGTTCTACTTTCCGCCTTTGCTTTTTGCTCTGCCTTTTTTCTGCGGTACTCCTCGTCGCGCTTGATTTTTTCAGCCTTCTTTTTTGCCTTCTCCTCGGCTTTGCGCTGATTTTCTTCAAGTTTGAGTTTGTAGCTCTCCGCTTGTCCGTAACCGTCATACGGTTCATTGTCATCACGTGAACCTGTAGGAATTGAGATGGTGATAGTGATGAAGTCCTCGTTGCCCTCAGCGTCTACAACAGGGATAGCCAGCTTATTACTGCCGACAAGCAAAACTTCCTCGCCCTCATTTTCAAGACCTTCACGTACTTTAGTGAGGTAAAGCGACTTAACCTGCTCACGCAACATCTTGCGACTGATTTTTGCCATTTGAAAAACCTCCTTCTTTTATTGTACCTATAGTATACCACATTTTTAGATTTTTGTCAAGGGAAATTTAGACTTCACAAGTCTAAAAAATAGACAAAAGAAATAGTACTAAAAAGCACTATTTCTTAAATATTCTTCATATTCTTCTTTTGTGCTATCTTCCCACTCTACCCATGCATTATCATAATATTGAGATAATATTTCTTCTTCGGTGTCGTACTCATCTTCTATTAATTCAGTATCAACAAGATACTCATATTGTTCGGCGTTTTCTCTGCAAAGATATTCTCCCTCTTCTTCTATTTCGTTATTGGTTATATTATCACCATAACAATAGATTTTTTCTTCTGTTGTTCCGCAGTATTGTGTACCATAATAATATTTAATATACCTCATAAGATTACCTCCTTTATTATCTATATTATATCATAAATAAAGATTGTTGTCAATTTAAGTTTAGACTTCAGAAGTCTAAACTATAGATAAAAAGGAAAGGGATCACTCCCCTTCCAAAAGAAACTTTGCGCCTTCCTCGCTAATGCTATACGCCCATCTGCGCTTACGCTTCCACCATTCGGCGGCGACGTACTCCTTGAAAAAGTCGTAAACCTTAGCCGCAAGTTTGGCGTTCTCGCCGAAATCGAGAGCAAACGGATCGTTGCAGTTTTTGGTGTACTCAAAAATGAGAGTCGCTCTGCCGTTAGCGATACGCATATTGCATTTGGAAACCTCGCCGAAAGTGTTGATGACTTCCTTCTTATTGAAGAAGAGTCTGCCGTTGATGATGTCGAATCTGCCATTGGTGAATGTTGTCATAAGAACTTCCTCCTGTTCTTGTTACGCTACGGGGAACTGTTTTCGTTCCTGATTTATCTTACATATATATTATATACTAATTTTCTTAAAAAGTCAATAGTTTTTGAAAAATAAATTTTATTTTTCTTTTAAATTTAGACTTATGAAGTCTAATACTTGTAAGAATAAAGTTTTGCAACTTTATTCTATATTATGGAAACGGCACTCGATAATGTAATTCATATTAGCATATCTATTAAGTTCTTTTTTTATTAAATCAATGTGTTGTTCATAACTAACAAAATTGTCTGCGCCGTCTTCGTCATATTCAAACTTCCAAAATCCCGCCGTTGGTGGCAAAGAATATCCGTAGTCTTCGTTTATTTCTTTTATTATTTTAAGGCTGCCCTCTGAACCGATATAGATATATAAAAATTGTTCCATATCTACAAAGAAATTCTTTTTCTTGATTTCCTCTCCCTTGCCATCAAAGAGTAAAACATCTTTAAGGGAAGTAAAAGGAAGTTCTTTCTTTTCGTATTCAAGACATTCTTCTTCTGTTGCGAATCTCGTGCCGTCGTCGGCTATGTAAGTGCTGACAATTCTCATTTATTTTATTCTCCTTTCTTTATTGTATTTATATTATACCATAAAATTATAAGAAAGTCAATTATAGTTTAGACTTTTGAAGTCTAAATATAAAAAGGGGTTTTATCCCCTCTTAATAATATCAAGCAATTCGCCTGTTTCGCGGTCAATGAGATAGATTACTTTGATTTGTTTGTATCGCCGTATCATTTCTTTTGCGATATATCTCGCGGAAAAGAGTGACGAATACACATAGTAATTTGTATGTGAATTATATCTAACTTGTAACTGTACCATAAGAAATACCTCTTTTCTTTATTGTGTCTATATTATATCATACAAAAAGAAAAAAGTCAAATCAAATTTAGACTTATGAAGTCTAAGATAAAAAGGGCATATAATTATGCCCAATTAAGTTTTCCATCTACAACGTAAATAACAGACTCTAATCCGTCGTATTCATCAAGATAATAGTCTGTACTCTCGTCAGGAATTTCTACGACCTTTAATTCTGCATAATCATCAGATACATCTTTGCCATTTTCAATCTCTTCAATTAATCGTGCGGCGGTGCGGAGTTCCTCTTCACTGAAATCATTTAGTTCTAATTCATCAAGGACTTCCTGACGGACACCGAAACCGCCATAACAATCATTAATTATCATTTTCATTTTTTTCACCTCCTTTATTATCTATATTATATCATAATTATGGGAAAATGTCAAGTATTTTATTTTGGGATATTGCACAAAGATTGAAAATTTTCCAGAAATTTTTTTAGGAAAAATTCCAAGAATTTTTCTCTTAGACTTTTGAAGTCTAAAAAGATTATAGAAAATTATTGTGATATTATATAACTATAAAAGAATGGGATTACGTTGTAATCCCATCCATAATTGCTGTCTTTGCTTCAAGTAAATCATTGAGAAGAGATTGATAATTATAAATATAATCATCTAATTCTGTCCATTCATCGTCCTCTTTATCAAAATAATATGTAACATTTTCTTCAAAGTCTTCTGCGAAAAACTCTGATAGTATCTCTAATGCTTTTTTATCGTTACAATGAAAATAATAGATATTTTCCATAGTGGTTTTTAATTCTCTATGGTTGAGAAAATCTCTCTCCCTCATTACCTCCGCATTATATGAAAGCACTCGCAACTTTTTCTCTGAGATTGCATTGCATATTCTTCTTGATTGTTCATAGTTGCGGCACCCTGCCTCACTCTCAAATGTTGCCCCATCGTCTGCTTGATAAATAATCTTCATTTTGTTTTTCTCCTTTCTTTATTGTATCTATATTATACCACACTCTTTTTATCTTGTCAACCCTCTTTTTATATTTAATATTAAAACTTTAGACTTTTGAAGTCTAAATTTAGAGTAGAGTAAAAAGTTACAATAATGTAACTTCTTACTCAAAACATTTTAGAAAAGAGTCTGTATTTAATATTAGTTATTGTCGTTTAATGTTCCCTCGCACTCAATAAAAGTATCATATATTATATTTGTAAATAAAGATAGAAGATATGTTTGTTCGGTGTTTAAGTCCTCTCGCTTCCATATTTTTTCTTGAATACTATTACAAATTTGTAAAATAGTTTCTAATTTTGATGATGAATCGTCCATTAGAATCTTCCTCCGTATCGTGTAGTAATGATAATATCATCAAGTATTGTTTCTGTTCCGTTATCGTTCATAATTACAGAACAAATATCTCCTTCTTCCCAATCTTCTACGCCATAAAATTGCCAAACAAAACCGTTATTATCTGTGATAGAAACCACATCAATTTCGGGATTTATTTCGGTGACGATTGTAGTGAGTGGATAATTTTCTGTCTTTTTCTGAAAATCTTCTGCGGTGCAACCTGAGAAGTGAATAATAAAACCAATGACAGCGGCAAGTACGCCGAGAATAAGGATACCTTTGTTAATTTTTGTAACTTTCATTTTTATTTCCCCTTCCTTTATTGTATCTATATTATAACATATAATTTTGAGAAAGTCAACCCCTTTTTTATTTCCTTTAGACTTTTGAAGTCTAAATTTTGCAAAAATTTTTTCTTATTTTTGGGAACTTTATCTCTTTTTAAAAATATGATTTTTTATTAAAAAGAAAAAAATACAGAATTTTTGAAGTCTAAATTTTTGCAGCTCGGCAGCGGCAAAGCGTAGCTCCCGCAGCGGCAATGTAGCTCCAAGATGCAGCTCCCTGACGCAGCTCCTTTTGCAGCTCCTTTTGCAGCTCCTTTATATGTATATATATAGATATATATGTATGTATAGAATTGTGGGAGCGCGACCGATCCTTTTCTCCGGTGCGGTTACAAGTTTGACTTTTTTCTGTAAATCTTTTGTAACAATTGTTACAACTTTGTAACTTCTCCATATTGCACAAAAAACCACAAAATATTGACGCATTTTTGGGACTTTTAACCAAATAGAAAAATCTGCACAAAAATGTGTCATTATTTTGTGGAAATTGTATAGTCGTATGTGCAATATGTACAATAGAGTTCACTTAAATCCCTCACTTTCACCTATATTATACCACAAATCACAACATAAGTCAAATATTTCTTAGACTACAGAAGTCTAAAACCGCATAGATAAGCCATTTTTAAGTGGTATATAATACTATATTGTTATTTGTGCAATATGCACATATGAATATAACGAAGTCTAAACCAAACGTATGTTCGATTTAGACTTTTGAAGTCTAAACCAAACGTATGTTCGATCGAACATATGTTCGAACTATGTATGAAGTCTAAATCGAACATATGTTCGATATACGTTCCGGTGTTCGATCGAACATATGTTCGATCTATATATGTGAACATATGTTCATATGTTCATATGTTCCGGCGTTCATATGTTCATATATTCATATGTTCGCCCTGTATAGTGTATGATAGAGTATAACGCTATAATACCTCTAAAACGCTCAGAATCGCCTTGTATCGTGTTTTTATAATACGGTAATATAAAACCATACCTATGATTAAAAACGCTATATAGGGCGAATTTCGGCGTTTTAGAAATAAGCAATAAAAGAGGGCTTGTTAAACAAGCCCTAAAATGATTAAACTGTCGATACAGTCCGCCAAAAAGTCCTTAAAAATCGGCTTCATTAAGGTGTATTCGCCGCGGAAAATGTGAGTATAAGCCCCATCAAAGAAAATTTGATTTGTGTACATAGTGCCGATAACAACACGAAAACGGTCATCTTCTTTATCCGCTAATGCGTCAATACAATCGGCGTTGAGAATACCTCTATCGTAAAAGTCAGAGAAACCGCACTGAATTAAACGGCTGAATGTGTCGCAAGCATTGATAAATGTGTAATAGTTGGAATAAGTTGTGATAGTCATAGTTAAAACCTCCATTTTTTCTTTCCCCGTGAGGCTTTTCAGCCTCACGGATAGTTTTTTTAATACTTGATATTGTAAATCTCAGCGAACAAATCCCACGGCATACCCTCAAAATTCAAGGAATTTTCCCACGCCGTACGGCGTTTCTTGCTATTGTCGTAAGTTTGAATATTGCATTTGATTGAGTTTTCAGGCACTCTATTTGTCTCGCCCTTTGTGTAGTGGTAATGATACATATTGTTGTCAATCATAGCTTGCTTAAAAGCAGCGGACGGAATAACTAAACATTGTTGCCACAGAGGCTTTGAAAAATCGGAACGGTCAATAAAGTAGACAATAAAGTCATATTTGTCATATTTCCACTCATAGCCCTTTGTGCTATTTACGCCGACCGTGCCACAGCGTGTTTTGATTTCAAATGAATAGCGACGGCGTTTGCCTGTTTCGGGATCGATACCATACTTAAACATATCGGTTTTGCCTATATCAGCTACGCCTTCTGACGCTGATTTATAACAGCCCATTTCGCACTTGTAGCCAACCTCTGTTGCTTTACCGTTAGAGCCGCTACAATTGCCCACCTCGGGAATTTGAAATGGCGAACATTTCAAAACTATTGCAATCAATTCGTCACGGATAGCCGTTGCTTTTTCTTCAAATTTTTTCATTGTTTAGACCTCTTCTCTAAAGTATTTTGTTTTTGTTCCTTTCCTTTGGAACACCTATATATTACCATATATCTTTTTAATTGTCAATACTTTTTTTAAAAAAAATTAAAAAAATTTTCACTTCATCAATATGCACAAAAACCCCGGGGTTATTTTTAGGTTTTTGTGCAATTCGACGAATCAGCCGCCGGGGCCCTGCAACATTCGTTCCTCGAAACAATTTTTTAAACCCTAACCGTTCCTCGAAACAATTTTTTAAACCTTATTATAAATGACCCCTCCAATAATTTAAATTCTTAAAATTTGACAAAGCGAACGCTCATGTGGTATAATATATATAGAGAGATTTACAGGAGGGTTATAAAATGAAAAATAGACTTAATTTAGATTTTTCTCTAAAAACTTCAAAAGAACGTTCAGCTTTTCTTTCCAAGTATATAGACGGTCTAAATTTCTCTCTAAACCCCGACGAACTTGAAACTTGTGCAAACTATGTTTTATGGGGGAAAGAAGAGGACGGCAAAAATCTCGTCCAAAAGAAAGAAATTGAAATTGAAACTAAGAATAAGACTTGGGATAGAAGAAAAGAGGAAGAATCTCTTGATGCTCTCTTTGAGTCTCCAACTTTTAACGAACAAATTATCGTACCTTATAGTGCGCCGACCTTAAAGCGAAAAAAGGAAACGTTCGATCGGTCCCGCGCACTCAATGAAGCTCCTTTAGACTTGGTTCCTCGTTTTTTAGAACTCTTTAAAGAAATTGATAGACTAGATTTAGAACTTTCTTTCTACGACCTAAAAACAGGAAAAAGAAAGCTCCCACCAAGGGAAGAACTTCTAAAACGCTTTACTTCTGAAGAAATCCAATCCTTAAAAGAAAAAGGAGAAGCTCTTTCTCCTTATGTCTACTTAAAACTTCGCCACCTTCTCGTAGAAAAACGTAGAGAACAATTCTACTTAAAAGATACGTATTCGGAACCACTACAATCAATACTCCCACCTTTACAAACAGTTCCAGAGCATTTTATCTTTGGAGCAGATATTCCAGTTTTTCCACTTGGGTTACACTACGGGGAAGGTTTATCGGAAAAGGTTTTTCCACATCTCCATAATATTCCCATCGAAATATACGGAGAAGAAGATTTAAAAGAAATTTCAAAACTTTTTTGGAAAAAGAAGGAAGAAGAAGAAAATTTAGGAGAAAATCAACACTTTTTTAGCTTTAAAAATTTAGAGCACGTCTATCAGCTTTTTCTCTTCTTTTATGAGGTAGAGGAAGAAGGACTCAAAAAAGAGATCGAAGGAACTTCCCAAGACTTACTTCGTACATTACAATTCTATATAGAAGAAGCAGATTTAAACGAATTACAAAGAGAAATTTTAGAACTTAAAAAGAAAAAAGTTCCTAATTCTCAGATTGCCGCGACCATCAACTCAAAGTACAATCGAAATTATACAGTTAATTATATATCTACTATTTTTACACAACAAATTATTAAAAAAATTACCGAGGCGGCACAACTCCACGAACTTATTATTTCTAATGTATTTTTTAGAGAAAATTTTAAGAAGTGTGTTAGATGTGGGGATATGGTTTTAAAAGATGCGAGCTTCTTTATGAGGAAGAGTAGGTCTAGCGATGGATTTGCAAGTCGTTGTAAGTTTTGTGAAAGAGAAATAAGAGGAGGAAAAAAATAAATATGAGAACTATAAAGAATAGAAATAAGAAAGAAAAACAATTAGAAAAGTTCTTAAAGTTTATTATTAAGTTGCCCCATGAGCAATACTTTGGAATTGCTAGAATTTTAAATGTACCCTTTACAGAAACGATGAGTAAAGAAGAAATAGAAGAAGAAATCAAAGCGCTTAAAGAAGAATTAGAAAAAATTGAGGAAGAGAAGGACGTTGCGCCCGACCGTAAGGAAGAGCAGGATCAAGTAGAGGTTTCCGACGAAGAAGCTACTGAGATCGAAGAAAAAGATGACCTTGCGGCAGAACAAATTAATCGTGTAGAGGCTATGAAGAAACGTTTAGCTTATCTTGAAGAAGAAAAAGATAAAGAAGAAGGAGAAATTAAAATTCAAAAATTCCGTACTGGTGAAGCTATTATGGAAGATACAATTAAAAACTTTACAGAATTATCAAGTACAAAAAAGAAGAACTTACTAGCTATTCTAAAGGCGGGGGCGTATTAATATGGGTATTGCGCCGAAAGTTAAAAAGAAAGGCTCCTTTTTCCTTAAAACTTGCAGCAGATGCAAGGGTAACTTCGGTCCAGAAAATTTTACTCGAACAAAATCCCGTTTTTACCCCGATGGCTATCTTCCTACTTGTAATCAATGTATTGAGGAAATGTTGAAGGAAGAGGAATTTTCTTGGGATTTAGTTAATAAGTTTTGTCAATATGCAGATGTACCATTTGTACCTCGTGAGTTTGAGAGAATTAGAGAACTTGCGGGCGACGCAGCTTTTACTAAGTATGTAGATGTATTTTTTAATGAAGAATATGAAGGACTTGGTTGGCAGGATTACTTCGAGGAATTTAAGAAATTAAAAGAAAGAAATCTTCTAGAAGAAGAATTGCCGCTGATTGCAGAAGAGAAAATTCATAAACTTCAAAAGAAATGGGGCTTTAATTATTGTCCTGAAGATTTAGTCTACTTAGAAAATCTACTAAATGGTATTACTACTACTCAAAATATAAATAACGCTCTACAATCTGACCAGGCTTTAAAAATTTGTAAGATGTCTTTGGCTATTGATAAGAAAATTGAGGCAGGAGAAGATTTCGATAAATTATTGAAATCTTATGATACTACTGTTAAAGTAGCTGAATTTACTCCTAAAAATGCTAAAAACGCAAGTGACTTTGACTCTGTTGGAGAACTTGTAATTTGGCTTTGTAAAAGAGGTTATAAGCCTAAATTTTTTAATGAAGTGTCACAAGATGTTGTTGATATGACTATGAAGAATATTCAGAATTTTAACCAACGTTTATATACTAATGAGAGTGGAATTGGAGATGAGATTACTCGTCGTATTGAAGCACTTAAATCTTCAAGAGAGTATGAATCTTTAATTGATACTACTTATTCTGCCGACGAGCTAGATAAATATGATAATGAAGGTTGGGAGAATTTAATGAATAATGATTTTGAAGCTGAGTGGGATTAAATTATGAGTAATAAAAATTTAATTAAAACAGATATAAGCGAAGCCTTACAGAGCGTTGAAATTATTTTAAGAGAGGGTATTCCTCTTTCAAAAGGTGTTATTTTAACACAAAAATATTTAGAATCAGAAGAAGATTTACTAAAGCAATATATGGATTTCTTTATTCAATATCCTGATTGCTTCTTAGATATGATAAAGCCAGCTGATTCTAATTTTAACCTATTTTTCTATCAAAGAATTGTACTGCGCGCGGTCATGAAATATAAAGAAGTATATATTACAGCTTGTCGTGCGTTCTCAAAAAGTTTTATCTCAATTCTTGGATTAATGTTACAATGTATTTTTATGCCTGGAACTAAACGTTTTATTTGCGCACCAAATAAAAACCAAGCGGCTCAAATCGCAAAAGAAAAGATTACGGAAATTTATGATACTTTCCCACTACTTAGAAAAGAGATAGTTGGAGGTAATGTTAATAATACTCCCGGCAATTTTGGTAAGGATTATGTTACTTTAAAATTCCGTAATGGTAGTATTTTTGACGTTGTTGGAGCGTTAGATTCACAGAGGGGCGGACGTAGGCACGGTTCTATTAAGCGGCCGTGTAAAAATTGCGGAATTAAGCGGGAAACCTAAATCAAACTTTTCTAATTGACATGGTAACCCGAACCGAAGGCTTATTTAAAATAGGTCAGGGGCAGAGCATAGATAGTGAAAAGATATAATCTATCCACGAGGCCGCGACATCTTATAGATGAAAAGATATGCCGAACTTTAATGAAAATTAAAGAAATAGAAGATAAAAAGCTTTTATGATAACATTTTGGGCTTGATTGATGAGATCCGTAAAATAATTAAAAAAATGTACATTTTTTAGACGAAAATCACTTAAAAATAGAGGTGATATTATGAAATGTTATATTTATTTTATTATTAATAAAGTTAATAATAAAAGATACGTCGGTCAAACTACCAACTATAGTAGAAGACGCTCTGAACATTTGTTAAAACTAAGAGAAGGTAAACACCCAAATATAAAACTACAAAATGCTTGGGATAAATATGGAGAAAACAAATTTGTTATAGAAAAAATTACTTATGAGAATTTAACAAAAGAAGAATTAGATGATATGGAAAAATATTATATTCAATATTATGATAGTAAAAATAATGGATATAATATGACGTTAGGAGGAACTGGCGGAGACACCAAATCTAAATTATCTTTTGAGCAATTTTGTTTTGCTTATTTTGGTAATAAAAAATATGATGGTTTAACGAATAGAACTGGAAAATACTTAAATGTTGATAGCTCTTGTATATCATCAATAAAAAATAACAAAAGTTATGATGCTTTTAGACAAAAAGCATTAAAATTATCTACAGAAGAAAAAGAAAAATATATAAAAGATTTTGAAAATAAAATGTGTATTAATAAACATAAACCTTGGGTTAAACAGAAAACTTTAGATGAAGAAAATACTTTTAATATTATGTGTGTGGCTTCTACATATGGCAGAGGAATAGAAAGTACAATTTTAAAACATTTTTCTTTAAGTAAAGGTTTTATTTTTCATTTAATGACTGGAAAGGGTCGTCAAGAAATAAAAAAAAGATATAAAAACACTAGTAAAGATGAACGTATAAATATAGGAAAAAAATATTTTCAAGAGTGGGAGTTACAAAAGTATTCTCGTAATAAAATTAAAGAAGAATATAAAGATTTGTTTGTTCATTATGATATTGCGGATCTAAAATAGGTTAAATTGCGGGGAACCCCTTAGAGCTTTAACAACCAAACTTAATTAGGAATAGTTAAGCGGCGAAGAGTAACGGCTTCGGTATGGTAAAATCGTTAAAGATTGGGCTATCAAACGCAGCGAAACCTCCAGAACGGAGAGACGTTCAACGACTATAATCCTAGCCTTAATTGAGCATTGTATAGTCTAATCCCTTAAAATATCAGGAAACTGAGGGTAAAAATGGATCATGATGAAACTCCAATTAACGAAGTTGTACTGCCGCTGATGAACGTTTCTAGACGATTACCTAATGGAGAGGTTAATCCAGAAGAACCAAATCGTCAGGTTTTGTGTATGACATCTGCTGGTTCCAAAGCAACATTCGCATATGATAAATTAATTGATATGTTTGAAAATGCTATAATCCACCCAGATGAAAGTTTTGTGTTTGGTTGTGATTATAGAGTTCCGGTTATGCACGGCTTATTGGATAAGATGTATATAAATAAATTGAAGATGTCACCTTCTTATAGTGAAACATCTTTCGCCTCAGAGTATATGTCCATATGGGGCGGCGGAAGTGATGAATCTTGGTATGATTATGAGAAGTTAATGAAGCATAGAAAATTAAAAAATCCAGAAAAGCGTGCAAAAATTAGAGATAACCGAAATGAATTTTACTTACTATCAGTAGACGTAGGTCGAATCTCTGACCAGACTTGTGTTTGTGTTTGGAGAGTAAATGTAAATGGTTATGGAATTTATAATGCAGCCTTAGTTAATTTAATTGTATTAGGACGTACTCCTCAAACCAAGTTATTTTCTCGTCAAGCCGCAGACCTAAAAGAGATAATTAGAGATTTTAACCCGCGCGAAGTAGTAATCGATACTAATGGCTTAACGATATAGGTCATTTAAAATCCCTTTAATTGCTGGGAACTCCTTTATTGAGGACAATCAGCAGCGAAGTTTAAGAAATAGAATAATAAAAACTTTTTTTGGAGGTTTAATATGAAGAAGTTAATAACTATTTGTAAATATAAATTAAAATTTAATTATTATGTTACCGATGATGGAAAAGTTTGGAGCGAAAAAACTCAAAAATATCTAAGTCCACAATATGATAAAAATGGATATGTTAAAGTGCAATTAAGATCTATAGATAATAAATCTCATAGATATTCTGTACATAGACTAGTATTAGAAAATTTTAATCCTATTGACAATATGGAAAATTTACAAGTAAATCATATTGATGGGAATAAATTGAATAATAATTTATCAAATTTAGAGTGGGTCACTTGTAAAGAAAATATTAATCATGCTGTACAAAATAATTTAAGAGCAAAAATTAATGGTAGTGCAAAACTCACAGAAAAACAAGTGATTGAAATTTATAAACGTGCAAATAGTGGTGAGCAAAATATAGTTTTAGCTAATGAATTTCACGTTCATCCAGACCAAATAGGTAGAATAAAATACAAAAAGGCTTGGAAAGAATTATTAAATTCTATTTCTTAAAAACGTTCAACGACCAGTCGAAAGACGTAGGACCAAGCGGTTCGAAACGGGGGACATAGAAATTCTATGAAGATATGGTCTTATCTATATAGTAATATATAGCAGTTTTTAAAAACGCGTAGTGTTTAGCGCACACTATGGAAAGCAAATGTAGGAGTTGGAATCGCTGATGAAATGATCAAACCTAGTGTCGGTTCAAATGGTGAAGTATTACCAGCATATGGCTTTATTAATGATAAAAATTATAAAGCTGTTCAACCTAAAGATTCAATTTGTATTCTTTATGGAATTAAAGCTGGAAATTCGAGTATTAAAGTAAAAGATGGAAGTCCGGCAGTATCAAACTCTGCGGTTGACTCTAATGCTTATGCTCGTATTGATAGCGGAAAAGTTAAGTTTTTAATAAAAGAACAAGAAGCTAAGAGTGCGCTTCTTTCTACTAAGACAGGTCAAAAGATGGATATAGTAAAACGTACTGAGCGCTTACTACCCCACGAAATGACTTCTAGACTTTTTGAAGAAATGATAAATTTACGATTAAAGCCAAACGGAGTAGATATGTCTGTAGAAAGAATTAATCCCCACAAATCACGAGATAAATACTCAGCTATGAAGTATGGCTTGTGGAGGATTAAAGAACTTGAGGAAGAGGCTTTAAAGAAGAGAAGCCGCGGACGCGCTCATAGAAGATTAGTCTTTTTTAATTAATAGTGGAGGGTTATTATCGTGAATGAAGAAAAAAGTAAAGACTCTATCGCTAAAAGAGATTTTGCAACCTTCCGCAAAATGACAGATAGTATGATTGGTACTAGTAACCAAGCATATCGTTCTTGGGAGAGATATGAAAGAACTGCTCAACCATCAGACAGAGAAACTATTGAAAAGATTATTAAACAAGGTACATTAAGTGAAAAAAGAGAACTTTCTAAACGTTACTTCTTAATGGACGGTTTTTATCGTAGACTTATGATTCACCATGCAACACTTTTAACTTATGCTGGAATATTAGTTCCAAAGGTTAAGAATGGTCAATCAATTAACTCTACGAAAACAAAAAAGCGTTATTACGATGCAGCTACTTTTTGTGATTATGCTAGTTTTCCAGATATATTTACTCACTGCACTTTGCGCGCGGTGGTAGAAGGGTGTTACTATGGCGTAGTTCAAACCTTAAATAAGACTAAGTTAGTCTTAATGGATTTACCTCCAGAATTTTGCCGTACTCGCTATAAAGATTTGGAAGGAAACGATATTGTTGAATTGGACTTATCTTATTTTAATACTTTTGGTGTAGAAAAAGATAAGAAAGATATATTTAAGGTTCTTCCAAAAGATGTAGAAAGAGAGTATAAAAAATTCTTAAAAGGAAAAAGAGATAGATGGTATTTCTTTGAAGGTGGTGTCGGAGTTTGTTTTCCACTATTCGATGGTATGCCGCCATTCTTGGATATTCTGCCCGCTAGTTTAGATTATGATGACGCTATAAAAACCGAACGAGAAAGAGATTTAGAAGAAATTAAAAAAATTATTGTTCAACAGATACCACATAACTCAGATAATGACTTCTTATTAGAGCCTGATGAAGTAGATGAACTTCACCGCGGAGCGGTTGAAATGATGAAAGGAAATAAGAATGTAAGTATTCTGACAACTTATGCTGATGTTGATGCAATCGTTTCTAAAACTGCGGCAGAAGCTGCAAGTTCGACTTTGGATAAAATGTTATCTAATATTTATTCTAGAAGCGGAACAAGTATTCAACTTTTTAATAGTAATAGTAATTTAGCGATTGAATATAGTTTACAAAATGATACAGCTTATATGATGGTATTAGCAAATAAATATTCTATTTTTATTACTAATATAGTTAATAAAATGTTTAAAAACGCTAATATTCATTTTAAGTATCAATTCCTTCCAATTAGTTTCTACAATAGTAGTAAATATTTGGAGGATTCTTTAAAACTTGCTACGAATGGTTATAGTTTTCTAATTCCTGCTTTAACGCTAGGTATTACTCAAACTGACCTTTCAGATATAAAAGATTTAGAAAATGATTTGTTAGAGCTTGGTGAGAAGTTAATTCCGCTAGCTAGTTCTTATACTCAATCTGGAGATGGAACCGGAAAAGGTCCGGGCGCGCCAGAATTGGATCCGACTAAGAAGTCTGATAAAACAATTAAGAACGAAGAATCATTGCAAAAACAAGGAGGAGATAAATAATGGGACTTTGTTTTGAATTTCCTATTACTGTTTACTCCGAATTACAACCTTTAAGTCCAACACTATCCTTAAGTCGTTGTCGTGTTTTTTATAAAGGTTTAAATCGTAATGGTTCCTATATTACTGATGAATTTGCAGAGAGATTAGTAAAGTCTTTGCCTTATGCACCAGTTAAAGGAATTTATGATAATGGATCTGACGATTACACTGATCACGGTGAAAGAAGGGATTTGGGCAGAATTTATGGAGTAGTTCCAGCTGATAATAATTTTGCTTGGGAACCTCATTTAGATTCTGACGGAGTTACTCGTCTATATGCTTGTACTGATGTAATTTTATATACAGCTCTTTATGAAGAGGCTTCTGATATTACAGGAAAGGCGCAATCTATGGAGCTTTATGAACCTTCTATCAAGGGAGATTGGGAAATCAGAAACGGGCAACGCTGCTTTGTATTTAGTGATGGTTGTTTTTTAGGATTACAGGTTTTAGGTGATGATACCGAGCCTTGTTTTGAAGGAAGTTCCTTCTTCAAACTAAAAGATAATTTAGAGGCTATAGTAAAACAAATGGAAAAATTTGCTTTCTTAACAAAACGGGAGGAAAAACAAATGGATAAATTAAATTTCAAACTTTCTGATGGTGCAAAATTTGAAGCTATTTGGGCACTTCTAAATCCAAATTGCACTCCAGAAGGTAACTGGACTGTTAATTATGTTGTATGTGATGTATATGATAATTATGCTATTGCTTGCAATATAGAGAATGGTCAGTATGTTAGAGCTTATTATACAAAAGATGATAGCACTGATTCAGTTAAGATTGATAAAACTGAGGATTGCTTTATCGTAGATGTTAGTTCAGAAGAGAAGGTTGCTTTAGATGCATTACAGGCTTTGAAAGGTACTTATGCTGCCGCAGTTACAGAATTTGATACTATGAAAAAAGCTAAAGAGAGTGCAGAAACTACTCTTTCTACCGAAAAAGAGAATTTTTCAAAAATTGAAGATGAATTAAACACTAAAATTTCAGATTACGAAACTAAAATTAACACTTTAGAAACAGAGAAAGATTCATTTAGTGTACAAGTTCAAGATTTGACAGCAGATAAAGAAACCTTAACTGCACAAGTTGAAGAGCTTAAAACTTATAAGCTTTCCAAAGAAACAGAAGAGAAGAAGGCTGTGATTTCTTCTTATGTTGGTAAGTTAAGTGAAGAGAAGTTGGCTGAATATACAAAGAAAATTGATGAATATACAGACTTAACTTCTTTGAAGAAAGACTTAGCTTTTGAACTAGTAGAAACAAATCCTAGCTTCTTTGAAAAACAAGAACAGATTCTAATTCCAAAGGGTCCAGAGACTCTAACGGGAATTGAAGAAGTATTAGCAAAATATGCTAACAAGAAAAAATCATAATGGAGGAATTCTGATATGGCTTTAAAAAGATATACAATTGACGGTTATGGTCAAATTGAATTAAATCAGGTAGCTTTCCGTAGAGATGGTCGTATTGAGGCTCAGTGTAAATTAGATACTGAAACTGATTTCGGTCCAGAAGGTACTCTTGAATATGCAGAAAACGGTATGTTATTTGCTGTTGATAATATTGCAAGAAAAATTAAGCTAGCTACCGATGGTACTTATCCTATTGCTCTTAACTATACTACAGAGCATATGTATGATGAAAGAGCCAACGCTTTGAGTGATTTCAAACTAGCGCCTGGTACTTTCTTACCTCGTCTTGGCTATTTAGCTATTGGCGACAAATTTACTACAAACTGTGTGTGCTATGATACAGACGAGTTTGCTAATGAAGACACTCTTAATACAGCACTTGACAATTTAACTACTGCTGTTTACGGTGGTATTAGTGAAATTGGTGCTATTAAATTAAGTGCTACTGCACCTACTGCTGGTCCAGTTCTAAGAGTTATTAAGAAAACTACAATGCCCGATGGTACTTTTGGACTTAAGTTCCAAGTATACAAGGCTTAATTAGGGAGGGTGAATGATTATGTTTGAAAA
>Ga0326514_10000428_pt1 | contig 28832 bp, 29 predicted proteins | sample 3_2548_0518_D_FD_203653 | JGI IMG/M metagenome (GOLD analysis project Ga0326514, IMG submission 203653) | Bovine rumen microbial communities from UC Davis, California, United States - 3_2548_0518 | ecosystem: Host-associated > Mammals > Digestive system > Stomach > Rumen | place: USA... | reverse complement strand
TGTCTGACTTAATCTTATCTGATGAAATCTCTTTAATCAGATTATCTTCAATCAGGATATTTTGATGAGTTTTTATTTCCTCAAATGGGTTTACAATGTTTACATTTTCAATCAGAGTTTGCATATTATCACTACAATATTTCTATAGTGCCATTATCCCCATCAACTTCAACCATTGTTCCAGTGGTCAAATCCTTGATTTCAGATGGTGAGTCCACCATTGGAATATCAGACATTATTGCACCTGTTGCTATAATCGGTTCTGCGTTTAAACAGATTATTGCCTTTGGAGCAGTGTTGTTTTTCATCATCTGAAATATGACATAAGATCCGACTGTGGAACCTTTTCCACCGGGAATAAACAATACCTTATCCTTGATTATTTCCCCTTTCAATTCATGTTTCGGGTCGATTATTTCACCATTTTCAGGATTCACCCCACCTAAAAAGCTAATAGGCTCTGATGAAACAATCAGTTCCCCTTTTCCTTTTCCTTTTGCAATATTTCTACATTCTATCATAAAAATCACTCATAACAGTTTGTCTTTAACTTCTTCTCCTCGATTTAATGCATTGGTTGAGATTATTGTATCAATCAATGCCCAAATCCATATTATAAAGCATAATAAAAATCCTATTAGAATTAAAATTAAAATAGCGGATACAACATAGGCAATCAAAAAGATTGCACCCTTATTGTCCAACCCCAAATAGATTTGACCAAGACCTGGCAAGAACACGCTCAAAATTATGGCCAGCAGTATATTCTTGTCATCTGAAGGGTGAACAATATTTGATTTGGGAATGTTGGAATTCAGATTCTCTCCACAGTTTGGACAGAACTTAAAATCCCTGATGAGCCTATATCCGCAATTATGGCAGAATTTAATATCCGAATGTGATGAAGCCGTAACATCATAACCTCTTTTTATCTCACCGGTTTCCTGTGGAATCTGATTAATTTCTTCGATGTCTGCAATATATGCCCCGCAGTTTTTACAAAATTTCTCTTTTGGAACCTCCCTTCCACAATCCGGACATATTACCATATCATCACCTAGACTACATCAACTTTCATGATTTCCCTTAAAACGGCTGTGGCATATGAACCTTTATTTATTGAAAATTCGCATAAAACCCCTTCATCGGTTGGTGTTGCTGATGCATCCCAGACCTGGAATCTCATGGAACGCCTTAAACCGTGGCTTCCAAGGCGAGGCATTTTCGGAACTTCAAAGTCCTCCTTTGTAAGACCGTAACCATTCAAAACGTTTTCCTCCATCTCACCGACAATGCCTCCGGCATATGGCACCTTTGTTCCATACAAAGGACATGTAGGATTTGCCTTGAAATTATCCATCAATTCCTGATACTCATCCGGAGTCTTTTCATAGACGATGTGTTCTTCTGTGTCAATGATTATGTCCCCTTCAATGTATTTGTCAATTCCCATGCTTACACGGTTGCTTACAGCTTCATTGAATAGGTATGACTGATATGCATGGACAAACATCCTTTGAAGAGGCTTTGGAAGTGCATACAATGCATTTTTATATGATTTATCGGTCAAATCTCCTTTTTTGGAGTCCTTAATGAGCTGGCGAATCATCATTTTTTCATATCTCATTCCCTTGCCCATCAGCTCCAGGGACTCTTCAAGGTTTCCTTCATCATATGCACGTCTTGCCATCTGGTTTTCTTCATGCTCATCTTCTGAAGGGTGGCCGATATATGTTGAAACTGCCTTTTCAAGGTCATTTTCAATCAATGCCTTTCCGACAAGATGAGTGTTGGTTCTGGGCTTTCCGAATCTCTGCCAACCGAAATAGTTGGGAACACCTGTGATTTCAAGTTCCTTCAATACCTCATTGGCAATGTCTGCAGATTCATGAATATCATCCAGGTCTTTGATGAGTATTTTGAATTTGTTTCCTTTAAGCTGACCCATTCTGAGCTTTTTGCGCCCACGGATAACTTTTAAAAAATCAGTCTTATAGATGTCCAAGTTTTTAACCTGCTGCATCTGTTCTTCAGAGTCCATGTTTGCAATGCAAATCCATTGACGGGTCAGGGCCTTTTTATCCTTCATTCCGGCAAAACCCATTCTTTTTCTTGAGATATGCAAATCCCTTGAAATGTCAAGCACCACATCAAGAGTGGTTCTTCCCAGCTTTTCAATCCAAATGTAAATGTTCGGACCTTCGCCTGAAGGAATTATTTCCGGAATCTCTTCAACGTAAAAATCTTCATATCTATTTCTAATAGTTCCCCCAATTCCTTTTTGGGAAGTAACATAAGTATTGGCATTTAACATAATAATCACGGAAATTATAAGTGCCCTGGCCGGGATTTGAACCCGGGGAATGGGATCCGCAGTCCCATGTGTTATCCAAACTACACCACCAGGGCTAAACAAAATAAGATAACAATTAATTATATAATTTTTATAGTATTTAATCATTACCATACAGACAATGTATATGAATAATCACCATAACTTCTTGTTGCCACATCAACGCTTGATGCCTTATCATAATTCCCCTTAGACGCCAACACCTTACCTTTCAAGACATTATTCTCACAAAAACGGTAATTTTTAAGATTATACAATTCCAGTTTGTCTTTAGAAATTTCACTCACCTGCCTAACGGACTGTTTGGAATTTTTATTGTCCTCTAAAATCCTGGAAATTTTGCCGAGAAATGTGTTGTCATTGAAATCAATCTTTCCGCTCAACAGTTCCATAGTGTCCTGTGCAGTTCTGATATCCTTACTTTCATATGAATAATCACTTGTAGGCATAGTAATTGCAGTGTTAACCACCAAAAATACCATTAAAAGCAAAAATATTGCAAGAATTGCATCCATTATATAAAATGATCCCTTACTGTCTAACATAAGATGGTGTTGGATTTTGAAATTTATAAAAAATGTCAAAGTGCGACTGTATGATTTTGTGCCCGGTCGCACTTCAAAAAATTGTATATAACCTCCGGCCCAATTTAACAATGGAAATTGCATTGTTTGATCAATGATTTAATTTGGAAAATAAGATTGAATAATGTAAAAACACCAAGGAGAAGATCAATATGCCATCATTTAGTGAAATTGAAAAAGAAAACAATCCAATTAATACAGTAATAACATATACAAAAAAATTACACAGCTTAACCGGCAGAAATGTAATCATCTATTCTTCCAGTTTTTTAACAGACGATTCTGAAGAAACATTCATTGATTCATTTGACAAAAACGGATTTATGAGTGTAATTAAAGATTTAGACAAATCAAAAGGTTTAGATTTGATATTACATACTCCTGGAGGGTCTGTTGCTGCAACTGAATCCATTATTGACTACATACATTCCGTTTTTGGAGATGATATCAGAGCCATCATTCCACAAACATCAATGTCTGGAGGAACAATGATTGCATGTTCTTGTAAAGAAATATTAATGGGAAAACACTCTAGTTTAGGTCCTGTAGACCCACAAATACTAGATATAGCTGCAAAAGACATTATTAAAGAATTTGAATTGGCAAAAAAAGAAACATCTAAAAGCCCCGAACTCATACCATTCTGGGAAATATTACTCAGCAAATATCCTGAAAATATTTTAATTGAATGTGAAAATGCCATTAAATGGTCAGAATACATTTTAGAAAAATCATTGAAATATTCTATGTTTAAAAATGACTGTCAAAACAAAATTGACAAAATCAAACATGAATTAATAACCAGTACAAATACAAAAGACCACCGCCAAAACTTATCTGCAAAAAAATGTCAAGAAATCGGTTTAAAAATAAGATATTTAGAGGATGATGAAGAACTACAAGACATCGTTCTATCAATCCACCATGCATATATAAGTTATTTTAATCACCAAAACAAATGCAAATTATTTGTTAATCAAAATGGAGAATATTATTCAATTCAAACCACTTAATAAAAAAGTATATATGCAAAAATTTTCAAAATGATTATACAGGAGAGAAATGTCTATGAATGGTGTTGAAAAACGTATGAAAAAAAAATTAAGAGAATATGAAGAAAAGGGAATGAGAAAATCCCCCTTCGGTCCAGGAAAATATAGACGAGGCCGTCAAATTTCAATTGAATGCGGAAAAATTTAGAAGAAAAACTGAATTTTTCTTCGATTAATTTTTTCTGACATATTCGATGACCTTATCCTTTTTGGCAATAGCTGCATCTGAAGCCTTTTGAACTTTTTGTTTCATCTCTTCAAAGTCCTCAGGTGTTGTTTCACCAACCAATTTTTTGATTTTTGTATAAGCGGCTTCACGGAACAGCGGCACCAACTTTTCTGTTGAATTATCCTCTTTAATTAAAATAGGTTCTCCTGAATTGTTTACCTCACCAATTTCTGAGATTGCAACACCATATTTACCAACAGCTTTTTTAACATCCCCTGCCACTTCAGGAGGCACTATTAACATCAGCGAATCTGTGGATACACCCAAAGGATCGATATTTAATGTTTCAAGCATGTTCAATACATTCGGAGCAACCATTTTTCTGATTTCTGATTCATAAAATTCCAACCCGACTCCAGTGGTGTTTGATATTTCATGAGCATCACCTCTAAGTCCACCATTTGTTACATCAGTCATTGCATGAACTTCCTTTACAAGGTCTGATTCAAAAAGCGCATGTGATGCCTGCACAAAGTTAACGTTCATTGTGTCCCATACAACATCAAAAAAACCGTTGTACAGTGCAGTTGTTGTGATTGTTCCTCCACCGGAACCTTCAGTTAAAAGAATGACATCCCCTTCAGTGGCGCCTTTTCTTGCTGTTGGAGGATATGGTGATACTCCCACACTTCCGACAGCTGAAACGAATCGGTCACCTAAAACCATGTCTCCACCGACACGCAGAGTACTTCCGGCCACAATCGGAACGTCCACAAGTTCGGATACTGCAGCAACTCCTGCGGTAAAGTCAAATATCTTGGCAACGTCACCGTCATCTGCAAGGTGAACATCACTTAAAATAGCTACCGGATCGGCCCCCATTACACATACATCCCTTAAGGTAGCTCTTGTTACATGAAAACCGCCTAAAAATGGATATTCACTTAATCTTGAATGTATTCCGTCAACAGCAGTTGTAATATAGACTTCATCATTTTGAACAGGAGCCTTTACAACTCCCCCATCGTCCTGTTCTGACGGATTAACCAATGAGGCAGTGTTGGTTGAGGCCACTATTTCTGCAATTTTTCTGTGTACAAAAAAGTCACCTGCTCCACGGGATCCGACTCCCATCTCCCCCATCAGCACATCTGCCCTGTTAACGTCAACTATCTCTTTTAGAAATTCATCATCGGAGTCCTGTAATTTCAAGGTTGTTGATACCTCATCAATGACAGCTTTTGCCATTTCCACTGAATTTTCCTCTGAAATTTTCTTGTATTCCCTTATGCGCACAGCTAAAATATCTGCCAAGTCATCATATGAGTAATCGTCAATTCTAGCTCTTACAAATCCTTCTATATCCATTGTTTATATCTCCAGGTTAGTGAAATTTTTTAAGATTTTTAATCCTGCCTTACTGCTTTTTTCTGGGTGGAACTGTGTTGAAAACAGGTTGTTCTGACTTAAACTTGCAACAACACTGTCCCCGTATTCACATGTTCCGGCTATGATATTTTCATCATCCGGAATTACATGATAAGAATGAACGAAATAAAAATATTCCCCATCGATTCCTTCAAGAATTGGAGAATTGTTTGTGACCTTTAACTTATTCCAACCCATATGAGGAATTTTAACACCTTCAGGCAATTTTTCAGCATGGCCCTTAAAAAGGTCAAGGCCCTTGACTCCCGGTGTCTCCTCACTTTCACTCATGAGTACCTGCTGGCCAAGACAAATTCCTAAAAATGGCTTATCATCATTTACATGCTCATAAATCACATCCTTGAATGATTCAAGATTTTCCATTGCGCTTCCGAATGCCCCAACACCAGGCAATACAAGATAGTCACTGTTTGAAATGACCTCCTTATCGTCACTGATTTGATATTCGGCACCGATTTTCTTAAATCCGTTGGAGATGCTTTTCAAGTTACCACTTTTATAATCAATAATAGTTATCATTCGTTCAACCACCCGATAGTTGATCTGATCATGCCGCCAAAGTCCGAAAATACAATTTCATCGGTTCCGAGTGTCTTTGAGTGAGCGTCCAGTTCCGCCACAACATGAGTGTATCCCAACTCTTTTAGAGGTTGAACCAATCTCGGACCGTCGGTAACCGCAACGGATTCCACATCAAAATCCTCAATCGGAAATGCATGAGGAACACCGAATACAACAATCAAGTCCAAATCCTTATCATTCAAGTATTCTGCAGCATTATCCGCAGTTATCGGATATTCGTCAAGTCCTCCGGTGAGGAAATCCGGTTCAATGTCCAATTGGTCTTTAATGTTTATTGCATGCTGCCTGATTCTTGGAAGTCCGATGTTTTCATTGAGATTGGCCACAAAAACAGGCTTGTTATCAGGATTAATCTGTTTATAGTCAAAATTGACAATATCTGCAAAAAGGTAAGATGTTTCCTTTTTAACATTTAAAACAAATGCCACATTTTTGCCTTCCTTTAAAGCATTGACAACGATTTTTGCGACTTTTTCCTTGGAATCCCCAAAGTTTGGCTTAATGTATTTTCCCTGTGCCATTCCACGGGTCTTTTCAACTTCAGTCGCCTTTTCAAGCATTTCAATTTGCCTGTCGGATTCTTCGCGAGGAATCACACCTGCCTCAACAGCCGCATCCAATGCCATTATTGCCCCAACGGTATTGTCACCTTCACCAGACCCTCCATGGGATTCAACAGGAATCACTGTACACGGCAAATCTGCAGTAGCAATGGCATCCTTTAAATCCTCTCCAATAATCATACTGGCACATGTGCCAGCAATTCCCATCAGTTTCGGTTTAAAAGTATCGTAAGCTTCGGTCAATGTTTCAACTAGTTTTTCACCGGCACCCAATATAAAATCATTTTCAGACATGCCTGTAGTCACCACACGAACACCATCACTTTCTAAAAGCCTTGCTGTTCTAAAACAGCAACCGGTAGGTCCATGCATAATAATAACATCAACATTCATGTCTCTTAATGTGTAAAGAGTGGCAGCAATCGGACTTGGTCTTGGATGTATAATTTTTATCACCTATAATTTTAATAAATAATTATTTAAAATTATTAGTTAATATAATTAATTAGGTGATTGGATTATGAAACTTGACAAACAAATTCTAGAGGATAAAATTCGCGAATACAGAACATTCAAAAGCTGTTCAGAATCCACTTTAATGGGACTTTGTGAAACCGCCGATGCGGACATCACACCTCAGCTCATGACCAAATTGGCTTGCGGGTTTGCAGGAGGAATGGGAGGAACCTTCGATGAAGGAACATGCGGTGCTGTAACCGGAGCATTAATGGCAAACGGCATACTCAATGATGACCCTTCCCAAATCAAGGCCAATGCCAAAGAGATTTTCAACACATTCAAGGACGAATACGGTACCGTTCGCTGCGACATCATAAGTAAAAATGGAGAAGACAAGTCCCCCTGTGTCGACTGCTGCGTTTTCATTGCAAATAAGGTTAGAGACCTGCTTGACGAATAAGTGATTCTATGTGCAAAATCAGATATGCAAATGAAAATGACATATCATTAATATTGGATTTCATCAGGCAACTGGCTGTTTATGAAAATATGCTTGATGAGGTTGTTGCAACAGAGGACCTGCTTAAGGAGTGGCTCTTTGAGAGAAAAGTTGCCGAAGTGATATTTGTCATGGAGGATGACATTGAAGTCGGATTTGCCCTCTTTTTCCATAATTTCTCAACATTTCTTGGAAAGGCAGGAATATATCTTGAGGACCTGTTTGTCAAACCCGAATATCGTGGCAAGGGCTATGGCAAGGCACTGATTAAAAAATTAGCATCAATTGCGGCTGAAAGGAACTGTGGCAGACTGGAATGGTCATGTCTTGACTGGAATCAGCCAAGCATCGACTTTTATCTTTCACTGGGTGGCGAAGCCATGGATGAATGGACAGTTTATAGGGTTACAGGAGATACCTTGAAAAAATTAGCAGAATGATTAACAATGAATAAAAAAGAAGTCTTTTTTAAGGATAGGGATGAATGCAGTGAAGAGTTCACCCACATCACAGGAAACATCACCGACCCCACACTGAAGGTAATTGATGAATTGTATGGTGCGGCAGATGTTTTAAGTATTAAGAATGCCCAAAAGCATCAGAGAATCCTCCTGGCACTGTCCGTAATAGGCACATTAATTACAATGGCTTTTCTGCTTTATGATGAGGCGGAACTGCACGGCCTCATACTTGCATGCACAGTAATGATACTGTTCCTATTCTATATCCGAAAAAAAGCCGATAATCTTGACTGCCATAGAAAATACATCGAATACAGAGTTTTAGCTGAAACTTTGCGCGTTCAGTTTTTCCTGTCTGTTGCAGGCGTTCAAAAACAGGTGAAAGACATCCTCCCCTGGTTCATAAGGCAGGGCCTGCCATGGATTGAAGATATTTTGAAGGCATTGCCTGAAATGAGAGAGCATAAAAGAAATCCAATCATAAACTTCTGGATACTTGACCAGAGGACATATCACAGTGGCGCACTTGAAAAAGCACAAAACAAGAAAAACAGAGACAACAGAACCACACGAATAGTGATAGCAATAACAATAATTGCATACATTGTCACCTTAATCTTTGAGCTTTTCATTTACGCTCAAAATCCCGGAAATGTTGACGTTAATGCAGTGAGAGCCATCTTAAAGATAGTTGTAGGTACAATGTCAGCAGTAACCCTTTTTACCAGTAGTTACTATGGCAAATTATCCCTGACCTACACAATCAAGGATCACAAAAGGATGATTGCACTTTATGACAATGCGGAAAGGGAGATTTCCAAAAAGGGTGAAACCGAAGAGATTCTTATCGAACTTGCAAGGGAATTTCTGATTGAAAACAGTACATGGTACTCCTATCAAACCAAAAACAAACCGGATTTAGTTTTCTAACACGGGCTTTAACTTTCCAATTGTGTATCTTGCATAAAGATAGTTTAAAATGGATGCAATGATTCTGCCAACAGCCAATCCTAGCCAGATGCCTGTAAGACCCATATTCAACATTATGCCGAAAATGTATGTGAAGCTGACAGTGAATATGAGTTCCCTTATTATTGTCCATGCAAGAGAGGTTGTTCCACGGCCGATTCCCTGATACATGAAGTTTGAAGGCATGCCGACACCTACCAGTAGCAATCCGAAACATGCAATCCTTAAGAAATTGGTTATTTCAGGAATCAATGGAGCAGTTTCAGGAGTGTAAGCGAATATCAATGCCAATTGCGGTGCGAATATTACAATCAGAAGCATGATTGCCACTGCAAACATTGTGGCGAATTTTGTACCGTAGGCATGTGTTCTTCTTAGATAATCCCAGTTTCTGGCACCGAATGATGAGCCGCTGACCGCTGCAACCGCACTTCCGATAGCAGTCAATGGCATTATTCCGAAAAGGTATAATCTCTGACCTGAAGTGAATGCCGCAATACCATATTCCCCACCGACTGATGATATGAACATGAGATAGAAGCTCATTGCAACTGACATCATGAACATGTCCAGTGAGGATGGAATTCCGACTTTTAGAATGTCCTTTGCTATTTTTGAATCGAATTCAAATCCTTTGAGCTTTACATCAACATAGGTGTCCTTTTTGATTAAAATCCAGTACATGATTACAATGGCCGAACCTAATGAACTTACGATTGTTGCAAGGGAGGCTCCGGCTGAACCCAAACCTAAAACATAGATGAAAAGCGGATCCAGAATGAAATTTAAAACGACTGACACTATCATGGCATACATTGCCCTTTTCATGTCGCCCTCGCCACGAAGGATTCCGCTTCCGCCGTTTCCAAACATGAATGCAAACAAACCTGCAAACAATGGAGTGCCGTATTTTATACCTTCAACAAGGGACTGGCCACTTGCACCATATGCCCTAAGCAATGGTTCCTGAATTATAAGCAAAAGCAATGTCAGTGCAATTGAGGCTATTAAAAATATCAAAAGAGAGTGGGAAGCTGACTTGCTTGCCTTTTCATGGTTTTTTGCACCAACCGCACGAGAGATGCTGCTTGTTGCACCGTTTCCCAATCCTACGCTTACACCGTTTAAAATCATGAATATCGGTGTTACAAATCCTATTCCTGCAATAGCTGCCTGTCCCAGTCCTGTAACCCATATTCCGTCAACGATATTGTATGATGCTGTCAGAAGCATTGATATCATTATGGGAATTGCAAGTTTCCTGACCGCTATTTCAGGCTCTCCCCTCATAAGTTCAACATTTTTATTAGCCATCTTAATCTCCAGTTAATAATCTGATTTTCATACAATATTAATGTGTGCTAAAAATTGAAAATCGATTGATTAAACTGATAACTTCAAGGATGAAACTAATTTTCTTAATCGGATTTTACATTAACAATGATGATTTTGAAAAATTTAGGAAATTTGAATTATGGATATATATCACGAAGTTGAAAAGAGATTGAAAATTAGAATATAGAATGTTAAAGTTAAAAATCCAACTGCTCGGCAATGCACATCTTGCAAACCGCATTGGGAGACTCCAAATTGGCATCCTTGACAGGACAATAATACACCCCATCCTTTTCCTCAACCTTCAAAGAACCCGGAAATGGTGTTCCCACAGGATGAATCGGCTCTTCCAAAATAAAAGTAGTGTAAATTGAAATTATCCCATAAATCAGGGGAAATTTAGTTTTTGAGGTTACTGACTCGTTGATGTGATATGACTTCAGTGTGGCAATTGCATCAATGAACTCCTCCTTGTCAATGTCATGGTCATAGGTGTTGCTGTCACTGTGAACATCCTTGATACGGCCCAGAAAGTATTTCACATAAACTGCATGACTCTTGTGCTTGTAGTTTTCCTGCACATATTTGCTATCCTCAATCATTTCGGCATTGACCGCCATCAAGTCAAATACGGAAATATTTCCCGAATATTCCTTAAGTATATCCAAAACTGACTGTGTCGAGATGCTTTCCTCATTTGAAATGACATTTGAAAAATCATCATACATGTTCAGCGAATCGTTCATGATCTCCTCCTAAACTATAATTTGATTTTATATTATATGAAGATATTTACGGCCACCAATATTACCAGCAAAACGACATTGAAAACGGTAAACACCAACAGATATCTTAGCTTGAACTCATCAAACTCCCGAACAAGAATCTTGAATGAAATCAGATTAGCCATAGATGCTATGAGTGTTCCAAAACCTCCAATGTTGATTCCTATAATGATTGCTTCATAATTTGTGCTGAAACCTGCGAGAAGCATTGCTGATGGAACATTCGAGATGACCTGAGATGTCAGAATACCCCATATCACCTCATTTCCAACCATCGAATTTTTAAAGACTGATGTGAAAAACGGAATGTTTTCAAGGTTGCCAATCAGAACAAACAGTGCAATGAATGTCAAAAGCAAATAGTAATCCACACCGAAAAACACCCTTTTAATGAAGTTTTCTCGGTTGACCTCGATTTTTCTAAATGACAATGGCATTATCTTGTAATTGGGTGTTAAAAATGTCAATACCATTAAAAAAATCACAGATACGATTATATACGGCAGAAGTATTAGGAAAAATGATTCAAATGACACGTTGGAGACCGTATACAATACTATATTGTGGGGAGCGCCGATTGGAAGAACCATGCAGCCGACATTCGCAGCAATGGTCTGCAGGCAAACCGTGAATATGATCAGATCGGTTCGGTCAATTTTTCTTAATGCCAAAATGGCAAATGGAACAAATATGATCAGTGAAACATCGTTGGTGATGAATATAGAACTGAAAAAGCATGTGAAAACAAGAAGAAACACCAGCCCACGAGTGCTTTTAACTTTAATCAATAATTTGCGAACAAGAATCTCGAAAATTGCCAGGTTCTTCAGGACTTCAACAACAAGCATTATTGCAAAAAGCAGCATGATTGTATCCCAGTTGATATAGCTTAAATAATCAAAACTGGGCTTAACAAAAAGACATGAAATCAATGCAAAAATCAATGATATGGAGAATACGGTTTCCTTTTTGAAAAATTCCGTTAAATCAACCATATTATCCAAAAATTAATTAGCATCCTCATCCAAGGTTTCAAGAAGAAAACTGACCGGCCTGAAACCGTCATTACATGAAATCATTGCTGATTTCTTATTCTTCATCCACCCATCATAAAAATCGCTGGCACCGTTAGCCAATGCCATTACAAATGGTGAAAGACTTTCCCATGCGCTGTCACAGAAATTATCAGGTTTTACCCAACCGTTAGCGATGAATACCTCACCTTCATCCACATCGCATTCATGTTCCAGTGGATTCTCGTATTTTTCAATCAAATCGTCATGTCTGACTTTTCTTATGACTGTAATTTTAACTTTTTTCATGATAACACCGCATTGAAATGAAAAAGAGGGATTTAACCTCTTGTTATAATGCTGATAATGTCGCCGTCCTTAAGCTCATAGTCACTGGCTATGCGCATTTTTGATTTTGCATCAACAGCATGCATAAAGTTATCCCCAATATCGGTGTGTACCTGATATGCAAGTTCACGAGGATTTGAGCCTCTCTTAAGAAGGATTCCATCAGGCAAGACATTGCCTTTCTGGTCAGTGTATTTGTTTTCATCCTGAACCGGATAAACAACGATATTATCCAATAAATCAAAAATACCATAATTCAATGCATCCTGTACACCGGTGCTTCCATAAACGTCAAGAATGTTGGTTTGAATATATTCAAGACCTTTTTTCTGTGCTTCGGACAATTCTTCAGGTTTTAAAATTTCAAAATGGTCATCACCGGAAAGATAGCTGATAAGACCGCTTTCAGCCGCCTTTACAAGAGCAAGCTCTGAACCTGCGGATGTTGGAATGACATTAGGATACTTTTCCTGGATCCTTTTTATGTTTTCAGCGGAAGTCGGCAGGTCTGCCTTGTTTGCAATAATCATCATCGGTTTTGCAATGTGTAAAATATTACGGGTAAGTTCAATCAAATCCTCTTCTTCCCATTTGTTGTAATCAGGTTCGATTGTTCTTTTAGCTTCAATTATATCCTCAATTGCTATTCCTGTTCCGGACAGTTGGTCAAACAGCACTTTTGAAATATCCAAGTGCTCAGCACCGACTTTTCTTATGAGCCTTACCCAGTTTTTGGACAGTATTCCATACATCCACATTACAATCTCGTTTTCCAGAAATTCCAAATCGTCCAGCGGATCATGGCTTCCCGGATCAACCGGATTGCCTTCAAGGTCTGTTGAGCCTGATGCGTCGATAACATTGATGAATACCTTAGCCTGCATTAAGTCATCCAAAAACTTGTTACCTAATCCTTTTCCTTCATGTGCTCCGGGAACAAGTCCCGCAACATCTATCATTTCAATTGGAAGCAATCTTTTTCCGTCAACACATATTGAATTGTGGGGATTGCATGTAACTCCCAATTCCTTACATGGACAATCCTTAATTACATGGGCAACTGCCTTGTTTGCATCTATGGTTGTGAACGGATAGTTTGCCATTTCCACAGTTGATGCTGTTGCTGAATTGAAAAAAGATGATTTTCCAACATTTGGTTTTCCACAAACTGCAATTTGAAGCATAATAATCACTTAATAATTAATAACATCTTAATGTATGTAATTAAAATTATATATATTTTCAGAAATCAAATATAGTATTATGAAAGATGAAGACATTGAACGTCCACAGGCTATGAAAATTCGCCAGGGCATCCAGGATGCAATGACTTATTCCCTGCCGGACAAGAAGTTCCATCCTAAAAAAATTGATGTCATAGAAGTTGATATCGAATTGGACAATCTGGGTTGGAATTTTCATAACTACAGGATTTTAAACCTATGCGACATTCATCTGGGTCAATGGATTAATCCAGAGTATCTGGATGATTTAATAGATTATGTCAACACACTGAATTATGACATAGTTACGCTAACTGGAGATTATGTCTCATATGTAATTGATGAATATGACAAGGCTTTGGAAAAATCATTATCCCGACTGGAGCCAAGGGAAGGAAAATTTGGAGTTTTAGGAAATCACGACCATTGGATGGGATCTGATAAGATACGAAGAATATTTAAACGGTCCGATATTGTTGATTTAAGCAATGATGTGGTGATTTTAACCAAAGGCAATGATAAACTCAATTTGGCAGGTGTTGATTCATGTACAGTATGTGCTGATAATCTTGACAAGGTCCTGGCAAAATTAGATAATGATTATCCTACAATACTGCTTGCCCATGAACCCGATTTTGCACAGGAATCCTCACAAACCGGAAAAATCGATTTTCAAATTTCAGGACATTCCCACGGAGGACAGTTCATAATACCGAAATTTGAAACAACACCTTTCAGGGGACCCAACTCCACAAAATATCCAGTTGGACTTTATAAAGTTAATGACATGATCCAGTACACAAGCAAAGGACTTGGAACCAATTCTTTCAGAATACGAATTAATTGTAAACCTGAAATTTCAATTATTACCCTAAAAAGCAAGAATAAACAAAAAATCAAGATAGAATGACTTTTAAAAATCAAGTGATTTCATCACTTAAAACGGTGATTTCGACAGTTTTGCTTTTACTGGCCAATATCGCTGCAGTGTTTTTCGTTGATTATATCAGTACTGATTTTACCATAGGCCCCTCCTATAATGCGTTGATTATTGTAATTGCCTTTGCAGTTGGAAATGCAATAATCTGGCCCATTTTCAGACGCTTTTTAATGAAGTTCATTATCTTCACCTTTGGTATTGGGGCAATGTTTTTAAACTCAGTGATCTTTTACATTGCAACATATTACATTCCGGGAGTTCATGTTGGATTTTACGGATTCTGGCAGGTGCCGATAGTGATGGCAATTTCCACAACATTCCTCTACAATATAACAAACACCAACTATTACGATAATTACATTAAAACTATCCTAAAGCAGGCATTGAAAAGAAAAAACAAGACCGACAAAAAATACCCCGGAATAATAATGCTTGAAATTGACGGATTGTCCATCAATACATTAAAAAAGGCCATATCCAAGGGAGTCATGCCAACCGTTAAAAAATTTTTGGATGACAACAGCCACACCTTAAAGGAATGGGAAACCGACCTGTCCTCCCAAACCGGAGCAAGCCAGGCAGGAATATTGCATGGAAACAATGACGACATCGTTGCTTACAGATGGGTTGAAAAAGAAAATAACAATAGAATCATAGTATCTGGAAGATTAAGTCATGCAAAACTAATTGAAAAGAGAATAACTGACGGTGAAGGTTTGCTTGTAAATGGAATAAGCATTGCCAACATGTTTTCGGGTGACAGCGAATTATCTTCCCTGACCTCTTCACGAGTGCAAAGGATTTCAAGAATCTATAATAAGACCCTGCACACAATATTTCTGGATTCATACAATTTCCAAAGGATTTTTGTATTGTTTTTATGGGATATTTTAGTTGAACTGAAGTCAGAGCTGATGCATAGAGTCAAAAATATCCAACCAAGATTAAGGCAAAAGATAAGTTATCCTGCCGTGCGCGCCGGCGCAAATGTAGTGTTAAGGGAAATTGCAACTGAAATTTTGGCCAGTGAGATATTTAGAGGAGAAATTGATACTGCATATGCAACATTCATGGGTTATGATGAGGTGGCGCATCATTCGGGAGTTGAGGACGATGATGTGTGGGGCATTTTAAAACAGATTGATGTTCAATTCTCAAGATTGACATCCACTATAGAGATGAACGACAGAGATTATAAACTGGTTATACTGTCTGACCACGGACAAAGCAAGGGAGCAACATTCAAGCAGAGATATGGAATGACCCTTGGAAATTATGTGAGGCAATTTCTTCCAAATGACATGACATTCTTCAAAAACGAGTATAACATTGACCACTTCAGAGATGCAATAATGCCTGAAAACAAGCAGCTGAAAAGTATTAGGGAGAAGATGGAAACGATGCGTGACGATTTATTTGACGAAAACGGTTCCATACAAAACTTAAGAAAGGGAATTGAAGAGAAAAAACCCGGCCTGATTTTTGAAAACGAACGATACATCAACCTGCATGAAAAATATTCGAACAGCCTTGAATACATCACATCACATGATTATGTGCAGTTGAGCAGTGAAAAAGCCAAAGATTCGGAGCTGATTGTTTTGGGTTCGGGAAATTTGGGTCTGATTTATCTGACACAATGGCAGCAGCGCCTGACATATGAAGAGATTGTCATGCTGTTTCCAGAATTGATTCCCGGTCTTGTAAACCATTCTGGAATCGGGTTTATTCTTGTTGATTCCATAAACAATGGAGGAATGGTTATCGGCCAGAATGGAATATATTATTTGGAAAATGATGAGATTGTCGGTGAAAATCCCCTTAAGGGTTTCGGTGAAAATGCAAGTCGCCATCTAAAAAGGCAGAACGGCTTTAAAAACATGCCTGACATTCTAGTCAACAGCTTTTATGATTCTGAAAATGATGAGGTTTGTGCCTTTGAAGAGCTTATCGGATCACATGGAGGACTTGGAGGAAACCAGACTAAACCGTTCATATTATATCCTTCAGAATGGCATGAGCCTGGCGATTTGATTGGTGCCGAGTCAATTTATAAATTTTTAAAAAGAGAAATTGAGAATTTAGATTCTTGAAAGCCAATAATCCAAAATCTCTTCAACATCCTCATCAAAACTGATTGTTTTATCCTTATTTTCAGGTATTGCCTGCGGATAGTCAAGATTCAATCGTATCAATGTTGCATTATCATCACTATAGGTCATCTGCTCAAAAGGATAACGGATGATTCCTGGGGTGTTAAAGCCAACACCGATTTCAAGAAATACAATTTTGCCGTCGACCACTTCAAGGAATTTGGAATAGTTATCATTCATTTCATGCCATTTGTCATCTTCAACAAAGGTATTGTCAACCCTCAAGTTCAGCTCCATTTCACCTCCACAGATGGGACATTTAGGAATCAGATCTGTTGGAATCCTGAAATTTTCAGTCTTTTCAACCCACTCGAATACCTGCTCCCTATTGGAGTACAGCTTGTCATGACATGGTGTTTTGCATTGCAGAAGCCCATAATCTCCCTGGGTTGCAAAGATTCTTTCGTCATCAAAACCGTTAATCCAGAATTGAGATTCCACATTTGTTGTAAGGACAAAATACTCCTTGTCCTTAACTAATTGCAAAAGTTTTTGATAAACATCGGTTTTACCGACATCATATCGATTAGCATACACATGTTTTGCCCAATAAGCCCATTTTTCCTCCAGTGTTTTGAATGGATAGAATCCGGAGGAGTACATGTCTGTAAATCCATATTCTGCTATGAAATCATGGAAGTATTTCTCAAACCTTTCACCAGTATATTCGATTCCTGCAGCGGTGGAGAGTCCCGCACCTGCCCCTATAAGTACATAATCAGCTTCATCAATGGCTTTTTTAGCTTTATCCAGTCTCAATACGAATTTTTCCATTAATCATCACCCCATAATAATTTTTTATATAATAAATAATCCTCATCACCAAACACGTTGAATATGATATGCTTCAATGTTGTTTCATTGTTTTTGAGATAATCCTCAACGGTTTTTACTGCAATTTCAGCTGCCTGATTCTGCGGAAAGTTAAAAACTCCAGTGGATATGCAGCAGAATGCAATGGATTCCAATTCATTGTAACTTGCAATATCCAAGCATGACTGATAACAGCTGGCCAATTCCTTCATGTTTTTATCTGTTGGATTCATTCCATGAGGTATCTGAGGCCCAACTGTATGTATGACATGTTTTGAAGGCAGATTGTATGCATCAGTGATTTTTGCCTTCCCGACAGGTTCGTCAATTCCCTGCGTTTCCATTATTCTGTTGCAGTCCCTTCTCAATTGCAGACCTGCGGCTGAGTGGATGACATTGTCTATGCAGTTGTGCTGAGGGATAAAGCATCCTAGCAGTTTTGAATTTGCGGCATTGACAATTGCATCAACCTTCAATGTTACGATATCCCCCTGCCACAGCATGAGCTTTCCTTTTTTATCTGAAATGTCTTCAACAGATGTCAAATCCTTGTTTAATGTTTCTGATGTTAGAAAGTCATCCTGAACCTTTAAAAATTCATCAGATATTTTCATTGGCGGTCTGACATTCATCAATGATCTGAGCAATCCTCGTTTTGAATTATAATCGTCAGGAATGTTAATTTCTCCACCATGTTCTTCAATCAAATAGTTAAGCATGTAATCCAATTGTTCTGTTGCATTAATTTTAATCCCTCCCCTGATTGTTACTAATTAATTTAGTTTAGGTATTTAAATGATTTTTGTAACTTCAAGGAAACCGGGTGAGTGAAAAGTAACCATTTAAATATGATTTTAATCAATTTTTAAATATGAGTGTGCAAAAAGTGGTATGTCCTGTTGACAAGACATTAAATTTGATTAGTAAAAAATGGAGTATACAGATTATTCGAGACATGTTTTTCGGCAAGAAACATTTTAAGGATTTTAAGGAGGATAAGCCTAAATTGTCCAATAAGATACTGTCAAGTTGCCTTAAAGACCTGGAGGAAAATGGACTGATTGAAAAAAAGGTTTTGAATACAACACCAGTTACCACCGAATATTATCTCACCGATTATGGTCGTTCAATGAACAGGATAGTTTATGAACTGGCCATGTTTACCTTGGATGATGAATTGGATGACACCTATCCTAAGGACAAGCGTGCGGAATTAAAAGAGACATTTAAACAAACATTAAATATTGAGGATAAAGAATGACTGGAAAAATCTATATTGTTGGAATCGGACCCGGTTCAAGCGAATATCTGACTAAAAAAGCACTTGACACCGTTAAAATGAGTGACTTTACCGTTGGAAGTACACGTGCGATTGATTTATTTGATGATGTGCAAAATAAGATTGCATTCAATGTTAAAGACCTTCTTGACAAACTGGAAGAAGGAGTCAAGCTGGCGGCTGACGGCAATACCGTTTCAATATTATCCACAGGAGATCCAGGTTTTTCTGGCGTCTTAAATACTGTCCTTAGACTTTCAGATGAGAACAATTTTTCAAGACAAGACATTGAGGTCATACCGGGAATAAGTTCACTGCAGCTTGCAGCCGCAAGATGCCACATTCAATGGGACAATGCCAACGTAATGACATTTCATGGTCGTGAAAACATTGAAGAAATTCTTCCGGTCATCAACAACGGAAAGGTTACAATTGCACTTCCTTCAAGAAAAGTCAGGGACATGGCACAATTTTTGCTTGACAATGGGGTTGAAGCGGACCGCAGGGTTACAGTCTGTGAACGCTTAAGTTACCCGGATGAGAAAATTGTAACAACCTCATTAAATAACATTGCAAGCAGTGAATTTACCTATATGTGCATAATTGTCATATATCCGTAAAATTGTTGCGTAAAATTCATTTTTAAAGTCTTTTACTATTTGATTTTAAAATTAAAGTTTATATGTTCCAGATATCATACTTTAATCGTCGATTAGACAAAAAAATTGACGATAGGTAGATACTATGAACATCAAATTAAACACCATATGTTTCATTATTCTGCTGTTTTTAGTTGTTGGAGTCGCATCAGCGGCCGACAGCAGCAATGAAACATTCACACAAACAATAGAACAACCTGATGATGAAATTTGCCAGATGAGTTCTGATCTTCAGGATGATGTAATGGCAAGTAACGAGAATAATGAAAAGCTTGAAAAAAGTGAATTAAGTGAAAATACGCTTGAAGCCAAAGTGAATGATACTCCAAAACTTGAGGCAATCAAAAGCAAAGTCACAAACAAAATTACTGCAGTTAAAACAAAAGTCACACTCAAGGCACAAAACGTTAAAATGCATTTCAATGATGGAAGCAAGCTCACAATTACACTTAAGGACAAATCAAAAAAGGCAATAGCCAAGGCCAAGGTAAAAATTCAAATTTTGGATAAGACATACACAAAAACCACTGATTCTAAAGGAAAGGCATCATTAAGCCTCAACCTGAATCCGGGAACATACACCGCCACAATCACTTATGACGGATCGAAAAAACATTATGGACAATTAGCCAAAAGCACCATTACAGTGAAAAGTACAGTAAAAAGCAAGGGCCTGACAAAATTTTACACAAATAAGGCAGCACATTACTCTACATTTTATGACAAGAAGGGAAAGCTTTTAAAAAATACAGCGGTAAAATTCAAGTTGAACGGAAAAACATATTCGGCAAAAACAAATAAGAAAGGGGTTGCAAAACTGGCCGTTGACTTGAAACCTGGAATATATCCAATTTATTCAATAAATCCAAAAACATCCGAAACAATTGTAAACATGGTAACAATAAAATCCCTTATTGAAACATGTGACTTGGCCATGAGCGAAAATGATGGAAGCAAATTTACAGTCAAGGTCCTGAACTGTTACGGCAAGCTTTCACCAAACAAGAAGGTTACATTGAATGTGAACGGTAAAACTTACACCCCGATAAGTGATTCAAAAGGCATTGCAACACAGGCGATTGATCTGCCCGCCGGAAAGTACATCATAACCACAGAATATGCAGGAATTAAAAACACAAACCAGATAACAGTAGAAAAAAGCTTACCCCATTCAAAATTTAGCCATGTTAGTTTAATTCCGGATTACGTCAATGTAACCGTACCCCATGTTTTTTCCAATTCAAAATATGCCGTGAAAACAGGTGCTGACGGAATAATCAAATTGCCAAAACATGAAGCATTTGCAATACACATCAGTGAAACAGAATATCATACATTCTCAGCAATGCCATTGCCCCAAGCCGATTCAACAATACTTGATCAAAAAACATATCTTGTGCCATTTGATGGAAGCGGCGTTAAAAGCGACTACAATAGCGATAATCTGAAGGGTGACGGAATCCTAATATCAAAAATTAAAGACTATACCAGGATTGAATACCGAAGCACAACACTTCTTGATGCGGATCTCTTCGGAGTGACATTCGACAAGCACGCCGAAGGGGTTGAGATAATCACATACATTCAAAATGACCTGATAAAAGCAAGAATTTTATTTTTCACAGGAGATTTTGACGAACTGGGACTTAAAACAAACCTGGGAAAATTATACGGTAAAAATACTTATGAAATCAATTTCAACAGCTATGACAAGCTAACCAACTACAATGCGGATAAAATCAGATTTACAAGCACCAATCAAACGGTAAATTACAGTGCCTCAAAAACATCAATACTTCCAATCGTGTCAAATGAAGACATTATAACAAGGCTGATTGTCAATGGCGTTGAAGAGCTTGAAAAAACCGAAACAATGACTTATGGACTGGGAGAGAAATATCAGGTGATGAGAGGTTTTGAGATACTTCAGTCCTATGCAATAATCAATGATAAAATCACATATCCGACTCTGGAAAAATGGATGAAGGTAAGCTCATCATATCTCACAAGACTCGGGATAATGAACATTTATGGAATGTTTTTGGCATCACTTGAAACAGCATGGATTGCAGATGAACTGGCTGACCAGTATGCCAATGAATTTAATGTGAAATGGAGTCGTGAAAAAACAGCCACAATTCTTGGAGGCATAAATCTAGATAACACATACATCCATATTTTAAATACGGATATGGGAATGAATGTTACTGGAGACGATCAAAACTCAAGAATGTTTAATATGTTAAATTCATTTTATTTACCGAATATTGAAGATTATGTTTTGAGTCCAGTTGCTGAAAACTATAAAGACAATACAACCAATTCTATAGACAATATCTTTGAATCAATCGAAAATAATAAATTCAGCATCACACAGATTGGAGAAATGTTCTATATTATCGATGAAAATAATGGAAATAGCACAATTGTCATCAACTCAACAAGTGGAATAGCCAATGTCATTTATATTGATGATGAATTTGCATACAAGGGTTCAGTGGTTTCTACTGCATGCGATTGCTGTAGCATGAGTTCAACACCAGTAGATATAATGAAAGAAATTGAAAACACTTATAATAAGATGAAACATGCAGCGGGAGACATTGCTAAAAATGTATTGGATAAAATTCATCCGTTGAGCGTTCTAGGATACATGAGTGGAAATTTAGCTGCAGGAATTGCTGGAAAACTCGTTGGAGGAGGAGTCACATTAGGTCTTGCAAGTACAGTTGGATTGATTATGGGAATACATGGAGTTGGAAATTATGTAAAAAATAATTTTGTTGATAAAAAGGATTGGCATTGGGCATATGAACATGTTACATTCACTAGAAATGGCTATATGCAAAACAAAAAGTTTTTCAATATTCCAAAAAGTGATGGCAAATACGACTACATTGAAGTTGGAATTAATTCAGATGGAAGTTTAAATAGAAATGATGCTTTATATGTTGGAGAGGGATACACTAAAAAACTTTCGAAAAGTGAAACATATAACTATTTTAGCGAAGAAAAATGGACTTCATGCAGTATTCCACGTAAATACCAAAAATTTGAGGTTCCACTCATATTTGGATAAAGAAAAAGTTAAAATATTTTTTATTTTAACTTTTTAGATTCAACTACGACAACATGTAGAGACATGGATTGTAATTTATGTTACAATCCACTGGTTGAATAGCCTAAAATATTTAATTATCTACGTTATCGAGAATATATTGATGCCTATGGATGTTTAAGCCTTGTCTGTAGCTCTACAGGAGGCGATTAAATATGTTCTAAGATGGTAGGAACAATGTTGCCCATAATTCTTTTAAACTCTCGAATAATATTGGCAATGGCCAACTAATCCCAAGATAGGAGGTAAACTTGATATTTGAGCTTACACACTAAACAAAGGCAATTTCTCCTAGGCCTAAAGAGGTCGAGAAATCCTTGCCGAAGTAAGATGAACCCTGTGCAAAAATATATTACATCTTAATACTAAAATAAAATTACAAGGGAGAATCAGAAAATGGATAAATATGAAATACTATTCTCAATTATAATAATTGTAGCATACATAATATGCTCATTAACCCTGAATATTCCTATTGAGGTTCATATAATATTTGGAATCATACTTCTGGCAATTTTAATAATTGCAGTACTTTTAAAAATTAAAGAAAAATATGAAAATGAAAAGATAAGTAAAATATTTAGAATCAGTTCAATAATTTTAATATTATACTTTGGAGTTGCATTTGGTTATGAAACACTTTACCATAAACCATTATTCATTAATTCAGGATTAATTATATTGCTAATATTCATTGTAGAAGTGACAGGTTGGGTTTTGAGAAAAAATAAGAATAATTAAAAGTTAATCTTTAACTTTTAATTTTTTTATAACTGAATAGCTTCCTGAACAACCTCATCGTTGTCCTCACCATCATAGAGGATATGAGCAAGGTTCAATAATTTTTCCTGACCTTTGACCTCATCTTTGAACAATGGAACTTCAGCGATGTGCTGGTTCGGGAATTTCTGATCAATCAATGCAAGTCTCTTTTGCTGCAGTTTGTGTCTTGAGTGGCAGAAGTCACAGTCACAGATATCCGGCATCACCTGATTGACGATGACACTGTCAACGGTAATGTCGTGTTTGCCAAGTGCCTCCAATGCCCTTTCAGATTCATAAATTGACATCTCTTCCGGAATCACAACCATCTTGAATGTGGTTCTGTCGGGATCAGACAGTACCGCTTTTGCCTGATTGATTTGTTCCTTGGTTCTTTTAAGGTCTTCTGAAGTTTGCGGATTGTCAACCTCATCCATGAACGGCATGATTTTTCTCAATGCATTGGTTGCTGAACCGAGTTTTGCCTTTAACATCATCATCTTGCCCACCCATGAATCCATGACTTCAGGGAAGGATAATAATCTTAAAGTGTGTCCGGTCGGTGCTGTATCAAATACCACAACATCATATTCCTCAGAGTTCATCACGCCCATGAACATTTCAAATGCAGCGGCCTCATCAGCACCCGGTGAGGATGATGCCATGTCCAATTGGTCAGATAAAAAGTCCATACCGAATAAGCCCTCTTCTTCATCAGGATTTGCTGCCTTTTGGGCTTCCAATTGTGCCTGTTTTTGTGCCATTGCAACATCCGGGTCGATTTCCACTGCAAAGAGGTTGGTTTTGATTTCTCTTGGATAGCTTCCGATTGGAACTTCTAGCGAATCAGATAGAGAATGTGCAGGGTCTGTTGATACGATTAAAGTTTTTTTACCTTGTTCGGCCAGCCACAATGCAGTTGCGGAGGATACTGATGTTTTTCCAACTCCTCCTTTTCCACCTATGAAAATGAATGTTGTTTTATCCTTGTTGAATTTGAAATAATCTCTAAATGCCAAATAAATGACCTCCTTAATTGAACTTATTTTAGTTACTATTTGTAACTTTAATTTCTTATAGTATATAAATTTACTTATTCAATCATTATTGCAATCTTCAAATTTAGAGAAGAACCTTCCATTTCAGATGAATAATTAAATACTTCCTTAATTTCATTAATGATGATTTTTAAAGCTCTGAAATTTAATTATATTAATTGATTGCGCTTTAATTAGTTTTAATAATTTTTATTTTTTGGCCAAAATCTGTTTTAAAAAAGTGGTTAGTATATGATTTTCAAATTTGACACAGGGAAAACTTATGAATTTTCAAATACTTATTTTGAGTAAACCTTATGAAATTCAAATTAGTAATTTTCCCCAGTAAGTTAATGATTTTTCGAATGATTATTTTAGGCAATCTTATGGATTTCCAATTGATTATTGACACATATTATAACAAAATATCCTCATATAAAACTAATTAGTCATATAAAAGTTTAATGTATTAAAATAAGTAAAAATAAGTTAAAATTCAATGTCTACAACATGATAAACATGCTCGAACAAGTAGACACCGAATAAATCTTATCCATCAAAATTTTAGAATTTAAGTACCCAGAAAGTGGACTTTAAACTCTAATGAATATTATGAAATAGATTATATATAAAGTTTATTTATAAATTACATGAAGCGTTCATTACAAATAAACAAACCCAAACATAACCCGTTAAGGCTATCGATAAACAATCATCATAATATTGAAGATTCCTGCAATTTAAAGGAGAAATCACTTTATGACATCAGATTAACTATAAATAATCCATATGATGACAAATGCCATACACCACGTCATGATGGTGTATATGAGCATTGCGACCCAAAGTTTTCTTTGGATACCCATAAGGATTCCTCCCTTTGAATAAATAGTTTTGCCAAGAGGAGAGTTCATTAGAACAGATGTTCCAAATTCCCTCGTAGGCAATATTATCTTGTTCGAAATAATACCACCCCCTATTGGATCAAGAGTTTGATTACCGACATATTTGATTTTAATAGTATAAATAATTTTTATTTCCTTCATACTCAACTAAAAATTGCTTTTATCGTGAAAAAAGTAATTAATGATAAAATATTTTTAACTAGCCTTATGCTGAAAAAATGAGAAACATGAAAATTTTTTATGTTCTTTATGTTTTTATGAAAGATCAGAACTTGTTGAAAACAAAAAATCAAATTTTATCACCTGTGCGGACCATGCACTATTTTTATACATCCCTGTGTTTTCATAAAAATGAAAATGTCTTTGGAGGCATGTAGATTACATTCTCCTTTCTTTCAATAGTCTTTGTATTATTTGCAACAACTATACCATAATCACAATCATACCTGTTAATGGCATCTTCAATTTGATATTTCTTTTTCTTTCCACGACCCACTTCAATTGGAATGATATTTTCGGATTCCTCCTGGATTAAAAAATCGACATTAGTTTTTTTGTTTGCATCATAGTATATAGTGAAATTGCTAAACTGCCTGTTGGACAGATTAAAGAGATTTGATGCTATTAGATTTTCTAATAGAAGTCCTTCATAATCATCGCTTCCAATTAATGGGTTTCCAACTTTTCTTGACAGTGCGTGTCTGATGCTGGGTGTTGCAAAATAATATTTCCATGATTTTTTAACCCTTTTGGCTGAACCTCCATATGGTTCGCAATGGAAAATCAGATGGGTTTTTTCAAGCAGATCCAATATTTTATTGACATTTGCAGTTGATGTTTTTAAATAATTCGCAAGATTTGCATGTGATAACTCACCAGGCTGTTGGAGGGCAAAATATCTTAATATTCTTTTTGCATTTGATTGATTAGCGGATGAAAGTTCTTTTATCTGGGACAGGTCTTTGGTAATGACTCTTTCTGTTATTTCAACTAAATCTTCACATATCTCCCGATGTGTCTTTTTATCAAAAAGTATTGGAAAAGCACCGAATTTAAAATACTCATCCCAGTCATTGGAATTGTAGCCTATGCAATTAGTCAGCATATTGTTGGTTTCAAATTCCGATTTGACGGCATTATCTATATTTCCAGTAAATATCAGATTTCTTAAATCAGCAGATAGGTTAAATGCATTTAAGTCATATTTTAATTTAAGGTGTTGTGTGTAGTTTAGGGGAGTTATTGATTTTTTACGCATTCTTCTTGCAAGATCATCATTTTGTTCCAGATGGAGTGCTGATGAACCTGTAAATATGACGAATATATTATATGATTTGTCATAGATGATTTTTCCAGTCTTTGCCCATTTCTTATCGATTTGTGATTCATCGATGAATATGAAAACCTTTTCGTTTAGAGTCCTTAAGTTCTCATTAAACATGTCCTTTAAATATATTTCAACCATTTCACGAATGCTGCATTCAACGAAATCATTTAAATCATCAAAAGAGATATATAGGATATTTCTGGGAGGAATATTCTTTTCTTTCATTAAATATTCATAAAGCTGCAAAATCAGGGTTGTTTTGCCAACACCCCTAAGACCAGGCAAAACTACAATCTTATTTGATGTATTTTCATTTAAAAAGGTATCAACATATCCTTTTAATTCATCTAATTCATCCCTTGCATTGAATTTTTTATTATTTTTAGATAAGTCTCTGCTTAAAACATTAGGAACATCATTTAATTCATTTTTAATAAAATTTGAAATCAATTCTTCTTTTTTCAACATTGCACCAACCCCCTGATTCGATACTATCTATTCAAATATTTAAATTATCTTATATAAATAATTATTCAAACAATTAAACAATTATATATAAATACTTGTTCAAATATTTGAACAAAACAAATTCAAATTAATCATAGAAAGGAAATGAAACAGGCATACAAATTAACCATATTGTCACGAAGCTTCTCCTTTTCCAATCTTTAATTCGTTTATGCACCAGTAGTGATACCAAAAAATGCTTGACTGCTTTCATTAGTAAGTATTGCATATTCCCTTCCTTTTTAACACCGAATCTATCCCATTCAGCAGTTAAATCCTTTCGTATTTCAATACCTCTTAACCTTTGAGTAATCCATTCTTCACAGTATCCCTTTTCACGATAGGTGGCAACTTCAAAACTTGTTTTGAAAACAAAAAGAAAATTTTATAATTGGTGATGACAATACATTATTCTATAAATTGTCCCTTGAAAAGTGGTAACCTTATGAAAATCAAACAGGCTACTTTTAGTTACTAAAAATTTAATGTTTTATAGTATATAAATTTACTCATCACCGCATTATTGCAAACACCAAATTCAAGGAATACACCCCTATCTTCTATGAATCATTCCTTGATTAATTAATTTTATCGATAGTGAATTTTTAAACATTAGAATTTGATTATATTCGCTTATTAAGCTTTAAAGATCTGTTTTAAAAAGTAGTAAGTAAATGATTTTTCAATTAGTTATTCAGGTAACCTTATGAATTTCTGAATGACATTTTGAGTAAGCACAGATTTTCCAAAAAAATCCAAATGTAGAAAAAGACATGAACTCATTTCAACACATAAACAGTACTTCTGCCTTTACCTTGAGACTTTATCAATCCCTTTTCAATCAGTTTTTGAATATAGGAATATGAAGCCTGGGAGGATAAGTCAAGCAATTCCTGAACCTCCTTGTTTCTTATGGAATTGTTTTTTTCAATATATTCCAATATTTTGATTTCCTTTTCGCTTAACTTGATTTTATCGTTCATTTTCATGTCAAAATGAGACATTTCAATGATGTCATTTTTCACAGAAGTTAAGGAAACCAAAAACCCGGTTGAGAAATATTCAAGCCATTTGGTTAAATCCTGGGACTTGTCGGCTGATTGCAAAGCACTATAGTAGGATTGTCTGTCCTGATTGTAATATTCATCAAGAGAAAAGTATCCTTTTATGTTAAAATCATTTAAAAGAAGTATTAATGTTGCCAATGCTCTTGCGGTTCGGCCGTTGCCGTCTACAAATGGATGAATTCTGACAAATTCATAATGCAGGATTCCTGCAAGAATAATTGGATTTAATTCATTCTGAACATTAATCCAATCCAATAATTCTCCAATCAAATAAGGAACTTTGATAGGGCTTGGAGGTACAAAATTGAGTTTGCCCGTTTTCAGATTGCCTATAACGACCGGCGTGTCCCTGAATCTGCCTGCCATATCAGGGTCATTAAGGGTTCCTTCAGTGATATTCTTATGAATTTCAAGAATTGTC
>Ga0326514_10000427_pt1 | contig 28865 bp, 23 predicted proteins | sample 3_2548_0518_D_FD_203653 | JGI IMG/M metagenome (GOLD analysis project Ga0326514, IMG submission 203653) | Bovine rumen microbial communities from UC Davis, California, United States - 3_2548_0518 | ecosystem: Host-associated > Mammals > Digestive system > Stomach > Rumen | place: USA... | reverse complement strand
ACAAGGAGAGCGGCCGGCTGCGGCTCGTCTTCCGGGTCGCCGGCAAGGGAACGGAAGAATTCTCCAGGCTTCTGCCGGGGCAGAAAGTTGATCTGACCGGTCCTCTCGGAAATGGGTTTCCGCTCGACCGTGCGTCCGGAGCAGGTGCGGATGCGGACGGAAAGTCTTCGGAGACAGGAAAGCGCGTCTTTCTGATCGGCGGAGGGATCGGAATTCCGCCGATGGTGCAGCTGGCGAAGGCGCTGAAAGCATCCTGCGGAGGGGCTGAGGCAGGAAAGTACGAAGCAGCCGGCGGGGATGCAACAGTGAAGGCTGCGCCGCAGGTCACTTCCGTCCTAGGCTTCCGGGATGAGCTTTTCCTGGTCGATGACCTGAAGCCGTACAGCGATGTGGTCATCGCGACCGAGGACGGCAGCTGCGGAACAAAGGGCAATGTTCTCGATGCGATCCGTGAGCATGACCTGAAGGCGGATGTCATCTATGCCTGCGGACCGACGCCCATGCTGAGGGCACTGAAGAAGTATGCTGAGGAGAACGGCATCGAGTGCTGGCTTTCCCTCGAGGAGAAGATGGCATGCGGAATCGGCGCCTGCCTCTCCTGCGTCTGCAAGTCGGTAGAGGTGGATGGCCACTCTAAGGTAAAAAACAAGAGAGTCTGCACCGAAGGACCAATTTTCCGGTCGACGGAGGTAGAACTATGATGCCAGATATGAGTGTGGAGATCGCCGGAGTCAGGCTGAAGAATCCGGTGATGACAGCCTCCGGGACCTTCGGCTCCGGAAAGGAATTTTCGGAATTTCTTGATTTGAATCAGCTGGGAGCAGTCGTGACAAAAGGAGTTGCTTCTGTGCCGTGGCCGGGCAATCCGACCCCGAGGATCTGTGAGACCCCTTCCGGAATGCTCAATGCGATCGGTCTCCAGAACCCGGGAGTGGATACGTTCAAAAAAAGAGACCTGAAGTTTCTGGAAGATTTCGATACAAAAGTCGTCGTCAATGTCTGCGGGCACAGCGTTCCGGAGTATGTTGACTGTGTGGAGAAGCTTGCTGACGAAAAGCGGGTTGACCTGCTTGAGATCAATATCTCCTGCCCGAATGTAAAAGAAGGCGGCATCGCCTTCGGAACCAGCCCGAAGGGCGTCGAGGAGATCACCAAAGCAATCAAAGATGTCGCAAAGCAGCCGGTCATCATGAAGCTGAGTCCGAACGTCACTGACATCGCCGAGATCGCGAAGGCGGCAGAAGCCGGAGGGGCGGACGGACTGTCCATGATCAACACCATCACCGGCATGAAGATCGACATAAGGCGGCGCACATTTGCGCTTGCGAACCGGACCGGAGGACTTTCCGGACCGGCGATCCATCCGGTCGCCGTCCGCATGGTCTACCAGTGCGCGCAGGCCGTGAAGATTCCGATCATAGGAATGGGCGGGATCACGGATGCTGAGAGTGCACTCGAGATGATCATGGCTGGCGCGACCGCCGTATCCGTCGGAACCGCGAACTTCCACGACCAGACCACGACCCTGAGCGTGATCGAAGGCATCCGGAGCTATCTTCAGGAGAACCACACCGCTTCCATCCGCGAGCTGATCGGATGCGTCCGCTGATACTTGAGACTGTTGTGACCAGTATCCCTTCCCGGGCTTCATGTGGTGCGGGAGCGTGTCTCTGAGGAGTATTGCCGGCCGACGACATAAAGCGCCACACCACCCGGCGAAAATATAGAAACAGGAGAACAAACATGGAAAGATACAAGGAAGAATTCATAGAATTTATGGTAGACTGCCAGGTCCTGCGCTTCGGCGACTTCGTCACCAAGAGCGGCCGCAAGACTCCATTTTTCGTCAACACCGGCTTCTACCGCACCGGCGGCCAGCTGCAGAAGCTTGGACAGTACTATGCAAAAGCCATCGAAGGCGCCTTTGGCACCGACTTTGACGTCCTCTTCGGACCGGCTTACAAGGGCATCCCGCTCTCCGTCGCGACCACTATCGCACTGTCCGGGGACTGCGGCAAGGAGATCCGCTACTGCAGCAACCGCAAGGAGATCAAGGACCACGGCGATAAGGGCATCCTGCTCGGCGGCCCGATCAAGGATGGGGACAAGGTCGTCATCATCGAGGACGTCACCACCGCAGGCACCTCCATCCGCGAGACTCTTCCGATCATCAAAGATACCGCTGATGCTGATGTGCTTGGCCTGGTCGTCTCCGTCGACCGCTGTGAGCGCGGGACTGGGGAAAAGAGCGCCCTGGATGAGATCCATGAAAAGTACGGACTCAAGACCACAGCCATCGTCACCATGAAAGAAGTCGTAAAGTACCTCTACGGCAGGGAAGTGAACGGCAAAGTCATCATCGACGATGAGATCAAAGCCAGGATCGACGACTACTACAAGGAGTACGGCGTATCATGACACCGGAGAGAAAAAAGCGCATTCAGTGGATATCGGGTGCGTTTTTCCTCCTATATCTTGCAGCCCTCATCTATTTCCTGTTTTTTGCAGAAGGGTACGGAAGATCAGCCTCCGGAGAGATGAAGTACAACCTTGTGCCATTTGCGGAAATCCGGAGATTCCTCCGAAATGAGGACGTTCTTGGATGGAAGGCGGTCTTTCTGAATGTCTATGGAAATGTGCTGGGCTTTCTTCCGTTCGGGCTTTTTCTTCCCATGCTGCACCGGCATTTCCGGAAATTTCCGAAGACGACCCTGGTTTGTCTTCTCTTTTCATGCGGAGTTGAACTGACTCAGCTGGTGACGAGAAGGGGGAGCTGCGACATCGATGATGTCATTCTCAACACGCTCGGAGGGATGATCGGATACGGGCTTTTCCGGATCTGCAATGCAGTCAGAAAGAAGATCAGAAGATACAGATAAGGGACCTTGCCGGCTCCTGACGGAAGCCGGAAGACAGAGTGCGGGACAATTATGGCAGAGAATAGAAAGTATTCCTACAAGTTAGAGAAAAGAGCCGGCGGGAGAGGGCTTCTGAGCACGGTCCTCGCAGCCGTCTCCATCATTCTTTTTCTGGCGCTGCTCACGGCATGCGCAGCCCTGAAGGGCAAGGCAGGGCCCTGGGCGGGAGCTGTCGGGCTCTCAGGCATGCTGATTGCTTTTTCGGGGGTGGTGACCGGACTTCAGAGTTTCCACGACAGACAGAGATCCTACGGTTTCTCCAAAGTCGGGACCATCATGAACGGGATTCTTGTTGCAGTATGGTTCATCCTCTTCTGCAGCGGAGCCACAGCTTAAGGAACCGGGTGCGGAACCGGAAAACAGGAAAAATACGGAAAGACCACCTGTGACCGCATGCGCAGGGGCAGGTGTGAAGATACAGACTGTGAAAGGAATTTTGAAACAGAATGGGTAATATCTGGGTTGATTACGATGCAATCGATACACTGAATGAGAGATATCAGCTGGCAAAGGAGCGGATCAGGGAGATCGCGCAGAATCCGCAGCTTCCGGAGAGTGTTCCGGCAGCTTTCACGGACTTTTTTAAGAGGACCGGAAACTTCATATCGTATATGGTCGATGTGAAGAAGAACCTGGAAGACGGCGTATACAAGTCGCTTGAGGACTGGCAGAAGATGAACCGGGAGATGTACGAAGACCTTCTTCCGGGAAATTATGAGAAGAGCTATGCCAATCCGGCCTATGCAGTGAGGGAACTGGGCGATGCGTTCGGAAAGCTCCTCTGTTTCCTCTATGCGCAACAGCGCGGGCTGATCGCCTATATCTTCGAGAGCAAGCTGGAAGAGCTGGTCGCCCACATGGAGATCTTCCTCCAGATCCACGGACTCTTTTCCGATGAGAGCAGCCCGATGCCAGATGAGAAGCAGGTGAAGGATGCTCTTTACTGGTTTGAGAGCGACTACACCGATGTCTTTCTCAGAAACCGTATCCGCGGCCAGATCGACCCGGCCTGCGACGACCAGGTGTACGCATTGATGAATCTCGATCCGAAAGACCCGGTATCCATCTATAAGAGCGGCGAATATATCACGGACAACGAACTCATCAGTTTCCGCCACCTGGCATCCCTCTCAGACGAGGAGATCCAGAAGATGGCTGACACCTACACCGAGGGCTACCGCCAGGGTTTCCTCATGGCGGGAAAGCCTCTTTATAAGAAGAGAGTCGTCTCCATAATCTACCATGCCGGCTTCGAGCGCATGATGCAGGCGGCCGTCAGAAGTTTCATGAAAATGGGCCTCCGGGCGACGATCTCCCGCTATGGTGTCTCTGCCGTGACCGGAACAAGCCGCCTTTCCGGCTTCTCCGGCGCATCACCGAACCCGCAGTTTGACTACGACCATCGCGAGGACCTCGCGCTCTTTCTCGATAAGCGTTTTGTCGAGCGCAAGGTCGAAGTGACCGATTCCGTCTACTCCGAGTTCATCGAGCAGGCGCACCGTTACGCCGGTCCCGCCGTTCTCGAAGTGTTCGGCGAAGAGACATTTGAGCCGGAGGCGAAGAAGGAAGCATGGAAGCTGACGGAAGAGCAGCAGGAGCTGTCCGTCAGAATGAAGAATGAGACCGCACGCATTGTCAACGAATCCATCTACGGACAGGAGAGATCTTTCACGATCATTTCCTTCCCACTGCCTTCCATCGATAAAAATCGATATGAGGAGATCTTCGATGAAACGATGAAGGTCAATACGTTAGATTCGAAGCACTATGCGAAGATCCAGCAGATCATCATCGATGCCATGGACAAGGGGACAAAAGCCCACATCGTCGGAACCGGCAAAAACCACACGGACCTGACGGTTTCCCTGTGGCCGCTTCAGGATCCGTCCAGAGAGACCATCTTCGAGAACTGTGTCGCGGACGTCAACATCCCGGTCGGCGAAGTCTTCACTTCCCCGGTCCTCAAAGGAACGGACGGCGTCCTTCATGTAAGTCAGGTTTACCTTCAGGGGCTGAACTTCGAGAACCTGGAGCTTCATTTCAAAGATGGCTGCGTCACGGACTACTCCTGCAGCAACTTTGACTCTGAGGAGGAAAACAGAAAGTACATCGAGGAGAACATCCTCTTCCATCACAAGACGCTGCCGATGGGCGAGTTTGCCATCGGGACCAACACCACCGCCTACGCGATGATCAAAAAGTACGGCATCGGGCCGAAGATGGACATCCTGATCGCGGAGAAGACCGGACCTCACTTTGCGGTGGGCGACACCTGCTACAGCTGGGAAGAAGATTCCGTTACCTGCAACCCGGACGGCAAGGCGATCGTCGCGCGCGAGAACGACTTCTCCAGACTGAGAAAGGAAGATCCCGCAAAAGCGTATTTCAACTGCCACACCGACATCACGATTCCTTACGAGGAGCTTGGCCTGATCGAGGTCGAAAATGAGCAGACCGGCTACCATAAGGAGATCATCAAAGACGGCCGCTTCGTACTGGAGGGAACCGAGGAGCTGAACCTGCCGCTTTGTACCTGAGGGAGAAAAGGAGCCGGACCAGCCGCCCGGGAGACGAAGCTTCACGCCGGACATGGACCCGCGGGAGGCAAATTGCCGAAAGATCCGCCGGATCAGGCCACGGATTTTGGAAGGCGGAGGGAGCCCGGAAGCGGGTAAATCTCTTGTAATACGGCCTCAATTAAGGTACGATAGGGCGAAAGTGTATGATGCAGTGGGATTGCGCAGGCAGGCTGCTGCATGGCAGTCCGCATCATAAGGTACAGCATACAAATCAGGGAGGAAATCCATGGCTAATCCAATTGTCGGAATTGTGATGGGAAGCGACTCAGATCTTCCGGTCATGTCAAAGGCTGCAGCGATCCTGGACGAGTTCGGGGTTGAGTACGAGATGAGAGTCATCTCCGCGCACAGAGAACCGGACGTGTTCTTTGACTGGGCGAAGTCAGCAGAAGAGAGAGGCATCAAGGTCATCATCGCAGGCGCAGGCATGGCAGCACATCTGCCGGGCATGACAGCCGCTCTGTTCCCGCTGCCGGTCATCGGAGTTCCGCTCTATTCCAGAAACCTGGGCGGGGAGGACAGCCTCTACTCGATCCTGCAGATGCCGGGCGGCATCCCGGTCGCGACCGTCGCGATCGACGGAACGAAAAACGCGGCACTTCTGGCGATCCGCATGCTGGCGATCGGAAACCCAGAGCTTCTTTCAAAGCTGAAGGACTACTCGAAGAAGAACTGCGAGGCGGTACAGAAGAAGGACGCGAGACTTCAGGAAGTCGGCTACAAAAACTATAACGCCTGACCTTGTGTGACCGGACAGACATTTGCGCGGAAGCGCGAATACAGTCGCGAAAAAAGCGCAGGAGGAGAAAGCAGAGGCTTCAGGCCGCGGGAGGAATTATGGATTACAAGAGCGCAGGAGTAGATATCGAGGCCGGATACGAGTCAGTCAAGCTGATGAAGAAGTTCGTATCCCGCACAATGAGACCGGAGGTCATGACGGACCTTGGCGGGTTCTCAGGTGCATTTTCACTGGACACTTTCAAGGGCATGGAGCATCCGACCCTGCTTTCCGGAACGGACGGCGTCGGAACGAAGCTGAAGCTGGCTTTCGTCATGGACAGGCATGACACGGTCGGCATCGACTGCGTCGCTATGTGCGTCAACGACGTTGCATGTGCAGGCGGCGAGCCGCTTTTCTTCCTGGATTACATTGCGTGCGGCAAGAATAACCCGCAGAAGATCGCTTCCATCGTATCAGGTGTCGCCGAGGGCTGCGTGCAGTCCGGCTCCGCTCTGATCGGAGGTGAGACCGCTGAGATGCCGGGTTTCTATCCGGAGGATGAATATGACCTGGCTGGTTTCTCTGTCGGTGTCGCTGACAAAAAGGACCTGATCACGGGAGCCGACATCAAGGCTGGCGATGTTCTGGTCGGAATCGCTTCCTCGGGTGTTCATTCCAATGGCTTCTCCCTGGTAAGAAAAGTCTTCACCATCGATGAGAAGACGCTGGGGACCTACCATGAATCCCTGGGCGATACCCTGGGCAACGTCCTGCTCCGCCCGACCAAGATCTATGTCAAGGCGCTGAAGAGTGTCAAGGATGCAGGCGTTAAGGTCAAGGGCTGCAGCCATGTAACGGGCGGCGGCTTCTATGAGAATGTTCCGAGAATGCTTCCGGACGGAGTCAAGGCAGTCATCCGGAAAGACAGCTACGAAGTACCGCCGATCTTCCGGATGCTTCAGAAGGACGGAGACATCACGGAGAAGATCATGTACAACACCTTCAACATGGGAATCGGCATGGTCCTTGCCCTCGACAAAAAGGACGCCGACGCGGCGATCGCAGCCATCAAGGCAGCAGGCGAGAACGCATACGTGATCGGAACGGTCGAGGAGAGCCAGGTCAAGTGTGCGGAGGTCCTCTGATGTTCAAGATCGCAGTTCTGGTTTCCGGAGGAGGGACCAACCTCCAGGCGATCATCGATGCCATCGATGCAGGAGTAATCAGAGATACAGAGATTGCACTTGTAGTCTCCAACAATGCAGGCGCCTATGCTATAGAAAGAGCCAAGGCGAAGGGAATCCCGGCTGAGGTCATCTCTCCGAAGAACTTCGGGACGAGGGATGACTTCAACGATGCGCTCCTGAAGAGAGTACAGGAGGCAGGCGTGGACCTGGTCGTTCTGGCCGGCTTCCTCTGCGCGATCCCGGAGAAGATGGTCGATGCTTATCCTTATAGAATCATCAACATCCATCCATCCCTGATCCCGTCCTTCTGCGGAAAGGGTTTCTATGGACTTCATGTTCACGAGAAGGCACTTGAGAGAGGCGTGAAGGTATCGGGCGCGACCGTCCACTTTGTGGACAAGGGAACGGATACCGGGCCGATCATCCTTCAGAAGGCAGTCTCAGTGGAGAACGGCGATACGCCGAAGATCCTCCAGAGAAGGATCATGGAACAGGCTGAATGGAAGATCCTGCCGGAGGCAATCGATCTGATCGCGCATGGCAAGGTGAAGGTAGAGGACAGCAGGGTCACGGTTCTCGGGTAAAGGATACGAAAAGAAGTACAGGTAATCGGGCTTATTGCGCATATCAGCTCAGCCGGAGCAGGGGACTTTTGCTAAGGCATGAGGCGCGGACAGAGAAGAGGAGACGAATTACATGAAAGTACTGATTGTAGGCAGCGGCGGAAGAGAGCATGCGATCGCGACAAAGATCGCGCAGAGCAATAAGGTCGACAGGATCTACTGTGCTCCGGGCAATGCCGGGATCGGACAGATTGCGGAACTTGTCCCGATAGGGGCCATGGAATTCGACAGGCTGGCCGATTTTGCCGAGGAGAACAAGATCGATCTCACGGTTGTCGGCATGGATGATCCGCTGGTCGGCGGCATCGTCGACGTCTTTTTGTCGCGTGGCCTTCGCGTCTTCGGACCGGAGAAGAAAGCGGCAATTCTCGAGGGATCCAAGGCTTTCTCAAAAGACCTGATGAAGAAGTACCATATCCCGACTGCGGCTTATGAGACCTTCACCGATAAGGCAGCCGCGATCGATTATCTGAAGACACAGGCTAAGTTCCCGATCGTCCTCAAGGCTTCCGGGCTGGCGCTGGGCAAGGGTGTCCTGATCTGCAAGGATCTCGAGGAAGCTCTGGCGGGCGCAGAGGAGATCATGGGGGAGAAGAAGTTCGGTGACGCGGGAAACCAGATGGTCATCGAAGAGTTCATGACCGGGCATGAGGTCTCCGTGCTGACATTCTGCGATGGCAGGACCTATCGCGAGATGTCCTCTTCGCAGGATTACAAGCGTGCAGGCGATAACGACACCGGCCCCAATACAGGCGGGATGGGAAACATATCCCCGAGTCCTTTCTATACAAAGGAAGTCCGGGAATACTGTGAAAAGTACATCTTCCAGCCTACGGTCGATGCCATGAGAGCGGAAGGCAGGGAGTTCAAGGGAGTCATTTTCTTCGGACTGATGCTGACCTGGGATGGCCCGAAGGTCCTGGAATACAACTGCCGCTTCGGTGATCCGGAAGCGCAGGTTATCCTTCCCCGCATGGAAAATGATATAATTGATGTGTTTGAAGCCTGCATCGATGGCAGGCTGGACCAGGTGGACCTGAAGTTCAGAGATGAGGCTACGGTATGCGTCATGATCGCTTCAGGCGGGTACCCGGTCAGGTATGAGAAAGGCAAGGAAATCACAGGCCTTGAGAACTTCAAAGGCAAGGACGGAATCTGGTGCTTCCACTCAGGAACAGCAGAAAAAGACGGAAAGATCGTGACGAACGGCGGCCGTGTTCTCGGGATCACGGCGAATGGAAAAGACCTGAAAGAGGCAAGGGACCGCGCGTATGAGGCAGTTTCCTGGGTCAGCTTCGAGAAGGAATTTTACCGCCGCGATATCGCGAAAAGAGAATTAATGGGGGATTGATCAGTTATGAACAGCAGACGGAGAAGGGTCAGCAGTCTTGTGGCAGTTATCCTGGCCATGATCCTGGCCATCAGCAGCCAGATTACAGTATTTGCAGAGCAGAGCGACGATAACTCGCTATCCAGTCTCGGCATCGAGACTCAGGGAGTTACGGTAAGCCCGGATTTCCAGTACGATCACCTGAATTATGACGTGGTCGTCCCGGCCGGAACGACGGAGCTGCAGCTTTCTCCGGTGCTGTCCAACCCGAATGCGACGATCAACAGCATTGAGGGAACCACTCTGACGGACGGAGCCGGAACGGTTACGATCACTACGACTGCTCCGAGCGGCGCCATGACTGCTTACACACTGACCATTACCACAGCTTCCAATACTGCTGATGTGGACCCGGCGCAGGCGATCGCAGCACAGGAAAATACCCAGGCAGCTGCCGGCCAGACCACAGCACCGGCCCAGGCGGACGTTGCAGCGGCCCAGCAGGCCCAGGCACAGTCCGAGAGCCAGTCGGAGACTTCACCGGAGACGGAAGATTCCCGTTATGTCAAGGTCGATAAGAACACTCTGCAGGATGCGGAAGATACGATAACCAGACTGCAGAAGGATCTTCAGGTCTATAAGGACAGAAGCCATCAGTTCACGTATGTGATCTACGGACTGATCGCGGCGCTTGTGATCATGCTCTTTCTCCTTGTCAATCTGGCGATCCGCAAAAAAGACCTGGCGTCAGAGCTGAAGTCCTACAGAAAGGGACCGAAGATGCCTCAGGACTTTGAGGATTACAGCGATGTGATCCCGCAGGATGGATGGCTTGATGATGAGCCTTCCGGAAAACCGGCCAGGAAGAAGAAAAAGGGCCGTACAGTGCAGGAAGTCCCTCAGTACAGAGATGATGATCTCTACATGGCGCAGGATGCGCCTGTGGCTCCGCACGGAAGAGTGAATACCCAGACTTCCTGGATGAAGCAGCAGGTCGGGACTCCGGTCGAGCCGCCAAAGGAATATGTTCCTTATAACGGATATGCAAAGAAGACTCCATCTGCAGCAGAGAGCGGACGCAAAGGCCATGTCTCCGATGAGACAAGAGTCTACAAGGCTCCTCAGAATCAGACAAAGGCGGCATCTTCCTCTGTACCGGGTGACGAAACCAGGGTACTGCCGGCAAAGAAGCTGACGAGAGCCCAGAAAGCTGCCGCAAAGAAGATGGCGAAGGAAGAGAAGAAGGCGCTCAAGGCTGCTGCCGGCCAGAAGTGGAAAGAGCCGGCCGATGAGGCAGCTCCATCTCAGCGTACTTCAGGATTCGGAGGTGTGGCGCCGGCCGGGAGCGAAGTAAGAAGCTCCGGTATGCCGGATGTAAAGCCGGGAGATGACTACAGAAATTACAAGTCGAAGACGCCGCAGCCATCTCAGCAGACACCGGCATCTGCAGGCATGGAGAAAGGAAGCCGGAAGCAGGCTCCGGATGATGTGAAGGTGGACTTTATCGACCTTTAATGAGATACGAAAGGCAGCTTTGCTCCGGCGCATATTACGCCGGAGCAAAGCTTACAGATAGGAGTATATGGAAACATCTTTTAAGAATCGCTATACGCCGGCGGCGGAAGCTGCTCTGGAGGAAGCGGGAAAGCAGGCTGAGAAGTACCATGCAGCAGGCATCGGTACGGAACATATCCTGCTGGGGCTGCTTTCCCAGGAACAGGGTACCGCAGCTGTTGTCCTGAAGGATCACGGGATCACGATGAAGGAACTTATCGCTCTGGTGGACCGGCTGATCGGACAGGGCGGATCCGAAAAGACGGACAAAAACACATACACGCCAAGGGCAAGGGAAGTCCTGAAAACGGCAGGGACCCAGGCGAAGTATTTCTATTCCTCAGATGTCGGAACGGAACATATCCTTCTGGCTATGATGAGGGATATCGACTGCAATGCCGCCAAGCTGCTCCATACCCTGAAGATCGATTTTCAGGAGATGTACCAGCGTATCCTCGATATCATCGGGGTCCCGGATGAGATGGCGGCTGACTATTTAAGTTCCGTCCTTCAGGCAGCGCAAGGTCAGGGTGGAGCGACTCCTACCCTCGATCAGTTCTCCAGAGACCTCACGGAGGAAGTAAGGGCCGGAAAGATTGACCCTGTGATCGGAAGAGAGAAGGAAACGGAGCGGATCTGCAGGATCCTGGTCCGGAAGACGAAGAATAATCCCTGCCTGATCGGTGAGCCGGGTGTCGGCAAGACCGCGATCGTCGAGGGACTTGCCCAGAAGATCGTCCGCGGAGACGTGCCGGAACCGCTGAAGGGGAAAAGGCTGGTCGTTCTTGATATCGCAGGCATGGTTGCCGGGGCCAAGTTCCGCGGAGACTTTGAGGAGAGGATCAAGGGCGCATTGCAGGAAGCGGCGGATGCCAGCGATGTCCTCCTCTTTATCGATGAGATCCACACGATCATCGGAGCCGGAAGCTCAGAGGGCGCCCTGGATGCGGCGAACATCATGAAGCCGATGCTCTCAAGAGGTGAGATCCAGGTGATCGGAGCGACGACGGTCGATGAGTACAGAAAGCACATCGAGAAGGATGCGGCTCTGGAGAGAAGATTCCAGTCCATCATGGTCGAGGAACCGGACCTGGAAGATTGCGTCAGGATCCTTCAGGGGATCCGTCCGGCTTATGAAAACCATCACCATGTCACAATCTTGGATGAGGCGATCGAGGCAGCCGTAAAGCTGAGCCAGAGATATATCACAGACCGCCATCTTCCTGATAAGGCCATCGACCTGATGGATGAAGCCTGCTCGAAGAGGCAGCTTCTGTCTTACTTTCATAAGTCCGGCCGGTCGGCGAAGGAATTCAATACTCTGACTGAGAGACGGAAGGAACTGGAGGAGGCACTCTCTTCCGGCGACCTGGAATCTGCAAGAGCGATCCACAGTGAGATCGAGGCACTTGAGAAAAAGACCAGGGCACATCCGGATAATCCGAAGAGCGCTGTCCGGACCGTTACGGTGGAGGACATCGCGCAGACGGTCTCCGAGTGGACCGGGATCCCGGTCATGAAACTGACGGAGAGCGAGAGCAAAAAGCTACTCGGACTGGAGAAAACTCTCCACAAGAGGATCATTGGCCAGAACGAGGCAATCGAGGCGGTAAGCCGTGCGGTACGGCGCTCAAGGGCAGGGCTGAGAGATCCGAACAGACCGCTTGGAACATTTCTCTTCCTGGGCCCGACCGGAGTCGGAAAGACGGAGCTGTCCAAAGCGCTTGCTGCGGCAGTCTTCGGGTCGGAGAAGAACATCATCCGGGTCGATATGTCGGAGTACATGGAGAAGTTCGATGTCTCAAAGATGATCGGATCGCCGCCGGGCTATGTCGGCTACGATGAGGGCGGCCAGCTTTCCGAGAGAGTCCGGAGGCATCCTTATTCGGTCGTGCTTTTCGATGAGATCGAGAAAGCGCATCCGGATATCTTCAATGTGCTGCTTCAGGTGCTGGACGAAGGCCACATCACGGACTCGCAGGGAAGAAAAGTCGATTTCAGGAACACGATCATCATCATGACCTCCAATGCGGGCGCGCAGCAGATCATCTCGCCCAAGAAGCTTGGATTCGGGGCCGGAAATGATGCAAAGGCGGACTACGAGGCGATGAAGGGTTCTGTCATGGGTGAGGTGAACCGGATCTTCCGTCCGGAGTTTCTCAACCGGATCGATGACATCATCGTATTCCATCCGCTGGAGAAGCCGGAGATCCGCCAGATCGCGGACCTGATCATCGATAAACTGGCCGGCCGTGCAAAGTCGCAGGCGGGTATCACCCTGAAAGTCAGACCGGCTGTCCGCGACCATATCGCGGAGAAAGGGTTCGACCCCAAGTTTGGCGCGAGGCCTCTGAAGAGAGCGGTCCAGACCGAGCTGGAGGATGAACTTTCGGAGGAACTGCTGCAGGGAAGGGTCCGCAGGGATTCTACTGTTATCTGCAGCATGAAGGATGGAAAAGCCGCATTCTCGGAAGAAAAGCCAAGGCGGAATTGATGCCGGATCATCCCATAAGAGGAGCGTCCGGGTGTATATAAGAAAGGAGCCGGTTATGGCAGTCGTAAAGGAACTGATCAGGCCAGAGGAAGACGGAAGTCTCAGCTTTGGCAATTATGAACTTGCGGAGAAGACCAAGAAGAGTGATGTAGAGGTCCGCGGTGACAGCTACAAGGTCAAGACTTTCCGCGAGGTCACCAGACTGGAGTGCAATGACATGCTTGTCTACGAATCTGAGCCGGGAACCGCGGTTTCGGGATTCAAGGCAGACGAAAATGGCGTTTCCTTCACGGTTGAGGGACCGGAGGACGCCCAGATCGTCCTCGGACTTGCGGATGATGCTTCCTACCGCGCATTCATCGATGGCAAGGACCAGGGCATCATGGAGACCGGGATGGGCGGAAAGCTTGTCCTGTCCGTCGAGCTTGGCGCTGCAGACAGCGTGAAGGTGGAAGTAAAGAAAGACTGAGGACTCCGGGACCTGCGCCGGGAATAGGCCCGGCAGCAGGTTTTTCCTGCCGCAGATTTTTCCTGCCGCAGTGTGCAGATAGCTGCCGGCGGCAGGCATTTTGTACGATTTTGGGGAGAGTGCAGCAAAAGGTAAGGCACATGGCAAAGGGAAAAGATACAGCGTTTTTCTGTCAGAACTGCGGATATGAATCGGCAAAGTGGATGGGGCAGTGCCCGGCCTGTCACGAGTGGAACACGTTCGTGGAGGAGCCGGTGACACATGCCTCATCTTCGTCTTCCGGGTCGAAGAAGGTCACAGCGGGTGTCGTGAAATGGGAATCGCTGGGGGACAAGCTCGGAGCGGGGAAGTCTCCCGCTTTCTCGCTTCAGAAAGGCCGGGGAGCAAAATTCCCGGAGAGGCCCGCGGCAGGTTCCGGCGCTGAGACGGGAAGCCAGATGGGCGGTGCTTCCTTATCCGGAAGAGATTCATTTGGCGGCGGAAAGTACGTGTCTCCGGCGGCCAGCCGCTCTGCCCGCAGCAAGGCACTGCCGCTGTCGCAGATCACAGCTTCCGATGCGGAGCGTGTCTCATCGGGGATCGGGGAGATGGACCGTGTCCTCGGAGGCGGTATCGTACCGGGATCCCTGGTCCTGGTCGGCGGCGATCCGGGAATCGGAAAGTCAACGCTTCTTCTCCAGATGTGCAGAAACCTGACGGATCCGGAGCAGATGGGAGGAGAGCCGGCAAAGGTCCTCTATGTCTCAGGTGAGGAATCCCAGCAGCAGATCAAGCTCAGGGCAAACCGCATGGGACAGTTTTCGGACAGCCTGCTTCTCATGTGCGAGACCAACCTGGCGGATATTCAGGAGGCGATCGCAGTCCTGCAGCCCCAGGTCGTCATCATTGACTCGATCCAGACTATGTACAGCGAGACCATAAGCTCCGCTCCGGGATCCGTATCGCAGGTGCGGGAAGCTACAAGTATCCTGATGCAGCTGGCAAAAGGCCTCGGGGTTACCATTTTCATCATCGGACATGTGACCAAGGAAGGAGCGGTCGCGGGACCGAGGGTCCTCGAGCACATGGTCGATACTGTGCTCTACTTTGAGGGCGACCGGCATGCAAGCTACCGGATCCTGCATGGGGTCAAGAACCGCTTCGGGTCGACTGATGAGATCGGCGTCTTCGAGATGAAGGGATCGGGACTGCGGGAAGTCCTCAATCCTTCCGAGTTTATGCTCGAGGGGCGGCCGCAGGGAGCTTCGGGCTCGGTCGTTGCCTGCTCCATGGAGGGCACCCGCCCGATCCTGATCGAAGTGCAGGCGCTGACCGCCTCTACCAACATGATGTATCCGAGGCGGACCGTCGATGGGGCGGACCTCAATAGGGTCAACCTGCTTCTGGCCGTTCTTGAGAGAAGGATGGGACTCAACGTGTCCAAGGCTGACGTCTATGTCAACATCGCAGGCGGCGTGAAGATGAAGGAACCGGCAATCGACCTCGGGATCATCATCGCGATCATCTCTTCCTACAAGGACCTTGTCATCGATCCGGGAACGCTGGTGTTCGGTGAGGTCGGACTTTCGGGAGAGATCCGGTCCGTCAGCCAGGCACCGCTCCGGGTAAAGGAAGCGGAGAAGCTGGGATTTACCACGGTGATCCTGCCGCAGGCCTGTCTGAAGAGCATAGGGAAGGTCGAGGGAATCAACCTGATCGGTGTCCGGAGCGTGTCAGATGTGGTCGCGGCGATCAGCGGAAGACGGTAAGAAATCAGGGGCAGGGGGGAATTCATTTTCTTACCTGCTCTTTTTTGTTGCATGAACCACGGAACTTATTTGCCGGTCTCTCTATGATAAGAGATGTTCGGAAGCAAATGAATCCGCGCGGTCGAAGGAAAGAGCCGGGACATATAGGAATGTCACGGCCGGCCGGCAGGCGGATAGGAGAATCAGGAGGTTATCATGGAGAACAAGATGTTTTGCTATCAGTGCCAGGAGACGGCAGGCTGCAAGGGCTGCACGCAGGTAGGTGTCTGCGGAAAGAAGCCGGAAGTTGCGAAGATGCAGGATCTGCTGGTCTGGGTGACCAAGGGGCTGGCTGCTGTCGCTGCTCAGCTTCGCAAGGAGGGAAAAGGTTCAGAGGTTTCTGAGGATGCCAATCATCTTGTGACGGTCAACCTCTTCACGACCATCACCAATGCCAACTTTGACCTGGATGCGATCCGGGCGCGTGTGAAGGCGACTCTTTCCGTAAAGGAAGGCCTTCTGGCGCAGGTGCAGGATAAGGCTTCTCTTCCGCAGGCGGCAACATGGAACGGAAGCGAGGATGAGTTCGAGGCGACTGCAGCAGTGGTCGGTGTTCTTGCAACCAAGGATGAGGACATCCGTTCCCTCCGCGAGCTGATCACCTATGGTCTGAAGGGACTTGCAGCATATACCAAGCATGCAAATGCACTCCTCAAGGATGATGCAGACGTGGATGAGTTCATTCAGAGGGCTCTCGCGGCTACTCTTGATGATTCCCTGACTGTAAATGATCTGGTCTCTCTGGCTCTTGAGACCGGTAAGTTCGGCGTCCAGGGCATGGCTGATCTGGACGCAGCCAATACCGGGGCGTATGGGAATCCGGAAGTAACGAAGGTCAGTATCGGCGTGAGAAAGAACCCGGCGATTCTCATTTCCGGACATGATCTGAGAGACCTGGAGATGCTTCTCGAGCAGACGAAGGGCACCGGTGTCGATGTCTATACGCACTCTGAGATGCTCCCGGCTCATTATTATCCGTTCTTCAAGAAGTACGACAACTTTGCGGGCAACTATGGTAATGCATGGTGGAAGCAGAAGGAGGAGTTCGAGAGCTTCAACGGGCCGATCCTGATGACGACCAACTGCATCGTTCCGCCGAAGGATTCCTACAAGGACCGTATGTTTACGACGGGCGCCGCGGGCTATCCGGGTGTGAAGCATATTGATGCGCCGTATGGCCAGGTGAAGGATTTTTCTGAGATCATCGAGCTGGCTAAGAAGTGCCAATCTCCGGCGGAGGTCGAGTCCGGCGAGATCGTCGGCGGTTTTGCTCATGAGCAGGTGTTCGCACTGGCGGACAAGGTCGTCGAGGCGGTGAAGTCCGGCGCGATCCGCAAGTTTGTCGTTATGGCGGGCTGCGACGGAAGGCAGAAGTCCAGAGAGTACTATAAGGAGTTCGCGGCGAAGCTGCCGAAGGACGTCGTGATCCTGACGGCAGGCTGCGCGAAGTATAAGTTCAACAAGCTTGACCTGGGCGATATCGGAGGGATCCCGAGACTGCTCGATGCAGGACAGTGCAATGATTCTTACTCCCTTGCGCTGATCGCGCTCAAGCTGAAGGAAATCTTCGGACTTGACGACATCAACAAGCTGCCGCTTGCCTTCAATATCTCCTGGTACGAGCAGAAGGCAGTCATCGTCCTGCTGGCACTCCTTTATCTCGGCGTCAAGAATATCCATCTGGGACCGACGCTGCCGGCATTCCTCAGCCCGAACGTGACCAAGGTCCTGGTCGACAACTTCGGGATCGCCGGGATCACCAACGTCGACGACGACCTGAAGATCCTTGTCGGCTGAATTGATTGAAACCGACTGGAATTGTATGAAATTGTCCGGTGCCTGGCACCAGAATATTCACTACAATTTATAATATTCACCTCCTGTGTGGTAAGATATGTGTAAATGAGTCTGCGGACGGCATATCGGCACAGGAGGTTTTTTATGTTTAAGGATGGGAAGGTGCTCTTTGGGAAGAGTGGTGAAAAGGAAGTTTTTCTGGATCTTTCGATGGCGAACCGCCATGGACTGATCTCGGGAGCTACCGGGACCGGAAAGACGGTGAGCCTGAAGGTACTGGCTGAGTCATTTTCGGATGCAGGAGTTCCGGTCTTTCTGGCGGATATCAAGGGCGATCTGGGGTCGATCGCGCAGATGGGCGCGGATGAGAAGCATGTCACGGAGAGAGTCACATCGATGAACCTCGATGTGGATGGATTTGCGTACCGTAAGTATCCGACCGCTTTCTGGGATGTCTACGGGGAGAAGGGGATGCCGCTCCGGACGACAATCTCCGAAATGGGCCCGCTGCTTCTGGCGCGTGTGCTGGGGATCAATGATCTGCAGACTGACATTCTGAGTGTTGTGTTCCGGATCGCGGATGACAACCAGCTGCTCCTGATCGATACCAAGGATCTGAAGGCGATGCTGAATTTCGTCGATGAGCATGCGAAGGAGTATGAGGCCGAATACGGAAAGATCGCTTCTTCCTCGATCGCTGCGATCCTGAGGGCGGTCGTTTCGCTGGAGACGCAGGGGGCTGACCGGTTCTTTGGCGAGCCGGCGCTGAATATCACGGATCTGCTTCAGCAGGAGGGCGGCCAGGGTCTTATCTCTGTGCTGGATTGCAGAAAACTCATCCTCCACCCGGATATGTATTCGACGCTTCTTCTGTGGATGCTTTCCGAGCTCTATGAGATGCTGCCGGAGGTCGGTGACATGCCGAAGCCGAAGCTGGTGTTCTTCTTCGATGAGGCGCACATGCTTTTCGACAATGCGTCGAGGGATCTTCTTCTGAAGATCGAGCAGACCATCAAGCTGATCCGCTCCAAGGGGGTCGGCATCTTCTTCGTGACCCAGAATCCGGGCGATGTGCCGGAGGGCGTCATGGGTCAGCTGGGCAACAAGATCCAGCATGCACTTCATGCCTATTCGCCGAAGGATATGAAGCAGGTGAAGATCGCAGCCGAGACTTACAGGCCGAATCCATCATTTGACACCGGTGAGGCGATCCAGAGCCTGGCGACCGGAGAGGCGGTCGTATCCTTCCTTGATGAGAAGGGCATCCCGCAGATGGCCGAGAAGGTCCAGGTCCTTCCGCCGCAGTCGTGGAACGGCACATCAGATGATGGGCTCCGCGACCAGCTGACCCGGGGCAGTCTCATGTATTCGAGGTACAAGACGGAGGTCGACCGGGACAGCGCGTATGAATTTCTGCAGAGGCGGCAGATTGAAGAGATGTCTGGCGTTCCTTACGGAAATGTCTCTCAGCCGCAGCCTTCCTCACAGTCGGTGGGTGACGGTGCGTACAATGATTTTTCTGGCGCTGCAGCAGCAAAGAAGGAGCTGTTCAGACAGCAGAAAGAAGCGGCGAAAGAGGCAGAGCGTCAGCAAAAGGCTGCACAGAAGGCTTTGGAAAAGCAGCAGGCAGCCGAGCAGAAAGCGCTGGAGCGGGAAGAGAAGCGTAAGAGACAGGAAATCGGAAGAGTTGCGAAGACCATCACCGGAACGGTCGGCCGCCAGGTCGGCAAGAATATCGGCAAGTCGATCGGAGGCTCCTTCGGCAGGACACTTGGCGGCAATGTCGGAGCGCAGCTCGGAAGAAGTCTTCTGGGGACGCTTTTCAAGCTATAAACCATTCAGAACTTTATCGAACAGGCAGGTGCCATACGCTGCTGCCCTGATACGTATCCGCATAAAATGGGTTATCTTATGGATTACACAGCAACGATCAATGGAATTACGAATACGGTGCACTACCGGGATGAGGATATCGAGAAGATTTTCCTCCCTCTCCTGAGAGAATGGAAGAAACTGTATCTTGAGAAAGGCAGGAGAGTTCTGATCTTTCTGGCGGCTCCTCCCGGAACCGGGAAAAGCACACTTCTTGGGATGCTGAAGCAGCTGGCAGAAGAGTGCAGGAATCATTCCAGAGCGACAGAAAGCTCAGAAACAGCAGGAGACAGATATCCAGATTCACTGCTTCCAATCACTACCATCGGAATCGATGGTTTCCACCACTACCAGGACTACCTCGACAGTCATACGACCGTCCGGGATGGGCAAGTCATCAAGCTGGCAAAGATCAAAGGGGCGCCTGAGACTTATGACCTTCGTCTCATGGAAGACCGGATCCGAAGGATCTCAGCGGGGGAGACCTGCGGGTGGCCGGAGTATGACCGGTCCATCGGCAACCCAAGAGAGGATGCTGCTATCATCGGTCCGGAAAGCAGGATCGTAGTTCTTGAAGGCAACTATCTTCTTCTTGATCAGGCCGGCTGGCGGGATCTCCGGAAGTACGCAGATTTCACTGTGAAGATTACGGCAGACCCAAAGGAGCTGAGAGGGCGCCTGGTCAGACGCAAGAAGACCTCCCATCCGGAGTTCACGATGAAGCAGGCAGAAGACTTCGTGGAGTACAGCGACCTGGCGAACGCAAGACTGGTGCTTGCAAAGTCCATGGAGGCAGACCTGACATTGTATTCGGGAGCGGATGGATTTTGCCCGCTGAACTGATATTCAGGGAAAAATACAAAAGTCCCGGATAACCGACTCTGACATCCATTTCCGTGGGATGCCGGGGCGGTTATCCGGGACTTTTTGCAAATTGTCTGACAATCCACCTCGCGCTTCAATACTTTTTTCCGTGTTCCGGGACCTTCGCGGACAGGATCATCGCTGCTGACCCGACTGCGGACATGATCGTTCCAAAGACCAGCATGGTGGTCACTCCGCCGTGGTCGAGCAGAAAGCCTCCGGTGAGGGAGCCGAGGACAGAACCGATCGTGAATGTCGCGGTAAAGAAAGCCTGACCTTTGACTTTATCCTGACCACCCATCATGTCATTGATGTAGTAGATGACGGAGACGGACAGAAAGCCCCAGCCGAGCGGCTGGAAGAACTGCACCAGATAGAGCCCGCCGACGCCCGGAACGAGCAGGGTCATCAGAATCTTCAAGGTGAAGAAGATCGAAGAGATACGGAACCAGAAGTGGTCCGGCTTTATCTTGCGGAACCAGGAATAGACCAGCATCAGAAGAAGCTCGAGCAAGGCCGCAAATGACATCAAATTGCCCATCTGTCCGCTGCCGGCACCTTTGCTCTGTACGATCTGAAGCAGGAAACTGTTGATATAAGTATGGCCGATGAAAACCAGAGCGAGCCCGGCAAGTGCCACCCCGAACTGGGGGTATCTTCTGAAGAAGGAGCCGGTCGCCGCCATGGCAGCTTTTTCGTCTTCGGAACTAAGCTCTTCCCCCTCCTCATCCTTTCTGATCTTCGGATAAGTCCCGGTGAAGAGGATGGTTGTGATGGAGGTAAACATGATCGCGGCCGGAACGATGATCGGTCCCGCCTTCACCGAGATCCGCCCCAGAATGAACGCGCCGATCGTATATCCAAGTGATCCCATCGCACGGGAAAAGCCGATATTCAGCTTATTGCCGGCATTGAGACTCTCTGTACCGATCGCATTTGCAAAAGGCTGCTGGAGAAGGATCAGCAGGTAGGTCCCGAGGAAGAGAGTTGCGGTCACACCTACATTTCCATGGAAAAGGACCATCAGCAGGATGGAAAAGATCAGAAGGATGCCTGCCATCTCGATCATCAGAAAGCGGACGGACGGGCTCTTCGGCCTGTCGGCAAATGAAGCAAGCGAAGGCTGCAGTACCGCTGACAGTGTTCCCGCGACTGCAAGAAGCAGCCCGATCTGGGTGTTGGAAAGTCCTGCATCGAGCAGGAAGAAACTTGCGTAGCTCTGGCCTGCGACAAGAGACATCCAGTAGAAGAAAAAGATCAGAGAGTAGCGGGCAGTCAGATCGCGGCTCCCTCCGGCAGCATTGTTTGGTTTCATGTGATAACCCTCAGGTGATAGCAGTATTTTCGGGATCAGAGACATTATATCAGGAAATAAGCCGGGAGTTTCCATAAATCGTGATATACTGACAAAAAGGCATGCAGAGCAGGGGGATTTCCTATGATCAAGCTGAACGATTACCTATATTCAGGCGATACGGTCCTCAAGATTCTCAAGAAATATTCCGATGATCTGGGCCGTTACGCTGCAGAAAATGCAAGCGTCATCGACATGGAACACAGCCGTGTTCTTGCCGGGATCCTCTACCAGCTCGAGCACAACGATTTCCTGACCTACCAGTCCAACCGGATCAAGGAATTCTACAAGTACATGGCCGACAAATATCCATTTCTTGCCTTCACCTTCCGCGGCCGCATCAAGTCGGTGATCCGCTCGGAGGAGAAGTTCAATGGCTATATCGTCGAGACAATCTACGACCGTTATGTGAAGGACGGCACCTACCCTTCGGTCGAGGAGATACAGAAAGCGCTGCTGCACTTCCGCGACTTCATCGCCTACCGCATTGTCATTTCCCTGCCGGAGTGCCATCTTTCCCCCGGCCAGAACCGGGAGGACGCCGAGCTTTCCTATCTGTACGAGATCGCGGACGCGCTGCCCGGCTTCCTCGAAGAAAGGGAATTCACACCTGAGAGAGCGAATCCGGACCGCCCGGACGGGCACATGGACCTCAGCCGTCTTTCGCCTTCAGTCCGGCTGTTCTACCGGGACTATGTGGCCCATCCCAAGGAGTCGGGCTACCGGTCGCTGCACATCGCACTTTACGATAACGCGGCATCCGGTTTTATCGAGGTCCAGCTGCGGACCCATCAGATGGATGATTTTGCGGAGATCGGAACAGCCAACCACAAGAAGTATGAGATGGAGCAGAATATCGAAAGGCGGAGGCGTGATGCGGTCCCGAAGGGGGAGAATCTGCTGTTCGATGAGGCTTATGAGAGAGGGATGGACCTGCAGAATCTTGACTTGTCCAAGGTTGACGTGAACATGTTCACAGCTTACAGCAACAAGCTGATGAATGATGGATGCGGGCTTTATCGCGGGCGTCTGATCCTGCCTTTCGAGCACCTGTCAAGATTTCAGAATGACCTGATCGATTGATATTTCGGGGTAAATGGTACTATAATGAGTCTTGTGCGGATATTGGTTCGAACAAGAACGGAAAACTCCGCAAATAACATTTCCGAATGGGAAAGAAGGGCTGATATTATGTGTACTGCGGCAACTTATAACACAAGATGCCATTATTTCGGCAGAAATCTCGACCTCGAGTACTCTTACCATGAGCAGGTCGCGGTGACTCCGCGCAACGATCCGCTGAACTTCCGGCGGATGGGGACGATCGGGAAGCATCCGGCGATCATCGGCATGGCTTTCGTGGTGGATGGATTTCCGCTGTACTACGACGCGATGAATGAGAAGGGGGTCGGCATGGCCGGGCTCAACTTCCCGGGGAACTGCGACTTCAGAGAGCCGGCTGAAGGTAAGGACAATGTTGCTTCGTTCGAGCTCATTCTCTGGGTTCTGGCGCAGTGCGCATCGACTGCGGAGGCGCGGGAGCTGCTTTCGCGCGTAAATATCACGAATGACAAGTTCAGTGAGAAGCTGCCTCCGAACCCGCTCCACTGGATGATCGCGGACGGAAAGGACGTGATCGTCGTCGAGCAGACGAAGTCGGGTCTTGCTATCTATGACGATCCGGTCGGCGTCATGACCAACAATCCTACTTTTGATATGCAGATGAACCGCCTGGCCGATTTCAGGAACCTGACTGCGGACCAGGGGGAGTGCAGGTTTGCACCGGGGCTGGAGCTCGGCGCATACAGCCGCGGCATGGGAGCCGTCGGGCTGCCGGGAGACCTTTCTTCTGCATCCCGCTTCGCAAAAGTCGCTTTCACGAAGATGAATTCCGTCAGTGACGATTCCGAGTCCGCCTCGATCAGCCAGTTCTTCCACATCCTCGGCAGCGTCGAACAGCAGAGAGGGTGCTGCAGGCTGGGCAAAGACAGCTATGAACTCACCATCTACTCCAGCTGCTGCAACCTGGACATGGGTATCTACTATTACACAACCTACGAAAACAGCCAGATCAGCGCCGTCGACATGCACCACGAAGACCTTGATGGCGACAAAGTCGTGGCATACGACCTGGTACACGGCCAGCAGATAAATTATCAGAATTGAGACTGAATCACTTTGAATTATCAGATAATATAGCGAATTGTGCCTGAATTGACTGGTGCCAGGCACCAGAAAATTTGGACACAATTTGGCAAATATTCTGACAATTACGGCGAATAATTACAACGGATCCTTACAGCGTGTAGTGCCAAATTTGTTTAAACTTTATCAGAAATGAGGCAAAAGAAAAAGAGGATCCCGCCTGAGCAGGATCCCCGTACCTTTTGTAATAGCCGCTTAAGTTACCCGGCCACCTGTGTGTACAGCATCGGATTGACATAGAGAACGCTGTCGTGGCTCTCGACTCTCCTGGTGACCAGCCTCGGGACCGCAGGCCCGGTGGACTTCCTCACGATCAGCTGCGGCCGAAGAAGACTGCGGTTAAGGCTTACCTGGTCGAGCATGGCATGCAACGTATAGAAGCATGCACGGCCCGTCCCGATCAGGTCCTGATGGATCGTCGTGAGCGGCGGGATCCATCCTGGCAGCCATCGGAATATCATCGTACCCGATGACAATGACCATTTCCGAAAGAAAACGCATTGACATTTTCGAAAAAAGACGGTACCTTGTAATCATCAAGCGAAACTTAACGAAATATTTTGCGAAACATTCTGGAGGGTATTCAAACATGAAAAAGAAAGTTGTTTCCGTATTAGTTGCCTCCGCTCTTGCAGTCAGCTGCGCACCAGCTGCATTTGCAGGCGAGACCGAAGCTTCCACTGAGGCTTCTGTTTCCTTCGAGATCCCGTCATCCGCAGATTTCGAGGATGCTTATGATGAGAGCTTTGACTACGGCTCAGGCGACATCAAGATCTGGGTTGCCGAGAACGTTGTCGACTTCACCAAGCAGGTTGCTGAAGAGTACATCGCAAGCCACAGCGCACTTTCCGGATACACCGTAACTGTTGAGCCGGTCGGCGAGGGCGATGCAGCTACCAACATGATCACCGACGTTGAAGCAGGCGCTGATATCTACGGATTCGCTCAGGACCAGCTGGCAAGACTTGTTGCAGCAGGCGCTCTTGAGGAAGTTGCACCGGACAACGTTGATGCCATCAAGGAAGCAAACGATGAGGGTTCTGTAGCAGCAGCTACTGTCGGCGATACCCTTTATGCTTATCCGGAGACCTCCGATAACGGATATTTCCTGTACTATGATAAGAGTGTTGTAACAGACCCGACCAGCCTTGAGAAGATCGTTGAGGACTGCGAGAAGGCAGGCAAGAGCTTCTACATGGAGATCAACTCCGGATGGTATCAGCCGGCATTCTTCTTCGGCGCAGGATGCACCCTCAAGTATGATACCGATACTGACGGAAACTTCACCACTGCTACCGTAGATTACGCGAACGAGAAGGGTGTTGCAGCTATGAAGGCTATGATCAAGCTTCATCAGTCAGCTGCATTCCAGAACGGATCTTCCGCTTCTGATGCTACCAACTATGCGGCAATCGTTGACGGTACCTGGGACGCAGCTACTGTTCAGGAAGCATTCGGCGACAACTATGCATGCGCTAAGCTGCCTTCCTACACCACTGAGGACGGAACTGCCGTTCAGCTTGGCGGATTCTCCGGTTACAAGCTGATGGGCGAGAAGCCGCAGGAAGACGAAGCAAAGCTTGCAGCATGCGACCTTCTGATCAACTACCTGACCTCTGAGCCGGTACAGCTTGCACGTTACAATGCAGTTCAGTGGGGCCCGTCCAACAAGAACGCACAGGCTGACGACGCTGTTAAGTCCAATGCAGCTCTTGCAGCTCTGAACGAGCAGATGGCATTCGATATCCCGCAGGGACAGTATCCGGGCGACTACTGGTCACTGGCTACCGGCCTTGGCGATTCCATCATCGGCGGCGACTATGACAACGCAAGCGATGATGATCTGATGGCTGCTCTGACCGACTTCCAGACCACCTGCCAGGGATACGCAGCAGGCGTAGCTGAGACTGAGGCTGAGTAATCAGAAATCAAAACGGATGATTCCGGCCGGGTTCCGGAAGGAAGCATTCACAACATGAGAAAAAGATGAGGCAGGCCGGCCGAGTTGGCCTGCCTCATTTCTTAAGGGAAGGGAAGAAGTATGAGCGCTGCAGCGAAAAAGAAGAATCCTGGATTCTTCAAAGCAGTGGGCATGAATTTTGCCGAGATCGGCACTACCTTTGCTCACGGCGACTGGAAGACCAGACTGTCCTATATCATATTAGGATTCGGCGAGCTCCTCCGCGGCCAGATCGCGAAGGGAATCGCATTTCTTGCATCTGAAGTATTGTTCATCTGGTACATGTGCCAGTTTGGAGTCCGCTATCTGGAAAAGTTCTCCACCCTGGGTACCGTTGAGACCACGAAAGTACACCGCAAGACGGTCTACGGAGACAATAGTTTCCTGATCCTGCTGTACTCTCTGCTGACAATCTGCATCATCGTCTTCTTCATCTTCCTGTGGAGACTCAACATCCGTGAGAACCTGAAAGAAGAGCTGATCCTGAAATCCGGCAAGCAGCTTCCTTCCAATAAGAAGGTTCTGTCGTCCCTGCTGGATGGCAACTTCGACAAGACCCTGCTGACCCTTCCCATGATCGGAATCTTCCTTTTCACAGTCCTTCCGATCATCTTCATGGTCTGCATCGCCTTCACCAACTACGATAAGACCCATCAGTCTCCGACCCACCTCTTCACATGGGTAGGCTTTGATAACTTCAAAGAGCTGTTCGCAACATCCGGGGCAGGCCTTGGCGGGACCTTCGGGACCGTCCTTCTCTGGACCCTGCTGTGGGCACTGGCGGCAACCTTCATCGATTACTTCCTTGGACTCGGCGTTGCGATGCTGATCAACAAGAAGGGAATCAAGTTCAAGAAACTCTGGAGAACGATCCTGGTCATCACCATCGCAGTTCCTCAGATTGTTTCCTTACTGTATATTTCGAAAATGTTTGCCGCGGATGGCATCATCAACCAGACACTCCTCAAGTGGGGATGGATCTCCAAAGCAATTCCTTTCTGGACGAATCCGGTCCTTGCGAGAGTCATGATCGTTGTCATCAACATCTGGGTAGGTATCCCTTACATGATGCTGATCGCGACCGGCCTTCTGATGAATATCCCGCCGGATCTGTATGAGTCTGCATCCCTCGACGGAGCAAACCACAGACAGATGTTCCGCTACATCACGCTTCCTTACATTATGTTTGTCACCGGACCGTTCCTTCTGACTCAGTTCACAGGTAACCTGAATAACTTCAACGTTATCTTCCTTCTGACCCAGGGCGGACCGCAGTCGACAAAGCTGGCCGGCAACGCAGGCTACACCGACCTGCTGATCACCTGGCTCTACAAGATGACAGTCAACGATACCAACTATCGAATGGCAGCAGTCATCGGTATCATGGTATTCATTGTGACGGCAGTAATTTCTCTTGTTGTTTACAACATGCTTCCGTCAGTCAAGGATGAGGAGGCCTTCCAGTAATGGCGAAGAATACAGAAAAAAAGTACGCTTCCATGAAGGGGAAGAGAAGAGCAAGCCTCACGGCAACTTATATCCTGCTGATCGTGATCAGCATCATCTGGCTGATTCCGTTTATCGGCCTGATCCTTCAGAGTTTCCGTTCCTTTGATCCGGCAATCGAGCCGGGACAGAACGGTGGTATGGTAAGCTACATCATACCGAAGACATTCTCACTCGACAACTACAAGTTCATCCTGTCAGACGCGACCAACTTCCCAAAATGGTATCTCAATACCGTCATCATCGCGATCTTTGTTGCAATCGGACAGACACTGAACGTACTCGGCGTATCTTACGCCCTCTCCAGAATGCGTTTCGCCGGAAGAACTCTTCTGATGAGATTCTGGCTGGTTCTGGGAATGTTCCCCGGATTCCTTACCATGATCTGCCTGTATTTCCTGCTGAAGCAGTTCGGACTGACGCAGGCAGGTGCCGTACCAGGATTGATCCTGGTTTCCATCGCTTCTTCCGGTATGGGCTATTACGTCTGTAAAGGCTATTTTGATACCATCCCGAAGGCACTTGACGAGGCGATGATGATCGATGGTGCATCCCGTGCAAGAATCTTCTTCACGATGATCATCCCGATGTCCAAGCCGATCATCATCTACACCGCACTGGTTGCATTCATGGCACCATGGTGCGACTACGTATTCGCATCCTACGTTGCGTTCGGCAACGACAAGTCCTACAACGTGGCAGTCGGACTTCAGCGCTGGCTGGTCAATGCCGACTATCAGGGCTACTTCACAAGGTTCTGCGCAGGCGGCGTTCTGGTCGCGATCCCGGTCACCCTCCTGTTCATGTTCCTGCAGAAGTACTACGTCGAAGGTGTCACCGGCGGCGCAGTCAAGGGCTGATTGCCCGGTGCACGCGCTTTGACGGAGCAAAGTTCCGGCTTTTGCAATATCGATCCGGTAAATTGTCCCGGACATGGGCTTTTCCCATGCCCGGGACTTTTTCGACCGGGTGATACGCCATATCAGCTTGATTTCCTGAAACCTGACAAACGGTGCAGTGAACGGGCGGTTCCCGGATAACCAGGAGAAAAAAGATGATCGATTACAGGAAACATAAAGTTCTGGCAGTACTCCTTGCCCTTACAACATCGCTGGGCATGATATCCCCGGCTGGTGCGGAAGAGACGGAACCTGCCGCAGAAGCCTCAGGATCCGCTGTGATGTCTTCTTCAGAAAGGGTTCAGCCTCCTCACACCACCTATGAGATCTTTACAGGCTCCTTCGCTGACAGCAACGGGGACGGAATCGGGGACCTGAACGGAATCAGGGAGCATCTGGACTACATCAATGATGGCAATCCTGCGACAAGTGAGGATCTGGGCTGTGATGGAATCTGGCTGACACCCATCTTTCCGTCTCCGACCTACCACAAGTATGATGCGAAAGATTACATGAGCATCGATCCGGACTTCGGGACGCTCGATGACTTCGATGCACTGCTGAAGGACTGCCACCAGAGGGGAATACGGCTTTATCTTGATCTCGCGGTGAACCATACTTCCGTAAAGCATCCATGGTTTCAGGAGGCGGCAGACTACCTGAAAAAGCATGGCGCAAAGCCGGAAGGCCAGACAGTACCGGGAGCATACGGAATTACATTTCCGGAGGAGGAGCAAAGCGAGTGC
>Ga0326514_10000426_pt1 | contig 28882 bp, 25 predicted proteins | sample 3_2548_0518_D_FD_203653 | JGI IMG/M metagenome (GOLD analysis project Ga0326514, IMG submission 203653) | Bovine rumen microbial communities from UC Davis, California, United States - 3_2548_0518 | ecosystem: Host-associated > Mammals > Digestive system > Stomach > Rumen | place: USA... | reverse complement strand
CCGGAAAATCGACTACAATCCTGTTTTTGACAGTTCGGAACCGTGGAATGCTTGATTTATGGGCATTCCACGGCTCTTTCAATATATCAACTATGTAGCTAAAAATCCCTACTTGATCGATTTCAAAGGTTTTTTACTCAGGGACACGATAGTTCTCATACTCCGGCCGGTTGTAATCTGATAGTCAGTCCGAAAACCGGCGTTCTGATGCAGACCGTCGGTGAGATCAGTTCTTGTGTAAGAAGGGATGTATCCTGCACTGTCACTGGTTTTTGTAAGTCTCATTCCCTTGAGTGCGGTGATAATCTCTTCAGTGGTGAACTGACCGCCAAGCTGCTTCTGAAGAATTCGGAAGACAAATAATGCGATGTAGCAGGTAAGAAAGTGAGCCTTGATACGGTCCTCACGCTGCAGATAGACTGGTCGCGCTTTAAACTCTGTTTTCATTATGCGGAAGCATTCTTCAATCTGCCACCTCTGGCGGTTGATCTGCAGAATCGTGCTTATGTCTTCACTTTCGAGGTTTGTACATACGGCGTAGAAGCCATCATACTTTTCTTCTTCTGCAATAGCCGCTACATCGAGTGAAACCACATCGTGCTCACATACTTCACCATCGGCAGTGCATCTGTCATGATGGATAAAGCGTGCCGGATCTTCCTGATTTTTTCCTTTCCGAACATAGCTTCCGGACTCTATCATTTTCCGCGCACGTTCCACCTGGCTGTCGCGGACATGCCTCAGATAGTTTCTGTATTTGAGAGAGTACGAGAGGACCAGCCTTTGCTCCAACGCTTTCTTGCCCTGTTTTTCCGCTTTTCCGGAGATATCCTCCTTGATCCACCGTTCTTTGTAGAAGATTCTATCTAAATCCGCTTTTTCATCCAACTTTGTGATGTCGTAGGCTTTGTCATCACCCGGCAGCTTCCAGCCTGTTGGATCGAGTGCGAATTCCTTCAAACTTGCCGGGAGCATTTTTATCGATTGCGTTGTGATGAAGCTTCGTATCTCTTCACCACCGAGCCGGAGGTCATTAAACTTTCTGTTCGGTGCAGAGGAAAGACCTGCGTCTGTGCAGACCACTACATTGTCCATGTCAAAATCCTGCAGGATCTTCTTTTCCAGAGGCTGCATAGTGGGCTGCTCATTCTTGTTCCCCGGATAGATGCAGAAAGCAATCGGTATGCCATCATGATCCATAAAGAGTCCCATTCCTACGATAGGATTGGGGCGGTTTTCTTTGCTTTTGCCGTATTTGCGAAGTTCATCAGCCTCTTCAATCTCAAAGTAATAATTCGTGCAGTCGTAATAAAGCAGGTCTTTACGGCGTTCCAGTACCTTCTGGCTGTTTTTGTAAAGCTCAGCCTGGATGAAATCGCTGTTGGCAGCAAGAACGGAGAGCGCACGGTATACATCCTGGAGCTCGAAGTTCGGTTTCTCAAAGAAATCTTTTGATGCCTGAAAAGAACTTCGTTTGGAAGATGGAAACAGGATGCGTGTATAGACCAGACGCGACAGGATTGCATTGAGGTCATACTCAGCATGGCTTTTGTTCGCAACGTCCTTACAGATCTTATCCAGGTGGAGGCTGTAGTAAATCTTCTGGAGAAAGAGATACCCACAGTTAAAAGAAAGCTGGACGTCCTTTGCTACCAGAGTGGTTGGTGAAAGGCTGACAATGATAGCCTTTTGCTCCTCGTATTGTTTTTTGTTAAGTCCTTCGACGTATGCCCGTGCCCACTCGTAAGGATCCTGGCCACCGGCTCGTGTTTTGACTTTCTCCAGATTCCCAAGCTTTTCAACCGTCTCGGTCGTAATGTGGTCATCTTTGCGAATGGTTCGTTGAACGTAAAAGAATACGTTATTTTTGGATTTCGTAATGGTGAGCTTCAAGGGATTGTACCTCCTACTCATTATTATACCATAGATAGCTACAAATAGCCACATAAAAATGAATTAAATTTGACAAAAAAATAGTGCGGAAACCCGCACCACTGCTTAATAGTTCAATTTTTATACCATGGAGAAACTGTCAAAGACCCGGGTAGTAGTTTACCACACACGGGACATTTTCATTTTTGGTTTATCAGGACATTATCATTTTTGTCTTATATTCTGTATTAGTCCGGTATTGTGTTCATTGACTTTTCAGGGATAATACAGTTATATTTGAAACTAATCAACAATATTCCGTAACCGAAGGCGCGTGCAGAACAAGTCCGCAGATACGGCAAAGAGAGGTGCAGATGTATTCACTGGAAGATGTAAGAAGAGAAGATCCTGAGATCGCTTCTGCTATTGAAGCAGAGACCGCAAGGCAGAACAGCCACATCGAACTGATCGCTTCGGAAAACTGGGTTTCCCATGCAGTCATGGCAGCCATGGGAAGTCCGCTTACCAATAAGTATGCGGAAGGTTATCCGGGCCATCGTTATTACGGCGGATGCGAGTGTGTTGATATTGTGGAAGACCTTGCAAGAGAGAGGGCGAAGAAACTGTTCGGATGTACTTACGCGAATGTTCAGCCACATTCCGGAGCTCAGGCAAACATGGCAGTTGAGTTTGCGCTGCTGAAGCCGGGAGACACTCTCATGGGTATGAACCTTTCGGAAGGCGGGCATCTGACACATGGAAGTCCGGCAAACTTTTCGGGAACCTATTTCAATGTGGTTCCTTATGGAGTCAACCCGGAAGGCTTTATCGATTATGACAAGGTGCAGGAGATCGCTGAGCAGACAAAACCTAAGCTGATCATTGCCGGAGCCAGTGCATATGCAAGAACGATCGATTTTAAGCGGTTTGGCGAGATCGCTCATTCTGTAGGCGCTTATCTGATGGTGGATATCGCCCATATTGCCGGCCTGGTTGCGACAGGTCTTCATCCGAGTCCGTTCCCATATGCAGATGTTGTTACGACGACAACCCACAAAACTCTTCGGGGACCAAGAGGCGGCATGATTCTTTCCAGTTCAGAATTTGCCAAGGAACATAAGCTGAACAAGGCTGTATTTCCGGGAACACAGGGAGGACCGCTTGAACATGTGATCGCAGCAAAAGCCGTCTGCTTCAAGGAAGCTATGCAGCCGGAGTTTGCTGAATACTGCAGACAGATCATAAGCAATGCAAAAGCACTGGCAGATGGTCTGATGAGGCGGGGAATCAATATTGTCTCAGGAGGAACGGACAACCATCTGATGCTGGTTGACCTGAGAGGAACAGGAAAGACCGGAAAAACAGTGGAAGCAGAGCTTGATGCAGTCGGAATCACCGCTAACAAGAATACCGTTCCGAATGACCCTGAATCTCCTTTTGTCACCTCAGGACTGAGGCTGGGAACTCCGGCAGCAACTACCAGAGGGCTGAAGGAAGATGATTTTGACCTTGTGGCGGAAGTTATTGCTGCTTCGATCAAAGAAGGGGAGACGAAAGCTGACTATTGCAGAAAACTCGTGAAAGAACTAACAGAGAAATATCCACTCAAGTGAATAGAGATCATCTGCTTTTTGTGCTGAGAAACTTTGCTTGACAGGTTTGATACAATTTATCTTGACTTCAGGGCGCCTGATCAGGGCGCTCTGAACGATTGCACTGATTCAGTACAGAAGGACAGGATTATTATGAGATTACTGGATGCTATATGGGATGGAACACTTGATACATTAAAGCTGATCCCATTTCTGTTTGTTACTTATCTTGTGATGGAGGCGATCGAGCACAGAACCTCGGACAGAACAAGGACAGCTATCAGAAAGGCAGGAAGACTTGGCCCTCTTGCAGGAGGATTCATAGGGATCATTCCGCAGTGCGGATTCTCTGCTGCAGCTGCCAGCCTTTATTCAGGCAGAGTGATCACCGCAGGAACTTTGATAGCGGTATTTCTTTCGACTTCCGATGAGATGCTGCCGATCCTGCTTTCAGAGAGAGCAGGGATGGTATTTATCACAAAAGCGCTGGCTGTCAAGGCAGTGTATGGCGCAATTGCGGGATTTGCGGCTGATATTCTTTTTCCCAGATTCAATGAGAGAAAGATTGGAATCGGGATCCATGGAATTTGTACTCAGGAACATTGCCACTGTGAGAAGAGTATCGTAAGATCAGCAGCAAAGCATACACTTAACATCACGCTGTTTGTCTTTGTGATATCGGTTATTCTCAGTATCCTTTTCGCTTACTGGGGAGCGGACAATATGTCCAATATGTTCTTTAACCGGCCAGTCATCGGAGAGATTCTCGCAGGCCTGATTGGTTTGATCCCAAATTGTGCAGCATCGATTGCATTAACTCAATTTTACCTGGAAGGGATCATCAGTGCCGGAGCCATGATGTCCGGACTGATGGTTGGAGCCGGAGTAGGGCTTCTGGTTCTTTTCCGGACGAATCGAAGTACGAGAGAAAATATAGAGCTGACTGTGATTCTCTACATTGCCGGAGTGCTCGGAGGAATCATCGCAGGCGGGCTTCCTATATTCTGATAGAGAAGGAGACAGCGATATGGATTATATGGTCAGAGCAATCGCTGCGGATGATTCGATCCGTGCTTTTGCAGCGACAACCAGGGAGATGGCAGAGTACGCCCGGGCTGCACATAAGATGACACCGGTCTGTACTGCGGCTCTTGGCAGATTGATGACAGGCGGGGTCATGATGGGAAGCATGATGAAAGAAGAGAAAGCTCTTCTTACCATCCAGATCAAGGGAGATGGGCCTATCGGCGGAGTTGTCGTCACGGCGGATTCAAAAGGCCATGTAAAAGGATACGTCAATCATCCCGGGGTTGAGCTGCCGCTGAAAGAGAATGGACATCTTGATGTGGGGGGAGCCATCGGAAAGGGAACCCTTACTGTGATCCGTGACCTCGGATTGAAAGATCCATATGTTGGAACGATTGAACTTACAAGCGGAGAGATTGCAGATGATCTGACCTATTACTTCGCTGAATCTGACCAGATTCCCAGTTCCGTGGGGTTGGGAGTCCTGGTTGATACTGATCTGAGTGTGAAAGAAGCCGGTGGCTTCATCATTCAGATTATGCCGCAGACACCAGAACGCATCATCAGTGCTCTTGAGGCAAAGCTTCAGTCAATCAAATCGGTTACGGAGATGCTGGAAGAAGGTATGACTCCGGAGACGATCCTCGAAAGCATTCTTGGTGATTTCGGCATGAGGATAGAGGAGAAGATGGCAGTGTCTTTCCGGTGTGACTGCTCCAGGGAACGTCTCAGACATGTCCTTTCCACTCTGCAGCTTTCAGATCTTGAGGAGATGATCAACGATAACAGTTCAATCGATGTTGCCTGCAACTTCTGCGGGAGAAATTATCGTTTTGAACCGGAAGAATTAAAGAAGATCGTTGAAGAAAGAAGGCAGGCCTGATGAAAGACGGTTTTGTAAAGGTGGCTGCTGCAACACCAAAGATCCGTGTTGCGGATGTAGCTTATAACGCAGCACAGGTTATCAGCATGGCTCATGAGGCGGCTGAAGCAGGAGCAAAGATCATCGTATTTCCGGAGCTGGTCCTTACCGCGTATACCTGCAATGATTTATTCCTTCAGTCACCTTTGATCAGAAAAGCTGCATGCGCACTGCAGGGTGTTGCGGAGGAGACGACTGATCTGGACGCACTGCTCTTCATAGGACTTCCGCTCGAAGTCTGCGGAAAGCTCTATAATGTGGCAGCTGCTATTCAGAAGGGAAGGATTCTGGGATTTATCCCGAAGCATTATATTCCAAATTACAACGAATACTACGAGGCCAGATGGTTTACCCCCGGAAGAGAAGAAGTGACTGATATCGACTTTTCCGGAAAGAAGATTCCTTTTGGCATGAAGATGTTATTCCAGTGCCTTCCAATCGTGCCTGATATGATGTCAGGGGATGGGGATGCAGTGTCAAAACTGCTTGTCGGCGCTGAGATCTGTGAAGACCTGTGGACTCCGGATCCGCCGGCTACAAAACTTGCGCTTGCCGGTGCGAATGTGATTGTCAATCTGTCTGCTTCTGTAGAAGTTACCGGCAAGAGTGATTACCGGAGAAATCTGGTCAATATGACATCTGCGAGATTGATCTCCGGCTATATCTATAGCAGTGCAGGAGAGGGCGAGTCCTCGCAGGATCTGGTATTCGGCGGACAGCGTATGGTCGCAGAGAACGGATCTATGCTGAATGATTCCGGACGTTTTACAACGGGTATTACTTACGGAGAACTCGATATTGATCGCCTGGACCATGAACGGAGAAGGATGACCACATATCAGTCCGAACCTGACGAAGGTTATAGAGTGATCCCGTTCGCCCTGAGAGTTGAGGATACAAAGCTGATAAGGACATTCGCGAGAAGACCCTTTGTACCGGCAGATCTTCATGACAGACAGCAGCGCTGTGAGGAAATCCTGACCATTCAGGCTCTGGGACTAAAGAAGAGAATCGAACATATTCACAGTAAATCTGCAGTGATCGGGATCTCGGGAGGACTTGATTCCACACTGGCTCTTCTTGTGACGGTCAGAGCTTTCGATATGCTGAGTATGGATCATTCAGGCATACTTGCTGTAACGATGCCTGCTTTCGGGACGACAGACCGTACTTACAATAATGCTGTGGAGATGTCAAAAGCCCTGGGTTGTACGCTGAAGGAGATCAATATCAAAGAGGCAGTCCAGATTCATTTCCGGGATATTGAACATGATGCATCCGTCACGGATGTAACATATGAAAACAGCCAGGCAAGGGAACGGACCCAGATCCTGATGGATCTTGCCAACCAGTATTCCGGTATGGTCATTGGAACAGGTGACATGTCGGAACTTGCGCTCGGATGGGCAACTTATAATGGCGATCATATGTCTATGTATGCGGTCAACTGCTCGGTTCCGAAAACGCTTGTAAGGCATCTTGTTCACTACTACGCTGATTTCTGCGGGGACGATAAGCTGAAGAAGATTCTGTACGATGTCCTGGATACACCTGTCAGTCCGGAACTCCTTCCGCCAAAGGATGGAAAGATTGCCCAGATCACGGAAGATCTTGTCGGGCCATATGAATTGCATGACTTTTTCCTCTACTATGTTTTGAGATTTGGTTTTGATCCGCTGAAAATCTACAGGCTGGCGAAATTGTCATTTGCGGGAGTTTATGATGACAGCTTCATTCTGAAGTGGGAGAAAACCTTCTATTGGCGCTTCTTTGCGCAGCAATATAAGCGATCATGCATTCCGGACGGACCGAAGGTCGGTTCGGTCGCGCTTTCTCCGCGAGGAGACCTGAGAATGCCTTCCGACGCGGTGGTATCCGTCTGGAGAGAGAAACTGGACAGACTATGAAGAAGGTTAGGTTACTGCGGTTCCGGGAACGAAAACATGATTCTGACCCGGGTATGGTCCAAAGGAGGTATTGGTGAAGATGAGATCCGATATTGAGATTGCACAATCCGCTGAGATGGAACCTATTGTAAAGATTGCCGATGGACTCGGGGTCGGGGAAAAGTACCTGGAACAGTATGGAAGGTACAAGGCAAAGATCAGTGACCAGCTATTAAAGGACCAGACACAGAAAAAAGACGGGAAACTGATCCTTGTCACTGCTATTACACCAACTCCCGCAGGGGAAGGAAAGACAACTACTTCTGTCGGACTTGCTGACGGTCTGAGGAGGATCGGAAAGAAGAGTATTGCGGTTTTGAGAGAACCTTCCTTAGGTCCGGTCTTTGGATTGAAGGGCGGAGCTGCAGGAGGCGGATATGCACAGGTTGTTCCCATGGAAGATATCAATCTTCATTTTACCGGTGATTTTCATGCAATCGGTGCGGCGAACAACCTTCTGGCCGCGATGATCGATAATTCCATCTATCATGGGAATCCATTGAACATCGATCCCAGGAAGATTACCTGGAAGAGATGCGTGGATATGAATGACCGACAGCTTCGCTATGTAGTTGACGGACTTGGCGGGAAACCGAATGGAGTACCAAGAGAAGATGGCTACGATATCACAGTTGCATCCGAAGTCATGGCAGCTCTCTGCCTTGCCTCGGATCTTATGGACCTGAAAAAGAGATTGTCCAGACTTATCATCGGTTATACTTATGGGAAGATTGCAGAACAGAAGCCGGTCACAGCGGGAGACCTGCATGCAGAAGGTGCAATGGCAGCACTTCTGAAAGACGCGGTAAAACCGAATCTGGTCCAGACACTGGAACATACCCCGGCTATCATTCACGGGGGACCCTTTGCGAACATCGCACATGGATGCAATTCTGTCATTGCTACCAGAATGGGCATGAAGCTCGCAGATTATACTGTTACTGAGGCCGGTTTCGGTGCGGATCTTGGAGCTGAGAAGTTTTTGGACATCAAGTGCAGGAAAGCTGGCATTCATCCTGACGCCGTTGTGGTTGTCGCAACCATCCGTGCACTGAAGATGCATGGCGGAAAGCCGAAGGACCAGCTTAATGCAGAAAATCTGGAAGCTCTCAGGGCAGGACTTCCCAACCTGATGCGCCATGTGAACAATATCAGGAATGTGTTCGGTCTTCCATGTGTCGTTGCGCTGAATGCATTTCCGACCGATACGGAAGCAGAATGGAAGCTTGTGGAAGAGGAATGCGGAAAGACCGGAGTGAATGTCGTTCTGTCTGAAGTATGGGCGAAAGGCGGAGAAGGCGGCGTGGAACTTGCAAGGGAAGTTGTAAGACTTTGTGATGAGCCATCTGACTTCCGGTATGCATATGAGCTTGAGGGTTCGATTGAAGATAAGATCAGGAAGATCGTAACCAGAATCTACGGCGGGTCAGATCTCATCCTTACGGATGCAGCAAAAAAGCAGGAAAAGCAGCTTGAAGATATGGGATTTTGCAATCTTCCTGTATGTATGGCTAAAACTCAGTATTCCTTCTCGGATGATCCGAAGAAAACCGGAGCTCCGGAGGACTTCACGGTTACGGTGCGGAGCATGAAAGTGAATGCCGGTGCAGGCTTTATTGTTGCACTGACGGGGGATATTATGACGATGCCTGGCCTTCCGACTCATCCTGCAGCCGAAAAGATCGATGTAGATGAGAATGGCAGGATCACAGGATTGTTCTGATCGCTGCGAGGTAGGATATTATGAAATTTCGTCCCTGTATCGATATCCATAATGGCAAAGTCAAGCAGATTGTTGGCGGATCTCTCAGGGACAGGGGAGATCAGGCAGTCGAAAATTTTGTATCAGAAAGATCGGCAGCAGATTTCGCCCATTTTTATCATAAGGATGGGTTGAGCGGGGGACACATCATACTGCTCAACCCGGCTTCTTCACCATATTTCAGGGCTACTCAGGCACAGGCCCTTGAGGCCCTTGGAGCAGAGAAGGGAGATTTCAGCGTGGGCGGTGGTGTAAACCCAGGCTGTGCACAGCTCTATCTGGACGCCGGAGCGTCCCATGTCATTGTCACTTCCTATGTATTTTCGGACGGTCAATTCAATACAGAACACCTGAAAGAGATGGTTTCTGCAGTAGGCAGGGAACATCTGATCCTGGACCTTTCGTGCAGAAGACGGGAAGATGGATTTTATATCGTAACAGATCGCTGGCAGAAGTTCACGGATGTTAAGCTGAATGCGGACGTCCTGGCAGAACTTTCGGAGTCCTGTGATGAATTTCTGGTCCATGGAGTAGATGCAGAAGGCAGACAGCAAGGACCTTTGCTGGAGCTGGTGGATCTGCTTGCAGACGCGGAAAGAAAGGCGAACGGCCTCTTTCCGATAACATATGCAGGCGGAATCGGCAGTTTTGAAGATCTCGAAGCGGTGAGGCAGCATGGAAGAAACAGAATCGATGTGACGATCGGAAGCGCTCTGAATCTGTTTGGAGGAAAGATGGACTATCGCAAGGTGATCGCAGAATGCATGGATGAGGCGTGAGATGGAAAACATCAGGAAGGTTTATCTCAGACAGCCGGCTCCCGATGGTTTTTCGGCAGAACTTGATATTAATGTCCGTGAGATCCTGAGATATCTTGGAATTCAGGGAAGAGATCCGGATCCTTCCACGGAAAATCTGCTATTAAGTGTGATCGAGGAACTGTCAGGTACAGTGCTGCTGAGGGAGTTTCATCAGAGCTTTCCGCTGAATGTAATTGATGACGGAAGGAATACCGTTGATCTGAGCTGTTTTCGGACTCACAGCAGGAGTCTTTCGAAGAATCTCAGAGGCTGCAGTGAAGTGATCATCTTTGCTGCAACGATTGGATCCGGAGTAGATATGCTGCTTCGAAGGTACAGCAGAGTTTCACAGAGCAGGGCGCTTGTCATGCAGGCAGCTGCAGCAGGGTATATTGAAAGCTGGTGCGATCAGCTGAATGACCGGCTGAAAGAAAAAGCGGCCATGAGGGGACTGTATCTGCGACCGAGATTTTCACCTGGATACGGAGATTTTCCTCTCGAAGCCCAAAGAGAGATCTTTCAGGCTCTTCAAGTGGAGAAAAGGGTGGGGATCGCACTTACTGATTCATTATTGATGCTGCCGACCAAATCGGTTACTGCCGTTATAGGAGCGGGGAAAGAGAATCTTTCCTGTGCTTTGCAGGGCTGTGAAGTGTGCAGCAAAGCAGACTGCCTTTACAGAAGAAACAGGAATCTCTGATGAAATGATTGCGGAAAGGCCGGATGAGATATGGATATTCTTGGAGAGATGAGGAAACGGATCGTTCTGTTTGACGGAGCGATGGGAACCATGCTGCAGAGAGCCGGGATCGGAATGGGAGAGCTCCCGGAGACCTGGAATCTTACCCATCCGGATGAAGTGACAAAGATTCACAGAGCATATCTGGATGCCGGCTCTGACATTATCGGGACCAATACATTCGGCGCTAACCGCCTGAAGTACCGGGAAGAACCATACACGATCTCAAAAATCGTCGAAGGTGCATTTGAGTGTGCAAAGAGGGCTGTTCAGGAAGCAGGACATGGAGCGGTCGCACTTGATCTTGGACCTACCGGCCGGCTTCTGAAGCCGATGGGAGATCTGGACTTTGAGGAGGCCGTCTCTATCTATGCTGAGGTTGTAAGGCTGGGGGTGCGCTGCGGGGCTGATGCGATCCTGATCGAGACTATGAGCGATATGCATGAACTGAAGGCTGCAGTTTTAGCGGCAAAGGAGAATTCAGACCTTCCGGTATTTGCAACCTCTGTCTTTGATGAGTCGGGAAAGATGCTGACGGGAGGAACTCCGAAAGCGATGGTTGCCATGCTGGAGGGACTTGGCGTTGATGGCCTGGGAACGAATTGCTCATTAGGTCCGGTTCAGATGCTGAAAACGGCGAAGGAACTCGTAGCCTGTGCTTCCGTTCCGGTTATTGTGACTCCCAATGCAGGTCTTCCGAGGTCGGAACATGGCACCACGGTTTATGATATTGAACCGGAGGAATTTGCAGCTGCCATGGAGAAGATGCTGGATGCAGGAGTTTCGGCTGTGGGAGGCTGCTGCGGGACGACGCCGGAACATATCCGTCTGCTGAAAAAAGCTGCAGAGAGCCGCAAGGCTCCGGAAATCACGGAAAAAACAGAGACAATCGTAACTTCCTATGCATCCGCACAGACAATCGGAGATGAGCCGGTAATCGTCGGAGAAAGAATCAATCCGACCGGTAAGAAGAAGATGGCTCAGGCTCTGCGCGAGAAAGACTATGGCTATATTCTTGATATGGCTCTGGAGCAGCAGGAAAAGGGAGCCCATGTCCTGGATGTGAATGTCGGTCTTCCTGGAACGGATGAGAAAAGTCTTCTGACCCGCACTGTCAGGGAACTTCAAAGTATCACAGATCTTCCTCTTCAGATCGACACTTCGAATTTTGAAGCCATGGAGGCAGCCATGAGAATCTATGACGGCAAGCCTATGGTGAATTCAGTGTCGGGCAAAAAGGAGAGTATGGATGCTGTTTTTCCGCTGGTGAAGAAGTACGGAGGGGTTGTCGTCGCACTGGCTCTGGATGACGACGGGATCCCGGCAACTTCGGAAGGAAGGATAAGGGTCGCACACAAGATCTACGCGGAAGCGGCAAAATACGGAATCAAAAAGAAGGATATCATTATCGACTGTCTATGTCTTACGGTCAGTGCGGACAAAACAGGAGCACTTGTTACTTTGGATTCACTGAGAAGGGTCCGCGAAGAATTAGGCGGGAAGACGATTCTGGGCGTATCCAATATCTCCTTTGGCCTGCCGCAGAGAATGATTATCAACCAGACATTTTACTCCCTGGCTTTATATAATGGGCTGGATGCGGCAATCATCAATCCCTGCTCTGATGGTATGATGCGGGCATATTACAGCTACCGGGTGCTTTCGGCAAAGGATGAAAATTGCGGAGATTACATTCAGAATTACTCGGATTATGTCCCGCCGCTTCCCAAAGGAGCGGTGTGGGAACAGGATGTCGAGGATTATCTGAAAACGCGCAGGGAAGAAGTGGCGCCGGCCCCGGCCTCCGGGAATCCAGGAGCAAATGTTTCAGGTGGCAATTCTGCAGGCAGCAGCGCTTCGGTGTCCACAGATATGTCAGGTCAGAAGATAGGTCCGGATGCCGGCCGTCTGATAGTATGTGTAGAAAAGGGACTGAAGGAGGAAGCTGCAAAGTGTGCGCTTCGCCTTCTGAAAGCGGGAACCGAACCGCTTTCCGTCATCAATGACTGCATGATCCCTGCACTGAACCAGGTTGGCAGCGATTTTGAGCAGGGAAAAGCATTTCTCCCGCAGCTTCTGATGAGCGCAGAGGCGGCAAAAAGTGCGTTTGCCGTCCTGAAAGACTGTATGTCAGAAAGCGGACAGAGCGGGGAGAAGAGAGGTACCGTTATCCTTGCTACTGTCAAGGGAGACATTCATGACATCGGGAAAAATATCGTCAAAGTGCTCCTGGAAAGCTATCGGTTTGAAGTAATTGATCTCGGAAGAGATGTCCCGCCTGAAGTAGTCGTGAACACTGCAGTGGAGAATAGGATCCGCCTGGTAGGCCTTTCTGCACTCATGACGACAACCGTTGCCAACATGGAAGAGACGATCCGGCAGCTTCATGAGAAAGCACCGTGGGTGAAGATCATGGTTGGAGGAGCTGTCATGACAAAAGCGTATGCGGAATCGATCCATGCAGACCGCTACTGCAGGGATGCCATGGCTTCTGTCGGTTACGCAGAAGAGATATTCGATTCATAAATACACTTGTTCATACAGATACACGGTGCTATAATAAATATTGTAAAAAATCCTTTTAAGGAGGCCGTGCTTATGAGATTTACAATCAGTGGCAAGAATCTTGATGTGACTGAATCTATGAGACGGGCAGTCACAGAAAAGCTCGGGAAACTGGAGCGTTACTTTACGGAAGATACGCAGATTATCGTCACCATGAGCGTGGAAAAAGACCGCCAGAAGATCGAGGTTACGATCCCGATCCGCGGAACGGTCATCCGTTCAGAGCAGGTGTCGAATGATATGTATGTGTCTATCGACCTTGTCGAGGAAGTAATCGAGAGACAGCTTCGCAGATATAAACAGAAACTGATCGAAGGCCATCGTGACGGGTCCTTCCGCAAGGAGTTCCTGGAAAAAGAGACAGAGCCTGCTGAGGATATCAGGATCGTTCGTACAAAGAAGTTTGACATCAAGCCGATGTATCCGGAGGATGCATGTGTTCAGATGGAGCTTCTGGGCCATTCTTTCTTTGTATTCTGCAATGCAGAGACAGACGAGACGAATGTCGTCTATAAGAGAAAAGGCGGAACGTATGGTTTGATCGAACCGGAGAGCTGAGATCATAAAAAGTGAATAAGGAACGGGCCCCCGCTGCAATATATTGGCAGCGGGGGCCCTGTTTTTCTGAACATTCTGTTAAATCCGGCGCCTCGAAGGTTCTATATGGTTCCGGACCTATTGTCACTTTATCCCCCATTATGCTAAAATAGCAAAGATTAGGTTTACTATACCTTATGAGACAGAAAAAGCGGGAACTTTGTATCTCCTGCTTAGTAATTTAAAGGAGCAGAATTTTTATGAGTCTTGCAGATAAGATATTCGGTACTCATTCGGACCGTGAGCTCAAGCGGATCATGCCGCTGGTCAATAAGGTTGACGCTCTCCGCCCGGCTATGCAGGCTCTGTCTGATGCAGAACTGAAAGCAAAGACGGATGAGTACAGAGCACGTTATCAGAAGGGAGAGACACTGGATCAGCTGCTTCCGGAAGCATTTGCCACCGTGAGAGAAGCTGCAAAACGTGTCATCGGACTTGAACCTTACAGGGTCCAGGTGATCGGCGGTATCATCCTCCATCAGGGACGTATCGCAGAGATGAAGACCGGTGAAGGAAAAACTCTCGTTTCAACTCTTCCGGCTTACCTGAATTCTCTTACCGGAAAAGGCGTGCACATTGTAACCGTCAATGACTATCTGGCGAAGCGTGACCACGACTGGATGGCTCCGGTCCATGAATTCCTCGGAGTGTCCTGCGGCGTGATCCAGAACGCCATGGAGTCAGATGAGAGACGCGCAGAGTACGCAAAGGACATTACTTATGTCACCAACAACGAAGATGGTTTCGATTATCTTCGTGACAATATGGTCATCTACAAGGATAAACTGGTTCAGAGGGAACTGAATTATGCCATCATCGATGAGGTTGACTCGGTCCTGATCGATGAAGCAAGGACACCTCTGATCATATCCGGTCAGAGCGGAAAATCCACCAAGCTTTATGAAGTCTGCGATATACTGGCAGGTCAGCTTCAGAGAGGTGAGGCAAGCGGCGAAGTCACCAAGATGACTGCTATCATGGGTGAAGAGATCACTGAGACCGGTGATTTCATCGTCAATGAGAAGGATAAGATCGTCACCCTTACCCAGCAGGGTATTGAGAAGTGCGAGAAATTCTTCCATATCCAGAATCTTTCCGATCCGGAGAACATCGAGATCCAGAATAACATCATCCTTGCTTTGAGAGCCCACAATCTGATGTTCCGTGACCGCGACTACATCGTGAAGGATGATGAAGTCCTGATCGTCGATGAGTTCACAGGCCGTGTCCTGCCCGGGCGCCGTTATTCAGATGGACTTCATCAGGCAATCGAAGCCAAGGAGCATGTTAAGATCAAGAGAGAATCCAAGACTCTCGCCACGATCACTTTCCAGAACTTCTTCAACAAGTATGCAAAGAAGTCCGGTATGACCGGTACTGCGCTTACCGAGGAAGAAGAGTTCCGTGATATCTACGGAATGGATGTTATCGTGATCCCGACCAACAAACCGGTCGCAAGATTAGACCTTGACGATGCTGTCTATATGACCAAGAAGGAAAAGTACAAGGCGGTTATCGAGAGAGTGAAAGCAGCCCATGAAAAGCATCAGCCGGTACTGGTCGGCACAGTCACGATCGAGGTCTCCGAACTCCTTTCCTCCATGCTGAGAAGAGAAGGAATTCCGCATAATGTACTGAATGCAAAGTTCCATGAACAGGAAGCTGCGATCATCAAGGATGCAGGTATCCATGATGCCGTCACTATCGCAACCAATATGGCCGGCCGTGGTACTGATATCAAACTGGACGATGAGGCAAAGGCAGCAGGAGGACTTCTGGTCATCGGAACAGAACGCCATGAATCCCGCCGAATCGATAATCAGCTGCGTGGCCGTTCCGGTCGTCAGGGAGACCCAGGTGAATCTCAGTTCTACATCTCTCTGGAAGATGATTTGATGAGACTCTTCGGATCTGAGAAGATGATGGGCACCTTCAAGGCACTGGGTGTTCAGGAAGGCGAACAGATTCAGCATAAGATGCTTTCCAGCGCGATCGAGAAAGCTCAGAAGAAGATCGAGTCAAACAACTTTGCGATCCGTAAGAATCTTCTGGAATATGACCAGGTTAACAATGATCAGCGTGAGGTGATCTATGCCGAGCGCCGCAAGGTCCTGGATGGAGACAGCATGAGACCTTCCGTCATGAAGATGATCGATGACTGCATGAACGATGCGGTGGACAGAGTCATGTCTGATGAGAAGGAAAACAAGGAAGACCAGATCGATCTGGAAGAGCTGAATAACCTGATCCGTCCGGTTATCCCGATCGCTCCGATCACTTCTGAGACGGTAAAGGGGCTTTCTGCTTCTGAGCTGAAAGAAAAACTGATCGCTGAGGCGAAGGCTCTCTATGAAGCAAAAGAAAAAGAGCTGACGAATGCAGGGGCAGATGTACGGGAGATCGAGCGTGTTGTCCTCCTGAAGTCCGTGGATACCCACTGGATGAACCATATCGACGATATGGATCAGCTGCGCCAGTCGATCGGACTTGCCGCATATGGTCAGAAAGATCCGAAAGTCCAGTATAAGATGATCGGATTTGACATGTTCAATGAGATGACCATGTCTATTCAGGAAGATACCCTGAAGATGATGTATCATGTGAGGGTACAGGAGAAGGTCGAACGTGAGGAGGTGGCAAAGGTCACCGGGACCAACCGTGATGAGACCGCTCAGAAACAACCGGCGAAGCGCAAGGCAAAGAAGATCTATCCGAATGATCCATGCCCGTGCGGAAGCGGCCTCAAGTATAAGCAGTGCCATGGAAGAAAGCAGGTATCCTGAGCCTGACCGATCTTCGCAAGTGCAGACTGACAGAAGATAACATGCTTATTTCCAAGTGAGAAAGAGAGAAATAAAGTGGTCGAATTAGACGATCTGAAAACAAAACTTAAAACTTACGAACAGCCGCTTCTGGAGATGAAGAGCTCTCTGGACCTTGAGAGCAAGGAAAAAAGGATCGAGGAGCTTCATATGACGATGTCAGAGCCGGATTTCTGGAATGACACCGACAAAGCGACAAAGATCCAGAAAGAGCTGGGTTCTCTTCAGAACGATATTGCTGACTACAAGAAACTCCAGCATCAGTATGAAGACCTCTTGCTTCTGATTGACATGGCAAATGAAGAGGATGACGAATCCGTACTGGATGACGTGATGGAGAGCGAGCAGGAGTTCGAGGAATACTTCGATAACGTCAGGATCCGTACCTTGCTTTCAGGGGAGTATGATGATACAAATGCAATCATTACTCTCCATTCCGGAGCCGGCGGAACAGAAGCCTGCGACTGGTGCGGCATGCTTTACCGTATGTACACCAGATGGGCGGAGCGTCATGGCTTTTCACTGGAAGTTCTGGATTCACTTGACGGCGATGAAGCGGGGCTGAAGTCTGTGACATTTCAGGTGAATGGAGAGAATGCATACGGACTGATGAAGTCTGAGATGGGGATCCATCGTCTCGTCAGGATCTCTCCCTTCAATGCGGCAGGCAAGAGGCAGACTTCTTTCGTGTCATGTGATGTTATGCCGGATATCGAGGAGGATGTCGATGTCGAGATCCGTCCGGAAGATATCAGAATCGATACTTACCGTTCCAGCGGTGCAGGCGGACAGCATATCAATAAGACATCTTCCGCTATTCGAATCACCCATTATCCGACCGGAATCGTCGTTACCTGCCAGAACGAACGGTCGCAGTTCCAGAATAAGGCAAAGGCTATGCAGATCCTGAAATCAAGACTGTATATGCTGAAACTGGAGGAGAATGAGGAGAAGGCTGCGGGAATCCGCGGTGAAGTAAAAGACATTGCATGGGGATCTCAGATCAGATCTTATGTATTCCAGCCATATACCATGGTAAAGGACCTGAGGACCGGCTGTGAGACCGGTAACGTCCAGGGAGTCATGGACGGTGATCTTGATCCGTTTATCAATGCGTATCTGAAGTGGGATAGTCTTGGCAGACCTGACAGAAGGACTCAGGCAGCAGACTGACCTTTAATAGTTGAGTGCCTTCTGCAGACACGGTGGCGTTCATAGGAAAGTGAATAACCACATACTGCAGGAGGCACTTTTCTTATTCAGAAGACAGAATGTCTTCAGAAATGGAGGAATCTTATGGGTATTATCCGCGCAGGCATCGGAGCTGTATCAGGGGCGCTCAAGGATCAGTGGCAGGATGCTGTTGAAGCGTATGACATGGGACCGCAGACTTTATTTACAGGCGGGATCATGAAAAAGAAGGGAGCCTTTCAGAAAAATGGCGAGATCATTTCCAATGGGTCTGCGATCCATGTATATGATAATCAGTTCATGATTCTGACGGATGGCGGGAAGATCATCGACTATACTGCAGAGCCGGGCTACTTCGTAGTTGATAACTCTTCCCAGCCGTCTCTTTTCCAGGGCCAGATCAAGGAGAGTCTGAAGGATGTATGGGAGAGGTTCAAGTTTGGAGGGACAACACCTCAGGAACAGAGAGTCTATTATGTCAACCTTCAGGAAATCAAGGGAATCCGTTTTGGTACACGCAATCCGGTAAACTATTTTGATAATTTCTACAATGCGGAACTTTTCCTTAGAGCATTCGGAACCTATTCCATCCGGATCACGAATCCGCTCCTGTTCTATGCTAACTGTGTTCCGCGCAATGCTTCCCATGTGGATGTGGATGACATCAATGAGCAGTTCCTGAACGAGTTCCTGGAAGCGCTGCAGTCTGCAATCAACAAGATGAGCGCTGACGGAATCAGAATCTCTTACATAGCAGGGAAGAGTTCGGAACTTTCAAAGTATCTTGCAGATGCGCTCGATGAAAACTGGACAAAGAACCGTGGAGTTGAGATCGTTTCGGTTGCACTGGCAAGTGTCTCGTATGATGAGCAGTCTCAGAAGCTGATCAATATGCGGAACCAGGGTGCTATGATGCAGGACCCGTCCATCCGTGAGGGATATGTGCAGAGCTCGATTGCCCAGGGGCTTCAGGCTGCCGGATCCAATCCGGCTGGTGCAGGAGCTGCATTCATGGGCATGGGATTCGGCATGCAGTCAGCAGGCGCTTTTACCCAGACTGCGAGCCAGACCAACATGGCTCAGATGCAGATGCAGCAGAACCAGATGAACCAGGGCATGTACGGGCAGACGCAGGGGCAGCAGGCGCAGCCTCAGGGCGGCCCGCGCAAAAAGCAGCCGGGAGAGTGGTTCTGCCCGAACTGCGGGACGCTGAATTCCGGTAAGTTCTGCACAGAATGCGGGACAAAGAAGCCTGAGTAAGAGATGAGAATGAGCGAGCCTGCCGGGACTCATCTCCGGGGAACCGGCAGATTGTGAAAGGAGCATATATGGCTGTAATAACATATAAGTGCCCCAACTGCGGCGGAGGACTCAAGTTCGACCCGAAGACTCAGAAATACCAGTGCGAGTTCTGCCTGTCGTCCTTCACTCAGGAAGAGCTGAAGGAACTGAAGCCTCAGGAGGGTTCACAGCGGGAAGTTTCAGGAGTAGAAGCTGATTATTATGAAAAACCGGAGAACGATACGCTGGAAGGCCTGAAGGCCGGAGGGAAGGAAAATCCGGCCTCTGAAGAAGAAAAAGGTGCGGCTGCAGCATCCGAAGACTCCGGGAAGAAAGCAGTCGGAGCAGCGGTGGTTTACACCTGTCCCAGCTGCGGCGCCAATATCGTTACGGAGAAGAATACTGCTGCAACCTTCTGCTATTACTGTCACAGTCCAATCGTCCTGGAAGGTCAGCTTTCCGGAAATTACCTTCCTGACAAAGTTCTTCCGTTCAAGTTTGATAAAAAGGCTGCAGAAGAAAAGTTTCTTTCCTATACCGGTCATAAAATATTTGTGCCGAAGGCTTTTTTCAGTAAAGACCAGATTGAAAAACTCTCCGGCGTCTATTATCCGTTCTGGGTCTACGACTGTGAAATCGATGCAGAGCTTTCCTGTAATGCTGACCGGATCCGGACGTGGACGAGCGGGGACCGGGAGTTCACTGAGACGAATGTCTATCATGTGGAGCGGGCAGGAAAGGTCAGTGTACAGAATCTTTCCAGAAATGCTTTAAGCGATACTGATAAAAATCTGGTGGAATCCGTCATGCCGTACCGTCTGAAGGAGGCTGAGCCTTTCAGTATGGGGTATCTTCAGGGGTTTGTTGCCCAGAAGCGGGACATCGAATCAGCAGAGGTCTCAGGGGAACTGAAGAAGAAGGCGCAGAAATATGCCAACCGTACGATGCGGAAGACCCTTTCGGAATATACAACGACAAGCGGAGTGGTATCGGATTACCGGACGGAGAACGAGAATTTCTCCTATATGCTGCTTCCACTCTGGCTTCTGACTTATAAAGCGCTGGATGGAAAGAAGTACTACTTTGCAATGAATGGACAGACCGGGGAAATCCACGGAAAACTTCCGGTGGACGCCGGAAAACTATCTATGGTGTCCGGCATAATCGGGGCACTTGTTTTTGCTCTCATTCTACTTATTCTGTACAATTTTGCATGAAGGGAGGGCATGATGAGAAAAAAAGCAGATCTTAAGAAAATCTTATCAGGATTGGCCCTTGCTTTGGTGATGTCGGGCATGGCGATGCCTGCTTCCGCGGAACTTTACTATGCAGCGAATACCGATAATGCCAGTATCGAAGACCTGGCAGATCTTCTGACAGATGACGAAGAAGACCAGCTTCTTTCAGAGGCGGCAGACCTCGCTGAAAAGACAGGATTTGAGATCCGCCTGGTCACGACTGATGATGCGGGCGGAAAGGAAACGAGGGAATTTGCTGAGGACTACTTCGAATCCATGACCTCTGACGGCCCGGACGTGGCGAGTGGTGCATCGTATGTCATCGACATGGACAATCGGAATTATTATGTCGCCAGTTATGGAAAACTTCAGTATTATCTGACGGATTCCCGTGTCGACAGTCTTCTGGATGATGCATATGAATATATCTCGTCTCAGGATTACTTCGGAACGTTTGAAAGTATGCTGGAAGATACTTCTGACTATTATGATGATGGAATAGCGGACGGCACAACAATCTACAACGAAGATACCGGTACATATACTGTCTACAGAAAACCCAAAACAGTGACACCGGTCAAGATCATCATTGCTCTTGCGGCGGGGATGATCGGATTTGCGGCTGTATTTCTTGCGGTACGGGCATCCTACTCGATGGCGATGCCGCAGGGAGACGGATTTTCATTTGCAGATAACGTCCATCTGCAGCTGACACGCAAAAGTGACAGACTGGTCAATCACTTTGTCACATCGAGAAGAATAGAACACGATGATAATGAACATCATGGTTCCTCGGGAGGGAATTTCACGACGACACACACGACGTCGGGCGGATATTCCGCCGGAGGCGGGGGCAGGTCGTTCTAAGTTCAGAAAGCAGGGAGGAGATAAAAGATGAAGATTGTCTGCCTGGATATGGAAGGGGTACTGGTACCCGAGATCTGGATCGCATTTGCAGAGGCTTCCGGGATTCCGGAGCTGAAGAGGACGACCAGAGACGAACCCGATTACGACAAGCTCATGAGATGGAGGATCGGAATCCTGAAAGAGCATGGGCTGGGGCTGAAGGAAATTCAGGATACGATCGCGACGATCGACCCGCTTCCGGGTGCGAGGGAATTTCTGGACAGGCTGAGAGAGATGACGCAGGTTATCATCATCTCTGATACATTCACACAATTCGCCATGCCACTGATGAAAAAACTTGGATGGCCGACTCTTTTCTGCAATGAACTTGAGGTCGCTCCTGATGGGATGATCACCGGTTTCAGGATGAGGATCCAGAATTCCAAGCTGAGTACGGTGAAGGCGCTTCAGTCAATCGGATTTGACACGATCGCGTCCGGAGATTCATTCAATGATCTGGCGATGATCCAGGCTTCCAAAGCGGGATTCCTTTTCAGGACGACGGATCAGATCCGGAAAGATTATCCTCAGATTCCGGCGTACGAGACTTTTGATCAGCTGCTGGAAGCAATCAGGAAGGAACTGTAAGAGAAGGACAAAAGATGAAAAAACAGCCGGGGCGTCTGCTCCGGCTGATTTACGCATACACGAAATGGATCCATTTAGAAAAACATTCTGCCAAAAAGAGGATCAGACTCCGTAAGGATCGCTCTTGCCTGTAAGCTTTACATAGAAGAATGCTTTTGTCACATCAAAGTAAGGCTTTACACATATAAGCGCAAGCCCGAAGGAGACCACAACCAGAGCCCAGTAACCAATGAAAGAAATATAGAGGCGGAACAGGCGGATCCGGTTTCCTGACATGAGCTTTTTGCTTTCAGACATGCACTTTATGATTCCCATGTCCTGCTGATCGATAAACAGGAAGAGAGCCTGGGAAAAAAGCAGGCAGACTGCTATATAAAGCCCGAGCGAAAGCAGGATACTAAGCACTGCGAGGAGGATGAACTCAACAGAGGAACTTATCGTATGGCCAAAGACACTGATCTTTGTTCCATGGATGACGAATTCTCCGGTAAAGCAGATCACCGGAACCAGGCAGATGTACCGGATGAATCCCAGAAGGAGGGAAAGACCGAAAAGCCTTCCCGGATGATAACGGAAGCCAAGGAAGAGGTCCCGCAGTTTGGCTCTTCCGGACCTCACGATATTCAAAGAGATAAAGGAAAAGCCTGTATCAAGGATCGTGACAAAAACTGCTGCAATAAATGAAAGCAGAAGATTAAGGACTATACCGGTAATACTTTGTCTTGGAGATACGGGAAACAGATCGAGCAGACTCGTGATCATCATGATGATCGCTCCATATATGAGTGATACAAACATGAGAAACGTAAAGTTATCTGTCACCATATTACGAGCGTGTGCTTTCAAGATGCGGCCTGAGGTCATATTACCCGCCCTCCGTTCCTCGCTGCAGCCGTATTCCCATCATCCGGGAGCAGCCCCTGATCAGAAGAACCTGACGCAGAAGAACTTCCGGAGATGCCAGCCTGCTGATTTTTTCTGTATTCGCCGGATAAAATGTCGCGGAGAAGTGCTTCCCCATCCTTGGCTGTGTCATCCTGTTCAGGAGTAAATCCTTCCGGATTGGTCAGGTAGTTGTAGTACTGTTCGACCTGTCCGCGAAGCTGTGGATCATGCATAACGGTATAGACGGAAAACACTGTGACGGAAGTTGTCAGGACCGCAGCAACAGCAGCACAGATCAAAGCAGCTTTTGCTCTTGGCAGAAGTGGCTGGTCTCCTCTTGAAATCAGCGCAAGGATGATAGAAATCGATGCACATGGAAGGGAGACAAAAAATATCTGGAATGTTGCGATGGATATGAGCGCCATTACGAAAGACGCTGCCACCATAGTAGTTCTTTTATCTGAGTGGTTCATAGGATCACCTCACTTTTGTTCTATATTATCACGCACGATTTTTCCAAACAATGCAGGAAATCCCGGATTCATGAAATCTTCACATCTGGTGTTTGCTTGACAAAGACTTTTGTGAAACGGATAATAGGAAAGCTGAAACTGAAGGGAACCTTTGCCGGGAAAGGAAGGACTGATGGCTGAAGTAGATGGTGTTTGTCAGGTTACACACAATAAGTTCCTGAATTATTTTGAACTGGACACAACAGACCGGGTCGGCAATCATAAACCATATTATATGTGTTCCAGGAGAACTTCGCAAAGTCAACTGGATCTGTCCACGGGAAAAGACCGGCCCGATGGAGTCGTCATGTTTGCAGTGACCGGGGAAAAGAAGGACCATGTTGTTCTTGTTCATCAGTATCGGTATCCTCTTGGAGGTTACCTCTATGAACTGCCTGCCGGACTTGTGGAGGAAGGCGAGAGTGTCCAGAGAGCCGGAATCCGGGAGATGAAAGAAGAGACCGGACTCACATTTACTCCTATTGAATCCCATCTAGGTTACGAGAGGGCTTTTTACTCATCAGCAGGCATGACAGATGAAAGCTGCTGCATGGTCTTCGGGACTGCAGAAGGGAAGATCAGCAGAGATGGACTGGAAGATACAGAACAGCTTGATGTGATCCTTGCAGACAGAGAAGAATGCGCGAGAATCCTGAGGGAAGAGAATGTCGCCGCAAACTGTGCTTTTATGCTGATGCACTTTGTCAATTCGGAAGATCCGCTGGCGTTTCTTTCCGACAGGAAAAAAGAGAGATAGAAGATGGAAAAAGTAATAGAAACAATGTGCCCGGAGGAGACTTATCAGCTGGGGCATGAGATGGCGAAGAAAGCAAAAGCCGGCGATGTGATCACTCTGACAGGAGATCTTGGAGTCGGAAAGACTGTATTCACAAAAGGCTTCGCTGATGGGCTGGGAATCAGGGAAGATGTGAATAGCCCTACGTTCACGATTCTCCAGATCTATGAGGAAGGAAGACTTCCTCTTTATCACTTTGATGTGTACCGGATCGGGGACCCGGAGGAGATGTTTGAGATCGGATGGGATGAATATTCCACGGGAGAAGGCGTCTGCCTGATCGAATGGGCGGACCTGATCGAAGAACTCATCGAGGAGATTCCGGAATCGCAGCTTAAAAGAGTGGAGATCAGGAAAAATCCGGAAATGGGGTTCGATTACAGAAAGATAACAGTTAAGGAAGGCTGAAAGATGAAGATCCTTGCTATTGATAGTTCCGGTGTACCGGCGTCTGCTGCCATTGTAGAAGATGGCTGCCTCCTGGCAGAGTATACTGTTCATTATAAGAAAACACATAGTCAGACGCTTCTGCCGATGATCGATGAGGTCGCAAAGATGACAGAGCTGGATAAGTCTGCGCTGGACGCTGTCGCAGTTGCCGGGGGTCCGGGCTCCTTTACAGGATTGAGAATCGGATCAGCGACGGCAAAAGGAATCGCGCTTGCACTGAAGATCCCGATCATCAATGTCCCGACACTGGAGGGACTTGCGACAAACTTTTATGGCTCGGAGAACCTGATCTGTCCTATGCTCGATGCCAGAAGATCAGAAGTTTTTGCCGGCATCTATTGTTATGAGGAAGATGGAGAGGGCTGTGCACTGAAAGTGCTGACGGACCAGACACCGGTATCAGTGGAGAAGCTTTGTGCAAAGCTGAACTTTCTCTATGAACAGACCGGAAAGAAGGTTATTCTTCTGGGCGATGGAAGCGTCATGTACAGAAAGATGATCGATTCGATCCTTGTTGCCCCGCATATCTATGCACCTGCTAACATGAACGAGCAGAGGGCGGCGTCCGTTGCAGTACGCGCAGAGGAGATGGCTGCGGAAGGTAAAACCGAGACGGCAGAAGAACACCGTCCGATCTATCTGAGAGTGTCGCAGGCTGAGCGTGTGAGAGAAGAAAAACTGCATGCAGCAGAGAAAAACTGAGATGTCAGAGGAAAAGATTATCATCCGGGAGATGGAGAAGACAGATCTGCCGCAGGTTCTTGCTATGGAAAAAGAATATTTCCCGGAAGCATGGAGCGAGAGCATCTATGTGGATGCGCTGGATCTGCCCTACTATACGTTCCTTGTGGCTGCTGATCGGGAAAGCGGGAAGATCGCCGGCTATGGAACTCTTATGAATGTCGCTGATGAGGGGGACATCATGAATCTCGCTGTCAGAAAGGACTTCAGAAGACATGGCCTGGGCGAACTCCTTCTCAGAAGGCTGATGGAACGGGGGAAAGAGAAGGGAGCTGTTGATTTTTCACTGGAAGTGAGAAGTTCCAATGAGGCTGCGGTCCCGCTTTATCGGAAAATGGGTTTCGCGGTAGAAGGTGTCAGGCGGGGGTACTATGAGTCCACCGGAGAAGACGCCCTCATCATGTGGAAGCGGGGACCTCATATGAAACAAGAAACAGGAAGGAATTAAGATACATGCTGGATGTCTGTCTACTGGGCTGTGGCGGCATGATGCCGATGCCCTACCGCCATCTGACAAGTCTGATGGTTCGATATAATGGAAGCAGCCTCCTCATTGACTGTGGAGAAGGCACACAGATCGCACTTCGCGAGAAGGGATGGAGTTTCAAGCCAATCGATACCATCTGCTTTACACATTTCCATGGGGACCATATCGGAGGGCTCCCCGGTCTTCTTCTTACCATGGGCAATGCAGAGAGAACGGAGCCGCTGACATTGATCGGACCGAAAGGCCTGCCCAGAGTTGTGAACGCTTTGAGAGTGATCGCACCGGAACTTCCTTTTGAGATCCGATATGTCGAAATTCCGGGTGACCAGCAGGAGTTCAATCTGAATGGATACCGGCTGAAAGCATTCCGGGTCAATCATAGAGTGCCATGCTATGGTTATAGTCTGATGGTTGACAGAATCGGAAAATTTGATGCCCGTAGGGCAAAAGAAGCAAATATCCCCCTGAAGTACTGGAATCCGCTTCAGAAGGGGCAGACGATAGAGACGGAAGACGGCAGGATCCTGACTCCGGATATGGTGCTTGGACCTCAGAGAAAGGGTTTGAAGGTAACATATACAACAGATACGAGACCTACAGAATCAATCGCTGACAATGCGAAAGGTTCGGATCTTTTTATCTGTGAAGGCATGTATGGGGACGAGGAAAAGCTGGCGAATGCCAGGGACCACAAGCATATGATGATCCGGGAAGCAGCCGGGCTTGCCCTGGATGCGGGAGTCAAAGAACTCTGGCTGACTCACTACAGTCCGTCTGTCGCACACCCCGAGCAGTATCTGGATATGGCGAGAGACATTTTCCCAAAGACGAAGTGCGGAAAAGACGGGATGAGCTGTGAGCTGAATTTTGAGGACTGAAAGATGGCAGAGCAGAAAGAGATAAAGATACTTGGTATTGAGAGTTCGTGCGATGAGACAGCAGCGGCTGTTGTCGTGAATGGGAGAGATATGCTGTCGAATGTGATCTCTTCTCAGATCGATATCCATACATTGTATGGAGGTGTGGTCCCGGAAATCGCATCCAGAAAACACGTCGAAAGGGTGAGCCAGGTGGTAGAGCAGGCTCTTCTGAATGCACATATGACTCTCGATGAAATCGATGCAATCGGAGTGACTTATGGCCCCGGGCTGATCGGCCCCCTTCTGGTAGGTGTGTCAGCTGCAAAAGCGATAGCCTGGGCTAAGGATATCCCGCTTGTCGGTGTACACCATATAGAAGGACATATCAGCGCAAACTATATCGAGAACAAGGAACTGGAGCCGCCGTTCGGCTGTCTGGTTGTATCCGGAGGGCATACCCATCTTGTGCTCGTGAAAGATTACGGAGAATATGAGATCCTTGGAAAAACCTGCGATGACGCTGCGGGCGAAGCCTTTGACAAGGTTGCGCGTGCGATCGGACTCGGTTATCCGGGGGGACCGAAGATCGATAAGGTTTCAAAGGAAGGAAATCCGGATGCGATCGAATTTCCTCATGGAAAAGTAAGAGGCTCAGAATATGACTTCTCATTCAGCGGACTTAAGAGTGCTGTTCTGAACTATCTTAACGCGGCCCATATGAAGGGGGAAGAGATCAGCGTGCCGGATGTGGCTGCTTCTTTTCAGAAGTCTGTCGTCGATGTGCTTGTTGATCACGCAATGAGGGCAGTAGCCGAATATCACTTTAAAAAGTTTGCAATCGCAGGAGGCGTTGCTTCCAACAGTGCATTGAGAACCGCTATGGAAGAGGCCTGCAGAAGACGGGGAATCCGGTTCTACCGCCCGTCGCCAATCCTCTGTACAGATAATGCGGCTATGATTGGAGCCGCGGCTTATTATGACTTTCGCAAAGGAATCCGGTCAGACTACAGTCTGAACGCAACACCGAATCTGAAATTAGGAGAAAGGTAAATGCCATGGCGGAAAAGATCACGGCAATCATTCTCTCTGCAGGTGTGGGCAGAAGGATGAAATCAAATATTCCTAAACAGTATCTCGATCTTTGCGGGAAACCTGTTATCGCATGGAGCATAGGAGCTTTTGAAAACAGCAGGTTCATTGATGACATTATTCTGGTAGCGGGGAAAGACGACCTGAACTTCTGCAAAGCAGAGATCGTAGAGAAATACAGATTCAGAAAAGTCAGAAGAATTGTACCGGGAGGCTGTGAGAGAGGTGATTCGGTCCTCTGCGGGCTTCGTGCTGCTGACGCCGAAACAAAATATGTACTGATCCATGATGGAGCAAGACCTTTAGTAGATGAGGATACAATCGAAAGGGCAGTGGAAGGAGCAAGAAAATATCGGGCTGCAGTTGTTGGAATACCGGCAAAGGATACGATCAAAGTCGTGGACAGAGAAGAGTTTGTGACAAGCACGCCGGCAAGAAGCAGCCTCAGAGTGATCCAGACTCCCCAGGCTTTTGCCTATGATCTGATCTTAAAATCATATGAGAAAGTGATAGAAGATGGCATCAGGATAACGGATGACGCGATGGCAGCAGAGTATGCAGGTCATGTCCGGGTAAAGATCGTAGAAGGAGATGTGCGTAATCTGAAGATTACGACAAAAGAGGATATAGATACGGCCAGAATGCTTCTGAGAGAGTCAAAGTGCCTGCTGTAAGCTCTTTATTATCGAAAAAGGGGGGGGAAGAAAAAAGTTTTGAAAAAGTGTTGACATCAGCAAAAACGGGTGATATATTAAACATCGCGCTGCAAAAGCGAGACAGTTAAGAAATTAACAGAAGCGGTTTTGGAGAGGTATCGAAGTGGCTATAACGAGGCGGTCTTGAAAACCGTTTGTCCGCAAGGGCGCGTGGGTTCGAATCCCACCCTCTCCGTTTGATCGGAGGAAAGATTCGATCGATAAACTACAGATAAGACGGAGGCAAAACCGTCGAAGCATTGTAGGGCAGTACTTATGGAGAAGTACCCAAGCTGGCCGAAGGGACACCCCTGGAAAGGGTGCAGGTCGTTAATAGCGGCGCGAGGGTTCAAATCCCTCCTTCTCCGCTCGCATCTATAAGACGGATGCGGTGATCCTTGATAACTGAACAGTGAAACAACCTTGAAAGTTCTGAAAAGTTTTGTTTAAGGAACTGACCTTTAAAACAGTAAAGGGATAAGAGATGTCAGTGACACTCTGATCCGAATCAAATTTTTTT
>Ga0326514_10000425_pt1 | contig 28976 bp, 48 predicted proteins | sample 3_2548_0518_D_FD_203653 | JGI IMG/M metagenome (GOLD analysis project Ga0326514, IMG submission 203653) | Bovine rumen microbial communities from UC Davis, California, United States - 3_2548_0518 | ecosystem: Host-associated > Mammals > Digestive system > Stomach > Rumen | place: USA... | reverse complement strand
TCTCGATCTTTTCAGAACGCGAGCGATCCGGGGCGAAATGGGGCGAAATGGCGAAAGATAACTACATCCTGACATACTATCAGGGAATTAAAGATGGAACGTATCTGGTCGGGCGCTGGATACGCCTAATCTATGAATATCTGGTCAAGGGGATAGAGGAAAAAGAGTTTTTCTACGATGCAAAGAAAGCGAATGCGGCGATTGAGTGGATGGAAACGCACTGTTTCCACACAGAGGGGCCGCTTGCACCCGGGGCGCTTGAATTAGAGGTCTGGCAGAAAGCAATGATTGCCGCAATCTTCGGGATCTGTGACAAGACCGGGAATAGACAGTTCCGAGAGATCGTTCTGGTTGTCGCCAGAAAGAACGGTAAGTCGTTGATTGCGTCCGGGATCGGCAACTACATCTTCCGGGTTGCTGGCGGGTACGGCGCAAAGGTGTTCTGCCTTGCCCCAAAGCTGGAGCAGGCCGACATCATCTATAACAACATTTGGCACATGGTGACACTCGACCCCGAGTGGCAACACATGAAAGAAGTGTTGGGGGAGAAGGATCTGCACAACAAGAAACTGCATGATGATTCCATGCTTGCACGGCATCGGCAGACGGATCTTGCGATCCCGGGGACAAACAGCACCGTCAAAAAGATTGCATTCAGTGCCAAAAAATCGGACGGTTTCAATCCGTCACTTGCCATCTGCGATGAAATAGCCGCATGGGAAGGCGACAGGGGATTGAAACAGTACGAAGTTATGAAGAGCGCTATGGGTGCCAGACCCGAGGGAATGCTGTTATCATGTACCACTTCGGGCTACATCAATGATTCGATCTATGACGAGATCGTCAAACGGTCGACCCGGTTCCTAATGGGGGACAGCAAAGAAAAACGTCTTCTGCCGCTTCTGTACATGGTTGATGACATCGAAAAGTGGAACGACATCAACGAACTGCGGAAAAGCAACCCTAACCTTGGCGTTTCTGTATCTGTTGATTTTATGCTTGAGGAAATAGCCATTGCGGAAGGGTCGCTATCCAAAAAGGCCGAATTTATCACGAAATACTGCAACCTCAAGCAGAATAGTTCCCTTGCATGGCTCCCGGCGAACGTGGTTTCTGCGGCATCCGGGGAACCGCTCCAACTGTCGGATTTTAGCAACAGTTATTGTGTTGCTGGCGTTGACCTTTCCCAGACAACCGACCTGACAGCGGCGGTTGTAGTGATCGAGCGGGGCGGCGAGTTGTACGTGTTCGCCCACTTCTGGCTCCCGGGCGAGAAAATTGATGACGCGATCCAGCGGGACGGTGTGCCGTACAACATCTATATCCAACGTGGGCTGTTATCCCCTTCTGGGGACAATTTTGTGGACTACCACGATTGTTATAAATGGTTGGTTGATCTGGTCGAGGAATACCAGATTTACCCGTTGATGGTTGGATATGACCGTTATTCCGCGCAGTATTTGATACAGGATCTGACGGCATACGGCTTTCATGTTGACGATGTATATCAGGGAGAAAATCTGTATCCCGTGATCCTTGAAACGCAGGGGATCATGGAAGATCGGAAGATCCACATCGGAGACAACGATCTGTTGAAAGCGCATCTGTTAAACAGCGCGGTGAAAATGAGCACGGAGCGCGGGCGCGGGAAACTGGTTAAACTGCAACCAACACTGCACATTGATGGTTGTGCGGCGCTTCTGGATGCTATGACGGTGCGTCAGAAACATTATGGGGAGTTAGGTGACCAATTAAAGAACGAGGGCTAGAACATGGGATTGTTTGAGAAAATCTTTGGAAACCGCCCGAAGCCCGAAGGTGATTATGGGGGCGTCTTTCGGATGCTGAACTGGTACACCCCCGCATTTACTTCTTTTGCGGGCGGGGTGTACGAGTCCGACCTGATCCGGGCGGCGATCAACGCAAGGGCTACGCATATTTCCAAGCTGAAAGTGGAGACGCAGGGTTCAGCAAGGCCAGCGCTACAAAACAAACTGCGGCACGGGCCGAACGAGTTTCAAACGTGGGGACAGTTTCTCTACAGGCTGTCAACCATCTTGGACGTACACAACACGGCTTTTATCACGCCAGTGTTTGACGAGTACGGGGAGCCGTCCGGGGTGTATGCACCGTTGCCGTACAGGTGCGAGGTTGTCCAGTTCGGAGATACGCCGTATTTACGATACGAGTTTGGATGGGGAGAAAAAGCCGCTGTTGAGTTATCTTGGTGCGGCATCCTGACCAAGTACCAGTACAAGGACGATTTATTCGGGGAGACGAACAAAGCCCTAAAATCAACCCTTGAACTGATTAACATCCAGAATCAGGGTATCGAAGAAGGCGTGAAGAGTGCCGCGTCATATAGGTTCATGGCGACCCTTTCAAACTTCGCAAAGCCGGAGGATCTGGCGAAAGAAAGGAAACGGTTCACCGCAAAGAACCTTTCCCGTGATGCTGACGGCGGCGGGCTGTTGCTATTCCCGAATACATACAAGGACATCCGACAGGTTGACGTCAAGCCGTGGGTGGTGGACGCTGACCAGATGAAGCAGATAAAAGACAACGTCTTCCAGTATTTCGGCGTGAACGAGGACATCCTGACCAATAAAGCATACGGTGACGCATGGTCGGCATTCTACGAGGGAGCGGTGGAACCTTTCGCTATCCAGTTTTCGGACGTAATGACAAAAATGTTGTTCACGTTCCGGGAACAGAGCCAAGGGAACTTGGTTATGGCAACCGCCAATAGATTGCAGTACATGAGCAACGCCGACAAGCTGGCGGTATCTGCACAGTTGCTTGACCGTGGGATCATGTCAATCAATGACGTCCGGGAAATTTGGAATTTACCACCCGTGGAAGGCGGGGACAGCAGGATCATTCGCGGCGAATACTACGACGCAGAAGGGAGGTTGAGCGATGGACAAGGAGATTAGGTCTTTTGACTTTGAGATCCGCGCAGACGAGAACGAGCGCGGGAAACAGATATCAGGGAGGGCTATCGTTTACGGACAGACTACCGACATGGGTTGGTATGACGAAACGATTGCAGACGGTGCGTTGGATGCCACCGATCTTCGGGACGTGCGGCTTCTGGTGAACCACAATACGGAAATGATCCCTGTGGCGCGGAGCAGAAACAACACCGCAAATAGCACAATGCAGTTGAAGGTGGTTCCGGGCGGCGGTCTGGACATGATCGCAACGCTGGACACCGAAAACAATGTAGATGCAAGGGCGCTTTATTCCGCCGTGGATCGTGGAGACATTACAGGAATGTCTTTCATGTTTCAGGTGGACAGCGATAAATGGGACGATATTGACACCGAAAGACCGAAGAGGACAATCCTGTCAATCCGCAGGGTATTTGAACTTTCGGCGGTCACGTTCCCGGCATATGACAAGACAACCATACAGGCCCGCGGCCTGTCCGAAGCACTGGAGAGTGCGCGGGCATCACTGGAGAGTGAAAAAGCAAGGCGGGCGGCGGTTGCACGTCATAAGCAGAAAATCAGACTTTTAACGGAGGTTTGAAAATGGATTTTAAGACTATGACCATTGAGGAACTGGAGGCCAGACGGCAGGCAATCGCCGCTGAGCTGGACAATGATGACGCGGATCTGAACGCCCTTGAAGAAGAAGTCCGTGGAATCAACGAGGAACTGGAGTCCAGAAAGGCCGCAGAAACGAAGCGGGCAGAGATCCGGGCGAATGTCGCAAAGGGTGCTGGCACCGTAAAGAAATCTATCAACGAGGAGGAAAAAACCACCATGACGATCAAGGAAGTCCGAGCGCTCCCCGAATATGTGGATGCGTTCGCCAACTACATCAAGACCGGGGATGATAGCGAGTGCAGAACCATCCTGACCAAAAATTCCAGCGTATCCGGGAACCCCGGACAGGTGCCTGTGCCCGTTGTGATCGAGGGCAGAATCAGAACCGCATGGGAAAGAACTGACCTGCTGGATCTGGTACGCAAGACCTATGTGAAGGGCAACCTTCAGGTTGGATTTGAACTGTCCGCAACTGCGGCGGCGATCCACGCGGAAGGCACTGCCGCCCCGGCAGAGGAAACGCTGACCCTTGGTGTGGTCACGATGGTGCCCGAAACCATCAAGAAGTGGATCAGAATTTCTGACGAGGTTCTGGACATGGGCGGCGAGGAGTTCCTTGACTACATCTATGATGAACTGACCTACCAGATCGCAAAGAAGGCAAAGGCGGAACTGATTGCCGCTATCGTGGGCGCTCCTGCCGCCAACACCGCGACCGCTATTGGTGTGCCTGCCATCGCTGGCACTCCTACGCTGTCCATCGTTGCGGAGGCCGTTGCACAGCTTGCAGACGATGCGTCTGACGTGACGGTGGTGATGAACCGCCAGACCCACGCGGCATTTATCGCGGCGATTGCCGGGAATGGCTACCTGTTCGATCCCTTTGAGGGTCTGCGGGTGCGCTATGACAACACCCTTCCCGCCTATGCAAGCACCCTGACCGCATCCCAGACGTGGATGATCGTTGGCGACTTCGCGGGCGCCCACATGAATTTCCCGAACGGCGATGAAATCAGGATCAAGTATGATGACCTGACCGAAGCGCAGGCCGACCTCATCAAGATCGTGGGCAGAATGGCGGTTGCCATCGGTCTGACCGCTCCCGGACACTTTGTAAAGGTCACCGGGTCGGGAAACTGACAAACAGCACCTTGAACAGCCCGGGGCCTGATGTCTCCGGGCTGACAATAGCCCAGATCAAGGCGCTGGCGAATGAAAAGGGCTACACAATCACGAAGACACGAAAGGCGGATATAATCGCCGAATATGAAGCGCAGGAGGGCAGTGTATGACGGAACTGGACAAAGCTAATTTGCTGGAATCTGTGAAGCTGTCCCTGCGGATCATGACAACCGCTTTTAACAGCGAGTTGTCGGATTTGGTTGACGCCGCCTTGACGGATTTGCAGATTGCGGGCGTGACGATCCCGGATGAACTGGAGGCGATTGTAAAGCAGGCGGTTATTACATACTGCCGTTTACACTTCGGACAGCCTGACGATTACGACCGTTTGAAAATCTCCTATGATGAGCAGAAAGCGCAGTTATTGACGGCTACTGGTTTTACGGATTGGGGGCTGACGGATGGACAGATCTGACGTTATCCTCCTGATCCGGGAGACGTTTGAACAGGACGAAACCGGCGTGGAGCAACCCGTCAGGGAATCCCGCCCGGTGTATTGTCAGGTGAACAGCATCACCCGTTCAGAGTTTTTCGAAGCGGGGCGGTCTGGTTTAAACCCTGAGTTTATGTTTTCCATGTTTTTCGGAGACTACGCCGGGGAAACCATAGTGGAATATGCCGGGAAACGGTACGCGGTTTATCGGACATACCGGGGGCGGAACGACACGTTGGAGGTCTACGTCCAGAGGGAGGGCGGCGAGAATGGCAGTAGTTAACAGCAGTAGGATCAACACGAAAGAAAGTATAGAGTGGGCTGTAAAAAAGTACCTTGAGAACTACAATCTTGACGTGGTCGAAGCTGTTACCGAAGTTGTGCCAGAGGTATCAAAAGAAGCCGTCAAGAAGCTAAAGGCCGAATCCCCGAAAGGAGCAACAGGCGAATATGCGAAGGGGTGGACGTATAAACTTGACAAGGGACGTCTGACAACAGGCGCGACAATCTACGGCAAGAGCGGAACATATCAGCTTGCACACTTGTTGGAGCATGGTCACGCAAAGCGTGGCGGCGGAAGGGTTTCGTCCATAGAGCATATTAAGCCTGTTGAGGAATGGCTAAATGATGAAATAGTAGACAGAACAATCGAAAGGTTGCAGAGCGTATGACAAGAAAAGAAGTCTACAACATGATTGCATCAATCGGGGTGCCGTCTGCCTATCATCATTTCAGCAAGGCGACCGCGAAAGCCCCGCCGTTTATCTGCTTTTATTATCCGAACGATAACGATTTTCGCGCTGATAATTCAAATTATGTTCGTGTGGATCAGCTGATTATTGAACTGTACACGGACAATAAGGATTTTGCGCTGGAAGGAACTGTTGAAAGTGTGCTTGCGCAGAATGATGTGGTTTTCTCTAAGGAGGAAACGTACATAGATTCTGAGCAGATGTACATGGTTATTTATACCACGGAGGTAATTATCCATGCCTAACAAAATCAAATACGGCTTGAAAAATGTATACTATGCCGTTGCTACCATCGCGGCGGATGGCACTGCCACCTATGACACGCCCGTAGCATTTCCTGGCGCTGTTTCCCTGAGCATGGAGCCGCAGGGAGAGCCTACGCCGTTCTATGCCGATAACATCGTGTATTATGTCGGCAATGCAAATAACGGCTATCAGGGCGATTTGGAAATGGCAAAGATCACGGACGACTTCAAGACGGACGTTCTGGGCTACATCGAAGACGGAAAGGGTGTGCTGATCGAGGATCTGAACGCCGAGGCTGTCCATTTCGCCCTGCTGTTCCAGTTTGAAGGCGATGTCAAGGCGACCCGTCACGTCCTGTATAACTGCACTGCGACCCGCCCGGCGGCAAACGGTACCACGAAAGAGGATTCCGTGACGCCCGAAACCGAAACCACCACGATCACCGCAACCAGCATTTACGACAGCACGCTCCAGAAGGACATTGTCAAGGCTGAAACCAACACCGAGACGGATACCACCACCTACAACGGATGGAACAGCGCTGTGTATGTACCTACGGCACCCACGCCGTAATCTAAGGAGGAACGCGCAATGTATGGGAGAATCAAAATCGGCGATAAGGACGTGGAACTGGTAGCAAATGCGGCTACACCGTACAGATACCAGCAGATCTTCCGGGAGGACTATTTAAAAAAGGTTTCCGGGAAAGAAGAAACAGACCCCACGGACTTTTTCGCTAAAATTGGGTTTGTGATGGCAATGCAGGCCGCAAAAAAGGATATGAGCAAGATCAACATGGAATCCTTTTATAAATGGCTTGAAGGTTTTGAACCGGCGGATGTTTTCGCGGCGGCGTCTGACATTGCCGATGTGTATAACGGGGAATCGGCGGGCAACGTTGACCCAAAGTAAGTAAACGGCCTACCGAAAGGCCGATGACAACAGGTCTATATCTTTTAAGGTGCGTCCAGATTGGGTTGTCTATATCCGATCTGGACAGCCTTGAATATGGACAAGTCATGGACATGATCACCGAGGCAGGCAACGACAGTTTCAACTATCAGGAACTGGCAACGCAGGCCGATTTTGACAGATTTTAAGGGGTGAGGTTATGGCGGGAGGCCGAATTGCGGGTATTACCATTGAGATAGGCGGCGATACCACAAAACTATCCAAGGCCCTAAGTAATGTAAACAAGTCACTGAAAACCACGCAAAGTGGTCTGAAAGACGTTGACAAGCTCTTAAAACTGAACCCCGGAAACGTGGAACTGCTTACACAGAAGCAGGGGTATTTGACAAAGGCCATATCGGACACAGAGAAGAAACTGGAAACCGAAAAAGAGGCCCTTGCACAGCTTAAAGCCAATTCCACAACTGACGAGGTAACTGAGGAGCAAATGGCCCTTGAACGCGAGATCATCGCGACCGAGGGCGATCTGAAAAGCCTTAAAGAAGAATACAAAAAGTTCGGGTCTGTTGCTTCACAGCAGATTCAGCTTGCGGGTGAAAAGATACAGAACGTAGGGAAAGCCGTTACAAATGTTGGTGTAGGGATCACCAAAGGCGTAACGGTGCCTATTGTCGCAGTTGGTGCCGCATCCGTTGCCGCATGGAAAGAAGTCGATTCCGCGATGGATATCATCGTGAAAAAGACAGGCGCGGCGGGGAAACCGTTGGAAGAAATGAAAACGGCGGCGGAGAACATCGCTACGACCATTCCCACATCGTTTGAAAATGCGGCTACAGCTGTCGGCGAGGTCAACACCCGGTTCGGACTTATGGGCGAGGATCTGGAAGACCTATCCACCAAGTTCGTTAAGTTTGCGGAACTGAACGACAAAGACGTGACCTCTTCCGTTGATTCCGTGCAGAAAGCAATGGCGGCAATGGGTGTAGACACCAAAGACGCCGGGCTAATGTTGGATGCCTTGAACACTGCCGCACAGCAATCCGGGATTGACGTTGACGTCCTGACGTCCAGCATTGTTGCAAATGCGGCGGCGTTTGACGGGATGGGGTTGTCCACTGGTGACGTTATTTCACTCCTTGCGAATGTGGAAAAGTCCGGGGTTGACACAAGCACCGTGATGACGGGCTTACAGAAGGCAATGCAGAACGCCACCAAGCAGGGCAAGCCCGCATCAACCGCATTAGCGGAAGTCGAGGCGGCGATCAAAGGAGCCGGGTCAGAAACCGAAGCAACAAGGATTGCGATGGATCTGTTCGGCAAGAAGGCAGGCCCCGCCATTGCTAAAGCGGTCAGGGAAGGGCAGATATCTTTTGAAGCAATGGGGACTTCCCTGCAAGACTATGCCGGGAACGTAGAAACCACCTTTGAGGGGACGCTTGACCCGCTCGACCAAGTCAACACGATCATGAACACGCTCAAAGCAACGGGCGCGTCCATCGTAGAAGCGGCGGCCCCTGCTTTAACGACCGCTATTGAAACGGTTGGGAACGTGGTCAAGGGTCTGGCGGAGAAGTGGAACAGCCTAGACAAAGGCACCCAACAGATGATTATCAAGTTCGCCCTTGCGGCGGCGGCTGTCGGGCCTTTGGTCACTGGGCTGGGCGGCGCGATAACGGGAGCCGGGAAGGTTGTATCCGCTTTTGGCAAGGTCAAAGGCGCGATAGGCGCGGCTGGTGCGGCTGGCGGTCTGGTCGGACGCATCGGCGGGCTTGTGACGGCGGCGGGGCCGATCCTTGCCGGGGGCGCTGTGGTTGCCGGGATCGTTGCGGGCGGCGTCCTGATTTACAAAAACTGGGACAAGATCAAGGCCGGGGCGAAGATCCTTGGGGACAAAATAAAAACGGCATGGGGCAACATCAAAACCAATGTCACAGCGGCGGCTAAAAAGATCGGCGAGGACGTCAAGGCAAAGTTTGACGTACTGAAAACGAACGCCGTTAAAATCTTCGGGGATCTTGGAACAAACCTAAAAAGCAAATTAAACGCCGCAAAGACCGCATTGGTCACCGTTGCCGGGAACATCGGTACGAATATAAAAACCAAGTTTGAAGAACTGAAAGCGGCGGCTCCTGTTGTGTTTGAGAATATGGCAACGTCCCTCAAATCGAAACTGAACGCCGCTAAAACCGCACTGGAGACAGTGGCGGGGAATATCGGATCAGCCATCAAAACGAAGTTTGAAGCCCTTAAATCAGCCGCCCCGGAAGTCTTTGAAGGTATGGCAACATCCCTCAAGAGCAAACTGAACGCGGCAAAAACGGCGCTTGAAACGGTTGCCGGGAACATCGGGTCAGGAATCAAGACCGCATTCGATACGCTGAAAACGAACGCTGAAACGGTTTTTGGCAACATGGGAACAGGGCTGAAAAGCAAATTAAACGCGGCGAAAACGTCCCTTGAAACCGTGGCGGGGAATATTGGAACAGCTATCAAGACAAAGTTTGAGGAGCTGAAAACGAACGCAGAAACGCTGTTCACGGACTTGGGAACCAGTATCAACACGAAGTTCACAGAGATCAAGGACAACGTAACAACCACAATAACGAACCTTGCAAGTGACGCGAAAAAGAAATTTGACGAGATCACCACAAACGCCGTAAACGCCGCTAAACAGTTGGGAACGGATGTTGCAAACGCATTTAACACCGCAAAAGACGGAATTGCAAAGGCGGCGGGAAACATTGCGACAGGTGCGAAAGAAAAGTTTGACGGCATGAAAAAAACCGTGGGGGACGTTGTTTCAAGCCTTGGAACGAAGATCAAAACCACATGGGGTGATATCCGGGACAATGTGGATAAAAAGATCAACGGGTTGACGTCAAACGCATCCACAAAGTTTGATACGGCGGACAAGGCCGTTTCCGGGTCTGTTGGTAACATTTCAACCGCCGTAAAGGACAACTTGGGGCCTTCGGCGGAAATGGCATCCTCCTGTTTTGTGGCGGTCGGGAAAGCGGCTAAAACGGACGCAGGCGGCGGCATTAAATACGCAGGGGAAAAGGTTGACGGCCTGCAAAAGAAGCTGAATAAATCAAGTTCTACGCATTTCAACAGCCAGATGTCAAGCGCCGGGAGCGCGGCTAAAAATGACCTTGGAGCAGGCGCGAACGAAGCACAGAGCGATGTCGGCGGGATGCAGACCACGCTAAACAAAATGTCACTGTACACGTTCGGAAAGACCGTAGACACGGCGGCAAGCAAGGCCGGGACGCTGGCGAGTAAGATGTCTAGTTCTGAATCGTCTGCGTCTTCTCTGAAAACTACACTTGCAAACATGAAGCTAAAAATGCCATCGTTCAGCCTGCCGAAGTTCTCCCTTGATTGGGGATCGGTAACGGTCTTCGGCAAGTCCTTTAGTTACCCGAAGGGGATCAATGTATCATGGCACCGGGACGCATACGACAACCCGCTCATGTTTACGTCTCCCACGGTATTACAGACGCCGCACGGCCTGCACGGATTTGGTGACGGCCCCGGCGGGGAGATCGTGTTGAGTGACAAGAAACTGCGGGAAATCGCAGGCGGCGGGGCGACCTACAACATCAACGTATACGGGGCAGACGGGCAGAACGTCAATGATCTGGCCTACGCGATCCAGCGGCGGCTTGTAGCGCTTGAACGGCAGAAGGAGGCGGCAGGGATAGCATGAGAAACTATTTCACCTTCAACGGGAAGGATTGCCGGGACTTCGGCGTATATATCAGCGGGCAGGGAACCTTTTCGGCTCCCTCCCGTGGGTATGACTTTATCCAAGTACCGGGGCGGAATGGGGATCTGATCGGCAATGAAAGACGGTTGGAAAATCTGGAATTGACCTATCCCGCTTTTGTGTATGTGGACTATAAAACCTCCATGCGCGGCCTGAGAAGTTTCCTGTTGTCCCAGATCGGATACAAACGCCTGATTGACACCTACCACCCGGACGAGTACAGATTAGCGTGTTTTGTGGGGCCGCTGGAAACCGAAACGATGAACAACAACAAGGCGGGCAACTTTGATCTGGTGTTCATGTGCAAGCCGCAAAGATACCTTTTATCCGGGGACGAGGTGCAGACGTTTACTGCGGCGGACACGATCCGCAACCCGACCCTGTTTGATGCGCGGCCCCTGATCCGTGTATATGGCAACGGCACGTTAGGACTTGGGGACGAATATATAACGATTGCCAATAGCCCGTATGACTATATAGACATTGATTGTGACCTTATGGACGCATTCAGAGGTGCAACAAATTGCAACCAGTACGTTACAGTTTCCGGGAATGACTTCCCGGTGATTCCGCCAGATGAAACCGGGATCAGCTTGTCCGGAATCACAAGAGCGGATATAACTCCGAGGTGGTGGCAAGTATGATCCCGATTATATACCCTTCAAATGAAACGCAGTTCCAGAACAACGGGTTGGGGAGGTTGCCTGATTGCATATCCTGCCGGGTGACGGAAGAAAGAAACGGCGTTTTTGAACTGGAATTGGTTTATCCGATTACGGGGCATAACTATGACCTGATCCAGATTGGGCGGATAATCTATACTACGCATGACGCAACCAAGACCCCGCAACCGTTCGACATCTACAAGCGGTCGGTGCCGATTGACGGTCATGTGACGTTCTCAGCGCATCATATATCCTATCGGCTAAATGGGATGGTAGTTACCCCGTTTACCGTCACAGGGGCCGCAGGCGCAGCTCTGGCGGCGCTAGGGAGCCATTCTATCACCTCTTGCCCCTTCACATTTTCGTCAGACCGCACAACTTCACTGACGTATACGGTTAGCAAGCCCGACACAATCAGGCGGCTTCTGGGTGGCGTTGAAGGGTCTATTCTGGACGTGTACGGCGGCGGAGATTACACGTTCAACAAGTTCAACGTGACCTTCGGCACCCGTGGGACAGATAACGGCGTGACGATCCGCTACGGAAAGCAGATGACCGACATAGACGCGGAGAACAGCACCGAAGGAACCTATAACGCCGTTGTGCCGTACTGGTCAAATGACACAACAATGGTCACGCTCCCGGAGTGGTATGTTTCCAACGGGACGCCCGAAGCGCTGGCGGTGCTAGACCTGTCTTCCGAATGGCAGGAGGCTCCTACGGTGGCGGAACTGCGGGCAAAGGCACAGGATCGGTTGACAAAAGGAAAACCTTGGGAGCCTGACGAAAACATAGAGGTTTCGTTTGTTGCACAACCAGAAGATTACGAAGGGATTGAAAACCTCCAGAGGGTTGTCCTGTGCGACACAGTGACCGTAGCATATCCAGCGGCGGGCGTATCCGCTAAAATCCGTGTAATAAAGACCGAATACAACCCGCTGACAGAAAGCTATATTTCCGTTGAACTTGGCACCCCGCAGACGTCCCTTGCTCAGACCATCACGGAAAAGGCGGTTAGCGACACCTTAAAAAATACCATCACTGCCGGGTTTATGACGCAGGCCATCCAGACGGCAACGGATTTGATCGCCGGGGGGCTTGGAGGTCATGTGGTAATAGGCAGAAACGCAGACGGAGAACCCGAAGAGATCCTGATCATGGACACGGATGACACGCAGACGGCGGTAAACGTGATCCGAATGAATCGGGCTGGAATTGGGTTTTCTACGGATGGTTATGACGGGCCTTTTACGAGCGCATGGACGATTGACGGGACTTTCAACACGGCATTTATCCAAGTCAATGCGCTGTCCGTTCTGAGCGCCAATGCAGGCACGATCACGGCGGGCGTTCTGCAATCGGATGATTATTCCCCCCCGGCATCCGGTAGCGACTACGCAAGTTACGGAATGATTATTGACCTTGACAACGAAGTTGTCAGGATGCAGAACACCGCTATTCTGGCGGACGGATCACTCCACACGAAATTGGGTGACGTGGGCGGGTGGACGATTGCAAGCAACGGCCTTTATAGGTCATTTACGGCAATCTATCCCGGAACTACCAGCGAAAGGACGTATGAGGTCGGATTTAAAATAAATACAGACCCCAATGATAATTTCCTGTACACAAAACGTCTGTGGCCTGACGCTCCGCAGAGTTTCCTTCAAGAACTTGATATGTTCCACGTCAACAACATGGGCGATATGTTAGGACGTGGAAGGATGCAGTGGTCAGGGGCGGCGTATTTTGGCCTTGGGACGGAAACATTTTTCCAGAATCTAGGACATACCGCTATTGAAGACGGTGTTGTAACTATTGTGGGCCCTTCCACAGGTGGCGGCATACTGGCGTTCAGCTACGGTGGCGGTGGCACAAGTGCAACAATTCAAGAGACATCCTCTGGCGTATTAACGCTTGACGGAACGTTAGTAGTAGGTAAGACCACAGACACCGTCAGCCGTGGAGTGACATCCAGAAATTATCTTGGGAATGTCGGCTTAACGGTTGGCACGGATGGCGCGCATGGTCTTTACTCCGGTACAAAGAGTGGCTTTTTACTGTACGCCACGAAGGACGATAACAGCACAGATCCTACGCTATACATTCCGAGGCCGACACGCATCGCTGAAACGCTGTTAGCCAAAGACTATTCCGGCAGTATAAGGCAGGTTGCTACATCATACTATACAGATGGTCAGCGTGTTGCGGCGTTTGGTGCGCCAACCGCAAACGCACTTTACATTATGGGGCAATGGGGAACTGCCGGGACAACGTACGCAGTTAAGACAGTAACCGTCTCATCCTCCGACAAACGCCTAAAAGAAAACATCAAAGACACAACGGTCGAGGCACTGCCGATCATTAACCAGATGCGTGTCAGAGAGTTTGATTGGAAGGACGGAAAGCATCAGAAAATCGGCGTTGTTGCGGACGAACTGGAAGAGATTGACGAAAGGCTGGCTGTCGGCGGCGGGTATGACGAAGACGGGAATATGAACGTGAAATCGGTTGACACCTTTTATCTTGTCGGGTATCTGGTCAAGGCCGTGCAGGAACTTTCTGACGAGGTGGAGCGCCTAAAGCGCGAACTTGGGAGGTAAATTATGCTTCAAACTTTAACCTACAAAGCAAACGTTGCCCCGGAAGGGGTGCCGCCCGTGATCAGGCTGTCACAGAACGAAAACGGGCGAGTGCTGATATTTGACCTTGTCGGCACCGGGACGGTAAACATCCCCACAGGGTCGGTTGTGACGATCAGCGGGACTAAACCTGACGGGGTTGTGTATAGCGCCGAGGGAACACTTGACGGAACTTCTGCGACCTTTGACGAAGACACCCAGATGACGGCGGTTGCGGGTGAATGGCCTGCAAAACTGCGTGTAACCTATGACGGGGAAACTATCGCATCCGTGAAAATCTGGTTTGCCATTGACGCCGATCCTGTAAGACCGGGATCTGTTCCTTCCGAATCCGAATTAAACGGGTTAGTGGCAGAAGCCCAGCAGTACGCAGAAACCGCCCGTAGCGCCGCCTATGGCTCCCCGCTGACGGCTAACACAGCGGCGGAAATGACCAACACCGACAAGGTGTATGTTTACACTGGATCAGAAACCGGGTACACATACGGGCATTGGTACTATTACAACGGCACCGCATGGACGGACGGCGGCGTATACCAGAGTCAGGGCGTACAGACCGACCCCACTCTGACACTGGAAGGAGTGCCTGCGGATGCAAAGGCAACGGGCGACAGGATCGGCGCGGCGGAAGAGGACGTTGCTGATTTAAAGGACGCTATTGAGCAGATCGAAGCTGAGAAGGCTGACACTGACGGCACCTATCCCGACATGACCGTAGGCATGGCAGAGCAGTTGGATTCGGACAACTACACCGAAGATTCCGAGCCGTACCATTTCCGCAAGAGCGGCGGCGGTGTAAGGGTTGGAGATCGGGAGATCGACAAGATCGTTGGTGGGACGGTGGCGTGGAATCAGTTACAAACCGGATTTTTGTCTAGGGGGGCTGTGCAAGGCATTGTCAGAACTGCTTCAGAAGATGGGACAAAACTTACTTATACAGGGACGTCAACTGTAGAAGATAACTACACTGCATCAACTGTATCATACTTACCACCAGGTCACAAAATATTCGTGACGCTTGGAGATGTTAGTCTTCCGACTGGTGCTAGGATTTTAGGCTCAAATGTGGACAAGAGCACTCAGTCAATCTTGATTGCCAGTGAAGCAAAAACTATACAGATCTCTATCCGTATAAACGCCGGAGTAACTGTTGATTTTACGATAACCCCTATGGCCATCGACCTCACCCAGATGTTCGGCTCCACCATCGCCGACTACATCTATCAGCTTGAAACCGCCACCGCAGGCGCAGGCGTAGCATTCCTTCGCCGCTACATCGACATCGACACCTATCATCCGTATGATGCCGGGACGCTGAAGTCCGTGGAGGGGTTGGTGTCGCATGATATGGTGGGGTTTAATCAGTGGGATGAAGTTGCGGAAGTCGGAAGAATTGACATCAATACTGGGAACAACATCAGTGGAAACGGCATCCGTTCCGAGCATTTGATTGAGGTTATTCCGTCAACAACATACCACGCTGTTTCTGGCAGTTATACAGGGGCGGCATCTATCATTATCTTCTACTATGATGCAGACGGAAACTATATCACATACGCCAACAGGATTGGTATGGATGTCGAGTTCACTGTTCCGAGTAATGCAAAATACATAAAATTCAACATACAGACATCAACTGCCGTAACCTACAACCACGACATCTGCATCAACCTCTCCGACCCCGCCAAAAACGGCACATACGAACCCTACGAAAAGCACAGCTACCCTCTGGATAGTAGCGTAAAACTGAACGGCTTGTTTAAACTGGTTGACGGAAAGTTGGTAGCGGATGGGGATGAATACTGGAGTACTGGAGAAGTGCCGAGGAAGTATACGTTGGTGGCTTTGGATGCGCTGAATTGGACGTATTGGGCAGGGGGAACGGTGTTTTTTGTAAGCCTTGAAGGTAAGGCGAACGGAAGAACAAACTTACTCTGTTCAAAATACACAACGCTTTCAAGCGGAGGGTATGGCGAATTGGAAAACGGGCAAATAGTAGGAGCAGCTGATTCGGCCTATATCTATGTCAAAGACACAGCCTACTCAACAGTCGAGGCATTCAAGCTAGCCGTAAGCGGTCATTACCTCGTCTACGAACTCGCCGAACCGACTACCGAAACCGCCGAACCCTTCACCTCTCCTCAGTGGGTAGACGGCTCTGGCACCGAGCAGTATATCAGTACATCGCTCGTGCCTATCGGTCACTACACGCAGTATCCCGAAAATCTCAAGCAGAAAATTGAGGGTCTGCCGTGGGATTTCGCTAGTCTGATAGCACCGACCGAAGCAACGTATAAGGCAACAAGGGCATACTCCACAGGGAATTTGTTTATCGTCAACAACATTCTGTATAAAGCTACCACAAGCATTGCAAGTGGAGCAACGATAACTCCGAACACGAACTGCACACAGACCACGCTTGCGGCAGTAATCGCCGCACTGTAATAGGAGGTATAATCCATGAAGTACGCTATTATTAAGGTTATCAACGGACACTATTTCATCCATTCCGAAGGCATCACCGACCTTGCCAACGCAAAGACACAGTTCCACGGTCTGTGCCAGACGCTCTGGAATGCCCCGGATGTCATCACGGCATATGTGATGATCGCTGACGAGCAGTTGGATGCGGTGGAAGAATACAAAGAGTATATTCACCACGAAGGACAGACGCAGACAGAGGCGGAATAATTATAAGTGGGACACAAAAGGAACGATGCCCGTCATCTTTTTCGGAAGGATTGATGAAAGCTCGCTCTTTGCGGAGAGAATGAGAAAGGCACTACTGATGATTAGAGGACTTTTAGTTATGGTAATACCAATGATAATTACAACGATTCTTTTCTCACTTTGCATTGTTGGGGAGAGTTATGAAGTCCGCAACGAAGATGATGAGGATAGAAAGAAAAAGTCATGGCTGTTTAACCACGGTCTTTACTAAAGAGGTGGAAAAATGATTGGTGACCGTATTGATCAGTTAACGCAAGAACGACAGGAAATGGAGAATCCCTGTTGCGATTGTAAGGAAAGCGGAATGTCCATGACCTGCCGATGCGATGATAAACTAAAGTATGACTTATGGTTTAATGAAGACTTTAAAGCAGTTGTACGAGAGAGGAGGGGCGGGAATGGACACCATTATTTCAAGCCTGATTGCGGCGGCAGTGACACTCGTTGTCTGCGTCCTCAACAATCGGGCGGAAGTGTCGAAAACGAGGGCGCTAATCGAGTATCGTCTAATGGAACTGGAAAAGAAGGTTGACAAACACAATAACTTGATCGAGCGGACATATCGGCTTGAGGAGCAGGCGGCGGTTATCGAGGAAAAGATCAAGGTCGCGAACCACAGAATTGACGATCTGGAAGGGGGCAAGGGATGAAGAGATGGGCGAAGGCCGCAGGGATCAGGGCGGCGAAAACATTCTGCCAGTGTATCATCGGCATGATCCCGGCGGCGGTTACGATCACACAAGTAGATTGGAAAACCGTTCTGGGGACGGCGGCACTTGCGGCGGTTGTTTCCCTGTTAACCAGTGTTGCAGGCTTGCCAGAACTGGAGGTGGATGACAATGCAGGGGCTTGACCTTTCCCATTATGACGGATGGCCTTACAAACAGACCACAGAAGAAGCCTACAAGGATGCTGATTTTGTGATCGTCAAGGCATCACAGGGAACCAGCTACAAGAAATATGCAGACTACTTCCCGAAGGCGATCAACCGGGCGCTGGCGGACGGGAAACTGATCGGGGCCTATCACTACGCCGCAGGCAACAAGCCCGAAGACGAGGCGGATTATTTCCTGTCATGCGTGGAGCCGTATCTGGGGCAGGTCCTCTTGACCTTGGATTGGGAGGCAGGCCAGAATAAAGCGTGGGGCGACAAGAACTGGTGCAAGCGGTTTGTGGATCGCATACGGGAGAAAACCGGGCTTGCCTGCCTGATCTACACGGGCATGGACGGCGTTAAGCAGTGCGCGAACCTTGGGAACACAGTGCCGTTGTGGTTTGCGGCATACCCGAAGAACGAAAACAGTTGGAAAGTCCCCGCGTGGCCTTCCCGCTACAAAATCGCCCCGTGGCGCGAGTGGACGCTCTGGCAGTTTACAAGCGGGAATGACACTGTAGACCGCAACACCACATGGCTGACCCGTGAAGAGTGGGCACAGCTTGCGGGCGGATCAGCGGAGAAGGAGCACTACACGGGCAACTGGCCTAATCTCCCCCGCAGGGGCTATTATCGGGAGGGTGACGGGTATCGGGTTCTGACCGGGACAAGGCCATCCATCCGGGCAATTCAATCTCTGGTAAACTGGATCACCGGGAGCAATCTGAAGGTGGACGGCAAATATGGCCCGAAGACAGCGGCGGCGGTTGTCAATGCACAGCGGATTTTAGGCGTAACTGCTGACGGGTTGTTCGGCAAAGACACGTTGACAGCGGCGAGGAAAATGGTAGAATAATGTCGATAAAGAGCGTTTGAAAACGTCCGTGCTTTTAACACGCTTTTGACAAAAACGCCATGAATGCACGGTTTTTCGTGGTGTCGGATTAATCACTGCTTAAAAATTGGCACCTTTTTAAGATGCACGGAAAACCAATAAAAAAGCCGGGAATGCACGAAAAAACGTGGGTTCCCGGTTATTTTTGCGTTCATTATGGCACGGATAAAATCGTTACAATTCACTCTCGCTTTTGACACGCTTTTGACAACTTGATCTTCTCTATTTCCGCCCGCAGATCCTCCAGTGTGCGGTGACCGTATACATCGTTGGTAATATCCCCGACACGGTGGCCTAGCATTCTTTTCCTGTCCCGTTCGTTTACCCCGTATCTTTCGCACAAGGCGGAAAAAGTGTGCTTGCAATCATGGGGCGTGTGCTTCTGGATGTCGATCCTTTCAAGGGCGGCGTACATATGGACACGGAATGCGTTCGGGAGCATGGTCAGGATTGCACCATCACGAGCGATCCTGCGGGCAACCAGAGGATAGATTGCCGAATGGATCGGGGTGACAACATCCTTACCTGATGCCGTTTTGTTTCCACCACGGAAATAACGCTCTTCCAGATTGACCTCCAGCGTTTTGTATGCGGCGATCCTGTACCCCGCATAGCACATGATCAGGATCATCTCCACAGTGGGATCATCGGAGTTGTTCCAAAGCGTTACAAGTTCCTCCTCCGTAAAGGGGACGCCGTGCTCGTCATCATCCGGGATTCTGACGGAAACATGAGCGCCATAGTCCCGATCACATAGGTCATGCGCTAGTGCGTATCTGTACATCTGTTTGATTACCAGCACCATCATTTCAAGCGACCCGTGTTTCAGCGGGCAGGCGTCAACAACGGCCTGCAAATCGTCCGTCTTTAATCCCCGGAAAGAAAAATCATGTAGCGGCGTCAGGTTTTTGTATGCGGCACGGGTGGAATTTACCAAGGCGGCGGAGTATTGCTTGCCGCTTTCAAACTTGTCCCGGAAATAAAGGTCATACACCTCCGCGAACGTTAAAGATTCCGGGAGGCCCAATGTCGCCCGCCTGATCCTTGCATAATCTGCGAGGATTGCGTCAAGGGCGCTAGAAGGCGATTTAAGGCCGCTTTCCCTTTCGGCGGTAATTATATCCGCCTCCATTCCCGGAGTGTATGTACCAGCCTTGTACGCGGTCAGGACGGCAAATGCGGCTGTCCAAGTCGGGACGTAGCAAAGAGCCTTGACGGGGAGCCGCCTGCCGTTTTCATCCTCTTCTGTCTGCGGCGGATACACCCCGAACGGGTTCCGCCGTTTCCCTGATAACTTCCGAATCTGCCCGTAGCCGTTTGGTAAACGTGGGTATTTTTTCTTCATTTCTACCTCTTCTAAAATCCCGGAAGAGGTGGTAGTATAGATATGCACCATTTTACCACCACATTCTTCCTGTGGGTGCCGTCTGCATTTATCCCCGCGCAGGCGGCATTTTTTTATTGTATAAGCAACTTCCGAGAAATGCTCGTGTTTTCGTTATGTTGCATTCGGTCAATTAAATAAGACAACCAGAAAATGGTATTTTACACGGGAGAACATACGTTCTATAATAGAATCATCTTTTCGGGGGAGAAGGTGATAATATGGTGCTACAGCTGATTTATGATCTGCTGGAGGACGTCCCGGAGGAGACCCTGAGAAGGATTTACTACTTCCTTCGGGCGTATCTCAAAAAGGACTAGGGCTGACCTAGTCCTCTTTTTTTGCGTCAAACAGGCGGAAGAAAATGCTTTCGAGTGTATCCCATTCCGCTTCTGTCAACTGTGCGAAAACCGCCATCCACCTGCGGCGGAAGGAATCAGGCTCAGACGCCATAACCTTCCCGAGCGCCGCCATCAATTCCTCTTCCCTGTCCAGTTTTACAAACGGCTCCCCGATCCCGTCCCTTAACCACTCCTCTGATACATTAAAAACCCGACAGATCATTTTGATTGTTTGCTCGCTTGGATTGTTCTCCCCGCGCTCTATGCCGCTGACGGCCTGAGCACTGATCCCGATAGCGGCCCCGAACTTTTCTAGCGTCATCCTGTTCTTTTCCGTTCCAAGGCGTTTCCTTAGTTCCTTAATCCTTTCATTTACGGTAGACATTGCTCACACCTCCTTCGCCATAAACATAACATAAGAAGCGAAAATACGCAAGGATTTTTTAAAGCGGCTTGAAAAAGAGCTTGCAAATTAAATTAGCTTGTGTTATACTTAAAGTGGCTTGAAGATAAGCCCCCACGGGGGGAAGGAGAATAGGAAGATGGCAAGGAAGGAAATGACAAGGAACGATATGCTCCGCTTGATGTATAAGAAGGCAAACGAATTGCAGAAAAATTACACATGGCAAGGGTGGGAAGAACTATGGTCTATGAGTTCTGATTGGAACTCGACCCACAGCGAACGAGAAGAAATTGCCATGTACGAGCACGAAAACGAAGAAACGGAACTGGTTGACGGTTTTTATATCGAAGATGAGTTGTGGATACTTGGATAAGCCCAGTCAGCCGCCCCTCCGGGGGTGTGTAAGATAACCCGAAGTCAAGCACCCGCCCCGGAGGTTACGAGGGCAGAAAGGGGAAACAAATGACCACTAACAGATGGATTGGCCCGGATGAACTTGTGATCTATTACGATGGTGGCACGTTCCACGTCTTTGAGAACGATGATGATAACCCTGTTTACAGCGGAAGTTATGAAAAGTGTTTGGAGTACATCAACAAGGCGGAAATTGCATACAAAGAAGCAACTATAGGATAAAGCCCCTGCGGGGGCATCACGGGGCGCTGGCAGGCAGGCGGAACCTTTCTCCCCCGGAAAGAAGCCGCTACGGGTTCGACTCCCGCCGCCCCGATTAGGGCAACAGCCCGGAAAGAAGGTGAAAATATGACGGATCACGAAAAGGAAGTTCTGGAACGGTTCGCTAAGTTGGTTGAAGAAGCGGACGAGGAAACCAAGCGCAATATGTTGTATTTCTGTGAAGGCGCTGTGTCCCTGTGGGCGACACTTAAAGAGAAGGAGGCAAAGACGGCATGAGGAAGGAAATGCTTCACGCCGTCCCGATCCTGTCCAAGCTGTTAGCGGTACGCCCTGACCTTGTACGAGCACACGCGAAATACAAGGTCGGGGACATCGGCAAATATGTGATTGTCACAGGCGTACACGGCAGACATTGTTACTACATCATGCGGGCAGACCTTCCGAAGGTTCTGCACCGGGAATTGACACCAGAAGAGGAGGCCGAAATTGGTTGAGGAAACATTGATTAGGCGGTTGGAAGTACCGACACAGGAATGGTTAAACCGTCACACGGTATGGTTTGAAGAGGAACAGGAAGAGCGCAAATATGACCGCAGGGAGCGGATCATCATCACGGTGATGTCGGTTATCACGTTCGCGTTTATTATCGCCCTGATGGCGACATGGGGAGGGTATTGATGTACAAGATCACACTGGAACAGAAGGAGTTATACAACGATGTGCCGCTGAACAACCGCATTGTTCTGGACGGTCTGAATCGGGAGGATGCCGTGGGCATCATGTTCGACCTTGTCGGGCACCTTCACGGCGCTATCAAGTTGGAAATGGATGACGAGACAAAAGAAGAGGCTCCCTGCTGACGGGCATCAGTAAGGAGCCATTCGGAACGCACGTCTATGGTGGGCCTGCGCTCCTCCATCATAACACACAAAGAGGAGGTTACACAATGGGATTCTATGACAAGTTGCTGAACGTCCAGCGGGATTTGAAAGCGCCGAAAGGGCAATACAATTCGTTCGGGAAGTACAAGTACAGATCGGCGGAGGACATTCTGGAGGCGGTCAAGCCGCTATTAGTCCGGGAAGGTCTGATTATGGTGATATCGGACGAGGTGCAGGCGTTCGGGGATCGGCTTTTCATCAAGGCAACGGCATCAGTAGGGGACGGCAAAGGAGAACTGGCATCCGTTTCAGCACTGGCAGAAATTGCGGTGGAAAAGAAAGGGATGGACGTTTCCCAGATCACCGGGACGGCATCCAGCTACGCCCGGAAGTATGCGTTGAACGGGTTGTTCCTGATTGACGATACCAAAGACGCCGACACAGACCAATATCAGGCGGCAACTGAGCGGATCACGCCGACAAAGGCAAAGGCGTTGCAGGCCATGCTCACAGAGGCAAACGTCAACGTGGCACAGCTTTTGAAGCAGTACGGTGTTTCCGATCTGGCAAGCCTGACGGAAGAACAGCACCGGGAGATTGTGACCGCCGTGAATAAGGTGTTGAAGAAGTGAAAACCAAAGGACAGTTTAAAGGGTTGAGCCGTGATCTTGACGGCGGGCTGATTGTATCATTCCGGGCGTTTGAGGAAAAGAAAGTTATCGGGCGTCTGGATGACATAAAGGTCGGAACGGTCGAGATCACGGTGGAACCCGTGAAGAAGAAGCGGAGCCTTTCCGCGAATGCTCTGTATTGGTCACTGGTCGGGAAGATGGCGGCAAAGCTGAACCTTTCCACCAGCCGGGTGCACAATATGCTTCTAAGGCGCTACGGTGCTCCAGAAACGATAGACGGGGAGCAGTTGGTATGTTTTATCCCTGACACAGAAAAAGCCGAGAATGAGGCGCTAGAGGCGGATACATACCACGTCAAGCCAACGTCCGCGACCAAGGTTTTCAAGGACGGCGGCACACGGCGGATGTACATGATCTTGAAAGGCTCCCACGAATACGACACGGCGGAAATGTCCACCCTGATCAACGGGATCATAGACGAATGCAATCATATGGGGATTCCCACGGCGTCCCCGGAAGACGTGAAGGAGATTATGGCGCGATATGAAAAGCATAATCCAAGACGGTAGGTATTGCTATTTGTGCGGATCACCGGGGCCGCTTCAACTGCATCACTGCCTGCATGGCCCCTATAGGTCAAAAGCTGACGAGGACGGTCTGGTTGTCTGGCTGTGCGTTGATTGCCATACCAATCTTCACCAACGGGGATGGGACGATAAGACGCTGAAAAGCATTGCACAAACCGTGTGGATGCGGAAGAACAAAAAGACCGTGGAGGAGTGGATTCGGAGATATGGGAAAAACTATAAACAGTAGGCGTAAGGGCGCGGAGGGCGAAAGAAGCCTTGCAAAGTTCCTCCGGGAATCAGGCTATGAAAACGCGAAGCGCAGTGTCCAATATTGCGGGGCAAACGGTGACGCAGATGTTATAGACGCTCTCCCTGGCATCCACATTGAATGCAAGCGGGTGGAACGGTTGAATCTCGACACGGCTCTTGAACAATCAGCGCGTGATGCAAGAGCCGGGGAGATCCCCGTGGTAGTACATAGAAAGAACCGTCAGGAATGGCGGATCACACTGAAACTTGCTGACTTCTTGAAGATTTACGGAAAGGGTGGTGAATGATACGATCGACAAGAAATCATTCCTGCTCTACACAACCGATCAGACCCTACTAAAGTGGTTAACGGATGAACAATACAGAAAGGTCATGGATTGGATTTTTGATTATGCTGGGAATGACGTCCTCCCGGATCTGGAGCAAGAAGACCGAATTGCTGGCATGGCATTTGAGGCGATCCTTGAACACATCAGGGCAGATCGGGAGGCATACGAGCAGAAATGTGAACGGAACAGAGCGAACGCAAGCGAACGCAAGCGAACGGTAGCGACCGCAAGCGAAAATGAGCGACCGCAAGCGACCGCTAGCGAACGCAAGCAATATGATAATGATTATGATAATGATTCTTTAAAGAAAAGCATATCTAAAGATATGCCAAAAGAAAAGCGCTTCGCGCCTCCATCCGTTGAAGAGGTCAGGGAATACGCCACCGAACACGGATTCGCCGCAGTAGAAGCAGAACGGTTCTGCGACTTCTACGAATCCAAGGGGTGGATGGTAGGCAAGACGAAAATGAAGGATTGGAAAGCGGCTGTCCGTAACTGGAACCGTTCACAACGAGAAGAGTCTCCCAAAGCCGTGCGGCAGGAAACGACCGCCAAGCGGACAAGGTTCGTGAACTATGACCAGAGACAAGTGGACTATGACGCAATGTTACGAGAAGGAGATTGGCGATGAACATTTTTGTATTCATGGGACGGTTAACGAAAGACCCTGCGGTCAGGTATACACAGGACGGGAAAGCGATTGCTGATTTTTCCCTTGCCGTGGATCGGTTCGGCGGGAAAGAGGCGGACTTTTTCCGGGTGGTTTGCTTCGGCAAGCAGGCAGAGTTCGCGGAGAAGTATCTGCACAAGGGGACGAAGATCGTCACGCAGGGACGTGTGGAGAATGACAACTACACCAACAAGGACGGGCAGAAGGTGTTCGGTATGCGGTTCATTGCGTCACAGATCGAATTTGCCGAGGGCAAGAAGGCCGAGGGAGAACCCGCAAAGGAAGAACCCCGGGACGATGATTTTATCCACGTTCCCGACAGTGTGGCGGACGCTGGCCTGCCGTTCAACTAAGGGGGATCACAATGACGCAGAACGAGAGAATCAAGCGCCATCTGGAGCAGTTCGGGAAAATCACCAGTTATGAAGCCTTCAAGGAATACGGTGTGACGCGCCTGAGCGCCCGTATATGGGATTTAAAGCACAAGCACGGGTTAGTTATCACCGAAGAAAGAAAAGCCGCTAAAAACCGCTTTAACGAAGAGGTGTATTTTGCCGAGTATCGTCTGGAAGGAGGACGCCGTGAAAGTCGCAGAGTTGATTGACGAGTTGAAGCAGCTTGACCCGGCGGCGGAAGTTGTTTTCCGGGTGTTAGGTATGGCAACGGCAAAACATGAACTGACAGGGCAGACGGGCATCTACGATCTGGAAATTGACGTGGATACTCCCGCAGAACTGGATTGTATCGAAAACAATGGGGAGGTAACACTGTGGATTTAACCTACGGGAAGATGAAAGCATTAAAACATCATTTCGTGCAGATCGAGGCGGATGGTTATCCCTCCTGCCCGGTCGGCCTTATGGATGCGGTTGACCTGATCGGGACAACGCCGAAGACAATACGAAAGTGTTTTGCGGAGGGTCAGTATGTATACGGCATCCCGGTAAAAGATGCGGGATGGTATGAGGTCAACTGCGGGCGGAAGTGCATCCGATGCGGGGCGGAGATCGACAACGTCAGGTGTACGGTGTATTGCGATGATTGCCGGGTTGACAACAAGAACGAGGGGTTGAAACGGATGCGTACACGGGGGACGCCGCAGAGGGTGCCACCGTACCAGTACAAGCGGGAGAAAAAGCGGCATGAAGTCCCGTATGAGAAAAAGTCCGATCTTGCCCGGATGGCGTACGATGCAAGGCAGGCGGGCATGACCTACGGGCAGTATATGACCTATCTGAATGCGAGGTGGTTCACATGACGAAAGCGGAATTTGCCGAGGAACTGCGGCGGCGTGGATACAATGCCGTGTACGAGGAAGGGCGGGTTATGGTGATCGGCGGGGAAAAAGGCACCCTGCGGGAAATGGAAAGGATCGCGGAGGAGGTCGGATTCTGCGGCGGAAGCTACGGCTGGAGGAACAAGAATGCTGAGGTGTGACCAGTGTGACGGATGGGACAACGGGATCTGCACCAACAGGGATTCTGACCGCTGGCAAGAGGAAACGGAGCCGGGTGAGTGGTGCTTGGATTATGAGCCGAAGGGAGAATAAAATGGGGGATTTGATCAGCAGACAGGCGGCGATTGATGCGTTTCTAACAGAACTTACAAAACGGGAACGGAAGAATTTGCTCCATACATGGTCAACGGTTGAAGTGAAATATTTTGTTGCGGATATGTTGGAGAAGATGCCATCCGAACAGCCAGAAATCATAAGGTGCAAGGATTGTAAGCATAAGCCGAATGTCCGTGGTGTTAATCACGACATTTCGTTTCCAGATGAAGTTTGTCCGTGCCAGTGTGAGGACTATTGGTATTCATGGATGCCGAAAGATGACTGGTATTGTGCAAATGCAGAAAGGAGAACCGATGGGTCTGATTGACAGACAGGCGGCGATTGATGCACTGAACAAAATGAAGATATATAGACCGCTTGACTCGGACAGATATGTTATTTCGGATTGTCTGAACAAGATTGTGAATCTGCCATCCGCACAGCCAGAGCGCACTTGTGTTAATTGTGGCAGGACAGCAAACAACGGTGGATGGTATGCAGACGGGAGAACAAGATGCCCGATAGAAGAACATTATGCATTACCGAAAGATGGGTACTGCCATTTGTGGGAGAAAAGGAACGTTACGGATGACGATTATCCAGAAAGGCGGGAAGAATGACACTCGATGATGCAATTAATTATTATGACGGGATAGCAAAAGAATGTCGAGCAAATGCAGACATAGAGCGAAACGATTACATGGATTTGAAAGACAACGCAGCGGAAGCTGAACAGCTTGCGAGTTGGCTGAACGAATTAAAGTTGCTTAGAGAAAGAATCGAGAAACAGCCAGAACAGTGCGAGGATGATGGAGGGCGAGACGGATGGACGCTAGCGCAATTCTGGAAGTCACACGAACACTAATAGGTGAGACAGAACCATACGGTGATTCTGCCATAGACAGGGAGCGCACGGAGAACCTTGACAAGCTGATTTATGTCGTTGATGAACTGCTCTATGACGTAGAAAGAACGGCTGTTTGCAAAGACAGATACGAAGGTTCTATGCGGATGATGGGTAAAAAAGCGCACAAGGCATTAAGTGACTGGTGGCTTTGGATCGAAGACTATTTGAAAGAAAGCGGGGAGTGGAAGGAAGTGACGCGGGAATGATGTTTATAACTCTTAGCCAATGGTATTACCACGGCAATGGGTGCGGTTATCAGGTGAAGCCGCTTTTGGTAAACACAGCGGGATTTAACACATTATTGCGAGCCGCACTTGACAAGGCACGGGAACAGGAGAAAGCAGACGGGTGTTGGGAGTGCGCTTTTGCGGACGTGGAGGAATGGCAAATGCCGTGCAGTAGGTGCAAGCGCAACTGCAAGGACTACTGGAGGCCGGCAAGGGAAGAAGGTGAAGAGGATGGGGAAAAAGAAACTTAAAAACCCTTTCCTGATCAAGAAGCCAATAGACCCGGTAAGGGCGGCGAGCGGAATTGCTCTAGCGGATTATCAAGCCCGGAAGAGGGCACAGAAGGAGCTTGCCACCAACGAGGAAATACAGTACATGATGGACACCCGGGACGAATGGAACGAGCAATGGATGTGGGGGCTGTTCTGCGTGGTACTACATCGGCGGTATAAGTTCACGCCTGCAAAGTTGACGGAGATCCTTGGGGAGATACAGGCACTTCACAATGAACTGTATGATATGACGCTGGACTACGAAGAGGTTGACAAGATCGTGAAACGGATGGCAAAGGAAGAGGCCGGAGTGGACATTGACAGCGTATATTTGTAAGGGGGACACATGGAGTTATTGATGGCACTGAAAGGAACCTTGATGCTGTTGGGCATCGTGGTGCTGATCTTTTTTGTGATCGTGCTGGCGGAACTGGCGTTTATGATCCTGATGGACGTGATTGACGAACGGAGACGGAGATGATTCTGTTAGAGATCCTCAGAAGCCTTCTGGTGGATGGCGCTATCACCGTTCTGATTGTGATCGAAATGGAGATAGCTGTCATATTGTGGCGGAGGGCGGATAACATTGACAAAACCCAAGAGACGGTATAAGATGACAATAGACGAGGCACTGACCGCCGCGCAGGCTATCTTGTCCAAAGGGCGGGACGTGGAACTACGTTCGGTCGGCGGTTATGTGATCGTCTACGAACTAAATAAGAGGGTGCACAAGGTGACCGGGACTATTGAGACGTCCGATGAATAGGCACCTTGCACAACGACGCTATGAGCGCGTCAGAAGATCCAGTATAGGCAAGCTGGGTCTTCTGGTGCGCTTTTCTTTTTTTTCATTGTTATTCTCCTTTCCCGCCCGGGCCGGGAGGCGGGCTGAATATCCCGGCACTATCATGGCAAGAGAGTTTGCAAAAGCATTCTATCGTTCTACGGAATGGGAATCATGCAGGGCGGCATATATGCACAGCGTTGGTTATCTATGCGAACGGTGCAAGGCAAAAGGAATTATCCGCACAGGAGACACGGTACACCACAAGATCCATTTGTCGCCAGAGAACATCAACGATCCAGCGGTTACATTGAACTGGGACAATCTCATGTGCGTGTGCCGGGATTGCCACGCAGAACTGCACAGGAGCAACCAGAAAAGATACAGGTTCAGACCAGACGGGAGCCTAATTATACACGGGGTATAGCCCCCCGTGCATATATATACACAGCGGCGCCGGGAGAC
>Ga0326514_10000424_pt1 | contig 29028 bp, 18 predicted proteins | sample 3_2548_0518_D_FD_203653 | JGI IMG/M metagenome (GOLD analysis project Ga0326514, IMG submission 203653) | Bovine rumen microbial communities from UC Davis, California, United States - 3_2548_0518 | ecosystem: Host-associated > Mammals > Digestive system > Stomach > Rumen | place: USA... | reverse complement strand
TATCAGGATCAGCTTTTCCGGGTATACGGCGGAATGGCGGATCAGCGGGAAGAGCCAGCCGAGCCGGTATGACGTTCCTGCCTATGTGACCTATGGGACGGAGCGGGCAAATGCCTACCGCATCCTGGAAGAGACCCTGAACCTCAAGGACCTGCGCATCTATGACACGGTCGAGGACGCGGACGGCAAAAAGCACCGGGTCCTCAACAAGAAGGAAACGACGCTCGCACAGCAGAGGCAGCAGTCCATAAAGGATGCCTTTCAGGACTGGATATGGCAGGACCCGGAGCGCCGGCAGATGCTGGTGTCCCGCTATAATGAGATATTCAATTCCGAGCGGCCGAGGGAGTACGACGGTTCCCACATCACGTTCGGAGGCATGAACCCGGATATCTCACTCCGCCCCCACCAGCTGAACGCGGTCGCCCATGTCCTGTACGGAGGCAACACGCTCCTTGCCCATGAGGTCGGGGCGGGCAAGACCTTCGAGATGGCTGCGTCAGCCATGGAGAGCAAGCGCCTCGGGCTGTGCCAGAAGAGCATGTTCGTCGTCCCGAACCACCTGACCCTCCAGTGGGCAAATGAATTCATGCGCCTCTACCCCAGCGCGAACATCCTTGTTGCGACGAGGAAGGACTTCGAGACGGCCAACCGCAAGAAGTTCTGTGCCAGGATCGCCACCGGTGATTATGATGCCGTCATCATCGGCCATTCGCAGTTCGAGAAGATCCCGATCTCGGCGGAGCGGCAGGAGAGGATGCTGAATGCGCAGATCGAAGAGATCGAGGACGCGATCCGGGAGCTGAAGTTCAACAGGGGGGAGAATTTCACCATCAAACAGATGGAAAAGACAAAAAAGACCCTGCAGGCAAGGCTCAGCCGCCTCATGGCAAATGAGCGCAAGGATGACGTCATCACTTTCGAGCAGCTCGGCGTGGACAGGCTCTACGTCGATGAGTCGCAGGCCTACAAGAATCTTTTCCTCTACACGAAGATGCGTAATGTGGCGGGACTGTCCACCTCGGAGGCCCAGAAATCCTCCGACATGTTCATGAAGTGCCAGTACATGGACGAGGTCACGGGCGGGAAGGGGATCGTATTTGCGACCGGGACGCCGGTATCGAACTCCATGACGGAGATGTACAGCCTGATGCGCTACCTCCAGTATGACAAGCTGAAGGAGAAAGGCCTCCTGCATTTCGACTGCTGGGCGTCGACCTTCGGGGAGACGACGACAGCGATCGAACTGGCCCCGGAAGGGACGGGGTACCGCGCGAGGACAAGGTTCGCGAAGTTCTTCAACCTGCCGGAGCTCATGACAATGTTCAAGGAGGTGGCGGACATAAAGACCAGCGACCAGCTGGACCTGCCGGTCCCGGACGCGCACTACGAGACGATCGTCGTGAAACCTTCCGAAATCCAGAAGGAGATGGTCGCGTCCCTTTCCGAGCGTGCTGCTGCGGTCCACAGCGGGAACGTGGACCCGTCCGTCGACAATATGCTGAAGATCACATCGGATGGGAGGAAGATCGGGCTCGACCAGCGGCTTATGAACCCGCTCCTCCCGGACGATCCGGACAGCAAGCTGAACGCCTGTGTCCGGATCGTCTTAGGCATATGGGAGAAGGGGAGCGGTGAGAAGCAGACGCAGCTCATTTTCTGCGATATGTCCACCCCGAAGAAGGACGGGACCTTCAATGTCTACGATGACATCAAAGGAAAGCTCACTGCATGGGGTGTGCCGGAAAATGAGATTGCCTTCATCCATGACGCGGATACCGAAGTCAAAAAGAAAGAGCTCTTCGCGAAGGTCCGTGCCGGTGAGGTGCGGGTGCTCCTCGGAAGTACCCAGAAGATGGGTGCCGGCACGAACGTGCAGGACCGGCTGATCGCCGTCCACCATCTGGACGTCGGCTGGCGTCCTTCAGATATGACACAGCGGAACGGGAGGATCATCCGGCAGGGCAATATGAACCCGGAAGTACAGGTCTATCAGTATGTCACGGAGGGGACGTTCGACGCGTACCTATACCAGATGCTGGAGAACAAGCAGCGGTTCATCTCGCAGATCATGACGAGCAAGTCACCGGTGAGGTCCTGCGAGGATATTGATGAGCAGGTCCTCTCCTATGCGGAGGTGAAGGCCCTTTGCGCGGGAAACCCGATGATCCGGGAGAAGATGGATCTGGATGTCGACGTGGCAAGGCTCCGCTTGCTCAAAGCAGACCACCAGAGCAGGCGGTACCGTCTGGAGGATAAGCTGATGAAGCACTATCCCGCCGAACTCGAAAAACAGAAAGGATTCATCGAGGGCTTTCGGAAGGATATCGGGACGGTGAACGCGAACCCGGTCCCGAAGGACGGATTTGCAGGTATGCGGGTCGGGAGCCGGATATACACGGAGAAGCTGGACGCGGGCAATGCCATCCTTGAGGCATGCAGGGTCTGCACAAAATCAGGGGAGGAACCTGTCGGCCATTACCGGGGGTTCGACATGTCCCTCAGCTTTGACCTGTTCCGGCAGTCGTTCGAACTGGTCCTGCGCGGGAACATGACCCACCGGGTAAGCCTGGGCACGGATGCAAGGGGGAACATCACCCGTATCGACAATGCCCTGTACGGCATAACCGATAAACTGCAGAGGGCGCAGGAAAAGCTGGAGGAGACAAGGAAACAGATCGAAGAGGCAAAGATCGAGTCGGCAAAGCCGTTCCCCCAGGAGGAAGAGCTCAGGCAGAAGAGCGCGAGGCTTGCGGAGCTGGATGCAGCCCTCAATATGGATGTCGCCGGCGGTATGGAGGAAGAGGTGTCAGCTGATGGGCTTGCGCGAGATGAAAACAGCCGGAAGAACTCTGTACTGGAAGATCTCCGCGAAAAAGCGGGTCAGATCTCTGCCTGCAGAACAGAACGGTATATGGAGGAAGCTTTGTGAAGGAAAGGATATTTGTAAAAGTAGCTCCAGAAGAAAAAGCGCAGATACGGCAGCGTATGAAGGATATGGGTGTTACAAATATGAGCGCCTACATGCGGAAGATGGCCATCGACGGGTACTGCGTGAAACTGGACCTTACCGATGTGAAGGAGATGGTCCGGCTCCTCAGATATTGCAGCAATAACCTGAATCAGTACGCGAAGAAGGCAAATGAAACCGGCAGCATTTATGCCGATGATATCCATGATCTGCAGGTGAGGTTCGAGGAGCTGTGGAAGATGGCAAAGGAGATCCTTGCAAGGCTTGCGGGCATCGAATGAAACAGCCCGTCGACAAACTTGCGGCATCTGCAGGGCAGGGTTACAATATATAGACAGAAGATAAAGAAGGAGGAAAAAGAAATGTTCATCGTCAAATGGATCTTATTACTGCCGGTCAGGATCGTTGCGTTCATCCTTTCGCTCCTTTTGACCATCATCCGGGTCTTTATCGATGTCGTGGCAAAGATGGCATCATTTGCCGCCGGTCCCATCCTCTTCCTGGTCGTTGGCTGGCTGGTATATTTCCTCGTAAAGCAGAACTGGAACAACTCTATCCTGCTCGCGCTGATCGGAGGCTCGATTATAACAGTGTATTACGTGGCTGGTTTCATTTCGGCAGAGCTTGACAATCTGGCATCGTTGCTGATGGATTTCGTCAGGCCATAAGGACAGACGTTACGGGCGGTATCGGGAGAACTATTCTTCCGGTGCCGCCTTCTTTTTTTGCGTAGACGACAAACCAAGGTCCACGATGCATGCTCGCATGCAATGAGTGGACTTTGGTGCCTGCTCGACAACGAGCGAGGAGCGAGCTGAAGGCGGTGACGCCGTAAACGAGTGGGAGTGGGCATGCCCACTCCTGCTCGTTTGAAGGGAAACGCAGATAGGATCCACAGAATCAATTCTGTGGTACAGAAACGGGACGCAGGTCCCGGATTTTTACACAAGGAGGCAGTATGGCGGCTACCAGGCTGATAGCACTGCATATAAACAAAGGCCGGACATTGGCCCAGTGTTTGGCAGACAGAATAGGATATTCGATGAATATCGAAAAAACGGATAAAGGAAGATACGTCAGCAGCTATGCATGCGACCCTCGCACATGCTGCGAGGAATTCATGCTTTCCAAGCGGCAGTATTACCATTCCACCGGGAGGATGTATAAGAATGAGGTAATCGCCTACCAGATACGCCAGTCTTTCAAACCGGGCGAGATCTCAGCTGAAGATGCGAACTGGGTCGGCTATGAGCTGGCCATGCGGTTTACGAAAGGGAAATACGCCTTCATCGTTGCGACACATACAGACAGGGCACATACCCATAACCACATCATATTCAATTCAACTTCGATCGATGGGACACAGAAGTTCCGGGATTTCAAGAGGTCGGGGCTTGCCCTGCAGAAGGTAAGCGATATGGTCTGCCTGGAGAACGGGCTGTCCGTAATTGAGCCGAGGCCGAAGTCAGAGAGGGAACGTAGGACGGATTATCCGAAACGGAACAGTTTCCGGAATGTGATTCGGGAAGACATCAGGAGCTGCATTAAGAGGAAGCCGAAGGATTTCGAGGAGTTCCTGCGCTTCATGGAGAAGCTCGGATATGAGGTAAAGCAGAGGAAGAATATTTCATTCAAGGGAAAAGGGCAGGAGCGGTTCATCCGCATGCGGTCACTAGGAGAGAACTATTCTGAAGAAGCTGTTACGGAGATAATTGCAGGAAGGCGTGACCTTGGTACAGAACCGGGGCATATGCCGAAGGCGAAGACATTAAACCTTCTCATCGATATACAGGCACGCATGGCTGATAAAAGAAGTCCGGCTTACCGGCGTTGGGCGACAGTTTACAACCTGAAGCAGATGTCCAGTACGTTTATGTTCCTCCGGGAGAACCATGTTACGAGTTTCGAGGATTTGGATAAAAGGACGGAGGAGGCTGTTCAGAAATTCAATGGGATTAATGAGTCGGTTAAAGAATCGGAGAAACGGCTTGCTGAGATTTTGGCATTGAAGAAGCATATCCTGAATTACCGGAAGACGAAGGATGTCTATGTCGCCTATCGAAAAGCTGGGTACAGCCAGAAGTTCTTCGAAGAACACCGGGAGGAGATTACTCTGCATAAGGCGGCGAAGGCTGCATTTGATCAGCTTGGTACAGAGAAACTACCGACAGTACGGGAACTGAATGAGGAATATGATACAGTTCTGAGGGGGAAGAAGGCAGCATACGCGGAGTATCAAACGGCGAAGAGGGAGATGCGGGAATATCTGAAGGCGAAGCAGAATGTGGAGCGTTTTTATAAAAACAATGTGGAAAAGAATACAATAGAAAAGATTTATGATAGAAGTAGGGAAGATACAGATAGCCATATTTGAAAGTCAGCAGGGTAGCCGTTTCCGGTCATGTAGAGCCATCTGACGGTCATAAATCTTTGTGCCACGGTGTCCTTGACATATGCAATGGAAGCTCGTGTCAAGAACACCAGGGTGAGATTTGGGGTCGTTATTTAGAGGGCGCAAATGGATTAAACTTCTATTTGTTCATATCTGTGCAGGTAATCGATGAGCTGATTTGAAAGATCTTCAGCCAATTCTTCTAGCGTCAGATACGGCTTTGGAATCAATGCAATGTAAGGTTCGTTGTTATGATTCTCAACCAGTCTGCTATCCAGTGACGCTAAAAATTTTGTTGTCCGAGCAGATGCCACCCACTTCCCATTTTCGATGTCTTTGATGTGGCACCAGAAAGGCGTGATAACCGATGTGGGCTGCTTCCATAGATACCGAATATAATCTACCGACACGCCTTTGCCATTTAGGATTACGTATGTAGAAAGGCCCTGCCATCTTGCCGCGCTTCGCAGTCCCTTTGTAGAGGGTGAAAGCTCTTTATGAGTTTTCAAAATCTTGATCACCTCATCTACGACCTGATTGTATCGATCAATATTTCTGGCGGTCTGCACACTGAAATCATCATCATTAAATGGTATGAACGCCTCGCTTTCAACTTTGCCGCAAAAACCTTCCAGCTGCCGGAGATCTCCAAGCATTTCCGGATGGCGTTCTGTCGAGACGCGAAGAAGTTCCGCAAGAATTTCACTCCATGAGAGGATGGACATCCTAGTACCGGAATAATCCATGCAATCATCAGCAATCGTTTCTCCGGATAATCCTGCTCCTTCAGCGAGGGCGACAGCCTTATCCCAAAGAGAGATTATCCGATCCTTTGGACAGATAAATACTACTCCGCTGCCTTCAGTTCCGCTAAGCCGCCTCAAATACGAAACTGGCTGATTTGCCGTAAGCCCAGCATAAAACTTCGCTTCGCAGAGTACTTTCAGCGTTCCGGCATCATATCCGGCAATATCTGGCCGTCCAAAATCCGAATCGGCATCCTGACACTTATAGGATAGAGTTTTTTCAAGCGGAATGTGAAGCTTCGTCGAAAGCTGTTTTGTAAAAACTTCTTTGAGGATATCGGATTGTTCCAGAATGTAACTTAGTGAATATGTGGCTACGTCTTCCTGGGAGCCTCTTATTCTCGGAAACAAATGAGCTAACAATGAATATGCCATAGTAAGTCACTCCTATGCTATTCTTCAGAAACTATTGGAATATATTATTTTCGGCGGGATAACCCTATTTGTATTTCTTATCAACGACATTGTAAAACTTCTGTATATTAAGAAGTGGTACTGCCACCGCTTCCCCTTCATGATGTGTCAGCATCTTGACGCGGAAACGTTGTCAAAATGATACCGCCTAAAAGAGAACTCTGTGTCAAATAAGTCAGGCATCAACGGCTGCTATCACAAACGGTTCTGTGTGAGAGCATTTGTTTCAGCTTTTTGCTATACGCGTAAATATTTCATAAGCCTCTTGAAGATTCTTTCTAATCTCTTTTGGATTTTGATTGAGTACAATATCGTAATACGCATCGAGAAATGATCTGCCTTCTGCGGTTACCATTGTGCTGTTCAGCGAGACACTGCTATCCATTCCAAATTCAAGAGTCTCTTTCCCTTCTGCATTTAACATATTATTATCTGCTAAAAACAAAAACAACGTTTTGAAGCGAGAAATTACTTCAGATTCTTTTTCGCCACCGTCAATATGCCAGGATGCTTTGTCATAACTCTTCATATATTATATCCTCACTATCTCTGTAACTAGGTCACTTGTAAACTCCAATAATTTACCGGTATTAGGGTCTTTGATAAATGCACCGCCGATTTCTTTTGCATGTTCAAGGATTCTTGTCTCTTTTAACACTTGTAAAGTTTTATCTACGGTTGGAGAAGTAACTTCAATAGATTTTATTATTTTATCTCCTTGCTTCACAACAAAGTCAATTCTCCTTGCAGTACCGGTCTCGATATCTTTCATGATCTCGCCCGCCATATTACGTAAATATTGCTCGCGTAAGACATTATCTTTGCCATATTTTGAGATAAGATCTTTCAGTACCTTTTCTTCTCTTTCAACTCCATCTAGCTTATTCTTTACAACTTGTGCGATTTCGTTGATTTCTTTTGCGGTTGCTTCAGTACCAGCTTCAGCTACTTCTTTAGCCGCTTTTTCCGCGCCAGCTTCAGCCACTTCTTTAGCCGCTTTTTCCGCGCCAGCTTCAGCCACTTCTTTAGCCGCCTTTTCCGCGCCAGCCTCGACAACTTCTTTAGCCGCTTTCTCGGCCCCGGCTTCAACGGCCTCTTTAGCAGCCTTTTTAGCCCCAGCTTCCGCAACTTCCTTCGCAGCCTTTTTAGCCCCGGCTTCCGCAATTTCCTTAGCCGCTTTTTCCGCACCGGCTTCAACGACTTCTTTAGCCGCTTTTTCCGCGCCGGCTTCAACAACTTCTTTCGCAACCTTTTTTGCTCCGGCTTCTGCCACTTCCTTGGCAGCTACTTTAGCAGTCGCTTTAGCGCCTCCCTTCAATGCCGCATAGCCTGCACCAGCGGTAAATGCTCCTACCGCTACAGCAGCGACATCGATTCCTGCAGAGATTGCAAATGCCTGCCAGTCACCTTCTCTTATGGCATTGTATTCAGCTACGCCAGGTACCAATTCTGCAGCGAATTTAGCCACGTCTCCATACTTCCCGCAGTCGGGCACGACCTTTGAAACATAGTTCTCATGGAACTCGCTGGTCTTTTCGTGTGCGATTTCTGCTACTTCTTTTGTTCCGTCTTTTACAGAATCTATAGCATGGCTTAGTTCGAAATTCATGATGCCCCCTCCATTGTCAGAATGTAACAGATTTCATCAAGCTCCTTTAATGTAAAGCCACTTGTCTTGGATAATACGATTTTTCGCAGAATGTCCGGATTCCCTGACTTCACTGCGTCTCCATATGTTTTCTGAGAGATATGCAGGATATCGAATAACAACTGCCTCAGGATGCCCAAGGAGTTTTCGTTCCAGAGTATATGACCGTTGTGATTCTTATACGTATAGAGCATCACTGCCAATAGCTTACGGTTCGATCTTCCTACTTCCAGGCTGTTTAATGCCGTTGCCAGTTCTGCAAATGGAATCATATCTCCCGGAAGCCATGGCTCCATAATGGCTCGGATGACTTCTGACCGTGCGGTTCTCAAACTTTTTATTGTGGCAGGTTTATCATTAACAAATGGAGCTTCTTCGACGTTAGCCTTATCAATCATCGTCAGCACCGGGCTCACCCAGTCGTTCTGGTAAACGACCGCCACGCCGCTCGGCAGCTTAGCAATCTCATTTACCTGATCCGCCGACAGACCGATTGATCTTCCGACCGCGTCACGATCATTAGCTTCGGGTGTGCGCAGCACGATTTTTGTGTTTGTATTCTTTATAGCCGAGATGTCTACCGATGAGGGAGACTGGTCGACGATAATAAAACCTTCACCGTAAGTCCTGATCTCCGCAATCGTCTGCGTCAGCATCTCGACAGATTTGCCGATGAGCTCTGACGAGCCGCCGGAAGTATTCTTCAGCAGGTTATGGGCTTCTTCAAGGACCGTCACATGTTTTAGCCCATTATTATTTTCTGTTTTTCGGTCAACACGATATTCATTCAGGATATAGACCATAAGGCCCATGATCAGGGCTTTCGTCTCTGTAGACTTGACCCGGCTGATATCCAGAATGCAGTTCTGGTCGAAGAGCACCTCATACGGAGTCTGCTCCGATGTGAATATGAATTTATTCAGTCCGACAGCCAGAGACTTAACGCGGGTGACCAATGCGCCACGATAGTTGGACTTGATATCCGATGCATAATCGGATTCCTCGATCAACCGATTCAGCTGTTCGACGAGCACTTCGAAATCCGGATATTCGGGTTCATCTCCATCAAATGTCGAAGATCCAAGGTCCCAGCCCACCTCTTCATAAGAACGGAGGATCGCGTCCTTAAAGAATGCGGGCATCGCGTCATACATAGGCCAGCAGACGCTGAAGATTTCGACCAGACCATCGACATGTTCGAGGACATGGATGGATTCCGGGAATTTGAATGGGTTGATATTTATGAGCGGTGCAATGTTCGGATTTGTCGAAAAGACGTTAACATCGCTCCAGTTGCCGAAGACATCCTTGTATTCACCTTTCGCAGGCTCCACAACGAGGAAGGGTATCCGGTCCTGATGGAGCTCCGTTAGCATCTGGTAAACAGTATTGCTCTTGCCGGAACCTGTTGAACCGGTTATGAACGTATGCATATTCAAGCTTTTGTTAATGAGCTCAACCTTCTTGTTCGTTATCTGACCAAGATCAAATACCTTGCCAAGCGTAATCCTCTCGTCCGGATCCAACTCTTCTTCTTTTGAAAAGAGGTGGTAAGTAATGACTTCTTTTCCAAATTCAGCATGCTGGATTACAGGCAGACCGGAAATTGTTGCACGCGGCAGGCCAAGGTGGAGGCCCAACTCTTTTCCGCTGATGACAGTGGAGGCATCTGTGTAAATATTGAAATCACCGTCGTGTCCATATATGAACTTTGGGTGTGCGAATCTTGATAGATAGGTCGTCAAATCACCATAATTGCCCGGGATGGACAAATCATTCTGACGCCATGAATTAATCGCAGACACTTCCCTTCCTGAATTCTCTCCGTTCATGAGCGAACGATAGTTGCTTGCGGCTATTTCAGCGGCTGACATATCGTCTGAGACAAAATAACCGGCAACGTTCCATATTCCATAGCTGTCGAACTCATTTGTTCGTTTCAAGGACTCGTCGAGCAGCTGCATGAGATCAGTTACTGTTTTATTCTCTGTTGTTGATGACTTTGACACTGAATGGGAAGTACTGACCTGCTCACTCGGTGCAAGGGAATGGATGAAACCGTTGAACTGACCTGCGAACTGCCCACCGAGCATAGAGCCAGCGTAGGCACCAATGCCTGATGCAGCGCCTATCGCTGCTCCGCCGACAGACCCGGCAAGCGATGCGACCGCCCCACCGATCATAGCCGCTTTCTGCTTTCCGTCCATTTCTGCAAATGATTTGCTCCGTGACGTCGAATCAGATCTGCTGTCCGAAGTCTGGATCTTCTGCAGGGGTGACAGCTTCGTGTACAGGTCCTGATACTCTTTTCTCATGATCTGTACGGACTGCGGAGGTTGGTTCTCAGCAACGATGAGAGCTATATATTGTCTGCCCTGCATTGCAAGTGCGAGCTTTTCCAGTCCCTGAACAAATTGCTCATTCTGCTGTTCTTTATTGCTTTTTGTATTTCCGACAACACTGACGGACGCCATATTCTGCTGGCGGCGAATCATATTCGACAGGATGGCTATTCGTTTGCGATCCACATTCGAAATCTTGACACCCGGAAAATGACCGATCAGGGCATTTTTTAGAGTATCTCCCAGCGTAACTGTGGATCGCTTCTTTGTCGGATCCGTTTCGTTGTTGCGCACTCCAATATAAAAACTGCTTTTCTTCCCATCAGAGTCCAGAACGATAAAAACAGTTGCATTATACGTGGATAGCGTATTGAATACAGTAGTGAATTTGTCTGTGACGGACTCACCTTTTCCGTAGACCATTTCCGTGATATGGTACATGCGGACATTATCAATCAGGTCTTCCTCCAGGGGAAGGAGCTTGCCGACAGGTGCAATCTGCATTTCTGTAAGTCTGCTGAGGTATTTCTTCCGCAGGCCTTCTCCAATGATCTCCAGACGATTCTCCGTCGTAAGCTCTTTAACGGAGACCGCAGTGCCTTCATTATTTTTATTGATTTTTACTTCATCCATGCTGCTTTTCCCCTCATTCCGTTGCAATTGCTTTTACCATGTCTGTGAACTTTATCAGCCAGTCGCTGTCGTTCTGCAGCAGAAGCTCTTCTTTTGAAAGCTGTGTAGACAAGCTATATTTTGCAGCTTCCTTTTCCCCCACCAGCGTCAGCAGATGCTCTTTATAGACACTGGCAAGCTGATCGAAGTAGTTGATGAGTTTAGCGACACATATCCCGTAGATCCTATACAGATAAGGTTCTACTTTGGAAAGCGCATAAGAACGCCACCATGCGTAATAAAAAGTAGTCTCAAGTATGGGCTTAGAGTCAGCGTCTGTAGAAGATTTGAAAAACTTTCCAAGAATGTCTTCCTTCGGCGTTACATAGGCCTCTTCCTTCAGATTCAGCAGTTCGTTCTGGATTGGGGGAATTGTGTCAAATTCAAAATCAGGTGCAGGTATCCATTCCGGTAAGAAGCTGCTGTCTGCATTTGCAACTTCATACCAATCACTCATCTTAGCCTGGATGGACTTTACAGACCGGGTAAGGACCATATGCATTTTTCTGAGATAATCATGGTACAGTACCTGGACATAACGGTCAAATTCACGGGCTACCTTTACAGCCTCTTCCGGTCGTGTAATTTTTGTTTTATTGTTCCTCCAGCTTGAGATTTTATTCTTTACTTCCTCAACAGTCGGTTGGAAAAATATTGAAAAATCAGTTCTGTCCGGATTTATGAACTTATCAAGGGATTCCTTAAGGCATACGTTTTCCGCATCGAGCTGATCGATCAGGTGGTACTGATCCTGATTCTCTGTTTTGGACGTATTGATTTCTGCTGTAAGCTCTTCTCTGATAGAGGAAATCTGTTCTCTGAACAGTTTTACTGTGTCCCGTATATAATCGGTAAAGGGGAACAGTTCAAAGTATTTTATTACAGCAGAATCGTCTGCGGACTGGACGACCTGTGGATCCGGGATTCCAAGATCAGAAATCTCACGGACAATTTTCTCCTCGCTCAGGCTTGGACTGATTCGGAAGAACAGTTGATTATAAGAGATGTCCGCCCTCTTCTGCAGGGCACGCAGATCCTTCTTCATAAGACCGACAGAATCTTTGTCAATAACATAAAGGATCGGGATATTATGAAGATTGGTATCGTTCAGCTCTTCGAGATGATCTACATTTTCAATAGAGATATGGAGAGCATCGAAAGTGGAGCTGTCCGTCACTCTGCCATGCAGGATGATATACTCGTAATCCGCGTCTAAGAGATCATAGTTCTCACTGCGGACAGTTTTTATGCTGTATCTGCGGTTGGAAGTCTCATCCAGCCAGTTAAGGAGCTGATCAATCTTCTCGAGTTTGACATCCCGCTCATCCAGCTCGTTCTTATGGAAGATGTGTACCTGCGCATCACTAACACCTGCATTGGAGAAGGACTTCTTCAGTTCTTCATAGTCCAGTCTGGTGCCTGTGAATTCAAGCTCAAAATCATATCCGTTCATCTCATCCCTGAATATGTAAGGCAGCTTATGAATCCAGGTCTGGAGTTTTTTGTCCAGATATTTTTCTACGTGGCTGTTTATTCGTGGAGATTGTCCGTTGAACCTGATTTCAGTTTTCTGCAGGTATGGATTATACGATAATTCTGCTTTAACCATTCTTTTCCCCTCAGTGAATAGATATTGTCAGCAATTGTTTATGTGATTGCAGATGTGGTGGTCAAGTGACTTATAAAATCATTATACGTTCATGTGTGATGGAACGCAATTTGGTATTGAGACAGTTGGATAAGAATACATCAAAGTGGTGATAAAAGGGCTCGCCGTTATTAGCGGCGTTCTCAGGGGATTGGGGATTTCCCCAACAAGCGAAGCGAAAAATAGCGCAGGTATTTTACGCGTCTCAGGCGAGCGTGCGCACCGATGCCCTGCTTGCCCAGTTTGCATAGAGTATCATGTGTTCTGCTATAACTGAGAGTATTCTGACTGATTCGAGCCGGTTAATGAGGGAAGAATAGTTTTTAATTCACGGTCACATTTTTACAATGGGCAAAAAATTGCCTACATAAGTATTCATTCTTGTGAATTAAAAAAACTGCTGATATCATGTAATATGGCAAGTTTTTTAGCAACTGACAGGGAAAAAGATATGAATAAAAAGCCATACAGCGCCGGTGCTGTAAAACACTCTTTCTGGTTTATGGAATTCCGAAAGGTCGTGTCTCTTCGCGCGGAGGGGAAGTCCTTGGATGAAATAAAACAGTTAAATGAAAATGAAAATATATTTGGCGCCCCGACCCCGCTTCGCGCGAACCAGATATGGAGCACCGTGTCCGGAAGAATGAAATGTCTCGATGACAGTTTTTGTCCGGTCTTCCAGACGTGCGATGTGTCTGCGCAGAAGCTCTTTGCGCTGGTGGCCGCAATGGCGTATGATACGCTCTTTGCGGAGTTCGTCTATGAAGTGATTCGGGAGAAATTGATTATTGGCAGCAATGAATTTGCTGACAGCGATATCCGTATCTTCTTCAAAAATAAACAGGAGCAGGATGACAAGGTCGCAAAGTGGACCGATGTTACAACAAAGCGCCTGGGAGCCTGTTACAAAACTTTGCTGTTCGAAGCAGGCTTGACCGATAAGGGCAAGGAAGTGCGCAGGATCCTTAAGCCTATCCTTGACCCGGTCATGGAGCGATGGCTTCTGGATCACGACATGGAATACTATGTAAAAGCACTGACGGGGGTGAGGTAATGGCAAGTTTAACAGAACGGCTCGATCAGATGGAGACCGCCATCAGGAAACCCTCCTTCCGGCAGTCAAGCGGCAGGGCTAATGAGGTGAATTACTGGGTGTTCGATTATCCGCCGGAAAAGGAGCTGGAAGTACGGGAGCGAATTGAATACCTGAAAAAGAAGAATCGCAGAGGCGTTGATGGATTTGAGCTCGTCGTATTCGATCTCTATGACATCATTATCGACTATCTGGAAAAAGAAGAGTTTTTGGAACAGTGCTACCGATTTGAAAAGAAGCGTGGTATTGGCCGTATTACAAAAGCGGTCAGCAATTCCATGAAGATCAATGACGATGACAGCCTGATCGTGCAGTACATAAAGGATCATACACCTGAGAATTCGGTGGTTTTCCTGACAGGTATCGGAAAATGTTATCCGATTCTAAGGTCCCATAAAGTGCTGAACAATCTGCATCAGGCGTTTGTCAAAGCCCCGGTAGTTATGTTTTACCCGGGAACATATAATGAGTAGGAGCTGATCCTGTTCAATGAAATAAAGGATGATAACTATTACAGAGCATTTCGACTGGTAAAGTGAGGGGGTAGTAAGATGCTTGTAAAGGACATGTTTGCGAAGAGGATTGACCGTGACATTCAGGGCGTCATCATTGTCGGCCAGGGCGAGGAGACCAATGTTTCTCAGGAGCTGGACGAGTATGTTGTCACGAGGGAATTACAGAAGCATTTTGCCGACTTCTTTTCGGCTTACAAAAAAGGAATCATAGGAACTACACCAAAAATGGGCGTGTGGATCTCCGGCTTCTTTGGAAGCGGTAAATCGCATTTTCTGAAGATTTTATCATATCTTCTGGAAAACAGGCAGGTCGGGGATCGGCATGCCCTTGATTTCTTTACGGATGACCGGAAAATCACAGACCCGATGGTGCTTGCCGATATGAAGCTGGCGGCAGATACACCGACGGATGTCGTCCTTTTCAATATTGATTCCAAGAGTGATACCGGCAGCAAGCAGAACAAGGATGCGATCGTGAACGTATTCCTCCGCGTCTTTAATGAGATGCAGGGCTTCTGCGGTGCGATACCGCACCTGGCAGATCTGGAGCAGCAGCTGACAGAAGCCGGGCGGATGGATGAATTCAAAGACGCCTTTGAAGATGAGTATGGCAAGCCATGGGAAGAAAACCGGCATAAGTTTGATTTCATTCAGGATACGGTCGTTGACGTTCTTGCCGATATGGATTTCATGAGTGAATCCGCGGCAAGGAACTGGTGTGAAAAGGCTTCGGAAACCTACCAGATCAGTATCGAAGATTTTGCGAAAAGGGTGAAGGCCTACATCAATGCCAAGGGCAGGAACCACCATGTCGTTTTCCTGGTGGACGAGATCGGCCAGTATATCGGTGAAGACAGCCGGCTTATGCTCAACCTGCAGACCGTAACAGAGGAACTTGGCAAAGAGTGCCAGGGCAAGGCATGGGTCATCGTGACCAGCCAGCAGGATATCGACTCTGTGACAAAGGTCAAGGGCAATGACTTCTCTAAGATCCAGGGACGATTTGATACCAGGCTGTCCCTTTCTTCTGCAAATGTTGATGCCATTATCAAGAAGAGGATCCTGGATAAGACGGATACAGCTGCGCAGACCCTGCGGCTGCTCTATGACCAGAAAGCGACCATTATCAAGAACCTGATCGTGTTCAACGATGGCGTGGAAAAGAAATTATATGCAAATGCCAGAGATTTCTCCGAAGTCTATCCGTTCGTTCCCTACCAGTTCAACCTTCTGGCCAGCGTTCTGACTTCCATCCGGACGCATGGCGCATCCGGCAAGCACCTGTCCGAAGGCGAGCGCTCCATGCTTGCCCTCTTTAAGGAGTCGGCAGCCAGGCTGAAAGATGAAGAGATGGGCGTCATTATTCCGTTCCATCTGTTCTATGACGCCCTGGAGAACTTCCTGGATCACAGCCACCGGGGAGTGATTATCCGTGCCTATGACAACACCAGGATCAATCCGGAGCACAAGGAATCAGGTGTTTTCGCCATCAATGTGCTGAAGACCCTGTTCATGATCAAGTATGTTCTGGAGATCGAGGCGAACATCGATAACATTACGTCCCTTATGATCAGCAGCATCGACGATGACCGAATCGAGCTGAAGGGGAAGGTAGAGGATGCCCTGAAGGTTCTCATGCAGCAGATGCTGGTACAGAAGAACGGCAGCCTCTATGTCTTCCTGACGGATGAAGAGCAGGAGATCAATCGTGAGATCGACAACCAGAATGTCGAGATGGCCGAAGTCATCAATAAAGTCTCCGAGATGGTCTTTGAAGATATATTTACGGACAAGAAGTACCGCTATCCGGCCTTCAATGGCAGATATTCCTTCTCCTTCAACCAGGCAGTCGATGATCGTCCTTATAAGGCCAATCAGAATTATGACATTGGACTTCGTATCCTGACGCCCTGGTATGAGGGTGGAAATGATGACGCGACGCTGCGCATGATGTCCGGACAGGGCAGGGAGGTGCTGGTGGTCCTTCCGAACGATGCGGCTTTCCTGGATGAGATCCGGGTATATTTGCAAATTGAAAAATACCTCCGCCTCAGCACCTCCGTACAGCTGGCCAAGTACGAGACCATCAAGGAAGCGAAACGCGTGGAGATGCGGGAGCGCAATGCAAATGCGAAGCTGTACCTGACAGAAGGGCTGAAAGACGCAGCGATCTATGTCAACGCAGATACGGTCAGGACTAACGCAAAGGAAGTGACCGGCCGCATCAATGAAGCTATCGGAAGGCTGGTACAGACGGTCTATCACAAGCTGTCCTATATCGACAAGGCTTTTAGTGAGGCGGATATCCGGAAGATGTTCCGGGCTTCTAATCAGCTGACTCTGGGCCTTGAAGGCGGAACGGATGCCAACCAGCATGCACTGGATGACGTCCTTGCCTTTATTGCCGGGAACAGCCGTATGCATATGAAGACGTCCATGAAGACGGTCAAGGACCGCTTCATGAAGGCACCCTATGGATTTGTCGAGGATGATGTCCACTGGCTGGTCGCCCGGCTCTTTAAGCGCGGCAATCTGGCGTTCACCGTGAACGGGGCAGCCGTTAATCTGAATAACAAGACAGAAGACGAAATCATCAGTTTTATCACGAAGAAAGCATTCGCGGAAAAGCTTCTCATGGATGAGCGCGTCCGTGTGGCGGATAAGGATAAGAAAGCGGTCCGCGATGTCATGAAGGAAGTCTTCGGGACCGGCTCTGTATCTGATGATGAAGATACCATCATGAAGAACTTCCAGAGATACGCGCAGAATACGATTAACGAAATCCTGCGCCTGGAACCGCAGTACCAATCCCACGCCTATCCTGGCAAGAAGGTGCTGGAATCCGGCAAGAAGCTGATGCAGTCTGTCATCCAGATTCCGTCTCCGTTGGAATTCTTCCGGCATGTCTCTAAAATGCGTGAGACATTCTATGATTTCGCCGAGGATTATGAGCCCGTCAAAGCCTTCTTCGGAAGTGAACAGCAGGAGATCTTTACGAAGGCACTGGAGCTCCTGGCCATTTATGACGACAGCAAGACCTACATCGTGGACAGGGAACTGGAAGAGATCGTTCATGAGATGCGTTCGATCACCAGGCAGGACAGGCCGTATGCGAATATCCCGAAGCTGCCGAACCTTCGTCAAAAGTTCATGACAGCTTATTCGAAAGTGCTGGACAAGGAAGAAAAGTCGGTTCTTGACGCGATTGATCAGTCGAGGCAGCGCGTGATAGAAGTTCTTGATACAAAAGAATATGCCGGGGACTACCGCGAGCGCTACAACACGCTGTTTATGGAGATCCGCGATGGCGCGGAACATTGTAATAATGTATCCTCGCTCCGGAGTTTTGCGGATAAGGCAGAAGCACTGAAGATCCGCCTTCTTAATGAGATGGACAACCGAGATGCCCAGATTGCAAGGGCCAGGGCGGAAGAAGCAAGGCGCGCAGCGGAAGAAGCCGCAAGAAAAGCGAAAGAACAGGGCAAAACAGTCAATGTCGTTGCGGAGCCTCCGGTAAAGTACAACGTGAAGAAGACCAAAAACGTCACGATCAAGAATATGACCCATACCGCTTCCTGGAGGCTGGAAAGCCCGGAGGATGTAGAGAAGGCGTTAGATACTCTTCGCCAATCGCTGCTTGCGGAGCTGAATGAAAATGACATTGTGAATGTGGAGTTTTAGTATTGGAGGATAATTTTGTGAACACAGCAAAAAATATATATTGTGACGAAAGTTGCCACTTGGAGCATGATCATGAAAGATTTATGGTTATAGGGGGTATGTCCTGTCCTAAATCGTTTCGAAAGCAGGTCTGCCATGATATTTATAGAATAAAGAGTGAGTTTGGTATACCTAATAAAGCGGAGATTAAGTGGAATAAAGTTGCACCATGTAATTTAAATTATTTTAAAGCATTAGTAGATTATTTCTTCGAGAATGACAGTTTGCAATTTCGTGCAGTTGTTGTTGACAAGACCAAAATAAATCATGAAAAGCATCAGCAAACACATAATGAGTTTTATTACAAAATGTATTTTTATTGTTTGTCCGGTTTAATAGATCCTCGTTCTGAAAACTATATTTATTTAGATAAAAAAGATACTAAGGGTACATACAGAATACAGCAGCTAGGGTTCTTTCTTCGGCAGAAAAGCCATGATTTTGATTACACTAAAATAAAACGGATACAATGTGCAAATTCAGTTGAACTTCCTATACTTCAGTTGGTTGATTTATTAATTGGTGCAATAGGATACCATAACCGGGAAGTTCCTATGCGAAGTGCTGCGAAAGAAGCCTTGGTTAAGCATATTCAAGAAAAAAGTGGGTATTCATTAGAGAGGTCAACTTATCTATCTGAAAATAAGTTTAATTTGTTCTTTATTCGGCTATCAGAAAGGTGAGTGGCATAGATGAAGCAATGTGTTATTGATTTAGAAGAGGTGTGTCTGCCTGATATTATTGAATGCAATGATCTCACACAGTGGAACTTTTATCTTGAGCAATTGTATCAGAATGTGTTTGTTCCTGACTTTATAAAGACCAAGCCCACATTTCGAGGCCTTCCCGTCGTTATCCGGCGCGAACCAAGAGATGGCGAGTGGGAACATGGCTTTACGCACATGACTCATGTAGATCTTCTCCACAATTCAAGCAATCAAAATGATCGGATACCTGACTTGCGAAGGAGCGAGCGAGTTAATTGGGTCAGAAAGATCATAGAACATGATGAATGTTTTAACAAAAAAAGGTGTGGAGAAATTCTTTACTGGGAAGAAATGTATCGAGGAAGAATTCGATCGAATCTGTTATTTGAATCAGAAAGATTTTTGGTTGTACTGGAGAAAGCAAGGAATGCTTATTTATTGATAACAAGTTTCTATATCGAAGAGGATTATTCTCTAGAGAGGCGAAAGAAGAAGTATATCAAATATAACCAACAGAAAACGCCATTAGTATAAAACTAATGACGTTCCAGCACATCCTTCTACAACATGGTAGATGATTAATTATAGTGTACCATAATATTTCTGGAAGTCAAATGAACAAAGTGTGAAGTTTAATATCTATTCTTTATTAAGGAAAGAAGTAAATGAATAAGACAGCCATAAAGAATTTCGCTATCTGGGCAAGAAATAAATTGATCGCGGATATCCGCTATCGTGCAGGCCTTATGGGCATCACGGCAGATGGGATTCACGCTGCTCTTCCGCAGTCTACCGGCCAGACGGAGTTTTATGATATCGGAACAGCGGAACCATATGCAATCACAAGAGCAGCAATCCGCCAGAGAAGACATCTGGTGGAGCTGATTCACAGAAAAGAGAAGGATACAGATTATAAGACTGCCTACAAGTACATCATCGAGGAGGTTGCCTACACCTGGTTCAACCGCCTGATAGCGGTGCGCTTTATGGAGGTCAATGACTATCTTCCGAGCCATATCCGCGTGTTGTCTTCGGAGAGCGGGAAAATGGAGCCGGATCTGGTAACAACGCCGTTCGATGCGGAGCTTGAATTCACAAGTGAGGAGCAGCAGACGGTTATCGCTCTGAAGAACGAGAACAAGCTTGATGAGATATTCCGCCTGCTTTTTATCAAACAGTGCAATGCTCTGAATGAGATCCTTCCGAACCTTTTTGAGAAGACCTATGACTATACGGAGCTGCTGCTAAATCTGTCTGTCATCGACCGGGACGGAGTAGTCTATCATCTTGTGCATGATATTCCGGAAGAAGACTTTGACGTGGAGCGCGGCGGCCAGGTCGAGATCATTGGCTGGCTGTACCAGTATTATAATACGGAGCCAAAGAATGAGGCATTTGCAAAGAAGGGCAAGATCACCAAGGAAGAAGTGCCAGCCGTTACCCAGCTCTTTACGCCGGACTGGATTGTTCGATACATGGTGGAGAACAGCCTTGGCCGTCTCTGGGTGGAGGGGCATCCGAATGAAGAACTGAAAGCCGGATGGAAATACTATCTGGAGGAGGCCGAGCAGGAACCGGAGGTGCAGGCACAGCTTGCGGAGATCCGGAAAGAATATGCGAAGCTGAATCCGGAGGATATCAAAGTGATCGATCCCTGCATGGGCAGCGGCCATATCCTTGTATATGCGTTTGATGTGCTGATGCAGATCTATGAGAGTGCCGGATATGGGCTGCGGGATGCGGCAAGAAGCATTCTTGAAAATAATCTTTATGGTCTCGATATAGATGACCGGGCGTTCCAGCTGGCATATTTTGCTGTCATGATGAAGGCGAGGCAGTATAATCGACGGATTTTGAATGGGGAGTACAAACCGAATGTTTATTTTATTCAGGAAAGCAATGGGATTAATCGGAATCAGCTGAAGTATTTTGGGGCTGGATTGAACGAGTATGAAAAGAACAAAGCTATTACCCAGATGACAGCGCTTCTGGATGATTTCAAGGATGCAAAGGAATATGGCTCAATCCTGACGGTAGATCAGTATGATTGGAATCTGTTGGAACGGTTTGTGTCTCATATTGTGACAATCGGACAGCTGAGCTTTGAGGCAGTGGGATTGGATGATACCGCAGAGAAGATAAAGCATTTGATTTTGCAGGGAAAGGTTCTTGCTCAGAAGTATCATGTGACAACGACAAATCCACCTTATATGAGCAGTAGTAGTATGCCTAAGCAACTGGATGATTTGCTAAGAAAACAATATGTAAATAGTAAAGGGGATCTTTTTGCAGTATTTATTGAACGGTGTTTAGCATTCACAAAAGAACTAGGATGTCTTGCAATGATTACTCAACATGCATGGATGTTTTTGTCGAGCTATGAAAAGCTTAGAGAGGGTATTTTAGAGAATGATATCATCAATATGTCACATTTGGGTTCTCGAGCATTTGAAGAAATTGGAGGGGAAGTAGTACAAACAACATCTTTTGTTATTCGGAATAAAAGGCTAACTAAATATAAGGGAGTATATGCGCGTCTGATAAAACCAAAATCACAAACAGGAAAAGAAGAACTGTTTTTAAGAAAAGAGAACCAGTTCATCGCTGATCAATCAGATTTTTTTAAAATCCCGAATAAACCAATTGCATACTGGGCGAGCAAACCTGCAATTAAGCATTTTCAAGGTGCAAAAATTTCTGATCTATTTATTGCTCGTGTGGGTCTTATGACTACGGATAACGAAAGATTTCTAAGATGCTTTTGGGAAGTATGTCTGAGCAACATATGTTTTGATGCAACAACGGATTCTGCGGCACGCGATTCTTGCAGAAAATGGTTTCCTCATAACAAGGGAGGAGCATATAGGCGTTGGGCAGGAAATAGGGATTATGTGGTCGACTGGGAAGAAAATGGCAAACGTATAAAAGAAACCGCAATAAAAAAATATCCATATTTAAAGGGTAATCCTAATTTTGTTGTTCATGATGACGGATATTATTTTCGTCAAAACGTCTCGTGGTCAGAAATAGCAATGAGCAATCTTGCATTTCGTTATTATCCAAATGGCTATACGTTTAACGTAAAAGGCATGAGTGTTTTTCCAATCGATAATGCATCATTATTTGAGTTGATTGCCTTTTGTAATAGTTGCGTCTGCTCATACTTTGCGAAGATAATAAATCCGTCAATAAGTTTTGGCGTGAATAGCTTAGCGAATATTCCATATATCTCTGGTGGCATTGAGGCTGAAGACATCGCCAGAGAGAATATTGAGTTGTCAACAATAGATTGGGACTCATTTGAAACTTCGTGGGATTTTGTTCGACACCCACTTATTAAAAGTAGAACAAGATTAAGAGATGCATATGCAGATTGGTGTAAAGAATGCGATAAACGTTTTCAAAAAGTTAAGGAAAACGAAATAAGACTAAATCATCTTTATATCAACCTGTATGGGTTACAAGAAAATTTGGATAATACAGTCGAGGATAGAGATATTTCTATTAGAAGAGCGGAACTAAAGAGGGACATTAGATCACTTCTTTCATATGCAGTAGGTTGCATGTTTGGTCGATATTCGTTGAATATGGAGGGTATTGTATTTGCTGGAAGTGAATGGGATAGTAGTAAGTATGTCACGTTTCTTCCCGATGAAGATAACATTATTCCGATAACGGACGAAGAATATCTTGAAGATGATATAGTGTCCCGCCTGTGCGCATGGCTGAAAATTGTCTATGGGGAGCAGACACTTGAAGAAAATCTTGATTTCATCGCAAAAGCGCTCGGCAGCAAGGGCGATTCCAGCCGGGCTGTTATCCGCAACTATTTTCTAAATGATTTCTTCAAGGACCACTGCCAGACATTTTCCGTGACCGGCTCCGGCAAGCGCCCAATTTACTGGCTTTTTGATTCAGGCAAGCAGAACGGCTTCAAGGCGCTCATTTATTTGCATCGTTACAATGCGGATACCATCGGCAATCTCCGCATTGATTACCTGCACCGCATGCAGCGCATCTATGAGAGTGAGATTGGCCGTATGCAGGATATGATCGATCATAGCACGAACGCCCGTGAGGTGGCGCAGGCTACTAAGCGCCGCGAGAAGCTGACGAAGCAGCTGAAGGAATGTCGTGAATATGATGAAAAGTTGGCACATCTTGCGCTTTCCCGTATCGAGCTGGATTTGGATGACGGCGTGAAAGTGAACTATCGGAAGATCCAGACGGCAAATGATGGCAAGTTCTATGAGGTGCTTGCAGACTCTAAGAGTATTATGGCGAAGAAATGAGGTAGTAGGTTATGGCAGAGCTTAACCTGAAACAAATCATAGACCGGCTGAATGCGGAGTTTACGGGAGACAACCGTAAGCTGGTTTTCTGGTACGATGATAAGGGCGAATTTGCTGAGGATATGGACAGCGCAGTGCTGGAGAATGCCAAAGTCTATCGCCTGGAACCGGATAATCAGTTCTATACAAAGCGGTTTCTGGAGCGAGAGGACACGACGACAAATTATCTGATTTATGCCCCGTTCCCGAAACCGGACGTGAAAGATAACCATCTGGAGGACACGCTTCTGTACTCCAAACGGTTTTTCGCTGACCGCGCATCCCTTCTGTCTGTGGATCTCGGCATTGAGGAGAAATATAAGCCGATCATTGAGAAGCATATTAAGTTTTTTGCCAACAAGGAGCGGACGCAGCGTTTCTATGATTTGGAAATTGAAAACTTCAATGAAGAGAACATACTGGTTGGTATGCTGGCAAGTATCTGTCGGACACGGACCTGTTCTTTTGAAGAAGTGATTCGTGTCATACTGACTGACGGGGAGCTTCAGGATAACAAGTTCCTCTCCGAAATCGAGAAGTATGATCTGCTATCTGCGTTCTGGAGGCTGTGTGAGCAGCATTTCGGCTACACTGATCCGAAGCCGAACCTCAGGAAGCTTCTGGTGACGATGTTCGTGACGGCGACAGAACGACAGCTTAACGGAGAGGTTTCGCAACCTTGGAAAGCTTTCGTATCCTATAAGTCCGGCAACATCATTGCGTTTCTGGATAACCTGTCGAACAGTGTGCTTTACAGGGATCGCTACGATGAGCTGTCTTCCCATGTGGCAGAGGGCCTTCAGGTGAATTCAGCGCTTTCAGGATATCCGCCTGAAAAACTGGTGGATTGTGATACGTTTATTGCCGTTGATCATATCCTCGTGAAATGGATATTGGAGCGCTTATTGGCGGAAGACACAGGAGCGAAGCTGGATCGTTATGATATCCCGGCAATTTGCGAGAAGCGTATGAAGATGCACTTTGGCAGAAAGATAGAGAGGACGTATCAGCTTCTTGACAGTGCCTTCCACCTGATTGAAGCCGCTAAATATGTTGCCCCGGAAGGATTCAAAAAGATCATTGAGCAGTACCGGAAGCAGGATATGCTGATCGATCAGCAGTATCGCAAATTCTATTTCTGCTATGACGCGATGGAAGAGACTGGCTCGTTTGAGTCATTGCGTTCCCTGGTGGAGAATATTTATACAAATGAATATTTGGCCAAATTGCTTCCGAGTTGGAATAAAGGAATTCAGGAAGAGAATGCGCTGTCAGAAATCCCGCTCCAGCGCGACTTCTATCGCAGACATATTTCCAATGTAAAAGAGCGTACCGCTGTGATCATATCCGATGCGATGCGCTATGAAGTCGGTCAGGAACTGCTTCATAGGCTGCAGGATGATCCGAAGAGTACGGTCAAAATGGATGTACAGCTTTCAGTGCTGCCTTCCTATACAAAGCTGGGGATGGCTTCCCTTCTGCCCCGTGATACGTTAACGTTGACCGATGATTTTCGTGTACTGGCGGACGATGTTCTGTGCGACAGCCTGTCCGGACGGCAGACTGTCTTACAGAAGCATGTGCCAAATTCCGTATGTGTCCAGTTTGATGATATCAAGGGTCTAAAGAAGAATGATCTCCGGGATATTTTCACCGGGAAACAGGTGGTTTATATCTATCATAATCAGATAGATGCCCGCGGAGACAAGCCCAATACGGAGGATGAAGTGTTCGTAGCCTGTGAAGAAGCTATTAAGGAGATTGGTGATCTCATTGGCAAGATTAATGCCAATGCCAATACACATCATTTTGTTGTGACTGCCGATCACGGTTTCATCTATAAGAGGGATAAAATAACGGAGAGCGACAAGGTGAATTTCGCCGTAGGCGGAAAGAGTGCGTTTATCAATCGCCGTTTTATTGTTGCGCAGGATCCTGTTGTCGATGAAGGTGTTGATTTTATGCCGATGTCCCGAGTACTTGGCAATAATGATACTAAGATTGTTTCATACCCGGTGAGCAGCAACGTGTTCAAGGTGGCAGGAGGAGGGCAGAACTATGTACACGGAGGATCGTCACCTCAGGAAATGCTTGTTCCAGTCATCGATATCAAGATGGAACGGGGTCACATGGAGACGCGACCTGTGCAGATTACACTGGTGAGTATGGTGCAGAAGATCACCAACCTGATTACGACTATGGACTTTATTCAGTCAGACCCGGTCAGCGATACTGTGAAAGCAGTGGAGTATAAACTGTATTTCGTTTCTGAGGATAATGAGAAGATTTCAAGTGAGAACCTGTATCGGGCGGACAGCCGAGAGAAAGACGCGTCTAAACGCATTTTCAGAATGAGGTTCACCTTTAAAAATAAGAAGTATGATAAAGATAAGCAGTATTACCTGGTCGCTTATGATGATACGACGGGGCTGGAGAGTTTCAGGCATCCGGTGATAATGGATTTGGCATTTGCAGATGATTTTGGCTTCGGGCTCTAAGAGACAGATGGAGGCATAGCATGAATGAATTCATGGATAGTGAAGATACAAGAGCTGTCATAAAGCATAAACTCCGCCAATACTTTGATGGAAAGATTGTTCGAAAAGATCTGACCAAAAAGATTAAGGAAGGAGCAAATGTCCCCGTATACGTTCTGGAATTTCTTCTCGGGCAGTATTGTTCTTCTGATGATCCGGAGATTATAGAGGAAGGTGTGGAAAACGTAAGACGAATTCTTGCGGAAAACTTTGTGCGCCCGGATGAGGCGCAGAAGACGCTTTCGCTTCTCAGACAGAGGGGAAGCCATACCGTAATAGATATGATCACCGTGAGGTTGGACATTAAGAGTGATTGTTATCTTGCGGATTTTTCCAATCTTGGCCTTAGAGGAATTCCGATTCATGAGGAATATCCGACAAAATATGACCGTCTGCTCTGCGGCGGCATATGGTGTATCGTTCGACTGGACTATGAATTTATCGAGGAAGAGAAAAATGCCCCGCCGATACATATCCTTAAACTGACGCCGATCCAAATGCCGCATATCGATCTTGATGAATTAAAAGCAGGACGGAAAGCCTTTACTAAAGACGAATGGATCGATGTACTCATGAGATCGATCGGTATGGAGCCAGATGAGTTGAATTATCGTGAGAAGTGGCTTCTGGTTTCCAGAATGCTGCCGTTGATCGAAAATAACTTCAATCTCTGTGAGCTCGGCCCACGAAGTACCGGCAAATCCCATCTGTACAAAGAAATCTCTCCGAACAGTATCCTGGTTTCCGGCGGGCAGACCACCGTTGCAAATTTGTTCTATAACATGGCGCGGAAGCAGGTGGGCCTAGTCGGTCTGTGGGACTGCGTTGCATTTGATGAGGTTGCCGGTATCCGTTTTAAGGACAAAGACGGCATCCAGATTATGAAGGACTACATGGCATCCGGTTCATTTGCCCGCGGAAAGGAAGAGAAGGCGGCTTCCGCGTCGATGGTATTTGTTGGAAATATCAATCAGAGTGTGGATGTACTGCTGAAGACATCCAGCCTGTTCGATCCCTTCCCACTGGAAATGGGGACGGATACCGCATTCCTCGACCGTATGCACTGCTACATTCCGGGCTGGGAGATACCGAAATTCCGCCCGGAGCATTTCACGGATGACTATGGATTCATAACCGATTACCTGTCTGAGTTCGTGCGTGAACTGCGAAAAGAGCAGTATGGTGATGCTTTGGACAAATATTTTCGCTTGGGAAAGAACCTGAACCAGAGAGATACAATCGCTGTGCGCAAGATGGTCGGCGGTTATGTCAAGCTTCTCTACCCGGATGGAGTATTCACAAAAGAAGATATCGAAGAGATTCTTGTGATATCACTTGAAATGCGCCGCCGGGTAAAGGAGCAGCTGAAGAAGCTTGGCGGTATGGAATTTTACGATGTCAACTTCTCTTATATTGATAATGAAACATTTGAAGAAAAATTCGTAAGTGTGCCGGAACAGGGTGGCGGAAAGCTGATTCCGGAAGGCATGTGCAATCCGGGACAGGTCTATACCGTATCGCAGGGAAAAACCGGCATGATCGGTGTGTTCCGGCTTGAAAGCCAGATGCTGCCCGGCAACGGGAGATTTGAACGCACCGGAATCGGAAATGATCGTGAGTGTAAAGAAGCCTCGAATACAGCCTTTAATTTCCTGAAGGCGAACGGAAAACGGATTAGTGGCGCTATCAGCACAACAACTAAGGACTATATCATCAATTATCAGGATTTGCAGGGGATTGGCATGACCGAGAAGCTGGCACTTCCTACTTTGATTGCATTAAGTTCGATTGCTTTGAGTAAGCCCACTGTAAGTTCTCTGGCGGTGCTTGGGGAGATCAGCATTAGCGGGACTCTAATCAAAGTGGATGAGCTTGCGAATTCGCTGCAGGTGTGTCTGGATAGCGGGGCAAAGAAAGTATTGTTGCCAATAATATCGGCGGCTGACCTTGGGACAGTGCCGCCGGAGTTGGTGGGGAGTTTTAATCTGATTTTCTATAGCAGCGCCGAGGACGCGGTGTTTAAGGCGTTGGGAGTGGAGTGAGATAGATGGCAAATAAAATTTGCAAGATTGTTTACTTCGATGAAGAATCTGTTACGGATTACGTTCAGATTGTAGCTGGTGGGGAATTGGAGACAACTACAGAGTTGTTGAAAGCAAGAGATGGGAAGACATCCTCTGAGGCTGAATTTTCCGCAAAAGGAGGCATAGGAGGTGTTTTTAAGGCTCTTCTTGGATGGGAAGCAAATGCTGAAGGTAAAGTCGCTACAGGTATGTCTTTCAATAGTAGTAAGATGGTTAAGAACATTGTCAAAAATACAATTTTGACAGACTTTTTGCGTATTTTGGACGAAGAAGAGTCAAGAAAAACTTCATCTAGAACTAGCAAAGGGGCGATAAAGAAATTTGATGGATATGCTATTTCCGCTGAAAAGGATTCTTTATCATATATGGTTATGGTGTCACCATACTTATCCATGCTAAGAGGATCGTCTGTACCTGCAGGTGAATTCAACATTGCTCTTGATAAGATGGAATCTGCACTAAAAAATGCAAAAGGATATTATGAGTTTGTAGGAACGAGAGGAAGAAGTAAAGTCATCTTAAGGTTTAATATCAACTCCTTCAAAAACGGATATGCTATATCAGACTTGCTAAAAATGAATTTAAGCATATATGCAATAAAAGTCGGAAGAACCACTTTAGATATGCTTAATGTTAGTAAAGAATTAGATATGGATGTTTCAATAATACCTAAAGACAATCCTTCATATGTTGAAGAAACAGAATCTGATGAAGAAAATGCTGGACGTAAACTTCTAGATGTATTTGATGTGCTACTAGCGGGGGTTGAATCAGATGACTGATAGAGTTGTCATTTTCACTGGATCAAAACGAGATTTTGATGCCTTCTTGGAAAAAAAGATAAGTGAATACGAAGAAACCATACCATTTATGGAGTTGATTCAACATTATAATGCTCGACTAAGACCTAATGAAAGTGGTGTGAGGGAAGAAGCCCTTTCCAAGAAAATCAAGGTTCCAAACTGTATCGTAAGGTCAGATGATTATGGTTCTGTTTTGCCGCATGTACTATCTAATTTTACAAATATTGTCACGCTTAACCATGAAATAGATACTCTTTATGTTCAGAATCCACCACGCCGCGTCGTGGAATCCTTAAGAGCGGGATACGGTGATGAAATAGAATACTATGAGAGCGAATACCCTGA
>Ga0326514_10000422_pt1 | contig 29034 bp, 49 predicted proteins | sample 3_2548_0518_D_FD_203653 | JGI IMG/M metagenome (GOLD analysis project Ga0326514, IMG submission 203653) | Bovine rumen microbial communities from UC Davis, California, United States - 3_2548_0518 | ecosystem: Host-associated > Mammals > Digestive system > Stomach > Rumen | place: USA... | reverse complement strand
TATACGATATTAAATATGAATATTGACGCAATAATTTGTATGTGGGCTAAGCCAGAAGAAATAAGAGACCAGATGGAGTTTCGAGGCTTTCGTATTAAGGGGAAATATTATTTCTTTGAGACTTCTTATTCTATTTTTACAGAGGAGGAAGAGTAATGGAAAAACTTATAAAAAGAGATACTGTCGTTGTCAAGCACTCTTCGTCTAATCGTCTTCATGATTATTTCATTGACTATACCATCAGCGATGGCTCTCATGTTTATGTTGTGAATGAAAGACTTGTCAGCAAAGATGAAGGTAATGCTCTTTATCTTATCTTTTCTAAAGAAGATAAGTGTATCGCCAGGCGTTTACCAACAGAATGGGTGGATGTTGATAAAGAGTCTGACTACTATTTCAGCATGGTTGATGATGACATTTCATGTGCTGATGGTGATTTAGACAGCTATCGTAAGATTGTCGCTCGCAATAAAGATTTGTGCAATATCATCGACGCTTTACGCGGAAGGTCTCAGGTCTATGGTTTCACCGACCCTGTTGGCGGCTATCATAAAAATTATAAAGGCTGGTCGCCATCAGGGCACTACTGTGATGAATGTTATGCTCAAACGTGTGAAAATTGTGCAACCGCATTGAAATGGAGGGGTTATTAATGGGAATAGCAATTATATGGGCAATAATAACAATCGTTGGTGTAGTTCTTTGTATCATAGAACATTATACGTGTAAACTTGGAGATTTTTTGTGTGGGATTTGTCTTTCTTGTATAATAGTAAGCATGATTACTTTTACTTTTATGTTTGGCTGTTTTCTTAATTCGCACATTGATAAGAATTTCGCGTATAATAATTGGGAAAAGGAATATAAAGGTCTTGAAGCTCGAATTACAGTATGGAATGACGGCGGCGAAGAGGATAGTCTTTGGGAAGATGTAGAAAAGTATAATGCGAAGTTGGAACTTCATAAGAAATGTGCAAACAACTTTTTCATTAATTGGTATTGTGAGCAGGAATGTAATAAGTTTGAACCTTTTGACATTCCTCCTCATGAAAGGAGCGGCAAATGAAAACTAAGATGAGCATTTTTGAAATCGGAGCTTTGACTATTGCTGTTTTATCAGCGTTAACCATGATACTTGCTCTTATACAGGCTTTTATATCCGTAGGACGAAGCGCAAATGAACGTAATCAGGCAAATTTTGAATTTGTAATCAGCGATAACTGCGGAAGTTATTTCATTAACTCTTATAAAGTTCGTGAAGACACTATCGAAGCCATTGATGTTAATGGTAGAACTATCTACTTTCCAAAAGGACAAACTGTAATCATTACTAAGGAGGACTAAAATGGAGTGTTGGGTTATAAGCGATAGCTATGGGAATGTTTTTGATGTTTATAAAACTAAGGAAGCTGCAATGTGCCAGCTCATTCATAAAATAGCAGAAGATAAAATGCCCGATTCTGAGAAATGGGCAGCATTCAAAGAGATGTATGACTATTCAATCATCGCTGATGAAGAGATAAGCGTAAAACTTTCTAATGACAATATAGTTTATGCTGAAAAACGTAAAGCTTGGGGTTTTAAGGAGGACTAAAATGGAATTTGTATATTTGTATTCAGCATCAAGAGATGACTATTCAAAAATTCTATCTCATTATCAGACTCGTGAGCTAACTCAAGAAGAAAAAACAAATGGCGTATATGGAAATTGTGTTATTACTTTCAATTCTTTAGAAGAATTAGTTCATTTTGAAGATGAGGTTGGAGATATGATTATTTGTGATAGACGAAAAGCAGATAATTCTTTTTACAAAGCAATAATTATATATGACGACTATCTTGAATAAGGAGAAAGAATAATGTCAGAGATAAAACTTAACAAAAACCAGTCTCAGGTTCTTGCTACTTTGTTTTATAATAACAAAGCAGGCAATAAATACATGACTTCACAGTCAATTAAAAAGCAGTGTGGGTTTGAGAAAAGCGCCACGACAACAGGCTGCCTTATAGGACTTACTCATAAGGGACTTGTAGAGATTGAAACTCAACATCTTCTTGATGATACTATCCAAAAGTTTTTCTACATTCCTGATGAGGTTATGGAAAAGCTGAACAATGTTGTGTCTTTTGAAATTTAAAGAAGGAGAAATATTGATGAATAAGGATTTAATTTCTTTAGAGGGCGGCAAAACTATACTTAATGTAAATGCAATTGCAATGGTTTTTCCTGATGATGATAAGCTTGATGATATAACTTGTATTAACTTCATTGGTGGCGGCAGAACATTCTTTATAAAGGAAAACTATGAAAGTGTTAAAAAGAAACTTGATAACTGGTTAATGAAAGAGCCTTCCAATCCAAAAGTAAGAGACAAATGTAAAGCATGGAAGTTCAATGATGAATATTGCAGATGTTGTTTACAGGATAGTAGTATCCCTTGCTTTAAGAAAGAAGAGAATTAATATGGAAACTGTTGTTTATACACTTGAAGATTTTCGTCCTGATTATGACCATATGGTAATTGGAGTTTACAGCTCCTTTGAAGAGGCAAAAGTAGTGCTTATTGAAATATTAAAAGAATCAATCATGTCTTGTGAGGATGAACTTAACGAATGCGAAGATGAAGATGAGAAATTGGCGGAAGAGCTTCGCAGTTCTATTGATGAACTTAAAAGAATGATTGAAAATGTAGAGAAGGCATTACCAAATCCTTATTACGCTTGCGGTCAGATATATATTACTAAGCATACTATTGATTTATGAGAAAAATTTCCAAATAAATAAATTTGCTTTCTATAAAAAAATATGCTATAATATATATAGAAAGTTAAGAGAAAGGAAATGAAATAAAATGTTAAAGATACAAGAGTTTATCCTTGCACATGATAACTGGCGTGAGCTTCTGGCTGACGCACCTTACAACTTAAAAATTTCTGAAGACGACGGCTTCGTTCTTTTCAAGTATAATCAAATCAACTCAGATTTTAATGAAAAAATATGCAGAGAAGCAAGAGGCTTAATTCTTGACTCTACTGATAATTTTAAGGTTGTTCGTTTCGCTTTTGAAAAATTTTTTAACCTTGGAGAACCTTTTGCTGCGACAATCGACTGGGATACCGCCGTATCGGACGAGAAAATAGATGGTTCTCTTATGTCTGTTTGGTTCGCACGTGGCAAGTGGCATTTAAGCACAAATGGAACAATTGATGCATTCAAGGCAGAAATTAATGGTGTGGGTCCTTACAAAACTTTTGGAGAACTCTTTGAGTCTGTGCTTCCTCTGTCTTGGTTCGAGAGCAATGTCTCTAACTATTTCGCTCATATGTGTTATACTTTTGAACTTGTATCTCCTTACAATAAAATAGTCATCGACTATCCAGAGACTAAGATATATCTACTTTCTATACGTAATATGAATACACTTGTAGAGTATCCTCTTGATGAAGTAGCCGAGTTTGCTAAGCGTTTCGACCTTACTATGCCCCAGTTCTACTACATGAATGATGAGGTTGGTTTCCGCCGCCTTGTTGAGCAAATGCCAGAGGGTCATGAAGGTATCGTTGTTAGGGACGCGGCAGGTCAGCGTGTAAAAATTAAGACCTTGCTCTATTTCCAGATGCATAAAGCAAAGAACAATGGTGTTATTACTCTGGAACGTATTGTCGACTTAATCCGTGCAAATGACCATTACGAATTTCTGTCCTACTTCCCCGAATATAAACCTATCTTTGACAATGTTAAGAAGCAGATTGACAATACCGAAGTAGTAGTAGAAAAAGTTCGTCAGGATGTAGCAGAGTGGAAGCGTAATAATAAGGACGTTTATGAGCAGGACGAAAGAATGGCTCGTAAGTGGTTCGCACAGGACCTCGGCGGAAAGGGACCATTATACTTTGCGGAGTATGATGGTAGACTTATTAATGCCATAAATTCTATGGAAACAAAGAAGTTTATCTCTCTATTCAATATAAAGGAGGACTAATATGAACGCAAGTCTTGAACACCTTAAAGACCTTATGGACAAATATGAGCCTGACAACGATGGCTATTTTGACGAAGTTGGCGGCTTTCATAGTGAAGCCATCGGCTGGAATCCTCATGGCATTTGGCATGGTGAATGCACCCGTGCGTCATGTAAGGGTTGTCCATATGAAAATGATACCACAGACCATTTTAAGGAGGGTAAATAAATGAAAAACGTGAGCGGATTTTTATACACTTTTGTAGTTATCTTTGCTACAGCCATAGTGTTTTTATTTGATTTCGGTGCGCCGCTTGCTATAATGTTAATCGGTCAGCAGATGGGATTATGGCAGTTTTCATGGGGTGGCGTATTAGCTTTATATGTTCTTCATGAATCTTTTGTGGAAGTAAAACATGGAGTATCAGTAATGGTTCAGAATGAGGATGGGGACGAAGATGGGGATTGATTTTTCTCAATTTCTCGACCTGTCTTCAAAGCCAAAAGATATAAAACCTTTGGATACTTCTAAGTTCAAAACTAAGAAGACAGGTGGTGTGAAATTTGATTATGGTATAGGAGACCCAATGGACTATTCTCCTTTGACCCGTGTTGTGGTCAAGGAAGAAGTCTACAATCCTAATGATTATAAGGTAGAGTGTGGGGATTTAAGTCTCTATTGTGCCGCCATGTTCGGAGGTCCATTATACTGAGGAGGTATAACTATGGAAACAGCTTTCTTTTATTTTCTTATTATAGCAGGAACATTATCAATAATAGCTATATCAGTTCAAAAAGTATATCATGATTATACGGTTATGATGAATAAGAAAATGGATTTAGAAATGAAGAAAATTCATGAGAAATCTGTAAGCGATTATAGAGACCGTAGAGATTATCGTTAACTTTCTATAAAATATTATAGCATATCTTATGAAGTAAGTCAAGAAAATAATTTTTTGAAAAGAAAAATTTGACTTTTACAAAATTTTATGTTATAATAAATATAGAAAATGAGAAAGGGATGAGTGAATAAAATGTTTGATTTTGTCAGAGATATTTTCTGGGAAGGAAACTATGATGAAATTGAGTGTATGGTTAACGAACTTGAAGGGTTGGTTAGCAGGGGTAAAGAGCGTCTTGCTGAATTAACTCATGAAGTTAAATATACTTGGACAATTGAAAAGTATAATATGTCAAGGACTAATGAAGTAATTCTTTATTGTAAAGGAGAAGACTTAGAATACTGGGTCGAAGATTCTGTTATCAACGATATCTATGAAGCCGCAGAAGACTATTACAATAAGAATAACCTTAAAAACACGGGAGTTAACCTTGAAGAATTTCAAGATGACTGTATCAATGATAATCATTATAAATTTTCTTTTAAAGAAATTTGACTTTTAAAGAAAAATATGTTATAATTATTATGGTAATTAAGAAAGGAAGATGTAAATGGATGGATTTGATTGCGGTCAGATAGAGGATTTTGAGTATTCTCTGTGGTATTGGCTGTTGTGCGACGATATGGATGAAACTGATGAAACTGATGACTCTGAAAGGGGAAATGATTAATGGGAAGTTTCAAAAGATTTGATTATTCTAAGGCTAAAAATGAAACTGCGGCGAGAAATCAGGCAAGAGCTGATTTGACTGCCTTATTCCTTGAATTTGTTAAGGAAAAATTCGGAGAGGAAGATTCAGGTTTGGTTGATAAAGACACCATTGCCTTTGTTTTCGGAGACGCAGTAGATAAAGATGGTTATCCTTGCGATATGGCGGCGACTCTTAAAATTATAGTTAAGAACTATCAGGACCATTGTGGAACAAAGAAATACACACCTGCTTGGAATTTCTATGTTCACAAGGAGCATTTTGAGAAAACAGGTAAACCATACGTTGACGAAGGAGAAATATAACATGACAAGAAAAGAAAATATTACTCACGCTCTTATCCGAGCGGCAAAATTTCTTGAAGATAAAGGATACAACGTTTGGGTAATAAGTCTGTATGGTTCACAGAACTACAATATGGATACACCCGAATCAGACCTTGACTTCAAAACCTTAATATTCCCGACTTTTGAACAGATAGTTGACAATGCTAAGCCAGTTTCAAAGGTTCTGGAATTTGAGGGTGGTCAGATAGACGTAAAGGATTTACGTCTCATGTTCGGTGAATACAAAAAGCAGAACTGTCAGTTTATGGAAACTTTATTTACTGAGTTTTATCTGACAGTGAAATACCATGATGAATGGGGACAGATTCGTGCGCTTGCTCCCGAGATAGCCGTTGCCGATATGGGTAGAACTCTCAATGCTATGACTGGTATGGCTATGGAAAAATGTCATGCTCTTTGCCATCCATATGAGAGTAAACTGACTTTGCTCAATGAGCGTGGCTACGATGCAAAGCAGCTTTCACATGAATACAGACTGATGATAATGATGAAGAAATTCATGAACGGTGTGCCGTTTAAGGATTTAATCATGCCGACAGAAGAAGAAAAAAAAGTCCTTATGGACTACAAACTCTATAATCCTCAGCTCAGTGTGGATGAAGCTAAGGCGGCGGCACAAGCTTGTGTTGATGAAATGACTCAGCTTAAAAAGGACTTCATGGAAAAACATCCAGAAAAGTTGGTTGTAAATGAAGAGACCTACACAAAAATGGATGCGATAAAACTCGATGTAATGAAAAAGGTGTTCAAGGCTGAGCTTCTTAAAGATTCTCTTTAATAGAAAAGTTGACTTTTCTGAAAAAATATGTTATACTTAATATATAAGTTAAGGAGAAGATGAATGATTAGTTATAGTGAATCTTTTAAAGATGCTCTTGATGTCTTAACATATAACTCCTTCCATATTTATGACCATACTGATGAACTATTTGAAACCGAAATACTTGATAATTTTGATTTCGATTGGCATGAGGGGGCAAGTAAGGTTGTCATATGTATAAATGGCTATGTATTAAAGAAATCATATGATGGAATATGTTGGGATGGAGATAAAGATGAAGGAGAAGATGATATCGTTTATGACGATGCGCCATTTCCTGACTATGCCAGAACTGAATATCTTGTTTATCAGGCGGCGAAAGAATATGGTATACAGCACTTGTTCGCAGAAACCATCCAGATAAATGATAGAGTTTATGCGCAGGAGCGTATAGATTTTTCCGCTGATGAGTATGAGAATGACAAGATAGAAGATAACATTTATAATGATGCTTACTTTGATGGAGATGCTTTCCCACCATATGTGCCAGGCGGCTTCAATAGGCTATCAGAAATGTGTAAAGTTAATAAACTTGGAGATTTTTCTGGTCGTATTCGTCCTGCCGCATTAGGCTATTTCATGGGAGCATTGTCTCCAGAAGAAATGCGAGCGTTGTCAAGATTTTTAAAAGACTATGATATCAATGATATTCATACAGGTAATATTGGATGGATAGATGGATAGCTGAAAATCTTTGATTTCTGTGGGTTCAAATCTAATACAGAAAAAATAATTGAAAATAAAAATTTGACTTTTTGAAAAATATATGATATAATATATATAGAAAGTCAAATGAAAGGCTTCTTAATCTGAAAGGAGAATGCATATGTTTATGAGAGTTTTTCTGAATGAGGTAAAGGCAAGAGAATTTATGCAGCTTGTAAAGGGTATTCTTACTATTCGATATGACTGGGATGACATGAAGAATCAGATGGTTAAGGAGTTCGTAGTAAAGTATTAATAAAAAAAAATGGGGCGGAAAGTGGTAGAGGAAACCACTTTCCAAACCTACCTAATAAATAACAAATGGCGGTTGTGGTGTAATGGCAAGCACGGTAGGTTGTGGTCCTACAGATGAGAGTTCGATTCTCTCCTTCCACCCTCCATATTGGGGCGTCGTCAAGAGGTTCAAGACACAGGACTTTGACTCCTGTATATGTCGCGGGTTCGAATCCCGCCGCCCCAACCAATAAGACGCAAGCAGCAATATATTTCTTTCCAGATTAGTCAAAGTGGTTAAGACAACGGTTCAAAAAACTGTGAGTGTTGGTTCGATTCCGACATTTGGACAAAAAGATATGCGTCTTGAATTAATTTTAAGTCTGAAAAATTTGACTTTTAAGAAAAAATTTGATATAATAGTTATAGAAAAAATAAAAGACAAATCGTATCGGAGCAATAGTTTCGATATGCACATAAATTTGTCAAGGAAAAGACGTTAAAACCCAACGTGGAAGTTGTAAAACTCCCTTTATACCCAGAAGCTCTAAGACTATCTCTACTACATCTTAGTAGCTTATAAGAGGAAAACAAGTAGAGTATCTCCTCAAACATACATCTACTGCTGACGATGTAAAAGGGCGCATAAATTTCTCGGTTTAAAAAACATCCATAGTAGCCCTAAACTGAGTGGTTAAGCAGCGTGTTTACTTACGACAGTGTGGGGACCTAAGACAACTCGTTTCTCTTGGCGAGTTTAAAAAATCAAGACCTTATAAAGGTTCATAGCTTGTGTTGGCTATGGCGGCGGAACAGCAACCGCTCGTTGTTGCGACAATATGCGTATAGTCTCTGCGGTGAGGACTTAATAAATTCACCGATTAATCGGCGCATACGATAATGGGAGTCACCTTTCCTTACAAGAAAGGAGCGGAAGTTCGAATCTTCCTGTGCCGACCAAATTACCACACATAATCGTATGGGGCGTTAGGCATGACCGAAGCGTTGGCATTGACATTCCAGTTTACCCAAGCGGATTGGAAGAGAGTCTTTATGAGCGTGGCGTTGCGTGGGCTGGGAAACAACGCAATCAATGGCGGCATCGACAAGCGGTATAAGTCGTCGCCCTTTCAAGGCGGAGTCACGGGTTCGAATCCCGTTGTCGCTACCAATTGGCTTTATGAGTAGGCATCAGGTTGGAAACTCTTTGTCTCCCGTTGGACATTAACTTAGGCGGCGCACCGATAGCGTAATCATGGAAGTAATCGGGTAGTGGCGAAGCTGGTTGAAACGCATCAGACTTAAAATCTGATACCCAAGTGGTAAACATCGTGGGTTCGACTCCCACCTACCCGACCATTAAGATACGCACAGCAATCTATACTGATTTGGAATTGTTAATCCCCCTGTCATGGGTTCGAATCCCATCTGAGTTGATTCAGTTCGGCTCGGTAGCTCAGTCGGTAGAGCAGGAATATCAAAAAACGTATCTTGTTTATCCTCCAGTAGCCCAATTGGTAGAGGCAACAGATTTAAGCTCTGTACAGGTATGGGTTCGAATCCCTTGTGGAGGACTATAAGACACTCACAGCAATCCTTAGAACAAAAGCCAGTTTTTCCGTAGTAGCCAAATGGTTAAGGCACCAGACTGATGCTCTGGGGATTGAGGGTTCGAATCCCTCCGATGGAACGCTTGATTCAAGTGTCTTGATATTTAAAAAGAATAAAGGAGTGAAAGACGTGATTACCAAAGTTTTTAGACGTGGTAATGGTGAGAGTGTTAATTATGATTAGATGGTAGATATAATTACCGACTACATAGCAAAAGCCCCAAACAGTTCTTACGAGATTACAGTAGGAACAGACTCACAGAACCATTCAAAAACCAAGATGGTAGAAGTTATCGCTATCCATCGAGTTGGTGATGGCGGCATCTTCTTCTATCGAACAGAATACATACGTAAGATTAAAGTGTTAAAGGAAAAGATTGTTGAAGAGACTTCTCGTAGTCTTGAAAATGCAACAGGTCTTGTGGACAATATTGGAGTTAAGTTGATTGACTATGATATTGATATTGATAAACTTGATATTCACTTCCAAATACACTGTGATATCGGTAAGTATGGTAAGACTTCGCAGCTTATATCTGAAATTACCTCATGGGTTGAGGCGGCAGGATATGAAGCAGTGATTAAGCCAGATAGCTATGCGGCATCTGGTGTAGCTAATATGCTTTCTAAGTAAAAGGTGATTGATATGAAACGCAAACGTAAACCAAAGCCAGAACCACCTAAGTGGTTTTTCTATGACAATGATAATTGTTGGTTTTGTAGCAATCGTAATAATTGTGGCTCATGTCATTTACTAAAAGAGTTTAGAAGTAAGTTCAGAGATAAGAAAATAAAGGAGACTTTATATGATTAATGCCGCCCGTCTCGGGGCGTGCCCCTTCTCCATGGAGGCCCTCTTGTGTGGGAGTAAATCACGATGTGACTGTGGATATAATACGAGGAATGATGTACAAGCAAGGGTTTCATTACTTAAAAATAAGGCGACAGTTAATCTGTAACGGTGTGGATATAGAAAGACTACCCAATGTGCCGCCTTATCATAAAGAGGACTGTCCTCTACCCGCTGTGCGGGGTCGCAGCAATGCGATAGCTCATCTGCCACGTGTAGAAAGAGTTCCTTATTTCGTCGCTACGGCGGCGGAGTATGTCGGGTATTAATCCAACTGGTAGAGATAACTGGCTTAGAACCAGTACAGTAAGGGTTCGAATCCCTTATACCCGACCATTTAAGATACGTGCAGCAATCTATAAATGTTTTGCATCAGGAGCACGAGAGAGTGGGTTCGATTCCCTCCTCCTCGACCAAAACTGCCCTTGTAGTGCATAGGTGTGCACACCGTCCGAAAGGCGGAGGGTAATGGTTCAATTCCTGTCTTGGGCAGTATATCGAGGAGTAGCTCAGTGGTAGAGCGCGTTATAAACAACAAACGTATCTTGTTTTAAAAATTTTCATTTTAAAAAACTTGACTTTCAATAAAAAATATGTTATAATTATTATAGAAAGTTAAGAGAAATGCCGTCATAACCCAATTGGTAGAGGTGGTAGCCTTAGAAGCTATTCAGTGCGAGTTCGAATCTCACTGACGGCACTAAATCATAAGACACACGCAGCAACAATATACATGACCAACCAGCGGGTTGCGGGTTCGAGTCCCGTCCCAATCTTTGGAGAGGGTAGCTCAAGTGGGAGAGCAGCAGGCAATAAATGTATTGTGTCTTGTAATGGAGTAGTGGGTGAGTCAGGCTTAAACCAGCGGTTTGCTAAACCGTCGACCGTCTAAATGACGGTCCGAAGGTTCGAATCCTTCCTACTCCGCCAACGTCAAGCCTATGGCGACGTATCTCATTTGACCGACAAGTCATTAAACTGCTGTGTCCATAGTCCATGCGGCACTTAATTGAGAAGAGGACGGGAGTGTGTTATAGCTTTTGGCAGTTATGTTATAACGTCCTCCATTAAACTGCCATATAAATGCCGTGGTACCTTAGTGGGGAGGAGGCGCGCTCTTGAAAAGCGTCGTCCTGAAAGGGACTGAGAGTTCGAATCTCTCCCACGGCGCCAATAACGATAGATACAGCAATCTATGAACAATAAACCTTCATTCTTGGTTGGGCAGGGTTCGACTCCCTCCTTAAATTGGGGACGGTTCCCCAAAAACTCTATCGTGTTATAATGCCCCGTCGTCTAGTTGGCGCAGGACTGCGGTCTCTAACACCGCGTATCAGGGTTCAATTCCCTGCGGGGCAATACAATGAATTTAATTGATGTTTTGTCTTTAAAAGAAAGGAGAACATTATGTATATCACAGTTCAGTTCAAAAACAAAGAGCTTGTCTTTGGCGGCAGAACTTATGACTATGAGGTCGTAGGAGAAGTTCCAAAGAAAGGCGATGTAATTCGTATGATGTCAGAGGACGGTAAGAAAAAGGTTTGCAATGCAACCAGAGTAAAGGTTGTTGATGTTAAGCCACAGTCCGCAAAATCCATTCAGAAGATTTCTTGTGTGAAGAGTTTACTTAATGAACCTTCCATAGCAAAGAAAAATTTCTGAAAAGAAAAATTTGACTTTTGAAAGAAAAAATGCTATAATATATATAGAAAGTTAAAGAGAAAGGAAGTTAAATTTATGAAAGTGATTTTACAGGCAATAACAGCAGAGGGCTTCGGCGGCGAAAGTGTTTACACTGAATCTTGTGAGGTAAACACAGATGAAGAACTTGAAAGAGCAAGAATTAATTTCGCACTGAAATATAATGTACAGCTTGACAATGTTCTGGTTGCAAAGGAGATATAATATGCTTAAAATATTAGCTGTTATCGGAGGAATAACAACAGTTATCTGTTGGATAATGTGTAAGCAGGGAAGTTTTGAAGATTCTTCTGCTTCAAGTGCTTGGAGTAAGCATTTCAAAGATAAATTTTAAATGATAAAAGGACTGTTGGCTTAAGAGCAGCCATCAGCTAAGGAGTGAATCTTCGCCTTAAAGGGAATCTGAGTAGGGCTGGAATACAAATCCATGTATGACTGAAAGGGTAGTTCCTGCCAAAGCGGGCGGAACCCGTAAGTGCTTAGTTGACAAAGTTATCTTGTAATACTAAGGCTGGCATTGGAGATAACCGATTGATTCTTTGGCGTAATAGCACACCTTTTATATTCCGTGCCTTGTGGAGGCGGCGTAGTCAAGTGGCTAAGACGGTGGTCTGCAAAACCACAGACGAGGGTTCGACTCCCTCCGCCACCTCCAGAAGGCATGGAGAAAATGCCCCGTTCGTTCAACGGATAGGATATGAAGCTACGAACTTTAAGATAGTGGTTCGATTCCACTACGGGGTGCCAAAGAATATGAATTACGTGCGTAGCCAAGAGTCACTGGCGCCCACCAGTTAAGTGGGAGAACGTTGAGGTAGTGTTCAACCGTGCGTTCGCGCCTCACTGCAAAGGAGAATTCATATTTAGGTTGTTAATGCACACCGCCTCATAAAAGGAAAGCATTTGACGCTCACCAAACAGCGTGAGTGACCTGTCGTCAAGAGGGCGACACCTTCCGACTTAGGTGATATCGGTATCCGTCTTGCGGAGAATTAGTGAGGAGAGCTGATAAGCGAGCAAGTTGCGTGACCTCACGAGTGAGGATGGAAAACCTCGACCAACCGTAAAAAGCTCAATGTGCGAGTTGGATTTATCGGGAGTTACGTCAATTTGGTAGACGGCGTGCCTTGGACGCACGAGGCTGTGGGTTCGAATCCCGCACTTCCGACCACAAAGCAATATATTATGAAGTTGAAAATCGCAAGGAAGTTTAAGAAAAGACTGAAGCTGAAAGTGAAGTGGGTTCAAATCCCACCCAAGCGTAACCGATGGTATATTGAAACTTTCTTAAAATAAAAATTTGACTTTTTCAAAAATATATGTTATAATATATATAGAAAAGGTTAAGAGATATTAAATGGCGGCATCGTCTAATTGGTCAAGGATACCACCCTTTCAAGGTGGAGATTACGGGTTCGAGCCCCGTTGCCGTTACCATTAAATCTTGAACTATTAGAGACGTGGTGCGAGACCTTGATTTATCAAGGTAAGAAGGTTCGATTCCTTCGGGGAGTAAGGTGCAGTTCGAATCTGCGAATAGTTTTAAGTTGTTACGGAGAGCCACGGCTGCTCAAGATATTCGCCATCAGCTGTAAAGCGAGTATTAGACCAAGTACATAACTTGGAGAGTGAGGTAACTATCCGCTACTCATTCATTAAATCGGCAGGTAGAGCGTAATTGGTAGCGTCGCTGGCTGTAACCCAGTTGCCCTTAGTGGTCTTGTAGGTTCGAGTCCTACCCTGCCGACCAATTTAATTCCGTTTCGTCTAACAGGTAGGACACCAGTCTCTGAAGCTGTGAATGGGAGTTCGAGTCTCTCAACGGAAACCAATCGAGCACCATCTCGAGTATAAAACTGGTATCGTACGGGTTGCGAGGAGCCGAATGCCTCGTCTGTTTGTTAACTTCAGAGCAAGAGTTGACGTGCGGCACGAGACGCCGATATTTGTCGGACTGAAGAACCGAATAGCCGAATTGGAGCGATTTCTAATTCGCTGGTAGCGGCACAGTGTTATCGAGCCGTTCGTAGCAATTACGGAGTATGCCATCGCTGAGCCTCAGATGTAAAATTGACTTGGACGGCGAGTTCCGAAAAGGTTGCAAACTTTTCAATCTCGCAAACATATGCCCACGTAGCCTAATGGATAGGCACCATCCTTCTAAGATGTTCTATGCAGGTTCGAGTCCTGTCGTGGGTACCATTACGTTTGTGAGTATCGTATATGTAAACTCTCCCCTGGCTTAGGGTGACAAAGCACCGTTTTTATGGGTGAGTAAAGTTAAAGAAACCCTTCGCTGGAACGTCGTGGCAGCTGCGTTTGGTTATTGCTTTACCGATAGCGACGTGGATGGAACTCTATGTTAGTGGGTTAACCAAGCCGACAAGCGGCTCCTGAAAAATGAAAGTGGTGCGTACAGCTACCTTGCTAAATACCAGTATGGCGCAATTGGTAGCGCAATTCCTTCATACGGAAGAGGTTGTGGGTTCGAGTCCCGCTACTGGTACCAAGTCCGATACCGTAGGACATGGGAAAATAAATCGGTTGCGAAATGTGAGATGTTGAATAGCCTGCACTTAACTCATTAAAAGAAATGCTGAGCTGGGAAAGTAGATTCCTCCGTGAAAATCGGACGCGCACTCTTTCTACTAAGAGTAGATAGCCCTCCGCGATAAAGGGAAATAAGTGAAATCAGAAGGGACAATGAGTACATCCACCATGGTTGCGTGGCTCTGGAAAAACGAGAACTGATTTCACATTTATAGGGGTTTCGTATAATGGTATTATAAGCGGCTCCAACCCGCAAGATAAGGGTTCGATTCCTTTAGCCCCTGCCAATGAAAAGTTTTAAGTTAAAGAAAACTTGACATTTTCAAAAATCTATGATATAATCTTTATAGAAAAGATGAAAGAGAGGAATTAAAATGGAAAATGAAAAAATAGTTCTTGAAGCGTCAGAAATGACCGAGGGATATGATGTCACTTTCATAAGAAATGGTTTCCTTGATAAAGATGTGGTTGTTGCTATTAACGAAGGCGGTTATAATTCTACTTATGTAGATGCTTATCAGCTTTATCTCGACCTTAAAAGGATTTACGAAGGAGAAGAGAACATTACTTTAAAAAATTAAAGAGAGAAATCTTGACAAAATCAAAAAAATATGATATAATGTATATAGAAAAGTTGAGAAACACTTTTCTAAAAATCGCCCCTTAGTCAAGTGGTTAAGACGCCAGATTCTCAATCTGGAGACACGGGTTCGACTCCCGTAGGGGCGACCAAATATCCTTGTGGTTAGGGATATAAAACAACAGACCAGTGGAGCGATAAACCACATCAAGCACGCGGAACCAATATTGCCTTAAGTTGGTTGAGACGACTGCAGCGTATCGTCCGTAAAAAGTACAGCGACTTGGCACTCTGGAAGAAGGACAGAGCAGGACATAGTGACTGAGAAGTGCGCAGCTTAGTTACAGATTGTCCACCACATCCGCCGCTAACTCAATTGGTAGAGTAGCAGACTCTTAATCTGAAGGTTTGGGGTTCGAGTCCCCAGCGGCGGACCATTAGTTTCTGAGGGTTGAAGGCGGGGTCGTAGCAAACTATGCCCGTGCCCTGATGGAAGACCATGGGTTTATCTTCCTAACTCTGACCTTCCCTTTTAGCAAAAAATTTCTTCTGAAAAATTTGACTTTTCCAAAAATATATGTTATAATATATATAGAAAAGGTCAAGAAAGACAAATGGCTTACTCAGCCTTATAGAGTAGAAAGTGAGAGGTTATTATGGCAAAGACAACTTTTACAGAAAAGATGCTTCTTGAAGAGGTTATCGCAAACACTACAATGTCTACGGCGGCAAAGGAAAAGGCTAAGACAATGCTTGAGCAGATTGCTAAGAGAACATCAAATCGTAAGACTTCTGAAAAGGCACTTGCTAAGGCTGCCGCTGATGCGGAGACAAAGGCTCAGATTCTTGCGATAATGGAAAATGGTAAGACCTATGCAGCAAATGAGCTGACAACTCTTATTAACAAGGCAAATGGCTCAGAACTTACATCAAGTAAGATTTCTTCACTGGCAGGGGCACTTGCAACAGAAGGTAAGCTGTCTCAGAAGGATGGTCGTTTTAACGGCAGACCTGTTAAGATTTATTCTCTGGTCTAATAAAACATCCACTTCTATAAAAAAAGTTGAATTTGAAAAATTTGACTTTTCTGGAAAAATATGATATAATATATATGTAATAAAAAAGAAAGAGGTTAAAAGTATGAACGTTACAATTACAAAGGATTATTCATTAACAAAGGCAAGAGCAGACATCAAGGCTGAGATTACAGAATATCTTATCGAATGTCTCAAGCAGAAGTATGAGACAGTTGATATGCTCAGAACTGGTTCAGATTCTTCAAAGTCAAAGACAAATGAAATCGGTGTTATTGTTGGTAATGGCACTGGCGAGGATGAGGTTACCTCTCCTATTACAGTAACCATTAACCCAACAGTTAAGGAGTTTACAAATCATAGCACTAAGAACAACACTTATACTCCTTTTGATTACGAAGAGTCTAAGGAAAGATACAATGAATGGGCACTTACTAAGGCGGCTGAAGCAGAAGCTAAGGAAAAGACTGCTGCTGAAAATAAGGCAAAGGCTGAAGCTAAAAAGGCAGAAGCCAAGGCTAAGGCTGAAAAGTCTGAGTAATAAAAATTTACCGCTGGGCGTCGGTTATTCCGCCCAATATAACGCGGGGTAGAGCAGTTGGGAGCTCGTTAGCCTCATAAGCTAAAGGTCACTGGTTCGAATCCAGTCCCCGCGACTAATAAATTCATCCGCTTCCCACACGGCGGCTCGAAAGTGTGGGAAATTCCTTTCCATAAATAAATTTTAGAAAAGAAAAATTTGACAAAATCTAAAATTTATGTTATAATAATTGTAGAAAAGGTTAAGAAAAGAATAAAGTTCAGCTTGGGTGGGCTGTTTGAAATCACCCATTCCTTTCTAAAATAACTGGTGACTGGCGGCACCGATAGTAATTCCGCCAGATTCCTTTCGATTTCAAAATTTTAAGAATCAAAAATTTAACATTTCTTAAAATTTATGATATAATATTTATAGAGTGAGAGATAAAGAAAATCTACTTTATAAATACAAAGCAATGGGTCGGTAGCCTAATGGTCAGGCAGGCGGCTGTTAACCGTCGGAATTTATTCCTATGCAGGTTCGAGTCCTGTCCGTCCCGCCATATTGACTTTTTTAAAAACTTATGAAAAAGGTAAGTAAAACCTGTTAAAACCTTCCAAGAAATTCACAGGTCGGCAGTTATCGTTAGACTGGGATGGCAACCTGATAGCCAACAGGAGATAACCTGTAAAGAACCGTGATTGGCGACTTCACGTTAATATAAGTCGTGAATATGTGCCTATGGTGTAATCGGGAACACATCTGACTTTTAATCAGTCGTTCGGGGTTCGAGTCCCCGTAGGCGCACTAAATGCCGAGGTAGCTCAACTGGTAGAGCGCAAGCCTGAAGAGCTTGGCGTAGGGAGTTCGACTCTCCCCCTCGGCACCAACAGAGATGGGATGAGGTCTGGAAAATCAGGAACTCTTAAAAATGTCCAAGCACCAGATGCGTAGGAGCGACGCGTATTCGTTAAATACAAACTGCCACCAATCGGTAGGTATGCAAATTGGTTAAGCGAGCTGTCTGTAAAACAGTTGCCTATGGCGTTGGGGGTTCGAGTCCCTCTCTACCGACCAATTAAAGACGGTTCAGCAAATCATAACAAAACATTTTTTGGCTAATGTATTTCCCCGTCTTGTCTTTCGGGGCGTAGCTCAGATGGCTTAGAGCACTCGACCGATAATCGAGAGGTCGCGAGTTCGATTCTCGCCGTCCCGACTACCAACTTGAAAACTTAATAAAAAGTATTGTAACCTTGTGTTAAAATGAGGGGCTAACCACCTCTGCAAGGGCACATCGAAACTGCTGAGAGGTCAGGTCAAGGGATACCTTGACAAGGGTTCTTTTCCAAAGTCGGAAGGCGGCGGAAGAAGATGGTATACCAGCCATCAAAAGAGAAGGTGTGGCACAAGTGCAATATGACCAATAGCACGTCTAATCTGGTTGCTCCAACAATAGACGCCTCGGTTGAGGAATAACCCTGCAGACCACGTCCGCAAGATGTGAGTAAATACAGGGAACGCAAAACAATGGAGTTGAGCCTACACTTACTCGGAAACGAGTAAGAACCTGACGACGGTGCGAGTAGCCCAAGGCTCGAATTTGGGTTTAATAGTTTTAAAGAAAACGTATTAGATGAACAAATTCTGAATGGTGGGTGAAAGTTGGGGGTAAACAAGTCCCCTTAGTGCTTGGGTTCTTCGGAACTGCGGTAAGAAGTTTCAGAGCGACGGCTCTGAGGCTCAGACTTATCGTCACTGTGGCTGAATAATGGGTAGTATTGTATGAGTAAGGGATAAAAACCTACAGTTCTTTTTATTAAGTTTTCAAGATTACTAATGGGCTTTGGGACTGCAAGGGGTGGTCACCTGTTTTGCAAACAGGAAAACAGATGGGTTCGATTCCCATAAAGTCCACCAGTGAGTTGATTAACAAATGCGATACTGAGTGGGTTTAAAGCCTGAAAGGTATCTTCAGCGTCTCGTTAATAAAATAGCTGTATGTGTGGTTGGTAACCTACTACCTCTCTCTTAGAGATAATTAATGGGGTCGTAGCTCAGTTGGGAGAGCGCCTGTCCTGCAAACAGGAGGTCGAGAGTTCGATTCTCTTCGGCTCCACCAATGGGAATTTTCCTTTGAAAACTATGATGAATAGGGTGCAACTCCCTGCAACCGAAAGGCTGGTGAGGTGCGTCATAGTGAGTAAAGAATCGGCGTGTGATGGAACTGGTATACGTGCACGGCTAAGAACCGTGATTGTGTGGGTTCGAATCCCACCATGCCGACCATAAGGTAAGCAGAACTGCCTTTCACTTGATGATGAAGCTGCTCGTAGCGTTAACATGGATTTTTCAACTTAAACTACCACCGACAGAGAAGAACGGCGAGCGCCGCAAGGGCAAAGGCGCGTTCAATTTGGTATGTGGCTTGTGGCAAACGCTATGTTAATAAATAAGAAGGCAAAGTAAAGTTGATTTAATGGCTCCATAGTTCAACTGGTCAGAGCGCAGCCCTGTCACGGCTGAGGTTGCGGGTTCGAGTCCCGCTGGAGTCGCCATAGCGTCGATAGACAAAGATTAAAAGTCGCTAAGACAATAGGTGTCAGCAAGAAAATGGAACACTTGGAGGACCAACTCCACTATCAAGGGCGTGCAATCCATTGCTGATTTGATTGATTGAAACTGCAATCTCGACGCACCAATGTGGGATTAGTTTAATGGCAAAATTCCTGCTTGCCATGCAGGAGACGGGAGTTCAATTCTCCTATCCCACACCATATCCGTGAAGGAAGCAACGCTAGCTACGACTTCCATAAAAGCTCGTTTGGGGACACGTAAATCTCTACCATATCGGGGTATACGCCAATTTGGTAGACGGCGGCGCTTGGGACGCCGAGGCTGTGGGTTCGAGTCCCGCTACTCCGACCAATTAAAGACGGTTCAGCAATCTATACTGTGAAAGTTAAGGTAAATAATTTCTCTTCCAAAGAAATTAAGCGGTTCAAATCCGCACACAAAGTCCCGTCTTGTTAAATGCTCTCGTAGCACAATAGGTAGTGCAGGTCCCTTGTAAGGACAAGGTTGCAGGTTCGATTCCTGTCGAGAGCCCTAAATTTCTTATTCATCGTCAAAGCGGTTATGAGGTTAAAAAAATTTTTAATCTTGTAACCGCTTTACTTTTTTGAAAAAATATGGTATAATATATATAGAAAAAATGAAAGAGAGGTGAACAAAATGTATAATGTGATTTTAGCTATCGTGATAATCTGTATGACTATTTCACTGGTTTTTGTGACAATATTGCTCGGTATATTAGTAATTGAAAACATACAAGAATATAAAATTGAACGTGAGAAAAGAAAGAAAGAAAAGGAGTCAAATAAGGGCTTATGGTAATTAACTTCTTCCGCCTTTACGGCAATATCTTTTACACAATAGATGAAGAGCCAATAAAGTGCATCTACAATGCAAATACCCATAATGACTTGACATGGCGGCAGGATTATCGCATTGAAACTAACCAGTTCTTAACAGACCGTCAAGCAAGAGAGTGGTTCAAAGAACACTATCCCAACTATGAGATACATAAGATAAATAAGCACTACCACACCGAACAGCACTTTAAAGAAGATAGAATGGGGGATTAAATGTATATATGTCCAATTTGCGGCAGAGAGTATGAGTCCGATGAAATGGTAGCAAAACATTTTCTCACTTGTTGGAAAGAAACTCATACCTCTTACGTATCAAAGGAGGCTCCTCGAAGTGAGGATATAGTAACAAGACAGGTTAACGATGATATGGCGAACTTCTTCGCCGCCTTCCAGAAAGGAGATTAATATGAGCGAAGCACTGGTTAAAACACATCTCATAATTAAGGATATACATGAAGAGTATAATATTAACTGGTGCGGTCGTCTAATTGACTCCAAGCCAGTTCTCAAGAACGGCAAACCAATCTTTGTTGTGGTAACAAACGCAGGTCGTGTTGAACTTAACACAATTGATATGAAAGAGATTGAGGACTGCGGCAAGAGGATGACTGTGCCGAAAGGTAGGAAAGCAGTATCAACAGACAAGGCTCATGTCTTTATTAAAGAAGAGGACGGCGGCGAAAAGTTGGTGTGTGTTATTACTCATAATAGAGTTAAGAAATATGCTCCGATGTATGATAAGGTTGATTATAAATAAAGAAAAATTTTTAGAAAAATAAAATTGACTTTTCTGAAAATATATGTTATAATATATTTAGAAAAGGTTAAGAAAAGGAAAGAAAAATGAGTAGTCATAGAAGTATTTGGAGAGGAGTTTGAAATATGACGACACCTTGTTATAGAAATATTCCGACCAAAGAGTTGGAGACAATGGCTACAAAAAATCTTATCGAACTCATGAGATACTATGACAACAACTATAATGGCTCTTCTTGCGATTGCTATTGGGGCAACTGTCAGTGCCAGAAAGAATGCATCGAGCTTCGCAGGAGAATGTCAATGAGGATTTATGAAATACTCAAGACAAGACCTCACATTCCAAACAAAATTGAAGCTAAGAAGTTAAGACAGGAGCGGGCAGCAAAGAAGTTCAAAGCCACATCCGCAAGATAAGAAAGGAAAAATAAATTATGAGTACATCATGTGCAATTGGTTATACATTCGGCGGCGTTGTTTACTACGCTTATTGTGTTTCAGATGGCTACCCTGACCATATGGTTCCTATTCTGAGAAACATCCATGATATAGACTTCCTAATGAAGAAAATCATTGACGTTCATGGTTTTGTTTTTCTTAATGAAGACTGCACACCTGAAAAGCGTTTTCCTAATGAAGAGGCTCATATGTGCGCTCTTGAAGAGTTCAATACCGATAAGATAGGCAAATATATCGATTATCGTTATCTTTACCATAATGGAACTTGGAAGTGCTATGGCGTCGGACCTGAGAGCTTTGATGAAGAGAGCGAATGGAAAGAATTTAAGTCCAGCTATTCAAATCTTCTTGATGTAGAACATCGCAATGCGGATGGTAGCTATAATTTCTACAAGCCTCTTGAAACAGAGGAGCGTCAGTTCCTTGTTATGAGAGTATGTAGTTGGGATGGAAATAGTCGTGATAATACAATCATGACAGCAGATGAACTTATCCACTACATCGATATGCAGGACTACTGCACAGAAAGATACAAAATCTATGAAATCACTCAGTATTGCGCTCCAATGGAAATCTTCTACCGTGGTTGGCAGCCTGGATGTCTCATTGAGTTTTGTGATAGAAATGGACAGATTGTTCTTAGTGGCTATGGTACTGACCATTAAAGGGGGATTACAATGCTTGATATAGTAAAAATGAAGCCCGTAGTTGACATTCATGACCTTATTGAAGCTATGGGAGAAATTGAAGGATTATCTTCCCACGACATTTTTAGTGAGTTCCAAAATATGCACAGCTATGGCGGCGGCAATGAGTCTTACCTCGAAATCAGTGATGACTGTTTCTTTGAAAGTTTGTATGACTTCGCAGAAGAGGATGTTGAGTTCGATGATATGTCTGGAGAGGAAATCTTAAAGACATTGCATCCGAAGTCAAACAGAGATAAAGTTCGCTACAGACTGTTTGAAATGATGGTCAAAGGAGATTTACCAAGGGAATTCATCATTCGCTTTTGGTGGTAAAAAGGAGTTTTATATGACAGATAAGGAAAAGGAAAAACTTGAATATGAAATATTCGAGAAAACACAGCGAGCATTAATTGCAGAAAGCAAGGCGGCAGGAATACAGAAACAAATCGCCAAGGACCTTGAACTTGAAATTGAGGGTCTTGAAGATATTCTTGAGTTTCTTGACAACGATGCGGCTGAGGTTGCTATTAAAGAGAGACTCACCAGAATGAGAAATATCTTAAAGGAGAAGTATTAATGAGAAAGATAATTAATGTTTATATTTTCCAGATAGATGACTGTGAGCCGCAAGCCTATTCTACTCTTGAAGAAGCTGATAATGCAGTTCGTGAAGAGATTGAGTTCTGGCGGCAGGAAGACCAAAGGTGGCTTTCTCAGGAAGAGATTGATACTGAGTGCGATAACGCTTGGACTGAATATAGTCAGCCTATGATTGCGGGCAATTACAAAAGCACAAATATCTTCGGTCATACAATTGTTGTTTATCTTTCAACAATGGAAATTGATATATAAGGGGGCGGCACAATATGTGGCTTTATAAAACAGAGAGTGTAGTTCGTCTTCATACTTTGGCAAGTCATTTAAATGAAGTCAATCCTAAAATCTCCTATGATTCAGTTTTCTCTTTCTTTCAGCGTGGACAGCGTGCGAATGAGTCCTATGAATTTTGGAGCCGTAGTGAAGTTGAGATGCTCTTAAATGAATATAAGCTTTATGGTTATCAGTTTGAAGAAAAAGATGTACCCGAAGAAGAGTTTAAACTCATTATTGATGAACTGTTAAAACTATTTGACAGCGGTAAGCTTCCAGGAGAGTTTATACTTCTCATAAGTTGGTAAAAGGAGTGATATAAGTGTCATTATTCAAAGCGATTGAACATGGTAAAGAACATCGCAAGCCATGGCGCGGCAGTTCAAATAGCAAGAATATTGATGGCACTTGTTGCAATCACGGCTCTTGCGAATACTGTAAAGGAAATCGGCTTCATAAGTTTTCAATCGACTTGACGGCGGCGAACGAAAAGCTAAAAGAATGGGAGAGATAGGATATGACTTATTATATTACTTATTTCCTTAAAGGTGAGGACGGAAACTGTAAAGAGTATGTGGAAAGCTTCAGCTACTTCCCATCTCAGAAAGATATCGATGAGGTCGGCTATGAAATCCAGAAAGACTACGGCGCAGATTATATCTATGCCGCAAGAGGTAGACAAGGAATTGATGGTTGGGAGGACTGTGACTGATGAAAGCAATAGAACGACTTGTCAATGGCTACTTTGACTTAAAGGAAGAGGCAGAAAAGTACCGCACGGCTGCCGTTGGTCAGATGATGCATCTGAGTAGTAAGAATAAAGACCTTGAAAAGAAAGTTGCTCGTTTGGAAAGACAGATAAAAAAGAGCAATACCGAAATTATAACGGACTTTATCAATCGATTTGCTGAAGATAAACTGCTTACTGAGCAACAGCATCAAACGCTTCTCTCCTATGTAAGAGAAGTTAACAAGGAAGATGAGGAAGAGGAGGAAGACGATGATGACACGTAAGATATATCTGGTGAGCGATTACAATACAGAAAATGACTCATATTCAATTGATAGGGCATTTACCAGTTATGAAAGCGCTCTTCGTTATTTCAAATCTCGAATTGCAGAAGTTCTTATCTTCTACAAGTTGAGCGACCTTCATTTCGATGAAATACCTATAAATACGGAGAAAATATTTGATAAAGAGTCTATCTTTGCTCTTTACAATGGTGGAAATAAAGAAATTCATGACCTTCCTAATACCAAGGAGTCATTTGGAAAAGACTGTTTATTTGAAGTAAAATTTATGTGTGATACAGATACATTCGTATTAAAGGAAATTGAGGAGGAATCATAATTATGCAGATGAGTTTTAAGACATTCGAAGAGTGGGGCGAGGATAGCTTCTGTATTCAGGACTTCCGTGGAGAGACAAACGATAATGAAAACTATTACATTGCCGCCGCAACCGTATTTGATGAGGATATGGAGTATCCTACACAGATACTTAACTTCATTGATATGGCGGCAGAAGCTGGCTCTGCGATAATTGTAATCGAACTTAACTGGCTTTCAATGACAGATGAAGCGGCAGAATACGTTGAGTCAATTGTAAAGCAGGCAACAGATGTTTGGAACTATTTCGAGTTCAATGAAACCTATGAGACAAAGCTTTGCTTCTGCCTTGTTGATGATGAGGTAAAGGAAAGAATTGAACAGAGACGAAAGGAGTTCTACAAGGACGAGGTGGGAGAGATTTGATTATACTCTTAATTCTTGGTTTCATCGTAGCATTTGTCTTACTTGATAAAGGTTATGATTATTTCACCAAAAGTAAGACCTATAAAAACTACTGTTTATGTATGGTCTATTCCCTCTCAGGTATGGCGGCATTTACATTCTCTTTATTATGCTCTATAATAAAGATTGCAATACTTTAATACTGGCGCCGCCGTCATGAGATTTAGTTATCATAACAAGCATGGGGCGGCACAACGCCGACGATAATCTTGATTAAGAAATTAAAAATTAATTAAGATTTTAAAATTGACTTTTCTGAAAATATATGTTATAATATATATAGAAAAGTTAAGAAAGGAATAGATTAAATGAACAAGATAAAAAAGGCTTTCCCAACAGCAACAATTTATAAGACTGCAACAGCAACAACTCTTATGAACTTCTTGGAACTTCCTGCTGACGTAAAGAGTTGGCTACTCCAGAAGTTCACTGATGAAGATGGTGTGCTTCAGCCATTTCTTCTTTCTGAATATGTAAAGGAAATGAGATTAAAGCCAAACGATTGGAACTTAAAATTGCTTGAAGCACGTCATACAGCAAAGGGTCAGATTAAACTTCTTACAAAAGTAAAAATCGAATTTGACTATGCGAAGGACGTTCTTTGTTTCTCACTTCCCGAATATGGTTTCCCTAAGAAAAAGGGAGAAGGCGTTCTTGATTGGTCAGTGGTGAGTGAGCATAAGAAGCAGCTTCTTAATGCAGACGGCGCATGGGGAGAAATCACTCTTGCTTATGACTGCGGCATGACCCAGTTGATAGAGTTTACTCCTCTTTGTCCTTACACCACAAATCTTAAAGAATATCAGAACGGCAGAAGACAATTTACAACAGAAGAATGGATTGATGTTCTTCTTGCTGGATTAAATTTCAATCCCGAAGGCTTTGATACCGAAGCAAAACTCACTTTACTTCAGCGTTTTCTTCCTTTTGTTGAGAAGAGACTGAATCAGATAGAACTGGCAATTAAGGGTTCAAGTAAATCCTACTGTTATTCTCAGTTATCAACCTATAACTGGCTTACATCAGGAACAGTTTCCAGAGCGACAGCCTTCTATAACAACACAACAAAGGCAGTTGGATATTTTGGCAAGTATGATAACATCATCTGGGATGAGTGTCAGACACTTAAATGTGCAAACCCAGAAGAAATGAACGGTGTGCTTAAACCCTATCTTGAAAGCGGCGAAATCAGAATTGGTTCCTATTGCGGCACTGCTGATGCAGGACTTACTCTGGTGGGAAATATTCCAATCGCTTCAATGGACGTTGAAAAGCATAATATGTTCAATACACTTCCCAAAATGTTTAAAGAATCTGCTTTTCTTGACCGTTTTTCAGGAATAATCGAAGGTTGGAAAATCGGTAGATTTAATGAGGAAAAGAAATATGAAGGATGGGGTCTTTCAGCAAACTACTTAACAGAAATCTTCCATGAAATGAGAGAGGAGTTCTACTATCGAGCAATCGTTGATGAACTTCTTATATTGGAGGGTGGCGGCGATACAAGAAACTTTGAAGCAATTAAGAAGACTTGTTCCGCTTTTCTGAAATTACTTTTCCCACACATTACATCTATAAGGGATGTTAATGTCGATGAGTTTAAGAAGTACTGTCTTGCCCCAGCAGTTCGTATGAGATGGAGTGTGCTTTGTCAGCTTCGTTTCCTTGATGAAGAATATGAAAACGTTCAGATGCCTGTTATAACTGTAAAGGAGATTACAAAATGAGTAAAAAGGTTTATTTAGTTGAGACATATGACTGTGATTATAAAGTTTTTGAAAACTTTATGGATGCTGTAAAGTATGCAGTCGCAGAAATAGAAAAATCTTCCGACTCCGAAGAGGATAAGCTCCATCAGTATAAGGAGCTTATCTGCTCAATTACAGACAGAGACGTTGATAAGTGGGGACATGGCTATACACTTGATGAATTCATTTGGTGCTGGGAAGTCGACTATTTCACTTCTTATGGCAAAGACAAGGAATAAAAATAAATCGGCTTAATAAATTTGACCTTTTCAAAAATATATGCTATAATATATATAGAAAAGGTTAAGAAAGGAAGATAAAAACATGGAGAATGAAATCAGAGGACCAAGGATATAGTAAACTACATCAGTAATGCTTTTACTGATTATGGCGGAACGATTACCTTTGATAATGAAGTTAACATCAGAAACATCTTTCCCGAAATTGTAGCCGATGCAATCGAAGACGGAATAATTAAGGATGTATATAACTTCGATAGTGAGTCAAATTACTCGCTCGAAGATATCGCAGATTATCTGTTTGAACAGTTCGATTGTGAGTTAATCGCTTGGGAAACAGATGAGGTGTTTGAAAGCCCTGGCTGTTCAATCTACGTATTATCCTTTATCGCAAAGAGCGCTGGCGGTGAACTATTCTACTCATTAAACAATGTCTTTGAATTTTGTTAAGAAAGGAGCCATCTATGAGACACACGTGGAGACCAGAAAGTTGGTCAGCGCAAGCCAGAAAACTCGCTGAGCAAAGAGTTCTTTCAGTTGAGTTTGGCTACACGACAATTGAGGAAGCAATGATTTGGTTTTCAATCTCATATCGTGCCCCATTAATCAAGCAGAGGGCGGCGAAACGATTTGGCAGATTGGTGAGAGCTGGTAAAGTAAAAGAGGGGGTTCGTTCAGACAAATCTTAATCCCCAAGTTCCAAATAAACCCACATGATTTTGAAAAGGAGAAAAGTATATGAAAAAGATTATCATTGAATTTTGCACAGGCGACAAGGTTGAAGCAACCGATTTAATGGAAGCGCTCGAACCCGTTATTGATTTCTTCTTAACTATGCCCGTTTCAAACGAGGAGAAGAAGAGATACATGAAGGAGTTCGATGACAAGTGCGCTGAGGCTCTTAAAAACGACTCAAACGAAATCTTCTATGACCCCTTCATTCGTATTCGTGCGGTGGAGGCATAAAGAATGTCAGTCATGGATTTCGTAAAGGGTAGTGGCGAATATGTCTACATTATTATAAACAAGAATTATGAAGAATCAGAAATCCTCGCTGTGGTTAACACAGAAGAAGATGCTATAAAAGCTAAGGCACTTTTCTCAAAAGACTATGATAATGTGAGCATCGCAAAAAGAGAAATATCATCTATTCTTAATGTGGCATCAGCTTATTCAATAAACGTATATGTTGAGTTAAGAAAAGTCGATGGAGAGCCTGATACCTTTATAATGGGAAAGCATTATAAAAATATTAACATTAAGTATTACCAAGAGCTTCCCGATGATGTAGAAAAGAAGTCTTTAACTATCAAACATTCATATAACACAGAAAAGAAATTCTCAATTAATGAATACGACCATGAAGCTATTCTCGTTATAGAAACCGCTGTTCCGCCACCATCCTCTATGAAAGAGTTTCGAGAATGGGTTAGAGATAACATTAACAGTTTCGGTGAAATAAAAGTTCAAGTTCCATATTCAGACAGTAATGAGAGAGAGTTCTAACTCTCTCTTTTTTGTATATAAGGGGGTATGTATATGTTATACAACAATCAGAAAGTAATCCGAGTAGTTAAAGGAAAAGCAGACAAAGATAATATCTATGGCTTGTTTAATAAGACTGCCATGTATGATGCTATGAGAGTGCTTAGTCCAAATGGTTTTAAGCTATGGTGTTATTTGAATTGTAATCAGAACGGCTATCAGTTTGGTCTTAGCATGGAAGATGTTCAGCAGAACTGCGGCATGGCAAGGTCCACTTATTACCGCACTGTCAATGAGTTGATAGAAAAAAACTACCTGGTGGATGTTCAGTTGACTGACAAGATATGGGGGTATGTGTTCTTGGAAGAAGGCGCATTAGCCTATGGACTGGCGGCAGAACAATGAGGTAAGGAAATTGTAGGATTTATCAATTTTGGGACAATTTGTCTTAATAACATACAGAGAAATAATACAAGATAATAATTATTATATATAGTATATATAGTAATATAATATATAATATAATATAATAGGGGTATCATAAAATAAAATAGGGGGGTAGGAGTTGAAGGTGAAAATGGGGTAGGGTGGGAAAAACAATTTGTTAATAGGGGTGGAGAAAAATGAGGGTAGTTTGGAAAAACAAAGTTCAGGGGTATGGCGGCATGGAAAAACAAAAATTGGTAGGGACATAAAGTTATAGGAATTTAATAAAAACATTTAACCGAGTAGTGTAAACTGCTCGGTTTTTGTGTTATAATAAGCAGTAATGAAATGCCGCCATGGGATAAGGGAATGGGGTAGAAAGGAGCGGATTGAAGGGCAGGAATAAGGAGCAGGAAAGGGGAAGTGTAATGAAGGACAGTATTAATAGTATATAATAAGGGAAAACAGGGGAAGGGGAAATGGTGGTAGGCTTATGAAACAAGGGGACGGCGGCGAAGAGAATGGGGAAGGGAAAGTAAAGGTCAGAATGGGAAGGGGATAGGGGAAAGGGGTAGATAAAGAAGGCAGGATAAAGGGAGAAAGGGGA
>Ga0326514_10000421_pt1 | contig 29046 bp, 28 predicted proteins | sample 3_2548_0518_D_FD_203653 | JGI IMG/M metagenome (GOLD analysis project Ga0326514, IMG submission 203653) | Bovine rumen microbial communities from UC Davis, California, United States - 3_2548_0518 | ecosystem: Host-associated > Mammals > Digestive system > Stomach > Rumen | place: USA... | reverse complement strand
CTGACGGAACTTATGCTTGTTGTAGAGACGGTTATCTTGAGGGAGCAGAGCCTAGAGAAAAGCGAATAGCTGAACTTGAAAAAGAAAATGCAGAATTGAAAGCAAAAGCAAATGCCCTTGAAAACGCAAACAAGGCTATGGTTAAAGAGTTAGATGATATGACAAGTGGCGGAATAAGTGTCCTTAAAAATGTTGTCAGAAGTAAAGAGCAACTCGTCCAAGCCAAAGAGATATTAAGAGGTTTGTATTTTATTGTTCAAAGTAGAATTGATTATGAAAACAACACAGGAATTGCAGATGAAATGTGGAGAGCAGAGCAATTCTTAAAGGAGGTAGACAAATATGGTGTTTGATAAAAACGAACAACTCACCAAAGCAAAGGAACTTATTAAAAACATCATAAGAGTTACATGGGGAGAAGGATGGAACTACGGTCTTGATTGGAAAGTAAAGGCAGAGCAATTCTTAAAGGAGGTATCAGAATGACAGATGAAGAAATGGCTGAAGAATATAGAAAAGCAAAGAGTGAATGTAAAGCAAAAATTACGAAAGTAATCAAGGCTTGGAGTGCAAGAGAAGAAGCTATACACGATGTGTCTTTCAAAGATGGTGCAGAGTTCGGTTATAACAGGGCTAAGGAAGAAGTCAAAGCTCCTTATCCTAGTTATAAGCATCTTTTTGGTGAATCTATAGAGCAGACAGCGTTGAGACATTCAAATGACCTTATCAATTCTTTAAGGGGTGATATAGACTATGCAAAGACAATCATTCAAGACCTGCTTAACAATTCAGACGAATACGCAAGGCAAAGGGCAATGGACTTTGCCGTTAGCTGAATTGTTGATAGTAGGAGACTAGATGGCTAAATTAATTCAAAAAGACAGGATGAATATTAGCAGAAAAGCGAGACATGCACTGGGGAAGCTATCTGCTTTGTTGGCGTTGAGGTCTGTCGACACAATAACATCTGACAGGGCAAGAGAATTGTGCGCAGAGTTATATTTGGCGATAGATTCTATTGTTGAAGAAATTGAAATGGCTGAAAGGAGAGGTAAATGACAGAAGAAGTTAATCATCCTGAAAGATACGGCGGTGACACAACCTACGAATGTATAAAGGTTTTAGAAGCGTGGTTGCCAACAGAACAGTACAAAGGCTTTTTGCGCGGCAATGCAATCAAATATTTATGCCGGGCAGGAAAAAAAGACGATGTAGCCCAGGAACTTAAAAAAGCAGCTTGGTATGTGAATAAACTTATCGAAAAGGAAACAAAGGGAGATGGAATCGAAGAAAGTTGAAATAAACCCATGTTGCGGAAATTGTTATAGCTATCTGACAGATGAAGACGAAAACGGCAAACTTACAGATTTTCACCATGACAGGAATAAAGATAGCGGATTTTGCGCGTTGCGCGATTTATTCTACGGTGTAGAGAAAAACGAAAAACCTTGTAAAGATTGGGGGTATGACAATGGCGAAAACAGTTAGTTTATTAAAAGTTTACAGGCGTGAACTTATTACAACGCTTAACAAAAACGATATTGAAGCGTTCAAAGGACATTGTAAAAGGTGGAGCAACTATTTACCGCCGATTCCAAACGCGAAAGTTTTTGAAGTTGCATTCTACAAGACAATGTACAACGAGCGCGCCGTTTATCCGAAATTGAGAAAACAGGCTAAACAATGGCTTATTGCTAACGGTTACAATCCAAACATAAATTAAGAGGCGGATAGAATGAATACATTTTATAGTGGCTATCCGTTTTCGGGGCGTAATACCGGCAACAAATACCACAATCAGAAAACAAAAATCGGCGATATGGTATTTGATTCAAAGAAAGAGGCAAACCGATTTCAAGAATTGAGACTTTTAGAGCGCGGCGGCGTAATATCAGACCTTAAAATGCAGGTACGCTTTTTAATATGCCCGAAGAGCGGCGGAAACAAAAGGGCGCGTTATTATGTAGCTGATTTTGTCTACAATGAAGGCGGAAAGACAATCATTGAAGATGTAAAATCAGAAATTACACGAAAGAACGCCGTTTACAGTCTAAAAAAAGCCCTTGTGCAGTGGCAATATCCCGACTATGAGTTTAGGGAAACATGAAAGAAATAAAGGCGCAAAACATTGATTTATAAAGAAAATCGGTGTATAATAAACAGGCAAAAGAACAAAAAAATATTATCATTCTGACCGATGATACAATTATTTTGGGGCAAAAGTGAAAACTCATTATAAGCGTATTGTTGAGTATCTGGAAGAAAAGCAAAACACAAACTTTACAGGAAGCGTCAAGTTATCCTTTGAAAACGGCGAAATTGTTGCCGTCAACGAGGCTAACAAGCATGATTTGCCAACATCGGCAAATGACAAAGGTGTGCAGCTTATAACCGACTACATCAAAACCGCAACAGACCGCAGTTTTAACGGCGCGGTAGTTTTCGTTTTTAATGCCGGCACATGCACAGACTATTCTTATAGCAGGACATACAAAGGCGACACCTTGAAAAATTTTTTGGGGGCGTAATATGCAGGTATGCCCAAAATGCGGCGCAAAAATCAAGTACATAACAACAGGCTACACCGCACAGGCGGTGTGTGAGGCTGAACCACTGGAAGTGGTTAATGACAACGGACACAGGTTTAAGGGTTATCCGCTCCACAAGTGCAAAGAGGATATAAAGACCGATGAACGAAACAACGAAAAGCAATAATTTTATTGACAATACAATCAATACAATTACTACTACAAAAAAACGTAAAACACCGGCAAAAATAAAAAAAGATAAACTACCTCTTATTGCCTTTACGGATAAAGAAAAACAAAACTGTATCAATCTTGATTCTGAATTAAAATGGACGCAATCTCTAACAGACGCGCAGAGACTTTTTGTTTTTTATTATAGCAATCAAAACTCATTAAAAAGAAATGCAAGTGAAGCCGTAAGACTTGCCGGATATTCTGAAAAAACGGCAAAAGTACAAGCTGCAAAGTTTTTACAATCGCCTGAAATACTTGCTGAAATTAAAAACATAACTTCTCAATTATTAAAGAATCTAACAAAAACTAACTTAGAATCGGCGGTAAAGGCTATTATCGAGCGAAAAATAAACCGGCTGAATATTAAACCCGAAGACTTTTACAACATCGAAAATAAGACTACTCCCGAAGGTTACGAGTATGTAAGCGCAACAATAAAAACACCTGACGAACTGACAGACGCGCAGAAAGAACTTATTGAAGATGTCGAGTATGTGGGACAGAGAAGCATACCGCATTATAAATTACCTTCTAAAACGCAGACGGAAAACGAACTTTTGAAGATTCATAAAGAAATGCAGAGTGTCGAAGAAAACGGCAACGATTTTGACATAGAGACAACGGCGGAAATTATTGGTGAAAAATTGCAGCTTAAAACAAAAGTTATTTGCGCAAATAAAGAAACGGCGGATATGTCGGAACTTGCGACAATAAGAGCTGCAAACAAAGAAGAAGAGGATTAAAGGCAATATATGGACTTGTGGACACCAGAAGAAAAATTGAACTATGTCTATGCCTTTATGAAATATGACCATAAAGACATAGAACTGGATTTTTGGCAGGATGATTTTATAAGAAACCGCAATAGATATATAAGCCTTCTAAAAAGCAGACAGACCGGTTTTTCTTTTGTTGTTGCAATTAAAGGACTTGTAAAAGCCCTGGACCCGGCAAGGACACAATACACAAAGCAATTTGTATCATACAATGAAGAAGACGCGCAGGAAAAAATAAGGTATGCGCGACAATTCTATGATTCAATTCCAAACAGATACAAAAAGAAACTTGTACACTCTACCGCGACAATGCTAGAGTTTGAGGACGTAGGAAGTAAAACGACAAGCCGTTTAATCAGTTTGCCGTGTAGACCGCCGCGAGGTAAAAACGGCGATGTATGCCTGGACGAGTTTGCAATTTATTTACCGCGACTTTCAAAAGAAATCTATACCGCAGCTTCATTCTGTACATTGCGTAGAGGTTGTATCGAGGTAGGAAGTACACCTTTGGGAACTATCGGCAAGTTTTACGAGATATGTACGGATAGAGAAAATTACCCAAACTTTGACCGCTATTTTATTCCGTGGTGGTATGCAAAAGTTATGTGCAAAGATGTACGCGGCGCGGTGCAATGTGCCAAAGAAATGGAGACCGCCGAGCGCGTAGAACGTTTTGGAACTGACCGCCTTATATCACTATTTCAAAACTCTACACTGGAAGACTTTCAACAGGAATGTGAATGTGTGTTCATTGATTCAAGCGCGAGTTATATTTCACTTGAATTGATATACGCGAATACACCTGGACGGCGCGAGGAAGATATACCGACAAATATTGAAAATGACGAAGATTATATCAATGCAAAACGCGATGTAGAAATACATTGTTTTAGGAACGCTGACGACCTTATTTTGAACTATAGCCCGGAAAAATACGGCTCACCTTTATTTATGGGGGTTGATATTGGACGAACTTCAGACGCAACAGTCTTTTATATAATCGGACGTATTAACGGCAAGAAAAGAAGTGTTTTAAGACATGAAATGAGAAACGCCGATTTTGACGCGCAGACCGCCGTATTAAATAAACTTATGGAAAACTTGCCTATTTTTCGTTGTTGCATTGACGACGGCGGTATAGGGTGTAACCTTGCGGAAAATGCGCATAAAAGATACGGAGAGAGAGTGGAACTTTATCATTTTGATTTACAGTCAAAAGGAGTGCTTGCTATGGGCGTAAGAACTGGACTTGAACGCCGGGAATACGAACTAGATAACGACAGAGATTTTCATGCGCAAATTCATAGCATAAAAAGAACGCCGTCAAGTGGCGGTAGTTTTAGATATGACGCGGAAAGAAACGAAAAAGGACATGCCGATAGTTTTTGGGCATGGGCGTTGGCAAGTTACGCGACAGACGGCAAGAAAATTGAACCTAATTTTTACGCAGAATATGCTAGAAAAAAGAATGAATCAGTGGTAACATTAAGTAACGGCAATATAGAACTCTCAAACAATCCGCAATCGCTGACCCGAACGCGCGGTAAATCCTTATCATCGGTATTAAGGAGCGTTCGCAATGGCAACAGATAACGAAAGGCAGATTGTCCCGGTACAGAAGACTATTGAAGTAGAACCGATTGACATAAAGAGGGAAATCAACAGGGCTAAAAGATACGCAAGGGGATTCCAGACCGCCGACTATGCGCGGACAAAACAAGGCGGCTCACAATCATCTTTTTTTGACCCATACCGCAACGTTGAAAATCAATACGGAAACTTAAAAACCGCAGACGGACACTTTAACCGTGAAGTTGATTGCCAGACGTTGCGCCGTGTGTCTAAAAAAGCCTGGATTATCAATCTTTGCATTATCAACGTACAAAAGAAAATTAAGCCATTCCTTAAACCTTCCACTAACCGCAACTTGCGCGGTTTTGTTGTTAAGAAGGTTGGCGAAGATGTGGTTAAGGCGGCAGGGCAGAAATCAGAGGCAAGAACAGAGATAGAGCAGTTCTTGCTTAACACTGGGATTGAAAAATCTCCAGACCGTGATAATTTTGTCCGTTATTGCACAAAAATACTAAGAGACGCGCTTGAAATCGACCAGGTAGCAACTGAAATTGGACGAACCGTATCGGGCAAAGTCTACGCATTTTGGGCGGTGGACGGTGCAACAATAGAGCGCGTATTGCCAAACCAAGACAACCCTATGCACATTAAGTACATACAGGTTATAGACGAAATCCCACAGGCTTTTTATCCGGCAGGAAGTCTTATTTTTGACTATCAGAATCCGCGTAGCGATGTACGCTATTCTTTTTACGGATATTCGCCGGTAGAACAGGCAATAGACCTTATAACAAGTACAATCAATGCTTTTACCTACAATGCCGGATTTTTTACCGAAAACAAATTGCCGCGCGGTATGCTTCTGTTGGATGGTAACGCAAATCAAGAGACCGTAGAACAAATGGAAGACTACCTATGCGATATTATGAGCGGAACAACCGCTAACCAATGGCGCGTACCTATTATTCCGGCAGGTAACGGCGGAAGCGGTGAGAACAATTCTATCAAGTGGGTAAGTTTAAGCGGAACAAACAAAGAAATGGAGTTCCAGGGGTGGCTTGACTTCTTGACAAGTGCTATTGTTTCGCTTTTTGGTTGCTCTATGGAAGAACTGGGGCTTCACTCTTCCAAGTCGCAGCCGATGTTTGAACACAATACAACACCTGAAATTGAAGCGTCAAAATCTCTTGTACTGGGCGATATGTTGTCATTTTTGCAACAGTACATCAATCAGATACTAGAAAAGGCTTATCCGGGATATGAAATTGAGTTTGTAGGATATGAACGCGACGACCCGAAGCAAATACTTGACCTTACCAAAACCGAACTTGAATCATTCAAGACATTAAACGAAGTACGCAAGGAAAAGGGGCTTAAACCAATAGAGGCAGACTGGGCGGACAAATGCCCGGCTAATCCGCAGTTTGTACAGATGTACCAAGCCGCACAAATGGACGATGGCGGCGGAATGGAAGACATGGAAGAGGGCGAAGAAGGTGGAGACTTTGGCGGAGAAGAAGACGGCGAAGGCGACAATGCAGACAATGCAGACAATGCAGACAATGCAGAAGAAAACGGCGCGGAAAATGGAAACAGCGAGCAAGAAAGCAACGTGGACGAAGGCGCATGGGGTGAAATCGGCGGAAATACAGAGGGTGAAGAAGAAGAAAAACCCGAAGAAGAAAACGGCGGCGTAAACAAATCGCTAAACTTTAATTTTTAGGAGTTAAAACAAGTGGCTTGCAAGCAAAAGAAAAAAACTAATCACTCTCTAAAACCTGTTGAAATCCAAATAAAGGACATAACAGAAGGAAACAAACAGGCAAAGTTTGAGCAGCTTGAAAAGTGCTTGTATGGCGGTATTCCTGAATATGTTCCGGCAGACAGTACGGCAAGATTGCCAATGGTTAATATAAAAATTAAGGACTTTAGCAGGGAACGTGTGGAAAAAGCATTGCGCACTATGGCTATGAGTTTATCTGTACCACTGAAAGCTGCAAAGGGTGAAATCTTTTTTTACAAGGCACAGGAAGACCTAACAGACAAGTGGTGTATGTTCTTTTCCGAACTTGTACGCAATACTTATGATTTTGTAACAGACTATTTAGACCTACCAAAGAAAACTGTAATGTCAAAATCTGACATACTCACTCATAAAGGCAGGATTCTTTATAACCCCTCTACCGGCGAACCGATTAGACAATCAGACTGGAATAAGTTTGTAGGCAATCTTGAAAAGTTTTTGAATCGCAACATTAAAGATGTCGAAAAGAAAATCATACTTGAATCAAAATCACTTTCTAAAATCCTCGACCGTATGTTGAAATACAATACTCTTGAAGCCGTAAAAAAATTACGGTTGGAAGGTTTGCAATATCACGGTAAATCTTTCGACTGGATAAGCGAAAATGTTAAGAATATGCAAAATGTTTTCGGCGAAAGTCTCACCCGACAGGAACAGTCGCGAATTGAAGTAATGACACAATCGGCAGCGCAGGAAATAACAAACATAACCGATAAAATGCGCGGCAATATCAAACAGATTCTTATAGACGGCGTAAAAGGCAAAAGAAGCAAAGGGCAAGTCTCACAAGCATTGTTTGACAAAATGGTAGGCAATAACCGCGATTTTCAGAGAGTTGCAGACACGGAGATTCAGAACGCCTTTAATAATTCTTTTGTGCAGGAAGAAGTTTATAACACCGAAGAAGGGAAAAAAACTTATTTTAGGCGCATTGAAGTAATTGACGCTAACACTTGCCCGAAGTGTAAGGCAATCAACGGTAAAATTGCAGTATGGAGCGATAAGCCGTTGAATGATGAAAAATCAAAGGATAAAAACGCTGATTATGTGATATGGGAAGGTAAAGACGGCTTTGAGTGGGAGTGTCCATTATCGGTTAAACATCCATACTGCCGCGGTACATGGGCGCGTTATGATATTGGACTTGATAACATCGACATTGACGCGCTTGTAGCAGAGCAGAGCAATAACGCTAAAAAGTGGAATAACGCCGTAAAAGCTGCAAAAGAAGAGTACAAAGAAAAGGGAATTAAAAACCCTGACGATTCTACAAAAGGATTTACGGAGCGAATAAAAGAACTTTATAACGGCGCGGATTCCGTAGAAAAATCTTTGACTTTTAGCGGTCATAAATTACAAGACAGAACCACTTTTAGAGGCTTAAAAATAAGCATTGAAAATAAAAAAGGAACTATCCGGCGCGGCGTTGATTCAGACGGTCATAAATGGGCTATTAAAATGCACTTTGACTATGGATATATCAGAGGCACGGAAGGCGTAGACGGCGACCATGTAGATTGTTATATCGGTGATAACATTGACGCTAAAAACGTTTATATCATTCATCAGAAAATACCGGGAACGGATAAATACGATGAAGACAAGTGTATGCTTGGATTTGATACGCTTGCAGACGCTAAGGCGGCTTATTTAAGGCAGTATGACAAGCCGGGATTTTTTGGCGGAGTTGATACAGTTCCTTTTGATGTGTTCAAAAACAAAGTTCTTTTGAAGAAATGGCACGGAAAAAGGCTTAATCTGCGCTAATGATTTCTGCAAGGTTGGAATTGCAGGAACATTAAATAATTTTAGGGGGCTATGTATGGCTATGATTGGATTTTTGGCACGGTACTGGGCGAAAAAAGAATGGGATTCCATTCAAAAATCACGCCCGGTAAAGTACATTAGGCGCTATCCGAAGGCAAGCGGCAAGGGGTGGAACTACGTCTACAAAGACAGTTGGAAACACCCATTGAAGGCTTTGCTTGAATGTTTTGGAATCGGGAAGAAGAAGATTGACGAAACATACACTAGCGACATAAAGAAGGATTACGGCGCGGACAAGCAGACCTGGGCGGCGCATGTTTTGGAGTATTTCACTAACAAAGTGAAGTGGGATGGCATTTTTTCCAAAAAGGAAAATAGCGACAAGTACAAAAAGCCTGTTACACAAAAGGCAGTCGAGGCAAAGGTTAATGCCGAAGTCACGGCAAAAAAAGAACCGAAAGCAAAGAGTGGTGACAAAATGGTTATAAACCGCTCTTTAATGCGCAAGGTATGGAGCGTCTTTTCTGTTGAAGGGCAGAGGGTTGCAGCGTCTGAAAATCAGACGGTTGCAAAGGAAAATGCAAAAGACGGCGTATTTTCAGACAAAGAAATAAGTGAAGCCGAAGCACACGAAAACCGCAGCCGGGCGATGATGGGCAATCAAAACGCGCGAAAACTGGGATTGTCTGACGAAGATATTGAATATATAGGCGAAGAACTTGAAAGGTATGATAGTCACGGTGCAAGAAGAGAATATTCAGGCAAAGACCGTAAAACTTACTTGACTGAACTATTGAGAGATACTCTTATGAGAGCGTCAAGACTAAACCTTTTAGGCGCGCCAAAATCTTTAAGAGACAAGATTTCAGGCATAAAAAAAGAGCGGGGAATTAATTTTGCTGAAATGGCAAAACTCTTGGTTAATGATTATGAGGAGGCAAAAAATGGCAAAAATGCAAATAACGTTGAGCAGGGAAGAATTTCCAATGGTGTTGAAGACTTACGGACTGGAAGGAGCGAAACTCTTAGCGGTCAAGATGTTGCTGACACAGGGGCTACAGGTAACGGAAACGAACCTTTATTCAGTTCTAGCGAACCTGGAAGAGGACTTGCAGAACCAAACGGCGATGTCAATGCAGGAAGAGGAAGAATAACAAAAGGACAGGCAAGGAAAATCCGCGAACAGTGCCGCGAAATACTCAAAAAGCCTGATTCCGAAATTACGGAAGCGGACAAGCAGATACTTGCGCAGTATGTCGGTGCAGGTGGTACGGATGAAGAAGGAAGTTCTAATAGTGGCGTTCTTTACGAGTTCTACACACCGCGCAACGTTATTTCCAAAGTTTGGGAAATTGTCGATAAATACAACCCTAGACAGGATAAAACAGTTATTGAACCTTCTAGCGGTATTGGACGCTTTGCAGAAGGCAGAAACGAAAAGTTCACTATGTTTGAACTGGAAGAAGAATCTGCAAGAATCGCGCATATCCTACACCCGGAAGCCGAAATTGTACAGGGCGCATTTCAAGAAAACTTCATGAAGAACAAGCAAGGACGCTTTACGAAGGATTTTGAAAAATATGATGTTGCGGTAGGAAATCCGCCGTACGGCGCTTATACCGGCAAATACAAGGGTATGGGAGAGGGCAAAGACTACAAGCGCTATGAAACTTACTTTATGTCGCGAACCCTTGACACCGTAAAAGACGGCGGAATTATGGCTATGGTAGTGCCTAGCGGATTCCTTAACGGCGGCAGCTCATACGGCAAAGACCTTGAAAAGATTGCAGGCAAGGCTGAATTGCTTGAAGCATGGAGACTACCCAACGGAACTTTTGACAGTACGGACGTTGGCACGGATATTGTAGTATTCCGCAAGGGTAAAGGTACAACAGTAGACGCGCTTAAAAATTACTTTGCAAACAATCCCGACCATATTGCCGGAGAAGTGTCAACAAGAAACGGACGCTTTGGCGAAGAAACATACGTTAAGCCAAAAGACGGCGAGACTTTTGAAACTGCCATAAGCAATATCAATGTCGGACAGGCAGAAATAGACAAGGCGGTGGAAAAGGAAGCTGCAAAGATTGAAGTCAAAGAAGAAAAGCCTGAACCAAAAAAGATAACTTCCAAAACTGTTTTTGGCGACACGGTAAAACTTGAAGACGGCAGGACAGGCATTGTAACAGGCTATCTAAAGGAAAACCGCAAAGTATCGGGCTTTGTTGTAAACGTGGACGGCAAGAGTGAAAATGTAAAGCTGACTGATGAACAGGCAGCGAAACGCAACCGTTCAGAGGCGATGAAGGGTAATAAAAACGCAGAGGGTGAACATGATTACCCGGCAAACCCTGACGCGCACAATATGACCGTTGAAGAGTTCAACACTAAATACGGAAAATCTTTTGACCCTAAAGACTTGCCGATTTGGAAAGTCACCGACAAATACGGAAACATCGACACAACCAAACTTACAGAAGAGCAGAAGGAATATATAAGGACTTCCGACCATTTTGTAAAAGACGGCGATGTTTATGTTAATGTCGTGAACTATGCGAGCGGCAATATCCGCAAGAAATTGCGTGAACTTGACCCTAACGACCCGGATTATGACAAGAAAAAAGCGTTGCTTGAAGATGTTTTACCACCTGAAAAAGGACTTTTACGCACATGGAAGGAAATGGACGAAAACGGCGTAGAAGTTGAAAAGTCCGAGGGATTCACTCTGTCACCAATTACAGACTGGACCAGGGATTATAAAACAAAGGACGGTTTAAGCCTTATTGACGGATTCTTTGAATGGGCTTATGCCGGACACGGATATTACAATGCAAGCGATTCCCCGATTGCACGTGAAGAAATCCCGGCTATCTTGAACTTTGACGACATTAGGGGATTTATCAGAAAAGAATCTCTTACGGTCGGCAAGCATGAGGCAGGAACAGACGACAAGAAGGGCAAAGTCCGCTATAAGGAGCAGAAAAAACAGGCAAGGCGCGACACTGCTATAAAACTGTTTAACCGCTATTTGCGCGAAGGTTTGAGCATTGAAGACCAGAAAGACCTTGTACAGGCATGGAATGACAAGGCAAACTCTTTCGTAAATCCCGATTATTCAAAGATTCCAATATTCGTTGATGGTATGAGTACGCACAAGGAAAAGAAAGAGTTTACGCTTTTACCGCAACAGTTAAAGGGCATTTCAATGCTCTGTAACAAGGGAACTGGACTTCTTGCCTATGATGTCGGCGTAGGAAAGACCGTTTGCGGCATAGTTGCGACCGTAAATCAGATTCAGACAGGACGCGCCAAAAAACCGTTGATTTGTGTACCAAAGGCAGTTTATACAAACTGGATTAAGTCAATTCATCAACACTTCCCTAACATCAAGGTTAATGAACTTGGCAATCTTTCCAAAAACTACTGGAAAGAAGGAATGAAGATTGACGAAGGCTCAATTTCAGTATGTACTTATGAAGGGCTTGAAAACATCGGATTCAATGCACAGGAAGAGGCGGAAATCCAGGAAGACGTAGAATTTGGCGCAATGGAAACCGGCGGAGAAAAGTCAAAGCGCAAGGCAGCAAGTGACAGTGAAAAGAACGCTGAACTTGTCGGCGAAATGTCGCGCACTCGTGATGAAGGTGTACAGTTTAGTGAATTAGGATTTGACCATATTACAGTCGATGAAGTCCACAATTTCCGCAATCTTTTCAAAATGCCTAAACATATGAATAAACAGGGTGAGAGCGAAAAGGGCGAATCTAACGAGTTTGACGGCTTGGGAAGCGGTGGCGAACCTTCCAACCGCGCAAAAAAACTCTTTGCCATTACACAACTTATTCAAAGGAAAAATGACGGCAGAAACACATTCTTGTTGTCTGCAACACCTTTCCAGAACTCACCGACAGAAGTCTATTCTATCTTGTCTTACATGGCACGTGACAAGCTGAAAGAAATGGGCTACTACTCATTGGAACAGTTCGTTTCTAACTTCTGCAAAGTGCAGCGTGAGTATGTTGTAAAGGCTAACCGCGTAACGGAAGCGCCTGTTGTAAAGGGATTTGAAAACTTGAAAGAGTTGCACAACCTTTTGACTGAATACATTGACAAGGTAGACGGTGAAGAGGCAGGGGTTGTAAGACCTTACAAGCGTATGCACGCGCCGGAACTTGAACTAAGCGACTTGCAGAAGGCAATTATGGACAGGTGTTCTGAATACATCGAGGAACAAGAAAGCCTTCCGAAAGACGACCGTGACGATGGCTACATGTTCCGCGCCATGAACGCAATGAAGAATTGCGCTTTAAGCCCGGCTCTAGTGGACACTGATTTTATTCCCGATGGCTACGAAGCCCCACCAATGAGCGAGTTTGTAGAATCTTCTCCAAAGTTGAAGTTTACTTGCGATTCCATCATTGCACAGTACAAGCAGTCACCGTCTAACGGACAGATAATGTACATGCCAAGCGGCGTAGAGCAGTTCCCACAGGTTAAGAACTACCTTATTAAGAACGGCATACCTAAAGACGCCATTGCGACACTTGCCGGTGCGGCAACAACAGACAAGGCACTGGACGCAAGACAGGAAGTTTTCAACGAGTTCAATGACGTAAACGGTAAATGTAAGGTTATTATCGGTAGTTCAACAATCAAAGAAGGTTGTAACTTGCAGGGTAATACTACAACAATTTACTGTACACAACTTGACTGGAATCCGACAGACGTACAACAGTTATGGGGTAGAGGTTGGAGACAGGGAAATAGGCAGGGAATTGTACATTGTGTAACGCCACTTATGCACGATTCTCTTGACCCGATGATTTACCAGAAACACGATGAAAAATCATCAAGAACGGACGACCTTTATTCTTACAAGGGCGATACAATGAACTCTAATGACGTGAACCCGGAAGAGTTGAAGTTTTCGCTCATCAAAGACCCGAACAAGCGCGCTGATTTGCAGGTAATGGAATACACCGAAAAGAACAAGAGCGACCAAAAGATGTATGCGCAACTTATAGACGTGCTGCATAAGCAGATTGGAGTGGCTTTCCGTAGTGATGAGAGCATCGCCGATGAAGCAAAACAGGGGGTATCCTGGAGATTTGACGGAATCGAAGAAGAACAGAAAAAAGTCTCGGAACTTACCGCCCAAAAAAAAGAATTAAAAGACCTTGTTGCGAAGATAAAAAAAGAGTACAAAGACAAGGAGTTTGACTTCTTGGGTAAAGACAAGGAACTTTTCGACAAATTAGACAGTTTGGGGGTTTATTCCAATCGCTATGCAAAAAAGTTTGACCAAATTGAGCATAGCTTTGAGTACGCCGAAAGCAAACTTGATAACGAAATCGCAACATCAAAAGGCTATATTAAGACCTACAACAAGAACCTTAAAAAGGGAATGGACACAAGGGCAGCCTGTAAAGCATACCTTGATTCTAAGGGCTTGAAAACGCCGGAAGATTGCGAGGCAAAGATTCAGGACTATGTTGCGCTCATGTCGGAAGCTAAAGACAACGTAGCAAAAGCAAAGGACATGCGCGACCAATTCCTGGCAGAAGCCATTGCCTACAATGAAGCAAACAAGAAAAACCTTTTGTCCGTTGATGAACTTGTAAAGCAGAATGTAGACGGAATTATGAACGATTTACATGCGATGGACGATGAGTTTAAGGCAAAGATTAAGGAAGAAAACGACAGGCGTTTTGGGCGCGGTGAGTTCAAGAAATCCTGGGTATTCTTTGACAAAAAAGGAAACGTCTATTTCCGCAAAAGTGCATTATTGAAAAATATCTAGTTGTGGTGTAGTATGTGATTAGGATTTGCCATAATCAATAGCGGTTGCTACGCTAGAGCGAGCGCCGATTATCTCTAGTTTTCTGGGGGTAGTCGGCGCTTTTTTTTAATTTTTAGGAGTAGAAAATGTCCGAAGACCCGAAATTTAAGCATTTCAAAGAGTTGATAATGAATCACCTTGACGGATTGGCAGCAAAAGAAAAAAGCGAGGTGAAGAAGTCTATTTTGTTAGCCGAATCAATGCAGAAATCGGGCTATCCAGTAGGAACTATCCGCGAATGGAAGGGAAAAAAATACATTAAAATTGCTTCTGGAAAGTGGCGACCAAAATATGACAGTAATTCACGCGGCGCAAAAATGTCCATTGCCGCATTAAAGAAAAAAGCCGACAAATGCACAAGTTCAGAAGAACTTTTGCAGCTTATTCTTGAAAACCGCGAAAGATTCAGTGATGAAAACGGAAGACCTTTGCCGTTTGTAAAGGAACTTTCAGACTACGTTTCATCTAAAAATGATGAACTGGAAAGCAAAAAAACAAAAGCGGTGGAAAAACCGAAAAAAGAACGTAGTGCAAAGAAAACGAAAGAGAAAATACAGATAAATGAAACGCCAGAAGACCGCGCACAGGTTACAAAAACACGGGCTTTTAGTAAAGAAATAGAGACTTTGACAAATAGAAGCAACAAGGCTGATTCAGTTGAAGACGCTATAAAAGCACTGGAAAAACATAAAGACTTTGTACACTCTGTTATTCCACAGAATGAGACTTTGCACGAAAAAGCAACACGCGAAGGACGTGAAGAGGCTATACAGTCGGCTATTGACAAGCTTAAACAGGGAGATAAAGACATTATAGCAATGTTTGTAAAAGCCCCGGAAAAGCAGGAAGAAAAAGAACTTGAAGAAAAATACGGCGCAGAGCCGGAGACAACAATAAAAGACATACGCGACAAATACGAAGCGTCAAAAAGTGTTACCGGCAATAAAAAGACCGTGACACTTCCAAACGGAAACAAAATCAAGTGCCATTATAAGATTGTGGAAGCTGACGCGCCTACCGCAAGCCACGATGAACGCACTTACGCGCCTACAGAGGGATTCCCGAAGAATGAAAACGGACAGAATATCAATGACCGCGATTATCAGAATGATGTGGACGCGCAGGAAAGCGTTAGAAGGATTGCGGCTAACTTCAATTCCCTTGCACTGGAATCACCGCCGATTGTTACGAAAGACGGCATTGTAATTTCCGGCAACAACCGCACCATGTCAAGCAAACTTGCTGCAAGAAACGGAACTGACAAGGCATATTTGAACGATTTGCGTGAAATGATAGACGAATACGGACTTGAAGAGAGCGACCTTGAAGGATTCAAGAATCCGCGCCTTGTTTTGGAAGTGGACCAGGAACACGAGGGAGACTATACCACGGAAGAATTTGCACAATTTAACCGTGACACGAAAAAGACAATGAGCAATGTGGAAAAGGCGGTAAAACTCACAAAGACATTGAACGAGCAGAAAATATCATCAATCGCAAGCGAACTGTCAAATTATGACACAATGAGCGATATGTACAATGACCCTAAAGGAAGCCAGGCTTTTGTTTCCAAACTTATTGAAGCAGGAATCATTGGAGACAACGAAAAGGCACAGTATTGCAAGTCGGACGGTACTCTGAACGATACCGGCAAGGATTTTGTGGAAACCGTGTTAGTGGGCAGTGTACTGAATGAAAACAACATACGCAAACTTGACGGAGCGGGCGGCAAAAGAATCCGGCAGAAACTTGTAAGGGCAATATTGCCGCTTATTGAAAACAAGGGAAATGGCAAGGAATACAGTTTTAACGCTGAACTTAATACGGCGGTTGACATTGCCGTTACGGTTGCAAAAGACCATGAAACATTCCCGGATGTAAAATCATACCTTGCCCAGGGAAGTCTTTTCGGAGACAAAGCCCCGGACGCAGCAACAAGCAAACTTGCTGAAATCATCCACGATGAAGGCGAGCGGGCTTTTACGCAGAGAATGAAAAACCTAAACGCAGGTTTAAGGACAAGTGCAAGCGGAGAGCAGGATATATTTCTTGGCGGCGTAGAATCAAAGGAAAGTTTGTTGAACAGATTCCTGGAAATAAAGAAATCCATAACGAACATTCTTACAAAACTTTTTGCAAGAGAGTGTCAACCTACAAAAAAGATTGTTAAAAGCGCTCTTGAAAAAATATCATAAGCGAGGTGGAAAATGAAGGTAGGATTTAGAAAGGGCTTTTATGAAGAGATGGAAAAAGCGTTTGGAGAAGCGGAAACGATTAGAAAATCCGCTGAAAATAACAAGCACGGTACAGGCAAGCACTACGAGACAATAACGGTGCAGCGGAAAGACGGTACTGTTTACCAGAGACGGCAGGAAGTCGGACGCAAAAAGACAGAGGGAAAAGGCAGACCGCAGAAGAAAAATGCAGAAGAGAAAAAATCGCCTAAATATAGCGGTAGTGTTGGAGACGTAATTTCTTTCAAGGTAAGAGACGAGTTTAACGGAGAAAGAACGCTTGAAGGCGGCAAGGTCACAGGAATCGGCAAAGACGGTGTGACCGTTGTACGTGAAGGCGTACAGTACAGGGTGCAGAACGCCGACATTGCCGGTAAACAGTCAAGCGCAAGCGGCACAATTTCGGCAAGTTCTTTCAATGCAAACGACTATAAAAATCAATTCACAGACCCAAAAATGACAAACGATAAAAATGGAGTGAAGTATTTGTATTCGTTGCTTGACAACGTAAAAGACAGGGAAGGAAACATGATTGACGGCAAAGAAGTCCAGGCTATGGTAGAGCAAAAATTGAATGAGCAGACCCACAGAATGAAAAAGGGGGACACGCAAATTAGAAACATGCACGATATTGTATTTGACGAAAAGGGCAAATTCAAATCGGGTGTATACAATGACAACAGACAGGCTTTGCACAAAGATGTTATCAAGAAGATACTTAATCCCGATGTAATCGAGGCTTGCAAGCCGAAAAACGGAGAAAAACCAAAGTTCGTAATGTTCGGCGGACGCGGCGGAAGCGGAAAGTCTTGGTTTACAGACAAAAAAAGGGCAAAGGCAGATGGAAGGGAAGTTATGTTCAATGGCATTAAGGCAGCCGGAAAGTTTGACGCGAACGCAGGAGGTTTTGCTTTTGAAAAGCAGGATTTCGACAAGAGCGCAAACAACTTCCTTATTCTTGACGCTGACGAAATAAAGAACGCAATCCCGGAATTTGAGATGTGGAACGCCGGCGAAGTCCACGAAGAATCATCCGACCTTATGAAAATGATTAAAAAACAGGCTATGGAAATGGGATTGAATGTCATTATTGACGGTACAATGGCGTATAACGAAAAGAAACCCGATAAGGTCAAGAATGAATTTCTTGCAGCTAAAGACATGGGCTATTCTACAGAAGCACATTATATGTTTTCACCCATCCAGAAAAGCTGCGTAAACGCAATGACAAGATTCAGGCATGGCGGCGACTTTAAGGGAAGGTTAGTACCGTCCGACATTCTTCTTGCAATGCAGGATAATGAAAAATCCTTTGATTCCGTCAAGGACATTGTAGACGACTGGAGTTTTAGGGATAACCAGAACTTTGAGGCAAAGCTAATTTCGCGCAAAGGTTTGAAATAACGAAAAACAGTTGACAACTTTGTAAAAACAAGCTATTATTAAAATGGAGGTGGTAGCTATGAAAATGGAAAAAGAACGAATTGACGAAATTATGAAAGACCCGAACACCTGGGAATGGGATGGTTGCACGTTGCCGGAAGATAGTGAAAACCACTATTCCGAAGACTTCAAAAAGGACTTGGACGACTACTTTAGCCAGTTCAAGGATAACGAAAAATAAAGGTAAGCCGGGATAATCCCGGCTTTTTTTTATACATGTTATTTTACTTTGCTAGAGAAAAGTAAAATAGCGGCGGTTATTATTTTACTTTCATGCGCCGATAAATTCAGTATGAAGCACATTGACTGCATGACACCGCAAGGCAGACGTGCGGAAGCAGATTTTTTTCGCAAGAATAAAAAAGACTGGGTAAAAGTAAAGTTGTTTGCCTACCACGTTTCTTTTGAGTTTTGCATGGAAAACACAAGCCTTGAATCCTCTCTGAAATACCTTGACGATAATATTGAATCAATCGAACAGGAAGAAGAAAAGTATTGCGAGCGATGGAGCGAGTTGAACGACTGATATATTTTTTTCAACTACGTGTTGAATGACTTATTTTGAATCGCCTTGTATTATTAAGTTGTGAGGTGATTATATGGCAAAAGAAACAAAATGCCTTGACTTTCTGAATGAAACAATTTATCGCAATTCTTATTCTTGCGATTTATGCAAACTTATGCACTGGGAATGTCCTTTCAATCCTGATGTAGAAGAAAATCAAGACCCGGAAGGAACTATTTGCAGGAACTTTTTAAGGGAGCATATCGCGGCAGCTTTGAGAACTGAATTATCTTGAATCAGAAAATCAATAATGAAAAATCGCGTTTAAGAATCAATAAAAATACCCTTGTATCGCTCAAAATCGGGCTATACAAGGGCTTTTTAATGGAGGTTGATAATTTACACTAAAAACAAAAATAAAGCGTTCTAAAGCAATCCTAGAGCGTTTTTTATTTGCCAAAACTTGCGAAATAAACAGATAAAACACCATTTTTTTTGGGCAAATAGGCAAATAGAAACAAAAGTGGCAAATAAAATAACATATAATGACAATTTGGGGCAAAAAGATTGTCAACAGGCAATCGGAATTGACAAAATATTTGCATAAACCTATTGACACGCTCTTAAACCTTGACAACAAGCGGTTTTCAAATTAAGATATAGAAAACAAGAATTGTTTTGTATTTAATTCTTGTATAAGATTCGATGATTTGCACTCATAGAGGCAGTCGCGGAAAAGTCTAGCATAATTGGCTTTTTCGGACTGCTTTTTTTTATTTTCGTTCGGGGTGCATAATGACCGATACTGAAACATTCAACAATGTTTACCTCTCTTTGGATATACGAAAGTCCGCCGGGGCTACGGACGATTTTGGAAACTATATTTTTGAAGTTGAAGCGTCAAATGAAAACCTGGACCTACAGAATCAGATAGTCTTGCAGCGCGCCTTGATGGAATCAAAAGACGAGTTTTTGAAAGGCGGCGTTATATCGTTCGACCATTTACACAAGCGCAAGGATGAAAACGGCAATGTTATTTCAGACCCTTCAATGGTTATCGGAGAGCCAATAGACGTTTATTTCGATGAAAAGAACAAAAAGACAATCGTAAAAGGCAAATTATATTCAAACAATGACAAAGCTAAAGACCTTATTAAAATGCTAAAAGCAGGTTCTACAAGGGTTCGCGCAAGTGTCGGCGGCATATTTCCACAGGTTGTAAAAAACATAAAAACAGGCGTTGAAAAAATAACGCATGTACTCTGGAATGACTTGGCGTTAACGACAAGCCCGGTAAACAACACGGTAGGAAGTGCAGTCTTTGCAAAGAGCATGACGGCGGCGGAGTTTGTGGACTTCTTGCCGCTTGAAATCAAAAAGGCACTGTCTGCCGGCTACAACACCGATTCGGCAACAAAGACAGGCGGAGAGGCGCTTATCCCGGAAGACACAAGCACAAAAACCATTGACGTATCAAATACACAGGCAATAAGCAAAGCAGAAAACGAAGAGGAAGTAGTAGAAAGGCTTGTAGACCTTGCCAAAAAGGGCAGGATTGACGGCGAAAAGGACGCAATCGACTTCCTTGTATTCAATGGTATTCCAAAGGAAAAAGCCGGGGAGATTACCCGGGAAATAATAAAACAAGGGGGGCAAATGATGAAAAAATCATTTTCCAACGCGGTTTCCGACCTTCTAAAATCTCTTACAGGCGGCAATCAGAAGGACGATGAAGACGAAATCAACAAGGGCTGCAAGTCCGTAAAGAAAGCAGACGTTGATGAAGACGACATTGACCTTGACGATGAAGACATTGACCTTGACGATGAAGACGACACAGACAAGGGCGATGAAGAAAAAGAAGATGAAGAAGATAAAGACGAAGCCAAAGAAGAAGACGAAGACATGGTAGACGGTGGCGAGGTGCTAAAGGCATTGGACGCAACAATCGCTACCCTGGCTAAATCACAGAGAGCAACGCAGAAGCGCATTGACGACCTTGGCGAGGCAGTTGTCGGACTTGCAGAAATGATTTCTGCAATCGGCAATCAGCAGATACCGCCGCGCACTGTACTCAACAAGAGTATGAACGGCAGCAAAGACAATGCCGTAAAGCAGAATCTTTCAGCTAGACCTACAGAAGAAGACCTGTACAAGGTGCAGCTTGTTCTTAAAAAGGCAGTTGACGAAGGGGAAATTGACATAATCCAGTCAAGCATGATTTCTTCTGACTTCCAGAAGTGCATGAACACTGGCAGGGCAATGAATCCAAAATATTATGAGTTCTTGCAGACAAGGCTCAACAAGGGGGCAAAATAATGGCAGGATTTTTCGACAATGTTTCTTCCGGCGAAATGAGCGCAAGCGAAGTAAACGAATTGCAGAAGGCACTTACCGCCGGATATGGCACAGATTCGTCACAGTTTACCGGCGGACGCGCATTGATTCCAGAAAACCTTGAATCCGAGGTTATCAACGTAGTTGCACAGTTAAAGGAAGACTGTAAGGTTATGAACAGTGTAAAGAAGACACCTGTTCGCTCAACCGTACACGAAGTAAACTTGCGCACTGGACACGGTGATTACCGCCATCTTTCTGTTGCAGAAGGCGGCGCTTCAATCGACACTGACCAGGCACTTGAACGCAAGACTTTCGCCATGAAGTATTTGCAGACACGCCGCTCTGTTACAAAACAGATGGAAGCCGCAGAGACTTTTGAAGGCGCACTTGCAAGCGAAAAACTTGCAGGTGTTGAAACAATCATCAAGGGTGCAGAATACCAGTGTTTCCACGGTGATTCGTCCGTTGTTCCAACAGAGTTTGACGGCTTTATCGCTTCCATCAAAAAGGCAAATGCAGCCGACCAGAACATTATCAACTTGAAGGGTTCAACCCTTGGCAACTACGGCGAAAAGATTTTTGACGAAATTGCCGCACTTGTCCGCACAAAGGGCGGATTCCTTGACAAGGCACTTTTCCCTACTGTACTTGCAAAGGATATTAAGGAAATCTTCGAGGCAAAGCAGCGCTATGTCATGAATCAGCCGTTGCCAAACCTCTCTTTCAAGTCAATTCCAGACTACGGCACTGCCATTGGTGCAAACATCGCTTTGAGCGGTGAAGAAGCCGGTGACGACTTGTTCTATGAGGTAAAGGGAACTGTAGTAGCAGAGGGAGACGCAACACGCAGACCGGCAGCACCGGCAAGCGTAACTGCAAGCGCAAGCGGTTCTGGTTCTTCTTTCGCCGTCACAGACGCAGGTGACTATATGTACACTGTACACGCCGTAAACCAGTACGGTATTTCCGCAGGTACATCAATCGCAGCAGCCGTAACAGTTGCCGCAGGAAACAAGGTGGCTCTTACAATTACACCGGGTTCAGGTGTTGCTGCAACTGGATTCATTATCTGCCGTTCTAAGAAGGACGGTACAGAAGTAATGGAGATGGACAAGGTGGCAAATAGCGGAAACGCCACAACTACCTACGAAGATACGAATGATGAACTTCCGGGAACTGCTTCTATGATTTTCTTGCCAAAGAAGCGTTTTCAGCCGGTATACACATTCGGACAGTTGCTTCCGGCTTGCACATTCCCACTTGCTCCGACAAACTCCGCAGAAACTCCATTCCTCGTAATGCTTTACGGTGGTCTTGAAGTTCGCGCTCCAAAGCATTGTGGACTTGTCAAGAACATTTCTTATCACGGAGGCTTGTACTAATGGCAAGAGTAGCAACACCAAAGACACCGAAAACTGATGTTGCCAAGCCTTCTACAGTAGCCGCAGAAAATGCGGTTACTGAAAAGGTTGATACAGTCGCAGAAGCAAAGACTGACGCAACAACAGTAGACAACGCAAAGCCGCAGGAAGCCGAAAAAAAAGCGGAAGCTGAAAAGTCCAATGGCTTGCCGTTCAAGGTCAATCCAGACGGAACAGTAAACATTTGGTCTGTCCAGAGGGCAGGACGCGCGGTAACAGGTTCTACCGGCGAAGTCGTAACTTTTGACGACAAAGGCTTTGCCAAAGTCAAGCTAGAGGACGCTCTTCACTTCAAGGAAGTGCCGGGCTTCTCTTTTAAGGAATAATCTAAAGGGGTGTAAGAATTGATTACTGCTAGTTCGGTGAACAACAAGATAGTTGTGTCCATTGCCGATGATTCACATACAAGCTACAGGCTTGAAAGACATTCGTATGATGATGATACATATCTTGTATGGACTGGCAGCGGTTTTGACACTCCGACAGAAGAAAACCCGGCTATTGGCGTAGCCGGGGATATTGTCGATTCAAATGCAGAAGCAAACAAACTGTACGCATACCGCTATGTAGATTTTGAGGCGGTAGACCCACAGGCAACAGACTATATCTATTCAAACTGGGTAAGGAACGGCGGCGAAGGGGCTATAGGCTACACCTTCAACAATTACAAAGTTCCAGAAGGTCAATGGGGCAACATCGTAACGCCGGACGACTTGCGCTTTACATACCTTTGGGGAACTGACTTTAAGGCTACAAACGGACAAAGCTATACCGATGAGCAGATTCAATTTTTTATCGACACGGCGGTAGCACAAATAGAGCGCCAACTTGACATTACCATAGTCAAAAAGAAAATTAGGTGTAATGCGGCGGAAAGAAACCTTGTAAAAGGTACTGATTATGACATAGACGAATCTGTTTATGACTTCAAGTTTTCGCGGATTTCGCGCTATGGGCTTATACGGACCAGGCGCAAGCCAATTATCAAACTTCACAAACTGGAATTACTTTCACGGTGGCAGGGCGTAAAGGACAAAACGCCTACAACGATTATAGACAAGACAAAGGGCGTTTTGAAGCTGATGGAAAGACCTATAAGACCGTCCGAAACATCAAGCGGCATACAAACGGCTATTGGCATATACGGCAACCAAACTTTGCAGTCGCAGCTTTTTTATGCGATTGACTATGACGCAGGTTTTGAAACATCGGACGATGTTCCTACCGATTTGAGGGAGATTGTCGCAAAACAGGCGGCGGTTAGCCTTTTGAACATTATTGGAGACGGCTTAATGTCTGGCTTCTCATCAAGTTCTTTGAGTATGGATGGACTTTCAGAATCTTTCAGTTCTACGCAGTCGGCTACAAGTGCCTACTTTGGCGCAAGAATTGCAGTATATAAAGACGACATTGCCAACTACATAAAGGAAAACAAGAACAAGTTTGCAAACATGGCAATGGGTTCTATTTAGTTGCAAAAAATTACCCATTGGGTAATAAGGGGGAAATATATGCTTGAAGAGATTAAGGCATTTTTTGCAAGTACGGTTGTAAAAGCCGTGGCTTGGGTTATCCTTGCACTTGACGTGACTGCACTGATTATCGGCGGTGCAACAACAGTCGAGATAACAGACGGCATTGCGCTTATCGCAGGTGTTATTGCCGCAGTATCGCTTGTCATTGCTTTTATTGCGGAGCGGTGCAAAAAGTAACTTGTTCAAACAGGGGCTTTTTGGGTGTGCCTGGGCTTTTTCATCTCCTTTTCAAAGAAATTTTTCACCCTGGCACACCTTTTTTTTCTTTTTGGGGGTTGTTATGAAACCGTGGGAACTTTTCAATTATATAAGGGATATTAGACATGACGAATACATCACATCGGGTGACGATGTTCAGTGGACTGTCAAAGTCGATGATGAAAACAAAATATTCCGGCTGATTTTTGAAGATTCTTGCGGAAAGCGCGACTGGCTAAACAACCTTAATTTTCCAGTCAAGATTTATAAAAGGCAGGAATCCTGTCTTTTGGCAGCAAGAGGATGGGGCAAGGCGTACAAGTCTTGCAAAGATGAAGTAATGAAAGCGATGGAAATAGCCATCTGGCTTGACCCTTGCTATGAAATACATATTTGCGGCTGGAGTTATGGAGGGGCTTTAAGCCTTCTTGCGGCGGAAGACCTCTTCTACAGATTTCACAAGAAAGCAAGGGTGTTTACTTTTGGAGCGCCTAAACCTTTGTTTGGAAGGAAAACGCAGTATGTTAGAAGTTGTGTGGAAGAGGTACACCAGTATTCACATGTAAATGATTGCGTTACCATCATGCCGCCGTTTCCTGGGTACAAAAGGCTTGCAACTGACAGGATAGGCAAGGGCTTTTGCCTGTTGAAACTTTTTAATCCTAGAAAATACCACCGCATTTACGGCGATGAATCACAATATAACGAAAAATAAGGGGAACAAATGAAACAGTACGTTGAAAGAATGGTAAAGGAAAAAGAAGACCTTGCCGGAAAAATTAAGAAGGCAAAAGCCGCGCTAGAAAAGCGTCCTTATGACATGACAGACACAGGGTTTGAACTTCTTAAAGTACAGGTAGAAGCAATGGAGGCATACCAAAAGGCGCTTAATGAGCGGTTGGAATATGAATCCGGCGGACAAATAAGGGCATAGGCAGATACTTTTTAATTTTTCTGATGTTCGGGCATGAACGGAAAAAGCCCGGACAAATTAGGACTGTACGGCAAATAGAGAGGTAGAGCGGTGGGCACTGGGCTTGGGAAAAATTCACCTGTTCAACTTGAACTGGGAAAAGAAAATTATGAAGCACTCATAGGAAGACATGGACAATGGGTACGGTGGCGTACCGCCGCAAAGTGTCCATGCGTCAAGGAAAACTCCATGCAGCCAGACATTCATTGCCCAAAATGCGGCGGTCTTGGCGTTATTTATGACTGCCAAAAAAAGGCGGTAGTCTCACAAACTGTAATGGTGCGCGACATATCCGGCATTATTGAACTTGACGCGGAGTTTGAGAATTGCCCATTGACAAAGTGCTATGACAATGCCGGCAGGATTTACGAAAACGCGACAAAAACAGGTACTTTTGTAATGCTCAACACTCCGCTTTTGCCGGTAAAAGGTACGTATGTTACCGCCGTTATGGTCCAGGACATTATGCAGACCGTTGAAAGTACAACGGCGGAAAGTACAGGCAGCGGATATTACAGGGTATCGGGCTTGCGCAGTTCAAGAATGAAGACAGAAGGCTTGTTCCATACCGCGCCGGGAGACATTGAAAGCATAGAAGAAGTAAAAGACGAGGAAGGCAATTCCTACGAAATAGGCGAAATAAGACAGGATTGTATTTATGTAAATCCGCGCGAAGTTGAAGACGAAGAGACAGGCGAAACAATAGAGGTTGCGCCGCCGGAAACACTTATTGTAAAGAACGTGAAGTACATACCGCCGTTTACGTTTGTTATCCTCAATCAAAATCTTTCAAAATCAGACGCACAGGCAATGCAGGAAAACAACGGAGACGCGGTTTTGACCTTCCCTTATGCCTATGACGTAGCGATTGACGATGTAATAACAGTTTTAAGTGGAACATACACGTTAAAAAGCGTATTGAGCAAGAAAGAAGCTGATTATGACGTTATCCCGGCTTATTTTGTTGATGAAATTGTAAGCTGCATGGGCAAAGACAGGGAATACATACAGGGAACGGACTTTATTTTGTGCGGTGCAAACTACCTTAAATGGCTCTGCAATGATTGCCCGGAAGACGGCGAGGGGTATTCCCTAACTTACAAGGTGTTCCCGACATACAAGGTTGTTAAGTCTATTCCGCAGATTAGAACGAGCGAGAATCAGCGTATGCCGAAAAAAGCCGTTATCAAACTTTACGATACATACGGCGAAAAACGAGGGGTAAACAAGAAATGACAAGCTATATAATTTGCCACAAAAGACTTGGAATCAAAAAATCAGACATAGAACTTCTCAAAAAGTCGGTGGAAGACCGTAAACTTGAATACTTCAAGAGCGAACTTCTTAAAATACTGGATAAGAAGGAAAAAGAAGAAAGCGGCGAGGAAGTAAGCAAGGCTTTTATCGTTCAAGACCTATACAAGAGTATGACAGACCCTTTGTACATGGCAAAAGGCGGAAAAGTCGGCGCAGTTGGTGAGATTCGTACATGGAACGGCAAGAAATACAAGAAAATGCCCAATAAAAAATGGGTAAGGGTTTATGACACTCACGATAGACACACTGAAATATCTATTGCCCGGCTAAAAGGCAAGGTAAGAAAAGCGCAGAGTATAGACGAACTTTTTGAAATCGTAATGAATAATACTCACCGTTTTTCTGATGAAAACGGAAAGCCGCTTGATATTGTACTGGAACTTAAAAAAGAAGTAGACGCAAGAAAGAAAACTCTAAACGCCGGAAAACCATCAAAGAAAACTCCCGATACTGGAAAAGAAAAAAATTATTATGCAACGCGAAACGGCGTAACTACCGAAGAAGAACGAAAGAAACAGTTAAAGGCTGCAAGTGAAGAGGATAAAGAACTTATAAACAGATTGAAGACATCAGATGAAAGAAAGGACATTTTGAGGATTTATGTCTCAAAAGTTGCAAGCGGAGACATGGAAACGAAACGCGACAAATTGCACGCTCTTTGCAAGGATAATGTGCTGAATGATATAATGGATTCAATAGGCAAGGGATATGAGCCAGTAGAAAACAAAAAACGCAACAATCATTCAGACTATTTTTTCAGAATTAAAAACGAAAACGGCACTTTCTCTGACGGTGGAGCGATTGACAAAAACATTTTTGAGTTCGCAAAGTTTATGTGGCAGAATAGGGGCAATAAAACCGTAAAAAATGCCATAAACGGTGGGGGTAATGGCGGCGGAGGTGATGGTGGAGATGAACCACCGAAAGACGAAGTAAAACACGATGGCGAATATGTTCTTACAAAAGACGGTAGTAAAGACTTTGGAGAGATTACACCAGAAATATCTAAAATCATAGGCAGACAGGCAGGAAAAATTAGATTTACCAAAGGTTATCAGAATCCAAATGATGAGGGTGATGGCTTTGGAGAAGAACACTTTAATAGGTCAAAAAGAATAAAACAACTTAATGACGCAGGATATAACAATTCTAGGGATTTTGTAGAAGATGTGAGTAAGCATTTTAATAAAATTTACAAGGGTAAAGGTACAAGTTTAATTTTATTAAAAGAAGGTGATAAAAGTTCTCTTGAATATGTTGAATTAACACCTAGTAAAGACGGTGATTTTTGGCAAGTTAATAGTGGACACCCAGTACGTGCTGATAAGTTTAAAAATAAAACGCCGTTATGGAGTAAACCTGATAACGGCATTCAAACATCAGAAAAGGAAAGGGCGCAGTCCAGTCAATTCAAAGAATCCCCTAGCGCAATCTCGGGCAGTTCTGACAACTCAAATATAGCGCAAGATTACAATGATGTCAATAAAAAAGATAAAGAAAATCCGGCGGTTAAAAAGTCTTTTGCTTCAATGGTGAATGAGTTGAAGAAATCATATTTTGATAATATAGGCGCGTAAATGATTAAAGTAAATGTAGACTTGGACCAGGAACTACTTTCTCAATTAAGGTCTGGCCTTGCAGGGCTTACAGGCGGAACAGGGGCAAACACAATGCCCGGTACGGCAAGGGCTTTTTCTTATGCTGCAAAACTGATTCAAAAATCATGGCAAAACTGGGCTATGGGCGGCTCTTTAATGGGTGCGGAAAACATAAAGAATCCTAATCCGCGCCTAGCTTCCAGTATTCGCATACGCAAGACAAGCGACTTTGATATTTCCATTGAAACAGATTCGCGGTACATGGAGCAGATTCAAAACGGTATGCCAAAGTTTTACATGAAGACGAAGTACCCATACGGCAACAAAAGCCGTGTGTCGAAAAAGGGTGTGCCATACCTTATTATTCCCTTTAGGTGGGGTACTCCCAATAAGAACGGTGGCGCAAGGGCGCATTTTGGGAATACCATTCCTTTGGAAGTCTACAAAATATTACAGTCGCGCAAGTTCAAGAAGTCTGAAACTACAGAAAATACTCACCCGGAAGCAAACTACAAGGGCAAGGATATAGAACGTGCAGAATACAACTGGGGAGACAGGATTAATGACGAAGACGCAGGGAACGCTAACGGAATGGTCAAAATGAAGAGCAACACCGGCAGCACTTATTTTACATTCCGCGTAATTTCTGCAAAATCTCCAGAAAGGGCATGGGTTCGCAAAAAAGTTCCGGCAAATGATGTTCTTTCAGCCGTTAAAAATACGACCAAAGAAAACGTAGAAAACATCATCGAGGCAGGTTTGCAACAGGACTTGGGCATATAGTTTGTTACATTGACAACAGGGGCTTTTGCAAGTATTCTATAGAGAGGAATAATAATAATAGATTAGTCAATCGTTTGCACTTTCAAAGGCAGCGTAGGCGCGGAAAAAAGACCGGCTTTACGTTGTCTTTTTTTTATTGTCTTGTGAGGTGTAGACGGTGTTATGCTATTTGAATCGCG
>Ga0326514_10000420_pt1 | contig 29068 bp, 47 predicted proteins | sample 3_2548_0518_D_FD_203653 | JGI IMG/M metagenome (GOLD analysis project Ga0326514, IMG submission 203653) | Bovine rumen microbial communities from UC Davis, California, United States - 3_2548_0518 | ecosystem: Host-associated > Mammals > Digestive system > Stomach > Rumen | place: USA... | reverse complement strand
CATTCAAAAAATGTGCAAATATATGCAACTTTTTTTGGAAATGAGAGGAGATGGCGAAAGATGGCGAAGAATGAGAAGAATGTCAAAGACTTAGCAAAAGGTATCTTGGTTGAGGCTGCTGAACGAGGATTCGACAAAGACGCTTCGTTCCTTACAAGTTACCATTTGCTCGAAGTTCAAATAGAAATGCTCGAATCACTAGAGAAGTCGTTCCGTGAGGACGGCTCGACAATCACAAAGGAGTATGTCAAAGGTAGAGAGAATGTATACATACACCCTGCCGTAGATAAATACACCAAAACTAGTGATAGTGCATTCAATAAGATATTGAAATTAAAAGAAATGATAAATCAAGGCAACGCAAACGATACTGACGAGGACTTGGACGAGTTCTTGAATGACTAATATAGAAGAATACTATAATTGGATTCAAAAGAATCCTCAAAAGGTCAACAAGAAGATTCGAACTATGTATGGGCGATTGGTAGAACATATCAAAGCCCCTCAAGTCGTTTCGTTCGTTAATAAACTAACAGGCGAAGTTGAAGAACATACTTATATCTTCGATATAGAGAAAGCACAACGCCCTATTAGGTTTATAGAGAAATATCTGAAACAATCAAAAGGACAATGGAACGGCAAACCACTTAAGTTGGAACTATTCCAAAAGGCATACCTTGAAGCATTGTTCGGATTCGTAGACAAAGACACAGGATTTCGAAAGTATAGAAAGTCCGTGTTTTTTGTTGCAAGAAAAAATGGTAAGTCAGTATTAGATAGTGCGATTGCAATATATATGCTAATGGCTGATAAGGAAGGTGGGGCTGAAATATATTCAGTCGCAACCAAAAGAGACCAATCAAAGATAGTTTGGGAAGAAGCAAAAAAAATGATTAAGAAATCAACCAAACTGTCAAAGAGAGTTCGCTGCCTTATTGGTGGAATATATTACGACGATAGAGATTCATTCTTTAGGGCGTTGGCTAGTGATTCCAACTCACTAGATGGTTTGAATGCTCACTTGGTTGTTGCCGACGAGGTACACGCTTGGAAGGACAAAAACCTTTTGGACGTAATGTACGATAGTCAAAGCAGTAGAAGACAACCATTGTTGATTGAAACAAGTACAATGGGAACAATAAGACAAAACGTATTCGACATTGAGTACGATTATGCTTCCCAAGTAATAGACGGAATGGTAGAGGACGAGTCGCTGCTTCCAATTATCTATGAGTTAGATAGTGAAAGCGAGTGGACTAACGAAGAATGTTGGTACAAAGCAAATCCTGCACTTGGATCTATCAAGTCCGTTAAGTCGTTAAGGGAGAAAGTAGAAAGAGCGAAAGCTAATCCTATCGAGTTAGTAAATCTTTTATGCAAGGATTTCAACATTCGACAAAATAGTATTAACGCTTGGCTAACATTCGACGACCTTAACAATGAAGAAGTCTATAGCGATTGGAAGGATTGCTACTGCATAGGTGGTTGCGACTTATCAAGTACAACCGACTTAACCTGTGCTACATTGCTAGGAATCACAAAAGGAAAGATTCGAGTTAAGCAAATGTATTGGATTCCTACCAATTTGTTAGAGAAAAAAGTAATAGACGATAAGATTCCATATGATAAGTGGCTTAAGAGTGGCTTGCTTAGATTAAGTGGAGATTCAAAAATAGACTATCACGACGTAACGAAGTGGTTTGTTGAAGAAGTTCAGAATAATGACCTTCGACCACTTTGGGTTGGGTATGATAGTTGGAATGCTCAGTTCTGGTGCGACGATATGAAAGAACAAGGCTTTGATATGGTCGAAGTAAGACAGGGCTTCAAAACTGAATCAGCACCACTTAAGCAAATGAAGGCTGACCTTATAGACAAAAAGATTAACTATAACAATAATCCTATTACCAAGTGGAACTTGTCTAATGTTGTAGTGAAGATGGACGATAACGAAAACATAATGCTATCAAAAGAGAAAGCACGTCAAAGAATAGATGGTGCTGCAAGTTTGATGGACGCATACGTTATATATATCAATCGACAACAAGAATATTTGAATTATATAAGTGAGGAGGTTAAGTAATGGAAAAAAGAAGTTTGTTCAGTAGAATATTTGGAACTGAGAAAAATAGCGAGATTCCACAAACTGCTACTGAGGTAAAAATATTGGACGATACAAAAGCAGTATTTACTCCATATCAAGGAGATTTCCATAACGATATAGACATTCGTGCCTGTGTAGACGCTATTGCTCGAAATGGGGCTAAAATGCACCCAAAACATATTCGTAACTATAGCGATAAGATAGAGAATGTTAGAGGGAACTTATACAAGCTACTTGCAAAGCAACCAAACGAAATACAAGACGCATATAAGTTCTACTATCAAGTTATCACTAACTTAGAACTATACAACGATTCGTTTGTTTATATTCAAAGAGATTCTAACTTGAGAGTAACAGGCTTATACCCTTTAGACTTTACTGAAGGCAAATTGTATGAGTTCAACGGCAAACTTTGGGTAAAGTTCAAGTTTGGAAGAAGCAAAGAAAGATTTGTGCCATACGATAGTTGTATACACTTAACTAGATTCGTTGGCAAAGATGGATTGTTTGGAGGTAATACACTTCCAATAATCAAGACGTTATCAATCAAGCATATTATCGACGAGGGAATAGTTAACGCAATCAAGACAACTCAACATATTAAGGGAGTTATCAAATCAACGAAGGCAATGTTGAAACCTGAAGACGTTAAGAAAATGAGAGACCAATTCGTTAAGGATTTCGTAGAGAACTCTAACAAAACAGGTATCGGAGGCTTAGACGCTACTACCGACTTCACACCTGTAAAGATAGAGCCGACTACTGCAAGTGATTCTCAAGTTAAGTCATTCGACGAGAAGATACTTAACTACTTCGGAATCAACGAGCATATCTTGCGAAGCGATTATTCTGAAGACGAGTGGAATGCGTTCTATGAGTCAGTTCTTGAGCCAATCGGCTTACAAATGTCTTTAGAGTTTACTAACAAATTATTCACTCCAACTGAAAAAGGATTCGGAAACGAAATCCTATTCGAGTCTAATAGATTACAATATGCAAGCAACAAAACAAAAATAGAAGTTATCAGATATGCGAGTAACATTTTGACTATTAACGAACAAAGAGAAATCTTCAATCTATCTCCAATAGATGGAGGCGACGTGTTCTTAATAGACCAAAACCACGAAGTCAATAACGAGGTAACTAACGAAGAAGAAAGCGAGGAGGGTAACAATGAAGAAGGAAACTAGAATGCTTGAAGTAGAATTGAGAGCAAAAGACGAAGACGAAAAAATGGTTATTGAAGGTTATGCAATAACTTTCAATGAGCCTGCAACTCACGGCTATACTGAAATAATAAGCGATAAGGCTTTAGACAATACTGATATGAGCGACGTGCCATTAAAGTATAATCACGAAGACTCACACCTTATTATGGCTAGAACTAGAAACAAATCGCTAGAACTTAAAAAGGACGACAAGGGGTTGTTCATAAGAGCCGAATTGATAGACACTCAATCTAACAAAGATATATACAAATCTATTCAAGCAGGTTTGATAGACAAAATGTCATTTGGTTTTACGGTTAGAGGCGACGAGTACGACTATGAAACCGACACTAGAACTATTACTGACATTGACAAACTATATGACGTTTCAGTAGTTGATATGCCATTCTACGATACAACTTCAGTATACGCTCGAAACGAGAACGAGGAGTTCTTAGAGAGACGTGCTGCACTTCGTAAAGAATACGAAGACAAGAAGGCTGAAGAAGAACGTAAGGCAAAGCTACAAGAAGCAAAAGAAAAACTACTAGCAAAACTAGGTTAGTTCGACTATGGAATTGGATCTTGGACAAGGTCTTTTTTTGTGGGTGGAGACTCACTAAGTCGTTTTAATAAAGGCTGGAGAGCCGTAATAAGCAGTTATGCTTTGAAATAGCAAAAAACAAAAGGAGGTTTAGTAATGACTAGACTAGAAGAAATTGAAAATCGTAAGGCTGAGATTCGAGAAGAAGTTGAAGCAACTGAAGAAATAGAGAAAGTTGAAGAACTAAACCAAGAAGTTGAAGCACTTAACGAAGAAGTGAAACAAATCGAAGAACAAGAAGAAGTTCAAAAAGAAGCCGAAGAACTAGAAGAAAAAAGTTATAAGGCTAACGAAATAGTAAAAGAGGAGAGAAATATTATGGAAAACAAAGAAGTAAGAAACTCAAAAGAACATATCGACGCTTATGCTGAATATATCAAAACAGGCGACGATAAAGAATTAAGAGCATTATTTACAACAAACGCTACTGAAGTAACAGGCTCAGTAGAAGTTCCTAGCATTGTAGAAGACATAGTTCGTACTGCTTGGGAAAGAGAAGACTTAATGGGCTTAGTTAGAACTCTAAGCGTTAAGGGAAACTTAAAAGTTCAATTTGAAGTATCTTCAAGTGAAGCACAAATCCACTTAGAAGGTGCAAAAGATGGAGTAACTGAAGAAGAACTAGTATTGGGAATCGTTGACTTAAGCCCTGTATCTATCAAAAAATGGATTGGATTAAGCGACGAAGTAGTAGATATGAGAGGAGAAGCATTCTTACGTTATATCTATGACGAATTAACATATAGAATCGCTAAGAAGTGTGCTGATATGTTAATTGCTAAGGTTGCTCAATTACCACAAACTGCAACAACAAGTTCTCCAAGTGCTGACAAAGTTACTGCTGCACCTGCAATTGGAACTATCGCTGCTGCAATCGCTCACTTAAGCGACGAAGCAACAAATCCTACAATCGTAATGAACAAGTTAACTTATGCTAACTTCAAAGCAGCACAATACGACGCAAACTATGCTGCTGATATATTCGAAGGATTAAGAGTTGTGTTCAATAACTCACTACCTGCATACGATACTGCTTCAAATGGTGCAGTATATGCAATCGTTGGAGACTTCGGACAAGGTGCTATTGCTAACTTCCCAAATGGAGAAGGCGTAGACATTAAATATGACGAAACTACTCTTATGACTGACGACATTGTTAGAATCTTAGGACGTAGATTCGTTGGTATGGGTGTAGTTGCTGACAAAGCATTCGCTTTACTTGCAAAGCCAACTGAATAATAGAAATGAGGTAAGAGACTATGCTAGAAGAAATTAAGAAGATTCAAGGCATTAACCACAACGACTTTGATTCAATGATTACTACTTGGATTGAGGCTGCTGAGTTAGACCTTAAAGGTATCGGCATAGTCGATACTCTAGTTAGTAATCCCAATAGTTTAGTAAAAAATGCAATTATTACTTATGTACTATCTTTCTTGGACGTAGTCAATTCTGAATTGTACGCTTCTTCATACGCCTTACAAAAAGACGTATTGAGACATACAACTGAATATATCGAGGCAAGTTAATGCCATACCAAGAAATAATATACTTGCACAAATTAGTTAGGGAGATGGACGAAATCGGAAACGACTTGCCATCTTCCGAAACTAATACTAAGTGCTATGCAAAAGTTCAAAGCGTAAGAACTAACGAGTTCTATAGTGCAGTTGAAGTAGGATTGTCTCCATCAATTGAGTTCGTAATCAAAAGACTCAACTACAATGGAGAAGAAGAAATCACGTGGAACGATACAAGGTACGTTGTTATTAGGACAATAGATCCAAAGAACAAGTTCGACATTGTATTAGTGTGTGCTAAGAAAATAGGTGTTAATTAGTGGCACTTTCGTTCATAGAAATACAAGATATTCTCAATGATTATAGCGAAGCAGTAAGCGAAGGAATAATCGGCGAAGTTAGAGACCTAGCAAAAGAAGGTAAGAAAGAAGTTTCAGCCTTATCTCCAAGAGACACAGGAAAGTACGCCAAAGGGTGGACAATCAAGACAACCAATCAAAAAGGTAGGATTGAGTGCAAAGTTTGGAATAAGACAGGCTATAGACTTACCCACTTGTTAGAGAGACCTCACGCAAAGAGAAATCAATATGGCTCTTGGGGAACAACTTACCCAAAGAGCGAAGGACATATAAGCAAAGTTCAGAATCGCATTAACGACGAAATAATGCAAAGACTTGAACAAGTAATAAAGAACGGAGGCTAGGCAATGACATATCAAGACCTTTTCCAATTGCTGCAGTCATTAGAAATACCTGTAGCATACGACCACTTTGATACTAACAAAGCAATCAATCCACCTTTAATTATTTATAGAGCAGTTAGCCCAAACACTTTCAAAGCCGATAGTATTACATACTACCGACCTTATAACTTTGAGATTGAATTGGTAACCGAGAAGAAAGACATTGCATTGGAAGAATCTATAGAACAATTACTAACTAATAATGGAATCCCATACGACGTAGATAGCGAAGTTTGGGACGAACAAGAAAGAATCTATCATAACTTTTATGAAATATAATAGGAGGTAAAATATATGGCAAACAAAGTTAAGTTTGGATTAAGCAATGTTCATATTGCTAAAATTACATATGGAACTGACCAACAAGGCAATCCTAGTATCACTTATGGAACTCCATTCGCTTTAAAAGGTGCAGTTAACCTTACATTAGACGCTGAAGGAGATACAAGCGATTTCTTCGCTGACAATACTAAGTATTTCTCAAGTGCTGCTAATGCAGGTTATAGTGGCTCATTAGAAGTAGCTTTAGTCAATGATACTTTTAGAAGCGACATACTAGGCGAAACTGCCGACACAAAAGGTGCATTCGTTGAAAACAAAGACGACACTATTTCAGATTTCGCTTTAGGTTTCCAAATCGAAGGCGACTCAAAAGGAAGACGTTATTGGTTTTATAATGTATCAGTTACTAGACCTTCTACTGCTTCTCAAACTATTGAGACAAGCAAAGAGCCTGTAACTGAAACATTGAATATGACTGCAAGTGCAAGAATAACTGATGGTGCAATCAAAGTATTTATGGAAGAAAGTTCTACAAATACTACTGAATACGCAGGATTCTTCGCTTCAGTATACGAAGCACAATAAGAACTACTACTCTTTATGAGTAGTAAAAAGGGACTATCATTGCGATAGTCTTTTTTTAATATTCATAAAAAGGAGGGACATTATGGCAAATCAAGTTAAGGGCATAACTATCGACGTAGGTGCTGACACTAGCAAGTTTCAAAAAGCACTAAATCAATTGGACGCACCTTTGAAGAAAATTGATAAGGAATTGAAGGACGTCAATACTGCGTTGAAGTTAGATCCAAAGAACACGGAACTGCTTGCACAAAAGCAAGAGATACTAGGTAGAAAGATTGCCGAAGCAAAAGACAAACTTACTTCATTAAAAAACGCACAAAAAGAATTAGGAGACTATAGCACTCTAACGGACGAACAAAAAGAGAAGTATAATCGACTAAGTGCTGAGATAGCGAAGACTGAAGATTCCATCAAGCAAATGAATAAAGAACTAAAAACAACTAGTGGAATCGATATGTCCAAACTTAAAGACGGCTTGAAGAAAGTTGGCGAAGTAGCTTTAGACGTTACAAAGAAACTAGCACAGGTTACAACTGCAGTTAGTGGGGCGTTGGCAGGAGTTGTGGCAATGGGAGTCAAATCCTATTCCGAACTTGAACAAAACTTAGGAGGTATTGAAACTCTATTCGGAGATAGTGCCGACAAAGTAGTTGAGAATGCAAAGAACGCATATAAGACTGCAGGTGTTAGTGCTAACGAATATATGGCAGGAGTAACTTCTTTTAGTGCTTCATTATTGCAATCACTAGGAGGAGATACTTCAAAGGCTGCCGACATAGCCGATATGGCGTTCCGAGATATGTCCGACAATGCCAACAAGTTTGGTACTGATATGAGTTCAATACAATCGGCATATCAAGGCTTTGCGAAACAAAACTACACTATGCTAGACAACTTGAAGTTGGGGTATGGTGGAACAAAAACCGAGATGGAGAGATTGCTTAAGGACGCCGAGAAGATTAGTGGAGTCAAGTACAATATTAAGAACTTAGACGACGTCTACGAAGCAATCCACGTAATACAAGAAGACTTAGGCGTAACAGGTACAACCGCCGAAGAAGCAGCGAGTACAATAAGTGGAAGTGCTGCCTCAATGAAGGCTGCCTTCGAGAACTTCTTGAACGGAAGTGGTAGTCCTGAGGACTTAGCCGAAGCAGTTACTAATATGCTCACAAATGTTGGTAAGGCGATTGGTAAACTAGCACCAAGTATCTTAAGTGGTATTGTTACGTTGATTCAAACATTACTACCTCAAGTAGTTCAAATGCTAATGACGTTGATTCCTCAGTTGCTTACTGCAGTTCAAAATATGATTAACACATTGCTAACAATGTTACTTCAAAACACAACTGCAATTTCAACTGCAATCACGAATCTAATCAATTTGATTATTCAATTTCTTACAACAAATCTACCATTGATTCTACAAGCAGGAATCACAATTCTATTAACACTTGTTCAAGGCATAATTGATTCCATTCCGACACTTGCCGAAGCATTGCCACAGGTTATTACTACAATCATAAATGTATTGATTGAGAACATTCCTCTAGTGTTAGACGCTGCGATTCAATTACTAATGGCATTAGTCGAAGCCATTCCTACAATTATAGAAGCATTAGTAGACGAACTACCAAATATAGTAGACACAATCATAAATACTTTACTAGACAACCTTCCAATGCTTTTAGAGGCTTGTATTAAGTTGTTTATGGCTCTTGTAGAAGCAATTCCAAAGGTTGTAATAGAATTAGTCAAAGTTGTTCCAACTATCGTTACAAGCGTCGTAAAGACCTTATGGGACAATAGAGGCAAGATTCTTGAAGGTGGCAAAAAGTTGTTACATAACCTTCGAGATGGAATCGTTAACAACCTAAGTGATTTGATGGACAAAGTCAAAGAGATTCCAAGCAAGATAAAAGATTGGGTACTTGAAGGAATTGATAAGGTTGTAGAAATCGGAAAGAATATCGTAGAGGGCGTTTGGAAGGGAATGGAGAACGCCTATGATTGGATTTATAACAAGATTAAAGAATGGGTAGGGAATGTCCTAAACTATATCAAAAAGAAATTAGGAATCAGTTCTCCATCAAAGGTTATGGCTGACTCAGTAGGTAAGTATATGGCTGAAGGTATCGGCGTAGGATTCGAAGACGAAATGGATTCAGTCGAAAAAGAGATGGCGAAATCCATTCCTATTGATTCATTAGTAAGCAACGTCAATAACGCAATGAGAGGATTGAATCAAGGAATAAACTCAAGTATCAATCCACAAATCAATCCAAATATAACTTACAACCAAAACTACGAAATGATGGCAAAGGCAATGAAAGACGCAATGTCCGATATGGAAATAGAACTAGACGATAGAGAAGTCGGCAAGTTCGTAACAAAGACAATAACTGAGGAAATATATAACTAGGAGGTAACTTATGAGAAATTATGTAATAATCAATGGAGTTAATTCCTTAACTATACAAGGATTGGCAATCAAGACATTGCCTCCAATAACAAAACCAATACAAAGAAATCTACGAGAGGAAATAGACGGACGAGATGGAGACATAGTAACTACACTCGGCTATGGTGCATATGATAAGACAATCGAGATAGGACTATTCGGAACATTCGATATAGACGAAGTGATAGCATACTTTAATCAAAAAGGAACTATCACTTTTTCTAACGAAGCCGATAAGGTATACTACTTCGAAGCCTTAGACCAAGTTGATTATGCCGAACTACTTAAGTTCAGAACTGCCAATGTAGTATTACATTGTCAACCATTCAAATACCCACTAAACGAAACACCTCTCGAGGAGGAATACGAATACGTAGAAGCCACAGGAACAAACGTAACACTAGACAATACTTCCGAAGCCATATTCAATAAGATAGACTTATTAGGAAATACAAGCCAAGTATCATATAGTGGGCAAAACCTACTTCCAAATAACGCAATTACTAGAACTGCTAACGGAATAACTTTTACAAAAAATAGTGATGGAAGTATTACAATGAACGGAACTTGTACAGGAAATGTAGACTTATACTTTGTAGGAAATTATGATAATTATTCGGATTTCGGACTTACAACAGGGACATATAATTTGAATGGGTGTACAAATGGAAGTGAGCAAACTTATATGTTGTTTGCAGTTTTAAGAAGAAACGGAAATATTTACTACTACTCAAGTGTCAATGCTAATGGACGAGTTATGATAGTAGAAACAGGGGACGAGTTTAGAATATTTATAAGAGTTTTTAATGGACAAGTATTAAATAATATTACAATCTACCCACAAATTAATACAGGAAGTACTGCTCTACCATATATTCCTTATGTTGGTGGAATACCTTCCCCAAATCCAAATTACCCACAAGACATACACGTAGTAAGTGGAGATAATACAATAGATATATGTGGAAAGAATTTATGCCCTGATAATTTTACTAATGGAGTGTTTAATAATAATACAGGTTTAATTCAAAGCCACGATAACAACCATATATCTTATGAAAACTACATAAAGGTTTTACCAAGTACACAATATTATATAAAACATAATCATAATTTTAATGGTACAGGTTCAACATCAATTTTTGAGTATGATAAGAATAAAAATTTTATACAAAGACAAGGATTTGTAGGTACAAATTCAACTGCTTTCACTACAACTGCCACGACACAATACATAAACATATCAGTATTCGATAATGGTGGGGCAAGTTTAAGTGGTTTTGAATGTCAAATTGAAAAAAGCAACCAAGCCACAACCTATGAACCATATATAGGAAATAGTTATCCTATATATTTAGGAGTAGAAAATTTATTACAAAATACTGCAACAACACAAACAATAAATGGGATTACATTTATTAAAAATAGTGATGGAAGCGTATTGGTTAACGGTACTGCAACAGCAAATGCAATTTTAATATTAAATTCTTTTGAGTTCCAAGGAAATACGACATACACATTAAATGGTTGCCCTAGTAGTGGTAGTGGTTCAACATACAAGTTAGATGCCTTTGGTAGTAGTGGCTTAAGTGAAGATATTGGAAATGGTGTTCAAATTAGTGCAGGTGGAACAAGAAATATAAGAATAGTTGTCTTTAATGGTACAACAATAAACAATTTATTATTTAAACCACAAATTACAAAAGGAAATACATCACACTCATACACACCTTATGGAAAAGCAATAGAACTATGTAAAATAGGAACATACCAAGACTATATCTATAAAGAAAATGGTAAGTGGTATTTACATAAAGAGATAGGGAAAGTTGTTTTGAATGGTAGTGAGAATTGGAGCATTAGTAATAGTGGAACTGCAAATTGGTATTATTTAGCAAATATATCAAGTAAAATAATTACACCTAACATTCCTTTTGGTAATAGTTTATCTAATTATTATCAAAATAATGATATTGCTAATGGCAATACGCAAATAGGTTTTAACATATTGTCAAACGGAACTTCATTAACTAATATAAGAGTAAGGTATGGAACAGAAGATACTACTACAAATTATAAAAAATGGTTATCAACTAATAATGTTATAGTGTATTCTCCACTAGCAACACCTACTAATATTCCGATAGAAGATACTACTCTTATTGAGCAGATAGAAGCATTAAAAAATGCTACAAGTTACGAGGGACAAACTAACATAAGTCAAGAGAATAATGACGCACCTTTTATACTAGACTTATCGGCATTGAAAGAAAACTCCGACCATCTTGTTATAGATAACATAGGGAACATATATAGTAAGCCTACATTAGACTTAGAGGGTATAGGCATAGTTGATATATACTTGAATGATACTCAAATGTTCGAAGTAGACTTATCAGAAAAAAACGAGATTGTTATAGATACCGAAAAAATGGAAGCATACAATCCAACTGACAACACTCTAGCAAATAGACAAGTTACAGGAGACTATAGCAAGTTCAAATTAGATAGTGGAGAGAACGACTTGAGGTTTAGTGGGGACTTAACAAAGGCTACTATTACAAACTATGAGAGGTGGTTGTAGTGATTAAGTTATTCGATACAACTGACAACTTATTTCAATCTAACGGAGACAAGATAATCATTCCAACGAGAGCAGTAGTGCATAAGGAAGACAACGGAAGTTATTATTTGGATCTCGAGACAAACTTAGAGTATGTCGACGATTTGGTTTCAAATAAAATACTTGTCGCAAATACTCCTCAAGGTTATCAGCCATTCCGTATTGGGAATGTAAATAAGACAAGAAAGAAAGTAACGCTTCAAGCTAAACATATCTTTTATGATTCAGCAAACTATCTAATTGCTGATAGTTTCGTAGTTGATAAAAACTGCAACGCAGCATTAGCACATTTGAACAATGCTACTGATAACGAAAGCCCATTCACTACACTTTCGGACGTACCTACAATCGCTTCTTTTAGGTGTGTAAGAAAAAGCCTATACGAAGCAATACAGGTAGTCCTTGAGCGTTGGGGTGGACATTTAGTTCGAGACGGATTCGAAATTGCAATCCGTGATAGCATAGGTGCTGACAATGGAGTAACAGTTCGCTACGGCAAAAATCTGAAAAACATACAAGCAACTTACAATTGGGACAACGTAGTTACAAAGTTAATGCCTGTCGGCAAAGACGGACTACTGCTTTCGGAATCTTATGTGTACTCAAGTACGCAATACGAGATTCCATATACTAAGACAATCACATTCGACCAATCCGAAATAGTCGAAGAAGATTACGAATCCGAGGACGCATACCAACAAGCACTTATTACTGATTTGCGTAATAAAGCGACGCAATATGTGGAATCGAACTCCGTCCCATCAGTCAACTATACACTCGACGCCAATTTGGAACGCATTACTGACGTAGGAGACACGATAGAAGTAATCGACGAGCGATTAGGAATCAATCTTCTTACTCACTTAATAGCATATGACTACAATTGTATATTAGAGAAATATCAAGTAGTCCAATTTGGTAACTTTACGCCTCAATTAAGCAATCTTATGACTACGATTGCCGAGAATACTACCACACAGGTAAACGAGGCTACAAGCGACTTAAAAGTAACTCTAAGCAAAGAATTGCAAGAGGCTACTGATTCCATTATGGGTGTAATGGGTAACTCATACGTAATCTATGATGGAGATAAGATTCTCGTAGTAGATAGACTACCAAAAGAAACTGCTATCAATGTTATAAGAATCAATAGTGGTGGAATTGGATTCTCTAATACAGGAATCAATGGAACATTCAATTCGGCTTGGACTATAGACGGAACTTTGAATATGGCTAATATTAACGTAATCAATTTGACTGCCGACCTTATTCGTGGCGGCGTTCTTAAGTTAGGTTCAAACTTGAATCAATATGGACAAATCGAAATATATAACGAATCAAATACACTAATCGCAGAAATGAACAAAGATGGATTCAAAATGTATGGGCAAGATGGCTCTTACGTTTTAATGAATACGACGGAAGGCTTCGCAGGATTCGATAGAAATAACAACAAGGTCTATTGGGCAGCAGGAGATTCCTTCCATATGAAAAAGAGCGAAGTCGAAGAAGAAATCACTCTTTGTGGCAAAATGAGATATATACCTATCGAGGTAACTCAAAACGGAGTAGCTCACAACGGAATCGGATTAGTTAGTGTTCTAGGAGGTGGAGAATAATGTCAGTAGTTGGAGACAATAGTACAACTTTGAACTCTCCTGAGAGTTCGACTTATAAGTATACGTTAAGAGCATACTTTGAAGAACAAGAAACTAGCACAACAAACAATACTAGTAAGATATATTGCGAGGCTTCGTTGGCTGCTTCAAAGATTGCATTCGATAACAATACAGGTGGCTACTTATACATATATTGGTATGACAACAACGAGAACTCTAACGGATTGTTAGTTGGCTCATTACAAGTCAAGCAATGTGGAAAAACATATGGTACTAAGTGGATTGGTGGGACTATATACCCAACGCATAAAGCCGACGGAACTCTAAGTGGTTACGCACTTGCAGTATGGGAAAGAGGAACGACTAATAGATACGTCCCTTATAATGGGCAAGTAAATACTAGCAACTTGTCATTGACTAATATTCCACGACAAGCAACTATCAATAGTGCAACTAATTTCAACGACGAAGGGAATCCTACTATCACTTATACAAATAGTGCAGGAACTAGCGTAACAACTTTACAAGCGTGTATAGCACTTACGGAAAGTTCTGCTCAGTCGAATCCGATTATAAGTTGGAGAGACATATCTAAGACAGGCTCTAGTTACACATTCAATCTAACTACTGCTGAACGTAACGCATTACGAAACGCAATGCCAAATCAAGGCAGTAGGAATCTATGGTTCTTCGTTAAGACAATCTTAGGAGGAGTTACATATTACTCTTATAAGATTGCTTCTATATCAATAGTTAACGCAAGTCCTACTATGAGTGTTCCTACGTATCAAGATACTAACGGAACTACAACTGCTCTTACTCAAGACAATAAGGTAATAATACAAAACAAGAGTACACTTCAATTCCAATTTGCTAACATTGCTTCGCAAAAAGGTGCAAGTCTAACTAATATTAGTATGGAAATCAACGGAGTAGTTAAGCAACAAAGTCTTAGTGGGACTTCGGTTGCTTCTCTCAACTATGACTTCGGAACTATCAACGTATCAGAAAATACGAGAGCAAATATAACTCTTACTGATACTCGAGGCTATACGAACAACTTCTCCATACAATTAACAATATGGGAGTATGAGAATCCAACTGCAATTATAACGGAGTATAGAGAAGCAAACTTCTATACGGAATCTCATATCAAAGTAGACGCAAGATATTCGAGTCTTAATAACTTGAATGTTATAGCAATCAAATACCGAATCAAGAAGACTACTGAAAACTCTTGGGGTAGTTGGGTAACACTAAGCGACAACGTCGAAGCCGATTTCAACGCCGACAATCAATACGCTTGGGACATTCAAGTAGAATTGGACGACTCTATAGGTGGGTATAAGTTATATACCATCAACAAAGCATTAGACGTTGGAATCCCAATAGTGTTCTATGACGTATTAAAGAGAAGCGTAGGAATCAACTGCCTTCCAAATGGTAGCGAGTCTTTCGAAATACCAAACAAAGTTCTATTAACGACTGCGTCTTATATGAACGAGAATCAAGAGTATACGTTTAGTGATAATGTTCAAAACCAAACAAACGGAATTGTATTGGTATGGAGTGCTTACTATGGTGGGCAACCTGTGAATTGGAGTTGGAACTTCACTTTCATACCAAAATATTGGGTAGCGAATCATTATGGCAACGGAGTAACTTGCACAATGTTTGGCTATAATTTCAGTACGGCAGGTTGTAAGTACGTTTATGTATCAAATACTTCTATCAAAGGGAACGCAGCCAACGTGCAAAGTGGTACTGCAGGAAGCGGAATAATATACGATAATACCGCCTATGTATTGAGATACGTAATAGGTGTATAAGGGAGGTTAGGTTATGGAGATACTAAAGTTCTTAAAAGAATATTGGACACAAATAATCTTCTTTGTAGGAATGATAGCAATTGCTAAGTCCTACTTAGACGCTACAAAGTGTTCGCTCAGAAATGACATTCTTGAAATATGGGACAGGTGTAAGGACACACAAACTATTACACAATTCCAACTAGAAAGTTATACCAACTCAAGAGACTTATATTTCAAACTTAGAGGCGACGGATTCGTTCACGCCTTAGACGAAAAAATAATGAAGTTTAAAGTAAAAGATTAGGAGAGTTATTATGAAGAAAAAAATCAAAAAGATAAGCAAGTACGCAATGAACATACTTGCTATGATTAACGCCTTATTAGTAGGACTTAGTCCTATATGGGGTTGGGAGATTGATAGAGTTATCGACTCCATTGTAGTAATCACAGGTGTAATCGGCTTATACTTAGTCGGTGGCAAAGTATTTGGGGAGAACAAGGAGGAGAAGTAATATGGCATATCAAAGAGCATACTTCCCAAGCAATAGACTTAACCTTACTCAAGGTTACGGATTGCTTTCTCGTTCACACAATCATACTAAGGCTTTGGATCTAGGAGGCATTCAAAAACTATTTGCACCTTTTGACTGCGTAGTTAAGAAAGTCTATGCACCAAAAAAGAAAGATGGCAAATTAGATACAAGCCATTCTTTCGAAGTATGGTTAGCAAGTAAGACAAAAGTATTATGTCCGAACGGTTACTATGGCAAATTAACTATAACAATCACACACCCAAAGGGAATATCAAAATTGAAAGTAGGGCAAGAGTTCAAACAATTCCAAGACTTAGGAATTGATACTTCGGAAATGACAGGAGTTAGAACAGGAAACCACTATCATATCGAAGTAGGGACAGGAACTCAAAGTGGTTGGGACGCTGCTATTATTAAGAAGTATGGCAAGTATGTTATACCTAACGCAGTTCCACCTCAAGACTACTTATTCGCAGCACCTAACGCCTCAATAGGTAACGAGACTTACAAACTTAAAAAGTATGACTTCATAAAAGAGAAGGACATAACTTATCAAGTTGTAGGCGTACCTAGTGAGCCATTGTATATTAGAGACAAAAAAACTGATAAGGTTATTGGTAAGTTATACAACGGAAACGAAGTGTTGAAGTTCGACAATAATAAGAGGTGCTTAGTATACCACTATGAAGCATTAGGACTTACATACAAAAAATACTTGAAGAAATAATTCCCACAATTCACGTTACTTATGTAGTAATATAGAACTATGGAAGGTTTTAAGAGTACACCCCTGTACCACCTTTTATGTAGTTTGATAACAGGCTATCTTAGTGGTAGCCTAGAGTAGATAAACGAAAAGTAGTAGTAGTTATTACTTATGTTATGTTTTTTGTGGTAGATTAGAATGACATTGTTTATCTATTCTAGGGTGCTTGTAAGGACAGGACAAGTGCTATGTCGACATAAAAAAAGGAAGTGGCTGTCAACGCTTCCTATAGGGTAAATCGTAGAGGATTAAATCTATATTATCATTTGTGTATTGTTTTAAGATACACCTCCTTTCTAAGAAATTTTTGAATACCAAAAAGAGAATTGTCCCAGCAGTTCTTTTTTTGGTGCGTAAAAATATATAAATATATAATAGAAAGAAGGGACAAGTCCTCCTATAAAATTAAGATTTGTGTTATTCCCATTGAGTACGACTTTTTGTTATATATCAACTCAACCATTCAGCACCCAAAAGAAAACTAGTCTTCGGACTAGTTCTTTTTTTGTGGGGTAAAATTGACAAATGATAGAGTAGGCTATAATATATCGTGCTCAAAGGAGGTGTAAGTGTGATACAAATGACTTACGAAAAAAGAAACGGAGATCTGATACAACGCACAATTGGTGGTTACTCTCCATATAGGGTAGGAGATACTAATTCCTATGGTTGGAAAGTTACTGACATAAAATATCTATACAACAAGAAGTGGTATTCAAAGAGTGAGTACGACAAGCTAGTTGACAAGAATATAAGCAAATCGAGATTGAGAATCAAAGTTCGTAACGCCTTTAGAAATCTATACAATCAACTATCTCATATCATATTGATATTAGTATTACTTCGAGTATATGAAATAGTGTCAAGCGTATAATAAAATAAAAAAATGTATTGACTTGAGAATTGAGGGTGTTATAATTAAGGTACAAACAAGGTAACAAAATGCGTACCTATTTTATAATCTCGATTAAGTTAACATAATATATAATTCAAGAACTTTGAATCTAACGAGATTATAAAAAAATCTCGTTTTTTGTTGCTCTAAAAGAGAGGAGAGACCGTATGGAGAAGAAGGAACAAGTCAAGTTCCCAAATCTAGTTGCCGAAATGGCGAAGAACTGCGAGAGTCAGAAAACAGTTGCGAAGTTGCTCGGAGTAACGCAACCAACTATTCATAGAAAACTTGCAGGGAAATGCGAATGGACAATAGGCGACATAGAAATATTATGCGAGCATTACAAGAAGGATTACTACCAACTATTTAAGTAATCAAAAAAAAGAGAACTTATATAAGTCCTCTTACACAAATCGAACTTTCAAAAGAAGTTCGATATAAGTATAACACAAATCGGAGGAGAAAGAAATATGAAATTGAAAAAAGGAGTTCAAAGGGTTTTGGAGATTATTTGTACTATGGCAGTTATGTTGTTACTAACAACAATCGAAAGCGAATGGAGTCTTGAATACTTAGTATTCGTTATGACTAACTTAGCAATCGCTAGTGCCACAGGATTAACATTGAAGAAGTTCGGTAGGTGGGAATAATGTTAGAACCAATCAAAGACAACGTACTCAAATGTTGGATTGTATGGGAGATACATAGAAAATATCGAGTTGATAGATTCCACGCAAGAACAAAAAGGGAGTGTAGACAATGGATTTCAAAGAATGGTCTATGACAAAAGGCGAATGGCAAATGTTCAACCACCAAAAGAAGTTGGACAAGGTTATTGAGCAAAATAGATTCTACTGCTATTGTGGACATTCAGTAAGAATCCTGCCTAGCGAAGAAAGAGTCTTTTGCAATTATTGTGGGCATTGGATCTATCGAGACAAAAAGAAGCAAAAGCAAAATTGTAAGAGAATCAAAAAAGAATACGAAGAAAAACTCAAAAGAATCAAAAGGGAGAGATTCAAAAACGAGTTAAAGGAGATACTAAAAAATGCTGATTAAATTAGACGACTATGATTTGAGAGAAATCAAAAGTATGGAGAAGAAAATAGGCAAGTGTAAGACCATACCTGTAGGGGAAGATACTTATATAGAGGTTGAAGAACTTATGGGAATGATTGAAGACTTGAACTACGAGTACGACCATCTTGAAGAAGAATACAAAGACTTACAAAATGACTTGGAGAGCAACTACAAACCAATACCTCCAAGTGATATGTACGAAGTGTACGACCACGACTTTATATAGGAGGACTTATGAAAGAAGACAAAGTTACATACTTTCAAATTGAAAGTGCAAACAAAGAAATCAAAACAATGAAATTAGGTAGCAAAGAATACGCACCTGTTAACGAAAGAATAAAAGCGTTCCGTAAGGTTTTTCCTACAGGGACTATAGATACTTTTATCGAAGAAAAAACTGAAGATAGTATCACAATAAGAGCCACTATCTATGACGAACAAAGACACACCTTAGCAATGGGTAGGGCTAGTGAACGCAAATCTGAAAAAGGCATAAACGCCTTCAAACTAATTGAAAACTGCGAGACTTCAGCCATTGGTAGAGCGTTAGGTATTGCAGGATTCGGAGTCGACGGCTCAATAGCAAGTGCTGAAGATATGGAGAACAACGAAGCGACTAAGACATTCGAAATCGCAAAAGGAATATCTATATCAATGAAGGAAGCAGTCAACCAAGCTAAACTTACAATCAACGAATTATATAAGAAGATGGGAATGCGTGTCCAAGAACTAGACGACTTCTTAGTTCGTAAAGTATGGACTCATTTGCAAGATATGAACATATGGCAGTTGCTAAGGTTAGAATCCGAACTTAAAAAAGCGAATATGGAGAATAGCGAATGGCACGAACTATATAACACTAATACAAAAGCAAAGGACGTAGTTCCAAAGAATCAAGAAGTTGTATACAAATCTACTTGGAGAAGATTCGGCGAGATGGCACTAGCAATGTGTGGCAGCGACGAAAACAAAAAGCAACAAGTAATAGAAGAATATATGGAACAAGAAATTGACTTAGGAACAACTTACTAGGTGGCAATATGGCTGAAAGAAGAATGTTCGCAAAGACAATAATTGATAGCGACGCATTTATAGATATGCCGTTATCAACTCAAGCCTTATACTTTCACTTATCTATGAGAGCCGACGACGAAGGCTTTATCAATAATCCAAAGAAGATTCAAAGAATGGTTGGTGCTACTGAGGACGACCTTAAGTTGCTAATAGCGAAGAACTTCATAATCACGTTTGAAAGTGGAGTTATCGTAATCAAGCATTGGAAGATACACAACTATATAAGAGCCGATAGATTAACGAAGACTGCATATGAGGAAGAAAAAAGTCTGCTTACTACAAAAGACAACGGCAGTTATACTCTCATAGGTAATCAAGACTTAATAGAAGACTGCGACGACAAAAGGAAGTTAGCATATAAGAATAGCACGTTGCCTTATAGTTTTAATTACAAAATTAAAAGGGCTTTTGAAGGAGTTGAGTGTCCAATATGTAAACGCACTATGACTTCCTCAAACAAAAACACTATGCCAACGATTCAACATAATATTCCTATCTCAAAAGGTGGGGAACACGAACTCGGTAACATATCAGTTATTTGTTACGATTGCAATTGCTCTATAAAAGACAAGGAAACCGACAATTTGAATAATGAGGAAGTTGTTGAGACGTGGGACAAGATATGTGAATTAGAGAAAAACGGCATTCAATGGTTTTGGAATTTAAGCCTACTAAAAGAATGTCAGTCAAATGTCAGTCAAATGTCAGCACAGGTTAGGTTAGGTAAGGTAAGTATAGGTAATATAAAAGAAAATAATACAAAAGAAAAAAAGTTCTCAAGACCAAGTCTTGAAGAACTACAAGCATACATAGACGAAAAAGGGTTGAACGTAAATGCTCAGAATTTCTTCGACTATTACGAGTCCAATGGTTGGAAGGTAGGACGTAATGCTATGAAGGATTGGAAGGCTACGCTAAGACGTTGGAACTCTACCAATTCAAAAAAGACTGATTCACGACCAACTTGGATTGATAAAGATATACATAGAGAGGAAGCCTCTCAAGAAGAATTAGAAGAAATGGAAAGCCTACTTAAGGACTTTCAATAGAAGGAGAGTTATTATGAAAGTAATACACGAATACCCTGTGAAAGTATTCGAGAATACTTACGAAGACAGGAAATACTACAAGATAGGAGTATCTAAGAAAGACCAAAACGGAAACTATATCAATGGTTATCTTGATTGCCGATTCCGTAAAGACGTCGAAGTAGATACTTCAAAGAAGATATATATACAAGACGCTTGGTTAGACTTTTACGTTAAGGACAAAGTAACGCACCACTTCTTATTCGTTAATAAGTTCGAATACGTTTCCGACGTGATAAAGAATGAAAGTGCAGCGTCAGATCCTTTTGAAGATTTCGGCAACGAAGTAGCTTTGACTGACGAAGACCTACCATTCTAGTATGGACTTACAAATTGAATTAGATAAGCAAGTTGAGTTATTACAAAAGTCTTTGGAGAAACTGAAGACTACAGGTAGAGCATATGCTGAAGCCGAGCGAGATTACAAAGTTCTATTAAGACAGGAAGTTCTGAAACTAAGGGACGAAGGACAAGCAATCGGAGTGATAACACTCACTTGTTACGGAATACCAAGTGTCGCTGAAGCAAGATTCAAAAGAGATTGTGCTGAAGCAGTATATCAAGCCAACCAAGAAGCAATTAACACGTATAAATTAAAAATAAGACTCATAGAGAGTCAAATTGGTAGGGAGTGGAACAATGACACTCGAAGATAAGAAAACCTACGAGCGTGTCGCAAATGAACAAAAATGGTGCAGGTTGTGTGGTAAGACATACGACTTGCAAATCCATCATATTATCTATAGAAGTCAAATGGGTAATAACGACGAACGCAATTTGATAAGACTTTGTGCTGACTGCCACAGGAAAGTACATAGCAATAAGAAGGTGTGGCAAAAGAAACTGCTTGAGTATCAATTCAAGCGTTACGGAAAGTTTACGAGAGAAGACGTAACTAAGTAGGAGGAAATATGAAAGATAGAATATTGCAATATATGAGAGAGGAAGGAAGTATCACAACCTTACAGGCTATGAGGGACTTGGGTTGTTGCGACCTTCAGCATTATATTAGAGTATTAAGACAAGAATATATTATCAAGGACGAATGGGTATCAGCAGTCAATAGATATGGAGATAAGGTCTCTTTCAAGAGATACTTCTTAGGCAATGCAGGAACAAACAATATTTGATTTACTATACCCAAAGTTCAAGATAGACAAACCTATTAGATTGATAGAACTATTCGCAGGGTATGGCTCAACTCGATTAGGTTGGAAGTATCTTGGCGTTGACGTAGAGAGTTGGTTTGTTAGTGAATGGGCAGTCAAAAGTATATTAGCCTACAAGAATCTACACGAATCGGACAACAAAAACGACTATACAAGGAATCAACCAAAGGAATGGCTAGTAGATAGACTGCTCGAAGCAGGAATATCAAGCAATTATAACGAGCCAATGACTAGAGAACAAATTGAAAGACTTCAAGAACAACAATTGCGAGATATATATAACGCAATGGTTATTACAAAGAACAAAGGTAACATTCAAAAAATAAAGGGCTTGGATCTAAACATTTGCGATACTGATAGATACGTATATATATGCTCGTATTCATTCCCCTGCCAAGACTTAAGCCTTGCAGGCAAGGTTAAGGGTTTTTCAGATACAAGCACTCGAAGTGGTATGTTGTGGGAGTTCGAAAGAATCCTAAGTGAATGTAAGGAACTTGGTACACTCCCACAGGTGCTACTGATGGAGAACGTCGTTGATATACACAACGAACGCAACAAAGAAGATTTCAAAAGATGGATTCTAAGACTTGAGGAATTAGGTTATTCAAACTATTGGCAAGACTTAATTGCAACGGATTATGGAATCCCACAAACTAGAAATCGCTGCTTTATGGTATCGATACTTGGAGACTATAGTTTCTCATTCCCACCTAAGCAAGAACTCAAGCTAAGATTGAAGGATTTACTCGAAGACAAAGTTTCAGAAAAATACTTTTTGAGCGATAGAATGAGACAATACATATTCTCAAAAGACGATAAGTACAAAGTTAGTGAGAACAGTTTACAAATTGATAGAGACATTGCAGTTGCAAAAACAACTCGAGAAGGTTGCACTCGAGCCGACACTAGCGACTATGTTGGAGTTATTGATTCATATAACAAACGAGAAACAAATCCAAGTGTTAGTGGAACGATAGTTGCAGGTCAAGGAAGAAATCAAGGCAGTATGCTATTGATTAAGAACGCAACCGAAAAAGGTTACATAGAGGCTGAAGAAGGAGACGGCATAGACTTAGCACAACCTAACTCCGAGACTCATAGAGGTAGAGTACAAAAAGGCAAGTGCCAAACACTAAACACCTACGGAGGAGATAACATTGGAGTAGTTGTCAAACCTCAAGTGCTAGGAGGAATCGGCGAGATGGATTCAAATAATAATACTCAATGGAAGCAGCAAAATAGAATCTATGACAATGAAGTTGCCATCTCCGTAACGACGATATGTAATCCTTATTACAAAGACAAGGAGTAAAAGTATGGAAGTTAGTAACTTAAAGATAAGGAAGTTGACTCCGAAAGAGTGCTTCCGACTAATGGGGGTTAAGGATTCGGACTTTGAAAAAATAAAAGTTGGGCAAAGCGATAGTAGCTTGTACCACTTAGCAGGCGACTCAATAGTAGTGCAAGTGCTTATGGCAATATATAGGGAGTTATTATGAAAACAGGCTTTGTGTTAGCAGTTGGATCTTTGTATCTGATATACAAGTTTGGGAATAGACTCCTAGACATATGGGAATATAAGATACACCATACAAAAAGAGAGGACAGGTGGCAATGGTAGGATTTGTTATAGGGTTGTTGGTTGGTGCTATGCTAGGCTTTACGTTGATGGCTTGTCTTAAAGTTGGAGGCGACGACTTAGAGCAGTATTACATTGACTTGATTCAAACATACGACAAGGAAGTCAATCGCCAATATAAAGAAATACAAGAACTTAAAGAAGATAAAGAATACTATCAAGCAATAGTAGAAAGTTGGGAGTGATAAAAAGTGAATGAAGATATAGTAAGTATAAAAGAAGAAGACAAACCATTAATATGGATTAATCCTAAAGTTCTTAAAATGAAAGAAGAAATTGAAAGATTAAAAGAAATGAAACTACATACTGAAAAATATGCTAGTGAAATGGAAGATAAATACATATTAGAAAAAACAAAAAATGATAAAGCAATAGAATATATAGAAAGTTATATGCCGAATTATGATTTTGATAAAACAAATTTAACAAAAGTATTAGACATACTCAAAGGAGTTGATAAAGAATGAAACAAAAAGTATTTGATTATATTGAAGAATTAGAAAGAAAAGCAAAAGAAAGTGAAAAATATTTTAAGTTATGGCACGAAGAAAAAGTTAAAAATAATAAAGCAATAAAATATATAGAAGAAAATGAAGTTGTCGACTATAATCCTACATTAGATGGTAGTGAAGATGACAGTTATATGAAATTACCAAGAAGTTTAAGCCTATTTAATGAGGGATTAGATATTTTATTAGACATACTCAAAGGAGTTGATAAAGAGTGAAACAAATTAAAATAAGAGATAAAGAATATAATTGCTCAAACAAGGTTTATTATCATATACAAGGCTTAGAAAGTGAAAACCGAGTTATTTCTATGGAATTAATAGGACATGAGAATAATGAATTACAACAACAAAAAGAAATAGAAAGATTAAACAACGCCTTAAATAAAGCAATAGAATATATAGAATACTATTTTGCTAAAGGAAGAACTAAAAACCATAAACAATTTGATTTAAGTTTATATGAAATACTTACAGGTAAAAATTTATTTAATTTAACTATGAAAGAAATAGAACAATTTTTCAAAGGAGTTGATAAAGAGTGATAAAAATAGATTTAGATAATGATAAACAAGTAGATTATATTTGTGATTATTTTAAAAATGAGACATTAGAAAATAAAATAGAAGAAAAAGACAAAGAAATAGAAAATATGAGAAGAAAATGGTACGATGATAGTGAAGAATATTTATTAGAAATAGAAAGATTAAATAACATCATAAAAGAAAAAGACAAAGAAATAGAAAGACTAAATAATATCATAAATAAAGCAATAGAAGATAAGAAGATAGAAAAGTTAGAAAGATTTATTCCACAAAAAGAAAGTGATACTTATTGCACTAAATATAATGAAGTAGCCGATAAAATCAATGAAATAATAGATAAGATAAATGCAGGAGTTGATAAAGAGTGAGTAAAGTTGACCTAAATAGATTTACTGATTTTATGGTTGAATATAAAGAAGAAATCAGCAAAGAATATGAAGAGGAAATAGAAAGATTAAATAATATATTAGATACTTTAATGCAAGATATGGCTTTATTAAATGCAACAGGCAAAAAAGAGATAAAACCAAAATATGTATTCGATAGAATAGTAATGCTTAGAGAAGGAGGGAGAAAATGAAGAAAGTATATATAACAATTGGGGACTTCTACTTATATGACTTTTACGTAAGTGAAGACTACCCACAAACAAACTTCATATCAAAGATAGAATGGTCGGCTACCAAGAAAAACGCTGACACCTTTGAAGAAGAAGTTGCCGACAAAATAAGATGGCAAATAGATGGACTAGGATTCGAATACTCCAAGACAGGGATTGAAGAAGTTGCCAAGGAGGAAGAAGAATGAGGTACAAAAAGATAGGCGTTAGTCCTAACAAGAAACTAACAAAAAACAAAATAAGTCAATTTAAAAAAGAGAGTAATAGAAGAAAGCAAGGGAGGAAGAAAAATGGAAAGTAACAAAACAAGCAATAGAGGAATCGGATTCATTGGACTATTAACGATTGCGTTCATTGTTTTAAAACTAACAGGCGTTATCAATTGGAGTTGGCTTTGGGTACTAAGTCCTATTTGGATTATGGTAGCCTTATCAATACTTATTATTTTAATAGTATTGCTTAAGAGGTAAGCCTATGTGGTTAATCTTAGATATATTCAAGGGGTATGAGGTTGAGTACAATCCTCGCACTATGATACTAGAAATCAATAAGCCTATAAGCGTTGCTGCGTTTATGGACTTACGTAGAGCGTTAAAGTATACCAAATGCGAGGTAAAAGATATAAGGGTGTATGGAAGTAGATTGTCAAAGATAAGAGGTGTAGAATGAGCGAGAAAGAACTATCAAAATATTACAATCTGAAACGTGAAGTCCAAGACTTAGAAGATAGAATCAAGGAGTTTGGTAGTGGTGTCAAATCCGTACCTATTAAAGAAGTGTCGGTAAGTAGTTCACACTCTACCAAGTCTATACAAGAAACGAAAGTCGAGTTGGTTAGTAGATACACCGAGAAACGTATCGAGGCACTTGAACAATACTTAGCCATAGAAAGATATATCGAAGACGTAGAAGACGTAGAGATTCGTAATATAATGCGATATAGATATTTGGATCTAATGAAGTGGGAAGAAATTGCTGAGAAGGTATTCCAAGATAGAACTACCATCTCAAAGAAAGTACGTAGATATTTAAAGGAGAACAATTAAGTTCTCTTTTTTATTTACGTAAGGGAAAAACTTTTTTCTATTCAAGTGAAGAAAAAGTTGACATCTCGTACGATAAGTGGTAAGATATATACGTAAGGAACAAAAGAAGACCTCAGATCTTCCCTTACAAATCACAAATTGAACTAAGGAAAGAGGAGAAAAAATGAAAAACGTAATAGAAGGAATCAATATGACAATCAAAGAAAGAATGGAAATGGGAGAGAAGTATTCAGTTAAGGACTTCGTAATAGAGAACACAGGTGGCAATGTATATGTTGCTTGGGGAAGTTTTGAGAACGGATTCTATTTTGCTATAAGTAGCGACCTAGTAATGATTTACGATATGGACGAATATAAGGCAATGGAGACTGAGGAGTACCAAGAAGATAGTTATAAATGGGAACTAAAGCACGTAGTAGAATCCTATTCATACGAAATGCCTCAATACAAATACATTCAACTACAAATCTACAATCGCTGCAGTAACTACGAAAAAATGGTAGATATATTCAGCGACATTGAGGACGAAGACAATGAGTAAGTTCAATCAAAAGAAATATGTTCAAGAATACAACAAGGAACACTACAGGGCATTCAAGGTAGATTTGAAGGTTGAGGAGTCGGAAGAATTGGAATCGATACTTAAGAGTAAGGGTATTACTAAGGCTCAATTCCTTAGAAATGCAATCAAAGCACTTAAAAAGAAATAATTCCCACAATTCCCATCAAATATGTTGTATAGTATAAACTGAAAGAACTTTCAAATAGGGAACGACCTCCAATCGTTCCCCTTCTTAATTTATGTTGGAGGTGTAAATTATGAAAGAAATATGGAGAGATATTACAGGCTACGAGGGAAAATACCAAATAAGTAGTGATGGTAGAGTAAAATCAATGAACTATAATCATAAAGGTAGAGCGAAAATACTGAAACCTACAATCAACAATACAGGTTATAAGAAAGTAAATCTATACAATAATGGTAAGGCAAAAATAGTTTTTGTTCATAGGTTAGTTGCTGAAGCATTTATTCCAAATCCTAACAATATGCCTGTAGTTAATCACAAAGACGAGAACAAACTCAATAATCAAGTTGATAACTTGGAATGGTGTACGATTGGCTATAACGTAACATATGGGACTGCAATTGATAGACGTATCGAGAAAACGTCCAAGAAAGTTGCTCAGTATAATGAAGATGGAAGCCTAGTCAAAATATGGAAGAACACTAAAGAAGTTAATCAATGGTACAAGACTAATCCTACAAGCATTGCAAAAGTATGCAAAGGCGAGAAGGATTCTTATTATGGTTATATTTGGAAATATATATAACAAGCTAAGAGGTAACTTATGTTACCTTTTTTCTATGGGTGCAATAGGGAAAACGGAAGCGACTATATATGACGTTTTGGTGGGTTGCCTTGTCGCTTTAGAAAGTAGGAGGACATATGAAGAAAATTGTAACAATAGGAGACAAAGAATACTCAATGAAGTCTAGTGCTTATACTCAATTCAAGTACAAAGACGTAACAGGTAGAAGAATGCTTGAGGACATTCAGAAATTAAGCGAGATTCGTAATATGAGCGAAGAAGACCAAGTAGGACAAGTAGAAGACCTTATGGAGTTACTTCTTAGAATGGCTTATATTATGATAGAAGAAGCCGACAAGACTCAAGTAACTTCTTTTGAAGACTTCTTAAAGGGTATTGATGGACTATTTGATACTACTGATTGGGTTAACGAAGTAATAGAACTTGCTGCTTCTCCCATATCAAGGGGAATACAAGGACTTTCCCCAAACAAATAATAGAAGCACACCTGCCGACGAGTTCGACGTTATGTCGTTGGCTAAAAGGCTAGGAATAACTAGAGACGAAATGTTAGATATGTCTTTTGTTAGTTTGTTCAACATACTTATATCAAGCGTTAGCAATGAAGATGGAGAACGCAAAGCTACTCAAGAGGACATTGATAGAATGTTTGGAGGTTAATTATATGAAGGTTAGAATAATGAATGACTATAAGTCAAAAGGTAAAGAGTACAAGAAGGACGATATAATCAATTGTACTGAAGCCGAAGCAAAACTACTTCTAGGATTAAGACTTGCTATTCCTTATGTAGAGGAAGCAGTTGAGAAACCTAAGAAGGAAGTTGCTACTAAGAAACGCAAATGAGTCGAATAGGATTCTATAAAAGTAAGGCTTGGAAGCAAGCAAAGAATGAAATATGGTATAGACAAAGCCTATTATGTAACAGGTGTCATAGACCTGTATATGTAGATGGTCTTAGTCCATACACACCAAAAGAAAAAAGACTCAAAGGTATTGTCCACCATAAGGAATATATTACCGACGAGAATATAAACGACGATAACATAACCTTGAACGTAGATAACTTCGAAGGATTATGTATTGATTGCCATAACAACGAACACTTTGCTAGTTCAGATCTTCGACAAGGTTACGAGTTCGACGAACAAGGGCAGTTGAAAAAGGTTTCATAGGGGGGCTATGTTAGTGCCTTCGCCTTACCCTTTGGGGAA
>Ga0326514_10000419_pt1 | contig 29071 bp, 46 predicted proteins | sample 3_2548_0518_D_FD_203653 | JGI IMG/M metagenome (GOLD analysis project Ga0326514, IMG submission 203653) | Bovine rumen microbial communities from UC Davis, California, United States - 3_2548_0518 | ecosystem: Host-associated > Mammals > Digestive system > Stomach > Rumen | place: USA... | reverse complement strand
GAAAGGAGAACAACATGGGAATGCCTGTATTGGTATTGGGAGAAACGGGATCCGGTAAGACCTACTCTATCAAGAATTTTGATCCGGCAGAAGTCGGGATCTTCTCCGTCGAAAAGAGTTTTATGCCGTTCAGAAAGGATTTTCAGATCAAGAAGGATGCAACCTACGAGGACATCATGAAGGTGTTCAAGAACAACCCCCAGCGGAAGGCGTACATCATCGACGATTCGCAGTATTTGCTCGTGAATGAAATGTTCGACAGGGCGAATGATGCCGGATATGGCAAGTTTACGGACATTGCTTTGCACTTCCGCAATCTGATCCATTTTATCAACCATCAGCTCCCCGATGATCTGATCGTCTATTTCCTGCACCACACGGAGACGGACAGCAACACCGGGAAGACGAAGGCCAAGACCGTCGGAAAGATGCTGGATAATCAGCTCACGGTCGAGGGCTGCTTTAACATCGTTCTGCTCTGCACCGTCGAAGGAACGGAGCACTACTTTGTCACCCAGAGCGACGGCTACACCACCGCAAAGAGCCCGGAGGGGATGTTCGACCTGCGGATCCCCAACGACCTGAAAGCGGTTGATGATGCAATCCGTGAGTATTACGGAATGACCAAGAAAACCACCAAAAAGAAGGAGGACAAGTAAATGAAAAAGTTTGGCGGCTATGATGACGCAAAGAAGCAGGCACAGGCAAGCGGCGGTCTGGGAAAGCTCCCGGCTGGTGCGTATGTGTGCAAGGTGATCGGGGTTAAGTATGAGCCCGGCCAGGAAGGCAGATCCGACATGATCCGCATTCAGTTCGATGTTGCGGAGGGTGATTTTAAGGACTTCTTCCATGAGCAGTACGAGCGCAACACCGCAGAGGACAAGAAGTACAAGGGCAACGCCACCATCTATGTCCCTGTGGACGATGGATCCGAGAAGGACGGCTGGACGAAAAAGAGCTTTGCAGGATGGACCAACGCTTTTGAGGAAAGCAATCCCGGCTATGTGTGGGACTGGGACGAGAAGAAGTGGAAGAACAAGACCATCGGCATCGTGTTCGGTGAGACCGGCACCGTGATCGACGGCAAGGAGATCGTATACACCGAAGCACGCTTTGGCATTTCCGCACAGAAGGTCCGTGATGGCCTGGCACCTTCTGCCAAGTTCAAGGCCAAGAACGGCTACACCGGAACGGCTAACAATTCCGGCTCCAGCTCTACGGCTGACTTTATCGAAGTTCCTCTCGACGCTATGGATGAGCTGCCGTTCAACTGATGGAACCGTTTGAAATAGACGAGTGTTTGAAGTCGCTGGTGGTGCTGACTGATACCCGTGAGCAGCCGAGTGAAAGGGCCGAGAGACGCTATAAATCTTTCGGCTCTCCCTACCGGCGCACAACACTCGACTACGGAGATTATACATACAATTTCACGCTCCCCGATGGCAGCAGGCTTTTCGATGAATCCCACCCGGTTCGTGGTCATGTGATTGTCGAGAGGAAGATGGATCTGGCCGAGCTGTCCGGGTGTCTCTGCCAGCAGCGGGAGCGGTTTGAAAGAGAGTTCCAAAGAGCAACAGACAACGGAGCGAGCATTTATCTGCTGATTGAGGATGCGTCCTGGGAGAACATCCTGAACGGACGCTATAAAACCAAGTTTCACCCGAATGCTTTTGAAGCGTCGCTCCTGGCGTTTATTGCCCGATACGACATTAAGCTGATCTTCTGCAAGAAGGAGACATCCGGCAAGCTGATCCGGGACATCCTGTACCGTGAGCTGAAGGAACGGCTGGAAAGGGGGAGTTATGGCTAATAAGCCCGGTTATATATCAGTTCACAGGAAAATCCAAGACCATTGGATCTGGACTGATCCAGAGCGTTTCCGTGCATGGATGGACATTCTTTTATCTGCACAGTTCCATGATTCGGAAAAGATGGTCAACGGTGTTCTGATCAAGGTTCCGAGGGGATCGTGGTTCGTGTCCCAGAGAACGCTACAAAAACGCTGGGGATGGTCAAGAACGAAAGTTTTTATGTTTCTGAACACGCTAAAGTCGGAACAGATGGTGAACATAAAACAGACCACCCGTGGAAGTATCATCGAGGTGCTAAATTACGAGGTTTATCAGAGCGCCGAAGGAAGAAAAAAAGCCACTGATCAGACCACACATCATACCACAGATCAGACCACAGATCAGACCACCGATTGGGCCACGGATCAGACCACGGATGTGCACCATACTAATAAGGGTAATAAGGGGGATAAGGAGAATAAGTCTATGGCATCCGTTCTCCGAAAGTGCACTTTCGAAGAAGACGAGATTGAGCGAAACATTGATTTGTGCAGTAACGGAAAAAGCCCGTTCCCGAATATCGACATCGAGAACGAGTATTTTCGGATAGCAATGGCAAAGCGTGAGGAGCGAGAAAGAAATGGGTGATATTTATCAATTCCAGGAAGAAGATGCCCGTCGCTTTGCGAACCAGATCGGAGCAGAGGTCAAAATGCACGGTCAGGAATTGCAGTTCAAGGAATGCCCGTTCTGTCACGGCGGATCAGGGCGGAAGAAAGACCGCTACACATTCGCCATCAATCTGAAGAATGGTGCGTGCAACTGCAAGCGAGCAGGCTGCGGTTATACCGGAAACATGATCACGCTTGCGAAGGATTTTAATTTTTCGCTGGGCCGTGATGCTGATTCCTACCACAAATTGAGCGCCTATTCCCAAAAGATGTTTGTCAGCTTTGCGGCTTTCCGTGAACAGCACATGACACCGAGTGACCCGGCGCTGGCTTATCTCAAAAGCAGGGGCATTTCCGAGAAGGTTGCCACCAGGTACGAGATCGCCACGAAAAAGAACGATGACGGAATTTTGGTTTTTCTGTTCCGGGATGAGAACAAAGAAATTCAGTTCGTTAAGTACCGAAATCTGAATTATCAGAAGGGCCACGGATCGAAAGAATGGTGCATGCCCAACTGCAAGCCGATTCTGTTCGGGATGGCTCAATGCGAAAGCCGTGGGAGGTTGGTTATCACGGAGGGGCAGATGGACAGTTTGTCCGTAGCGGAAGCAGGGATTGCTAATGCGGTATCGGTGCCGACGGGAGCAAACGGCTTTACATGGATTCCGTATTGCTGGGATTTTATGCAGTCGTTCCAGGAGATTGTGGTTTTCGGAGACAACGAAAAGGGCACCGTCACGCTTGCGGCAGAAATATCAGCACGCTGGCCCGAAAAAACGAAGGTCGTGCGGCTGGAAGACTACAAAGACTGCAAGGACGCAAACGAGATCCTGCAGACCCACGGACCGGAAGCAATTAGGGAAGCCGTCAAGAACGCAGTCGGAACCATTGACCGCAGAATTAAGAAAATGACGGAGGTTCGGTCTGTTGACATCATGGGGATGAAGACCCTGAAGACAAACATCAGCAGTCTGGACGAGGTTTTGAACGGTGGTTTTCGGGTCGGGCAGCTCATTGTTTTGACCGGACGCAGAGGAGAGGGCAAGAGCACGCTAGGGTCCATGATCGGCGTGGAAGCGCTTAAACAGGACTTCAATTCGTTCTTTTATTCCGGCGAGCTGATGGACTTCTATTTCCGTAACTGGATGGACAGGCAGATTTTAGGCAAGGAAATGTCTGCCACGGAAACCACGGAAGAAGACCGGCTTTTCCTTAATCAGTTCTATGCGGACAAGGCATACATCTACGACAACCAGATTGTTGACATTGGAGAGACGGAAGACATTCCACGGACCATCGAGAAGGCAATCGCCCAGCAGGGATGCACCTTTATCATGGTTGACAATCTGATGACCGCCCTGGACCCCGAGAGCGAGGATCTTTACCGGGCACAGAGTAAGTTTGTCGGAGAGCTGGCCAGCCTTGCGAAAAAGTATTCCGTGATTATCCTGCTGATCGCTCACCCGAGAAAGACAAACACGAATTTGGGGAACGATGATATTTCCGGTTCGGCAGACATTACGAACAAGGCCGACATTGTTCTGACTTACGGACGGGACCAGGATTCCGCAGACCAGGATCTCCGCAAGCTCTATGTCATCAAAAACAGACTGACAGGACGAATCACGAAGGCAGACAACCCGATTCGGCTGTTCTTTGAACCCAAGAGCAAGCGCATAGCGGAAAAGCGGCTGGATCTGATTAAGCAGACGGAACGATATGCGGAGGGCCAAGAACAGTTCGCCCAACTCACGCAGGAACAGATTGACGAGCTGCCGTTTTAGGAGGTGCAGATGGCTAGATTTGAGAAAGGCTCCCCGGAATGGGCATTCTTTGCGGAGTTTTATCTGCTCTGCCAGAAGTATTACGGGATGAGCCGGGAGGAGCTGGAACAGAATTATGACGATTTCTGCAGGGAGACGGACGCACTCCACAAGAAATATGCAAATGTCTCCCCTGAGCTGAACCGCTTCGCAAGGTTTATGATCATCGGTTTGATTGATTGGTTTAATGCTGAATACAGCGAGAAAGGGGGCATTCATGGAAATTAAGACCGTTGCGGCAATCTGTGAGGAAGTCATTGAGGAGATGTGTGATCACTACTGCAAGTGGCCGAATGAACCCATCCCGGATGGCAAGACAGAGGATTGGCTCATCAACGACGATGACAGCCCGTGCAATGACTGTCCGCTGAATCGGCTTTTGTAGGGGGTGAACGGATGAAAGTACATGAGCTTGTGGACACATTCGGCTGGGATGTCGGATATGTGGAAGTAGTGGTCCGGGAGCGCGGCTGCAGCAAGTGGATTTACGCTTACCGCTACGGGCACCAGGCGTTTGTCGGGAAGAACGACAAGATCAAGTCAGACAAAGCACTGGAACGGGCACGGGAATACCGGTCACTGCTTGTTCCACCGGGAAAAGAGTACATAGTGGACACCCACATTGGAATCGTCGGAGACGAATGCCTGATGAAAGTCGGAAACAAGAAGCTGCCAAAGAAGGTGGCAGAGCTGGAGATCTGTTCATGGAGGTGTATGCGGTCATTAGCTCCGAAAGCCCCGCACGATTCGACAGATCATTACGCAATCTTGATTGACGCATTCCCGGAAGGATATGTGCAGGAGCCGGAGCCGAAGCAGGAAGAACAGGACACGCAGCTGGACGGACAGATGAACATCACGGAATGGATGGAGGGGAAAGATGAAGGTTGAAAAAACCACAGTTGGCCAGATCATCAAGGATCCCGCAGGCATTAGCTGGGAGGTGGAAGTGGTCTATCCGCACTATGTCCGGGCCCGGCGCTTGTGGGACGGCGAGGAGCACAGCTGCGAACAGTACAAATGCTTCGACATCGGATTATTGGTGGCTTATGGCTACGAAGACGGGGGAGACCCGAGAACAGCAGACACGGAAAAGGAGGAAAGATATGGCAAACCAAGATGCTAAATATGCAGATCAGATGCACGAGCTGAAGATGGGAGCCATCAGGCTCAAAAAGAACCTCAAAGACTGGGATACGCGCTTCGACTACAAGCTGACCCGCTACGAGGGAGAGGTCGTCCTGGGGCTGATTGATTTTCTCGACAAAATGGACGACATCTGCGACATCATCGACATGATGAAGATTTGGGACCGGGACTTCGGAGACAATGACGACGATCAGAATGTGCTTGCCGGGGATCCTGAAAGGTTCGGAAAGTGAGGGAGCGGATGACTACTTTTCAGAAGTGGCTGGACAGAATAGACAACCTTCTCGAAGTCCAAAAATTCTCCGGTGAGGATACCATCTCCGCCAGCTTCACCCGTCGAGAGCTTATCGAGCTGAAAATGATGATTGGTGTCGCTTCCGAGAACGGCGAGGAGTGGAACGGCTTCAACAAATCGGTTATCGCTCCAAAGGGAACATTCGAGAAGATATGGGAAGCGGAAGAAGAGCAAGAGCAGAAGATGGGGCGGTGGGTGAATGGCGAATACTGTTCAGAATGTGGTTGTGATGTTCCGGCTTATATCATTGATTGGAAATGGCAAAAGGATATGGATGCGAAGTATTGCCCGATGTGTGGCGCAAAGATGTCAGAAAGCGAGGACACGGAATGAAAATATTTATGATTGAATGCACGGCAGAGGAATTGAGAGCAAATAGAGGAATCATGGATGCCGTTGTGGATGCTTGCCGAGATTTTGCAAATGCTTTTTATGGCACTATGCCCCCATTCCCAACAGAGCAGGAAAGTGATTCGGAAGAAGAAAGCGAGGACCCCGATGCAGATAGTAATTGAAATTCCCGAAGAAGATTACAACTTTGTGAAAAAACAGGTAGCAGACGGAATTTTCAATCCTTTGAAGGTGTGTATTGCCAATGGAATACCACTTCCAAAAGGACATGGGAGATTGATTGACGGTGATAGGTTTGATGTTATCAGTTATCAACATACAAGTGATGACTTTGACAATGGTGTAATGTGGCTTGCAGAACAGATTGACGATGCACCGACAATCATCGAAGCAGATAAGGCAGAAAGCGAGGGAACGGAATGAAAGATATATGGATTCGTATTAGGTGCTGGATCTCATGGCATGCGATGCCGAAGGATGTCCGCCCGTATTTTGAGAAAGCAATCAGGGAGTTTGCAAACGAGCTGACAAATGAATTGGAAGAGCTCGTGAAGGATATGAAAGAGCAGCTGGAGAATGAGAGGAAGGGGGAAGAATGACCGCGAAAGAATATCTCCAAAAGATCCGCTCAGAGCGTTTGGAAATCGTCCAGCTGCAGGAGACCATCGACGAGCTGAAATACTCCCTGCTGCCGTCCGGCATTCGATACGACACGCCGAAGGTCCAAACATCTCCTGACGATTCAATGTCTCGTGTGATGGCAGAGGTGGACGAGTACGAGCGGAAGATTCGGGAGCACTTATCCCGTCTCGTTGACCGGCAGAATGTGGCATTCGCTTATGTGGGCGCACTCGAAAAGTCAGACCACCGGCTCATCCTCACGCTCTACTATCTCACCGGCGAGCGCCTGACCTGGCATCAGGTGGCGGACAAGATGGCGTTATCGGAGCAGAGGATCTACCAGCTTCACAACGATGCAATCGAGGAGCTGGAGAAAATTTGGTCGGAGTGAAAGTCTAGAGAGAATTAGAGTGTCGATTTTTGATACACTTAAACTGACCCAAGGGGTCAGAGCACAAGCTGCTTTGACCGGATGGGCCACAAGTAGGGTCCCGATGGATCCACATCTCATTCGAGCGCAGGAGGGCTGGCATTGGCCGGCTCTTTTGCGTTGGAGGAGAAAACATGGATAACCCATTTTATAAAACAAAAGCATGGCAGAGGTGCAGGGACGGTTATATCAAGTCCGTTGGCGGTCTGTGTGAGCGGTGCTTAAAGCGTGGGATGTATGTTCCCGGCAGAATCGTTCACCACAAAACATACCTCACGCCGGAGAACATCAGCGACCCTGCTGTTGCATTCGATTGGTCTAACCTTGAATTGCTCTGCCGTTCATGCCATGAGCTCGAACATAAAGGCAACGGCGTTGAGCGGCGTTATATTGTGGACGCAAACGGAAGCGTCATTGGGGTTTGAGGCCCCCCTATTTCATTTTTTGAGAGCGGGTCAGCTGAGGCCGAGAGGTGCCCTTCGAATTTTCCAAAGCGAGAGCGACTTGGGGCAATCTTGCCGGGGGAGCGGCAAAGTATGGCAGACAAGAATTGGATTTTTGCGTACTATCAGAAGGTTTCTGATGGGTCTATAGTCGCAGGAGAATATATTCACCTGGTCCTGGAGCGATTGGTGCACGGGATTGAAGACAAGACATACATTTATGACGGGAAGAAGGCAAACAGGGCTGTGTCGTGGATTGAGAAGCACGCCTTTCACACTGAGGGCCCGATGGCTCCGAAACCGTTCAAGCTGGAGCTGTGGGAGAAGGCTTTTGTCGCGGCGCTGTTTGGGATTGTCGATAAAAAAGGCAATCAGTATTTCCGCGAGGCGGTTCTGATCGTCGCCAGGAAGAACGGCAAGTCGATTTTGGCTGCAGCCATTGCCCGGTATGTTTGGATGTGCTCCGGGTACGGTGCGAGGGTTTACAACATTGCGCCGAAGATAGATCAGGCGGACATCATTTACAATTCCATTTGGATGATGACCACGCTGGACCCTGAATACCAGCTCATGAAGGAAGAGCTGTCGGAGCGAGATGCGCATAACAAGAAGGTCAAGGATGATTCAAACCTTCCCAGGCACCGGGCCACGGATCTGTTTATTCCTGGAACAAATAGCCAGGTCAAGAAGATTGCATTCTCCGCGAAGAAGTCCGACGGCTTCAACCCATCGCTGACGGTGTGCGATGAGATAGCGAGCTGGCAGGGCGATGCCGGATTGAAACAGTACGAAGTTATGAAGTCAGCAATGGGAGCGAGACCGGACGGCGTGATCCTGTCCGTGTCCACTTCCGGCTATGTGAACGACTCGATTTATGATGAGCTTTTGAAGCGGTCAACGAGGTTTCTGAAGGGCGACTCCAAAGAAACACGCCTGCTGCCGTTCCTGTATATGATTGACGATGTGTCAAAGTGGAACGACATAAACGAGCTTGCAAAAAGCAATCCGAATTTAGGAGTTTCCGTTACGGTTGACTATCTGCTGGAGGAAATAGCCGTCGCCGAAGGGTCGCTTTCAAAGAAAAAGGAATTTCTTACAAAATACTGCAATGTGAAGCAAAACAGCTCACTTGCATGGCTTGATACAAAAGTAATCGAAGCAGCTTGCGGGGATCCGTTGAAGCTGGAAGATTTCCGCTCGACCTATGCGATGGCCGGGCTGGATCTTTCACAGACAACCGACCTCACGGCTGCTATTTGTTTGATTCAAAAAGGCGAGGACATATATGTGTTCGCCAAGTTTTGGATTCCCCGTGAGAAGCTCGAAGAGGCCACGGCAAGGGACGGCTTACCCTATGAGCTCTATGCGCAGAGAGGTCTGCTGGAGCTCTCCGGGGACAACTTCGTGGATTATCACGACTGCTATGAATGGCTGACGGCGCTGGTGCGGGAATATGAGATCCTGCCGCTGATGGTTGGATATGACCGTTATTCGGCACAGTATTTAATCCAGGATTTGCAAAACTACGGATTCCGCACGGACGATGTGTACCAGGGTGACAACCTTTGGGGAGTGCTTCAGGAGATGGAGGGGCTTTTCAAGGATGGCAAGGTCCACATCGGCGACAATGATTTGCTAAAGGTGCATTTGCTGAATGCTGCGATCAAGATGAACACGGAACGAGGGCGCGGGCGATTGGTCAAGATCAATCCGAACCTTCACATAGATGGAACGGCCGCTTTGGCTGATGCCTTTTGCGTCAGGCAAAAGTGGTGGAACGAGCTAGGGACACAGCTAGTCAACGAGGAGTAAGCAATGGGACTGTTTGAGAAGATATTCAGACCGAAGGAGGCAAAAGAGAGCCAGGCGGCCCTTGATAGGGCGCGGGGCTTTTTTTATTCCCTTCGCGGGTATCGTCCGGTCTTCCAGGATTGGAAGGGTGAGATCTACGAGAGTGAGCTGGTGCGGGCGGCAATAGATGCCAGAGCACGGCACATCTCAAAATTGAAAATCGAAACCTACGGAACGGCAAACCCTTCCCTGCAGACAAAGCTGAAGCTGGGGCCGAATCAATGGCAGACATGGTCACAGTTCCTGTATCGGACATCAACCATCCTGGACATTCAAAGCACGGTGTTCGTTGTTCCGGTGTTCGACAAGGACATGGCGATCACGGGATATTATCCGGTCTTGCCAAACAGAGCCGAGATTGTGAGCTTCAAGGATGAGCCGTGGATCCGGTACACATTCTCACACGGAGCCCGGGCGGCTGTGGAGATGCGGAAATGTGCGGTCATGACGCGGTTTCAGTACGAGAGCGACTTTTTCGGGACTCCCAACGATGCGCTGGATGACACCATGAAGCTGATCGCCATTCAGAACGAAGGCATTGAGGCGGCTGTCAAAAATTCGGCTCACTACCGGTTTATGGCGCAGACCACTAATTTTGTGAAGGATTCAGACCTCACAAAAGAGCGGATCAGGTTTTCGCAGGAGAATCTTACACAGGATGCTGATTCGGGCGGCCTGCTGCTCTTCCCGAACACATACACGAACATTAAGCAGCTTGACTCCCAGCCGTTCACGGTTGACACGGATCAGATGAAATTGATTCAGGAAAACGTGGAAAGCTATTTCGGAGTCAACGAAAAGGTCCTGAAGAATGAGGCGACCGGAGATGAGCTGGATGCGTTTTACAACGGAGCGATTGAGCCTTTTCAAATTCAGTTCTCAGAGACGATGACGTTGGCTACATTCTCCGAGCGCGAGAGAACATTCGGTTCCGGGATTCTTGCTTCAGCGAATCGGATGCAGTACATGACGACATCCTCAAAGGTGTCTATGGTTCAGCAGCTTATGGACCGCGGTGTTATGTCAATCAACGAGGCCCGTGAGCTGTTCAATCTTCCCGTTGTGGAGGGTGGCGATGTCCGCACGATTCGGGGCGAGTACAAAGATGCAAACGATGTGACCGTATTGGAACAGGAGGGCGAAGGCAATGCCGATGAAGAGTGATCGAGAGTATAGAAATTTTGTGTTAGAAGTCCGCAAGGCAGAAGATGGCAGCGATGACGGGAAGATGGTTGTGCGCGGCTATGCTTCCACCTTTAACGAGCCTTATGAGCTCTACAACGACGGTGAATACATTCTCCGCGAGCAGGTAGATCCGAAGGCTTTTGATGAGGCGGACATGAGCGACGTGATCTTTCAGTACAACCACGAAGGACGCGTCTTTGCAAGAGTATCAAACGACACGCTGCAGGTGTCGAGTGATAGCAAAGGTTTGGCCGTTGAGGCTGACCTGGGCGGGACAGAGATTGGGCGTGCGCTCTATGAGGAGATCAGGGGCGGCTACACCAACAAGATGAGCTTCGGTTTTGTCGTAGACGAGGAAAAGCGCGAGGTAACGGAGGACAGAGAGGCCAAAACGGTTGAAGTGCTCCGCACCATCACGAAGGTTCGCAAGGTTTACGATGTGTCCGCAGTTTCCATCCCCGCAAATGATGGCACTTCTATTTCGGTGCGTGCTTTGTCGGACGGAGTGATCGACGAGCTGAAGGCGGAGCGCCTGAAAGCGCTGGAGCTGGAGCGTCAGAGAACAATGATGCTTATGAAGTTAGGAGGACTCACAAATGTTTGAGGAAATCAAGACCTTCACGGCCGAGCAGATTGAGGCCCGCTCCGCAGAGATCGTCAACGAGATCAAGGAGGCAGACGAGGCAAGACTGAACGAGCTGAACGAAGAGATCAAGGCACTCGAAGTGAGAAAGGCCGAGATCGAGATCGAAACAAGAAAGGCCGACATGGCCGCAGTAGCGCAGGGCGCTGGAAAGGTAATCGAGAAGATGGAAGAGAAGAGACAGGCACCTACTTTTGAGGAGATCAGAAGCTCCGAGGCATACATCAATGCCTATGCAAACTATATCAAGACCGGAAAGCAGGAAGAGCTCCGCTCTGTTCTGACCGAGCTGGGCGTAGATCCTAGCGACACGTCCGCAGGCGTACCCGTTCCCACCGTGGTTGAGGATCGCATCCGCACCGCATGGGAGAACGACGCTATTTTGTCCCGCGTCAAGAGAACCAACATCAAGGGCATCCTGAAGGTCGGCTTTGAGCTGTCCGCCACCCCTGCAAGTGTTCACGAAGAGGGCGCAAATGCTCCCGATGAAGAGAAGCTTGACCTGGGCATTGTCTCCCTGGTTCCCGAGACCCTGAAGAAGTGGATCACCATTTCCGATGAAGCATTCGACCTGAAGGGACAGGCTTTCCTGGACTACATCATGGATGAGGTTGAGTACCGCATCGTGAAGCTGGCAGCAGATACCGTGGTCGCTGACATCGTTGGTGCACCCACCACCGCTACCAAGACCGCTGCTTCCATCGCAAAGGTTGAGACCAGCGGCGCGGCTGACATCATCAACGCCATCGCGGAGCTGTCTGACGAGGCTACCAACCCCGTTATCATCATGAACAAGCAGTCCTACGCTTACTACAAGGGACTGGCTATGGCTGCAGGATATGCCATCGACGTATTTGACGGCCTTGAGGTGCTGTTCAACAACACCCTGGATGCCGCTACCGATACCCCTGCATCCGGTTCCGCGAACAACATCGCGATCGTTGGCGATCTTGACGGTGAGTCCGTCAACTTCCCTAACGGCTACGCTCCCACCATCAAGATTGACGATCTGTCCCTGGCAGAAAAGGATCTTGTCAAGGTTGTGGGCCGTCTGCCTATTGGCCACGGTGTAACCGCTTGCGGCCGCTTCACCGTGATCACCAAGACGGGGGCTTAATCTATGAAGAGAGTGAAAATGCTCGTTGATAGCCGGGTATCTTTCACGAAGGGTTCAATCGTTGAAGTCGATGAGGCAGAGGCTTCCCGCCTTCTGTCTCTGGGCTTCGCCGAGACTGTGAAGGAGAAGAAAGCTGCTCCCACACCTGTTGAGGCACCCGCCGAGGAAGCGCCCGAGGTCAAGAAGACCAAGAAGAAAGAGGCAAAATGATGTTGGACAAGGTTAAGCTTGCGCTTCGGATCACGACCGATGCGTATAATTCGGAATTAAATGATTTGATTGAAGCGGCAAAGCTCGACCTGGGCATTGCTGGAGTAGTCTTGCCGGCACAGTTGGACGCGGTTGTAGAAAGAGCCATCATCACATATTGCCGTGTGAATTTTGGCTCCCCTGCTGATTATGACCGACTCAAAAGGTCTTATGATGAGCAGAAAGCACAGCTGACAATGGCGACCGGTTACACCGTATGGAGCGAGTAAATGTACGACGAGATCACGCTGGTTAAAGAAGTGAATACGCAGGACTCCATCGGAATGTGGAGTAAAACCTATGAAGAGCGAAATGTGCTCTGTGAGGTGCATTCCGTGTCCCGTTCCGAGTTCTTTCAGGCTGGTCAGAACGGACTTACACCCGAGTTTGAAATGACCATCTTTGCAGACGACTACCAGGACGAGCGGATTGTGAAGTACAAAGGGCAAACATACGGCGTTTACAGGACATACCGCCGCGACGATTGGATTGAGCTGTATGTAGAAAGGAAGGCCGGACTTGTCAAAGGCAACTAGTTTCGCCGGTATTGAGCGAGAGCTGAATGAATACGGGGCCGAAGTGCTTTTTGCGCTGCAGGAAGTCACTGAGGAAGTCGGAACCAAGGCAGCAAAGCGACTTAAAGCGTCTTCCCCGAGGAGCGCCGGAAAGTCAAGCTTCAGGGGCGGACACTATGCCGACAGATGGTCAACGGACAACGACCGGCACGGAAGGCTGAAAACGCTGACAGTGGTTTTCAACAAGAAACCAACCTACTGTCTGACGCACCTTCTTGAACATGGCTATGTGGCCAGGAACGGGCGGCGCGTTGGCGGACAGGCTCACATTGCACCCGTTGAAAAATGGGTCAAAGAAGAAGTCGTGGAAGAATTAAGCAGGAGGTTGTCATGACGCTTCAAGAGATAGCAACAATCATAAGCGGATGGAATCTCCCCTTCGCATATTATGAGTTCGAGAACGCAGACACGGCACCGACCACGCCATATGTGGTCTATTTTCTCGACGAATCGGATGATTTTTATGCCGACAATGTCAATTATCAAAAAAGCCGTCGCTTGTATATCGAGCTCTACTGCGGAAGCAAAAAGCAGTCCCTGAACACGGAGGCCGTGATCGAACAGAGCCTCACGGATAACGAGATTGCTTATGCAAAAGAAAATGACTACATCAGCGATGAGAGACTTTATGTAACAGTATTTACTACGGAGGTATTGCAATGAGTGCAAACAAGGTTCATTTTGGCGTGAAGAACGCTATGATTTGGCCTCTCACTGAGACTGTGGATGCACAGACCGGAGAGGTCACTACCACCTACGGTGCAGGCATCAAGTGGCCCGGCTCTGTCGGCATTGATCTTCAGGCGCAGGGCTCCCAGGAGAATTTCTACGCTGACGACGGTGTTTACTACGTTATCAGTAACACGAATTTCTACCAGGGCGACTTTGAGTCTGCTTCCGTGCCCGATGCTGTCAAGACCGCCATTTATGGCGATGTCGTAGACACCAACGGTGCGCTGGTAGAGGTGCAGGATGCTCCCACCAAGTATTTTGCTTTCGGTTTCGAGACCGCAGGCGATCAGGGCGGACATCGTACCGTGCTTTACAAGTGCTCCGCTACTCGCCCCAGCCTTGGCGGAAACACCAAGACCGACTCCAGCGAGCCGCAGACCCAGACCGTTACGATCACCGCTATCGGCCGCGCGGATGAGATCACCATCGACAATACTGATTATCGCCTGATCCAGACATCCCTCAATGAAGGTGATACCGGTTACAGCACTTTCTTTGGCGCGAGCCCTTATACTCCCAGCTAAAGAGAAAACCCGGAGGGGGGCTCGATTGAGTCTCCCTCTTTTTGAATGAGAGGTAAACCGAATGAGAGCAAATGTGACTGTTGGATCCGTTGAGCTGGATCTGTTGAGCAATGGCGCTACGGCGATCATCTACAAGAACGCATTCCACATCGACTTATTGAAGGCGCTCGCAACTATGAGCGAGGAAGACGCAGGGTCTGATCATACTTTCGAGATCATCACACGCCTGGCGTATGTTATGAATATGCAGGCCACAAAACCCTTTAAGGAGCTGATGAACAGCCTCACGGATGAAGCGTTTATTGAGTGGCTCTGGCAGTTTGAGACAGATGATTTCCAAAACGCAGAGGTGATCCTGAACATCATGAGCTTGTGGAACAGGAACATCAAAGGAACCAGCACGACAAAAAACGCGTAGAGCCGACCACGCGAGAGATGAACACAGCGCTGTTTATCCTTCGCGGCTTACAAGTCGGCCTTCGTTTGGAAGATTTTGACACTTTAGAGGCGGGAGATGTGTTCGACCTTTTGGCCGAATCCAGCAACGACTCTTATGAATACCCTAAACAGGGAACCGATGAAGACTTCAAGGCATTTTTCGGGAGGTAAGCATGGCATCCGCTAAAACAATCAAGGGCATCACAATCGAGATTGAGGGCAAGACTTCCGGGCTGGTCAAGTCTTTGGAAGAAGCCAACAAGGCGCTGGGAAAGACTCAATCGGCGCTGAAGGATGTCAATGGCGCCCTGAAGCTCGATCCGGGCAACACAGAGCTGATCACGCAGAAGCAGAAGCTGCTTGCTGATGCTATCGAAGAAACCAAAAAGAAGCTCGAAGCAGAGCGTCAGGCTGCAGCAGATGCGGCGGACGCCCTGGAGCGTGGTGACATCTCGCAGGAGCAATACGCTACACTGCAGGCAGAGGTTTCAAAGACCACCAAAGAGCTGGAGCGGTTAGAGGAAGAGGCCAAAAGCGCAGCCAACACTTTGGGCCAGGCTTTTGAAGATGCCGGCTCAAAGATTTCCGCAGCCGGTGATAAAATCACAGCCGCCGGCGACGGCATTCAGAACATGGGTTCAAAGATGATGCCCGTGTCTGCTGCCATTGCAGGCGTGGCAACTGCATCAGTGGCAGCGGCAACCGATTTTGAGGATGCCATTGCAAAACTTTCCACGATTGCGGACACCTCTGAAAAAACGGGAGTCCCGATTGAAGAGCTGAAGGATCAGATCATGGCGCTCTCTGACGAAACGGGCATTTCCGCGTCAGAGATTGCCGACAATGTATACAATGCCATTTCCGCAGGACAGAAGACAGGTGATGCGGTCAACTTTGTGTCAAAATCAACGAAGTTGGCGGCGGCTGGTTTTGCCGATTCTGCATCCGCCCTGGATGTGCTCACCACGATCATGAACGCATACGGCATGGAGGCTAGCGAGGTCAGCCATGTGTCGGATGTTCTGATCAACACGCAAAACTTAGGTAAAACGACCGTAGCGGAGCTTGCCTCTTCAATGGGTAAGATTATCCCCACGGCAAATGCTGCAGGCGTTTCTTTGGAAAATATCGCTTCCGGCTATGCCATCATGACGGCAAACGGTATCGCCACGGCAGAATCCACGACATACATGAACAGTATGTTGAATGAGCTGTCGAAGAGCGGAACGAAATCTTCCGAAGCGCTGAAGAATACCGCCGGAAAGTCGTTCCAGGAGCTCATGGCGGACGGGAACAGCCTTGCAGATGTGTTGGCTATACTCCAGCAGTCTGCAGACGACAGCGGCGTGTCTATGGCTGATATGTTCGGATCGGCAGAGGCGGGCAAGGCGGCCTTGACGATGCTCTCCGGCGGTGTTGATCAGTTCAACAGCACCCTGGATTCGATGAACAATTCCACCGGTGCAACGGATTCCGCTTTTGAGAAGCTGGACACCACATCGAGGCAGGCGAAAGTCGCACTAAACGAGATCAAAAACACGGCCATCGAGCTGGGCGGTGTGGTACTGACGGAAATTATGCCCCTGTTCCGAAGCGTGACGGACGGAATCAAGAATGTCACGAGCTGGTTTAAGGGATTGGACGACGGCCAAAAGCAAATGATTGTCAGAATTGCCGCGATCATTGCAGCCATCGGTCCGGTGCTCATGGTCATCGGCAAGGTTGTGTCTGTGGTCGGAACGGTCGTCAGCGCCTTTGGTGCCGTCTCGACATTCATTGGTGGGACGCTGATTCCAGCCATAACAGGAGTTGGTGCAATCATCACGGGAACAATTATGCCGGCCATTGCTGGCGTACTTGCCACGCTGGCTCCATTCCTACCTATTATAGCGGCGGTCGCTGCGGCCATTGCGGCGGTGATTGTGGTCATCAAGAATTGGGATGCCATCGTCGAGATGTTCCAGGTTATTTGGCAGAATTTTGTTGATTGGGTGAAAGGCGTAGCAGACATTTTCCGTCAAATTGGAGAGGGAATCGCTCTCGCCTGGCAGGAAATGGTAGCAAAACTGCAGGAATTTTTCGCCCCCATCGTCGAATTTTTCTCCCCCATACTGGAGGCCCTGCAATATCTTTTTGAAACCGTTGTCACCGCCATTCAAATTTTGGTGCAGCGCGGGATCGATTTTATCAGTGAAAAAGTCAGTTCCGGGATCTCTGCCGTGAAGGAATTTTTGACAAATATCTTAAATTCCATCGTCGAATTTGTAGGTCCAATTTTGGAGAGTATCGCTACAAAAGTGAGCGACGCACTCAACAAAGTGAAGGAATTTTTCACGAATATCTGGAATGCCGTGTACACATTTGTGTCCGGCGTTTTGAGCAAAATCAAAGAGACTGTCGGTGCCGCATTCCTGGCTCTGTACGAAAAAATCCGTGAGCCCCTGCAGAAAGCACACGACACCGTGGCTGATGTTTTCAACAAAATCAAAGAAAAGATTCATTCGGTTATTGAGGGCGCTAAAACGTGGGGCCATGACCTGATCATGAATTTTGTTCAGGGCATCAAAGACAAGATCTCTGCCGTGGGTGACGCAATCAGAGCCGTGGCAGACAAAATCAAAGATTTGATCGGTTTCAGCGAACCTTCAGACGGTCCTTTGAGCAACTTCCATACTTTTGCGCCCGATATGCTCGAATTGTTCTCCCAGGGCATCACGGACAATCTCGGCCTTGTGACAAGCGCAATGACAACGATGGCAGCAGGCGTAAAGGACGCACTTTCAACCGGCGCAAACCTTGCGACGGGTCGTGCGGCAGAAACCCCCAGCCAGGACGCACAGATTGCACTTGCCGGAGCTGGTGGCGTGGGTGACATCATGATCCCTGTCTACATCGGAAACGAGCGGCTTGACGAGGTTGTTGTCAAGGCCAGCCAGCGGGCAAACTATAGGAGCGGCGGAAGATGAGTATCAAAAGCACATATCCCACAATGATAAACAACGTTGTGATTTTTTCGGCGGATTCCTGGTCCGTGGACTCCAAAGTCATTGAAACGGAGTTCACGACCGAAGCCGGAACGGACACTTCCATTGTGCAGAGGTACGGCAAAACGACCATCTCTGCAAAGTATACGGCATCAGCGAAGTGGCTGAAGACTTTCGCAGAGTTCTCGAAGCTTGCGTCTTTGACGGTGAAGTATTACGACCCGGAGCTTGAAGGGTATGCAGAGAAGAACATGAGGCTCCGCAACTTTAAGCACACGCTGATCCCTGGCTCCGATTCAATCAACGAGTCAATGGGTCTCTACACCGTCAGCTTTGATTTGATTGAGTTCTAACACGGAGGAAAGCAGATGTATTCCGTATCTCCCGAATTTCTCACGGCGATGAATGCGCCGGTTCAAGAGCATAGAGTCACAGGCACCATTGGGAGTGCTTCTTTTGGCCCCGTCAATATCTTGGCGGGGTCTTTTTCTATAAATAATAAGCTTTGTGACACCAACGCTATTGGCATTGGAAATGTCTATATCGGCGAATTGACGGCGACTTTCCGGGGACTGTCAATCAATCCCGGAGAGTGGCAGAAAAAGGTTATCACGCCGGTGTTCTCGCTGAAGACGGAGAACGGCTGGGAAGATGTTCCGCTGGGCGTGTTCACGGTGGCAGAAGCGACCATCAGCGCGAGCGGTGTGACCGTCAAAGCGTATGACAACATGACGAAGTTTGACAAATACTGCACGCCCTACCACGGGAGCGGCGGCGGCTCAGGAGTGGATGGGGAAAGCAGCGCGGTTGTTGGCCGTGTGCCGTATGTGGCGCTGGTCTATATCTGCCGCAAGGTGGGCGTGACTTTTGGAATGACCCGTGCAGAGGTGGCGGCGCTGCCCAACGGAAGCAACCCGCTTGTTCTATTTGAAGACAATGACATCACCACATACCGGGATATGCTGTCCTGGATCGCACAGACCCTTTGCTCGAATGCGACTATCAATCGGAGCGGTGAGCTTGTGCTTGTGCCGTTCAAGAGTGCGTCGGACTACACTTTCGACGATGAACACAGGCACGAAGGCGCGAGCTTCAAGGACTTCACCACACGGATCACGGAGATGTGGCTGGACTGCAAGCCGATGGAGATGTCCTATGCGTACCAGGTGCTCCCGAATGATGGGTTGAGCTATGAGCTGGGGCAGAATCCCTATTTGCAGATTGGCACAGCTGCAGAGCGTGACACGGCGATGAACGAGATCTTGGCGGGCCTGCAGGCGGTCAATTATACGCCGTTTGATGTCAACTTGACCGGGTGCCCCATCTTCGACCTGGGAGACGTTCTGACGTTCACAGGGGGCATCACAGGCGGATCGAAGAAGGGCGCGATCACTTCCTTCACTTATACATACAACGCGGCCTATAAGTTGTCCTGCGGCGGCCAAAACCCTGCAGAAGCAAACGCCAAAAGCGCGACAGACAAGCGGCTCGATGGCGTGAACAGTTCCGTCAGCTCACAGAAAAGCACCATCACTTCCATTCGGAACGCTGACGCGGTGACGATCGGAACGGGCGTGACGGTGGATGTGATTGAGTACCCTTACGAGGTCACGGATTCCGTCAATCATACGAACATCAGCACGCAGATCATTCTGACATCGGAAGCGGTTGAAACGGTGGTTGGCGATGTGTTCACCCTGGGTGACATCGTGGTGAAAGCAATTCTGTACCTGGATGGCATCGAGATTGGCGACCTTTACCCCGAATTTATCGTGGACGAAGGCAAGGACACCATCAATATTGACTACTCTTTGCACAATCTGTCCGTCGGGGCGCATAAATTCAAGATTGCGCTGCAGCTCTTTGACGCGACCGGATCCATCAGCGCACAAGATATTCACGAGATGCTGTGGGGTTACGGCATCACCTTTGAGGTCTATCTGAAGCGCATTAGCGTGACAACGCTGCCAAACATGACCGCATTCTACAATGACGATAATTTTTCCACCAGCGGAATGGTCGTCAAAGGGATATTCAACAACGGCAAACAGACCACCATCACGGGGCTGTGCACAACTGAACCGGCAGACGGAGATTCGCTTTCCCTTGAAGATGTCGGCGATCATGAGTGCGTTGTGTCGTATGCGGAAGACGGCAATGAATTTGAGGACACATTCGAATATAGCATTATCCTTCCCAGCTTGAAGAACGCAATCGTGACGGCTATAGATCAGATTGTGACGCTTTACGAGCTTGACCGAAGAAAGCCGAAAAGTGTTGTGCAAGGGCTTATAATTCAAAATAATGCGTTTTATTGCGGGAATTGCGTTGGATATTTGAAAAACACCGGCTATGGATTCGCACTCCCTGATGGAACAGACACGGGCGTGGAATCTTTTGAAGGAACGCAGTGGGGGAATGTGATTGCTCTTTCGGATGGTCTCGCTTACTACGATTCCGACGAAAAAGAGATTCACAAGATCACTGGCGATGCGGAAGGTGTGACGAGCGATGATGTGATTTATTCGTCTGCAAACTCGCTGACGCTAAACGGAGACATAGATCACCGCCACATGGGACAGTATATCGATGTGGCAGATGGCTCATCACACAAGATCATTGATACAACGGACGGGTCTGTGGTGTATTCGTACACTTACACTTATTCGAATATCATCTTGTCCTCTGTGGTTGCACCGAATGGGACGGTTTATATCATTCTTGACAGCAGACCGACATTTGCCACATCGTACACGCTTAAGGTTCTGAAGATTGAGGAAGGCGTGGCGACTGCGTACACGGTGACGGTCCCTGGATGGCAATATATCAACTACAACCATCGAATGGAAGCATATTTCCGACTTCGCTACGATGTTGGCAACGATTGCCTTGTATTGCTGTCACATTTAGAGAATTACGGCAATGATATGGCACCCAGTGATACCACTTGTGACAAGCTCACGACAACGATTTACAAGCTGTCAAAAAGTGATTGTTCGATTGTTCAGACGGTGAATCTGCCCGAATACATTGACATTCCTGCTGGATATGCAGCGCTCACAAGCGCAAGGGTTTGGCTTAATGTAGTGGGTGGTACGCACTACAATGTGATCACAAATGTGGATGATGTCTGGCAGATTTCCCCAGATCCGACACGCCAATGGGGCGCATATTATGATCCAAACGAAAATAGCGCCCCGGAATCCGGGTATTTGTTCCCCGTCGCTCATTATGCAAGTGCATACACATATGTGTTCCCGAAGGTATATATTGACAACCTTTATATGTCTGCGGGGAGTAAGTCAATCTTCGGACAGCCTACGGTTTAAGGAGTGGTAAAGGATGAAAACGATAAATTATACAGGCTCATCGAAGCTCATATCCCGAATCGCGTATTTGCTGAACAGACGCGCCCCGCTTCCGCTTGACGGAGACGGGGACCCCGATTGGGGGACAAACGGACAATTCCTGACCACGGACGGAGCAGGGGGCACAACCTGGAGCTCCGGAGGTGGCGGCGGTGATACCGTAAGCTGGACGCAGACGCAGGCCAGCGGAACAAAAATTGCAGAAATCGGCATCAACGGAACAAGCCAAAATGTCTATGTGCCGACTGCTCCCACTGTGAACGATGGCACTCTGACCATTCAGCAGAACGGAACCACGGTTGGTACATTTAGTGCGAACCAAAGTGGGGATACCACGGTTAATCTGACGGGCGGCGGTTCAGGCGGACACACGATTGAGAACACGAGCGGGACGGACTTGCCGCAGGAAGATAACTTGCAGTTCGTGGGGGTTTATACCCGTGACGATTCCGTGAACAGCAGAACAGAGGTAAACATTGTCCGCCAAATGACGAAAGCGGCGATGGAGGCTTTGAGTTCTGCGGAGAAAGAGGGATTCATTGACACCACGGATGAGGATGATGATTATTTCCCGATGGCGGCAGAAGATGTAAAGCGTGGTGTAAGCGATGTTGACGCAGACCTTACGGCATTGGAGAACGGCAAAGTCAACCGAAGTGGCGATACGATGACGGGGCACCTTGTCATTCAAAGGGCGGGTGAAGCCTATGTGAATGTGAAAAACACAAACACGGGTTGCATTGCTTATTTGGATTCCGACACAAACGGAGACCACGGCGTATGGTCACATGGCTATTGGAATGGTTCGTCTTACACCGCAAGCGGACGATGGATTTTGCGAAGAACGACAGACGGCAGAGCGGCCATTGATGTTGCTACGGTGATTGGAAGAAACAACACAACAGATACACCGCTTGTCGTAAACCGTTCCAACAGTGGAACTGTGTGGATTGACTTTCAGAATGGCGGTTCGGAAATCGGTGCGTTTGGCGTAAGTGCGGCAAAAAAGCCTTTGTTTTATGACACAAGTACGCATGTATTGTCAATGCGGACGGTCACAACATTGGTCGATGAAACCGCCAACATAGCGGCGCGTGGTAACAAGACTTATGCAACGCTTACGGCTTCGGCTTTGTCTGCATATGATGAGATATGGATATATGCAGAATACGGAAATACTGCGAGTACGGGTTCTGCAACGAAAGCACAGATAGCGGCGGCGGCGAGTTATAGTTCTGGCGGCGTAACGGGTGCGACAATCCAATTCTTCGGATATGCGTTGGAATCGAGCGGCACAATGTCAATTACTCAAGCCTTTGGAATTAAGCCAAGATCAACTGGACTACAAGTGTTTAATAATTCAGTCAGTTCGACAATCGGAAAACTGCTCATTGAGGGCATCACATACTAAAGGAGGTACACAATGGTTTTTGGTATTATTCAGATTTCCGACAGCAATTTTCATATCAGTTCCGAAGGATACACGGACTTGAACAAGGCACGGATGGCTTTTCACGGGCTTTGCAAGAATCTTTATTCCGAAGCGGCGCAGGGGAGCATCAAGGAAGGATTCACCGTTCTGCTTATGAATGACGGCGGCGGGATTGTCGAGCAGGAGAATTATGTGGCTCCGTATGTTCCCGAAGTGATTGAGGACATCCCCGCAGAAGTGGAGGTGTGATATGTCTTGCTTAATGTTTGATGATGAAGCGGTGGCGGGGCTGATGCCTGCGATTAAAACTTATTCATTTACGGCTACACTAGCGGCGAATGGCACTTGTGCTATCCCGAATCCGCCAGCAGATTTACACTTTGTTATTGGAGTAACCTATTCTGGTGGCAGTTATTGCTATTGGTCAGTAGGAACGCAATACAATGCAAACAAAGCATTGATGTTTACTAATTCCGATGGAACAAAGATGACAGGAACCTTTGATTTTACCATTGCATATATCTAAAGGAGCAAAAATGGCATCATACTTGAACGGCAAACGAATCAGCGGAATCAGGGATTTTCCCGCGTACACTTGGGATGAATACCATGCTTTGCCTGTTGCGCAAAGACCGAAAGTTTGGAAATGCACGGATAGGGATTATACGGAGATACCATTCGGCGCAAAGAATACAATCACGCCATCCTCATATACTTCTTGGAGCGCATACGGCAACTGCTATTATAGGAAGCGTGGCACAACCGTAGAGATAAACATTTCGTTGAGCGGCGCAACGGGAGCAAGTGGAACACAGATTGCAACACTTCCTGCGGGATTTAGACCACCTCATTCTGTTGGATTTGCGGCGGTGTCTGTTCAAAATTCTGTTGTATCTGCGGCGGGTTTATACATAGCATCAACGGGTGCAGTGCTTGTTACATCTCCGGCAAATTACTTTATTGCACACGCATACTTTGAAACCGAATAAGGAGCGCAAATGGAAACCACCGCCGAACAAATAGCAGATTTTTGGAAGTACCTTGAAGAACACAAAGACCAAAATGCACAAAAAAGAGCCGAACCCGATTGAGTTCCGCTCTTATAAAGTGTCGATGCGCTTTTGTTTCGTAGATCAATTATAACACACGGAGGGCGGCTATGTCAGACGAAGAACGGCAAACGATGATTGACGATTTTCGCAGATGGTGGAGCGAACACAAAGACAACGGAAACATCCCGATAGTGAAGCCTGAGGATATGAGCGACGCTGATTGGGAAGATTGGGAGGGATAAAATCAAATGGAGAAATCAATCAAAGTAGCAATAGTCGGCGCATTTTCCGCGCTCACCGCTTGGCTGGGCGTGTTAGCAATACCCGTGTATTTGTTAGTCGCCTGTAATATCATCGACTATCTCACGGGCATAATGGCGGCCCTGTCCCGTGGCGAAAAGATCAGCTCTGAAATCGGGTTCCGTGGGATCGCGAAGAAGGTAGGACAATGGCTTCTCGTGGTCATCGGTTGGGTGGTGGATGTCATGATCGAATATGCAGGTCACGCTATATCCCCGGACTTCACCATACCGATTGTCGTTTCGATCTGCGTCGCATCGTGGCTTGTGTTCAACGAGATCATCTCCATTTTAGAAAACCTCAAAGCCGTGGGCGTTCCGTTGCCTGGATTCCTGGTCAAAATTGTGGAGTTCTTCAAGAAGAAAGTGGAAGACATCGGCGATGCTGCCATCACAGAAACGGAGGGAAACGATGAAGAAAGTAATCGATCTGTCCAGCCATAACCAGCTTCCTTATGATTGGTCAGCGCTCAAATACTATGTGGACGGAATCATCATCCGCTGTGGTTATCGTGGTTATAGCAAGGCGGGCACCCTGGTAGTGGACAAGAAGTTCCGCACCTTTCAGACAATGTGCGAGCAGTTCGGCATCCCTTACGGCGTTTATTTCTTTCCGACTTCCATCACATCAGCCGAAGCGGTGGAAGAAGCTGATTTCGTTTATGACCTTGTGAAGGATTGCAATGTAGCGTTTCCCATCTTCGCCGATTCCGAAATGGCGGCACCTCTGAAGAACGGCAGAAGCGACAGGCTGTCAAAGGAAGACCGCACCAAATGTCTCATCGCATTCCTGGAACGGCTCCGGGCCTACGGCTACACGGCCGGGGTGTATGCGTCCACGAGCTGGTACAAGGACAGGTTGGACGATGCGCAGCTCCTCAAATACCCCCATTGGGTGGCTCAATACTCCCATGAGTGCACCTACCCAGGGGCGAAGATCGCGTGGCAGTTCTCCAGCAAGGAAAGCGTTGCCGGCATCAGCGGACGGATTGATTGTTCGTATTGGTACGACGAACCCACAATCCGGATCGCGTTTCCCGTCCTGAAGCGTGGCCGTGTCGGCGCAGAGGTCCGCTATCTGCAGGACAATCTCATCCGGTGCGGCTATGAGCTGGATGTTGACGGACATTTTGGACCCGCCACAGAAGCCGCCCTGATTAGCTGGCAGATTGCAAACAACCTGGTCGGCGATGGTTCGTATGGTCCGAAGAGCTTCGCGAAGATGAAGGAAGTGCTTCACGCGGAGCCGTGACAAATTGCCGTGACAAATTTTCCGTGACAAAAAGACAGATTTGTGACAAATTTTTATTTGCGCTCACCGCAAAAGGCTTGCGAATACTGCAAATTTGATTTCTCCAAAAATCCCATATTTACGGGCAAAAGAAGACCCCGGAAGGCTTATTATCTAGGCTTTCCGGGGTTATTTTTCGTTGTAGCGAGAGGGGGACTTGAACCCTCGACAAACGCTCTAAAAATGGCGGTTTCTAGGCATTTCTGAAAATCTGTGTATTTGTGGTGACAAATTTTTTGAAAAAAATTCAAAATAAGTATTTACTTATATCTCCTATCGGTATATACTTATATCAAGAAGTGAGGGAAACACCTCAACGAAAGGAGATCAAGAACATGACGGCACAGGAAATCAGAAAAGCAATCAGAAGCATGAACAACAAGGAAGTAAAGGAAATCAACGGCTACCTGGTAAGAAAGAGCGGCAGCGATTATGGAGTAAGAACCAACGACTACATGGACAGCCCCTACACCATCTACAGCAAGCAGAAAGACCTGATCGAAGCAATCGCCTAAAACAAGCACCCGCCCCGGAGGTAACGAGGACAGAAAGGATAACACAATGAAGTTTGTATATTGGACGAAAGATGGAAGACGGCACGAAAAAGTTGTCCGTGATTACGAGGATCGGATTAACTTTATTGAATGGCTTGAAACATCCCCGAATGTTGTTAGCTGGCAGTAAGCACTATCCCGCCCCGGAGGTAACGAGGGCAAGAAAGGAAAGCAAATGAAAATCAAGGTTAGAAACAAAAAGGAATTTGAGGAAACTGTCAGAGAGTACAGACAAAAAGGCTATAACATCATCACCTACTGGAAGATGTTCGCAGAGATGGAAAAGGGCGACGAAATCATCACCATCGAAAAATAAAACCAAAAACCGAGCCCCGGCGGTCAATCCTGGGCAGAAAGTGAGGAAATCATGAAAGTTATCTACAAAGCGACGGGCGAGATCATCACAGACAACTGCACCACATTAGCAGAAGCGCAGGCCGTTGTTGCCGTTTGCGTTAAGATGGCAAACGAAATCAAGGCCGGCAAGCGTGAAAACAAAAATGACTACATCATCACCGAGTAAGGAGGAAACCACATGAGCACACAAGCACAATCCAAAGCGTCGGCAAAGTACGACAAAGAGAACACAACAACATTCTGTATGAAGCTGAACAAAAAGACGGATGCGGACATCCTGGCAAAGCTGGCCAGCGTTCAGAATAAACAAGGATATATCAAAGACCTGATCCGGAAGGATCTGAAGGCGTAACAGAGAGGATGGCTTCGGCCATCTTTTTCTGTGCCTGCTCCATTTCCATTGCGTGAGTATAGACCCGTTTCATCACCATGTCCGTTGACCATCCGCCTGCTGCCTGGATCTGCTTGTCGCTGAATCCCAGCTCGTGCATATAGCTGGCGAAGAAGTGGCGCAGCTTGTGGAGCGAGAAGTGTGGAAGCCCTGCAGCGTCCTCATAAGCTGTGACGGCCATCGTCAGCCTGGAGCTGCTTCCGTCGTAGATCGTGCCCTGCTGCCGGATCAGATCTGCGAGCTGCGGATCCAGGATGATGGTCCGGGTGCTCTGGGTGGTTTTGGTGGACTTCAAGACGGATCCGTGCTCACCTTCCACGAGCGCCTTGTTGATCGTGAGCGTGTTGTCATCGGAGAGGTCATCCAGAGTGAGGGCCATTATTTCCGATCTACGGAGGCCATACATCCCCAAACGGATGGGGACCTCGTATTTTGACCCACAAACGGCTTTTAATAGTCGGCTGACATCTTCTTTGCTTGGGATATAAACGGGGCCTTGCTGGGCCTGTGGGAGCGTCACAGAGGTATCTGTGTGACCGTACAAGCGCAAGACCGTAGACACGAAGCAATGCAGATTCTTGACGGTCTTCGGGGAGTGATCCACGGAGTAGTCATTGACCACCTTTTGGATGTGCCGTTGTTCAATGTCGATGATGTTCATGCTCGTAAACCACGCTGGAAGCCCTCTGTAAGCCGTTCTGTACCCCTTTAGCGTGCTGGGTGATAGAATGGCCCCCTTCGTCTCTTTAAAGCCTTCATAAGCCTGTGAGAAGGTTAGAGACCTATTCGACACAAGCGCAGGGTTTTTCCGTTGCATCTCATCCAGCAGGTCCCGTGCTTCCGCTTGCGTCGGCTTATGATCTACTGTGACGGAATAGGTCTTTCCCTTCCGGGTCTCCCTGATCCGGTATGATCCCGATTTTAGTTTGGAAATGTTCATTTTTTCACCACCTTTCTACCTCGATTATGGTAAAATAGGTGTGGAAGTCCCCTCAAAGATTTCCACCACCTCGCCCCTTGCACGGCTCTCCCCCGGCTGCAGGGGGCATTTTATTCTGTCTTCTTCAGCTGGTACATATCTTCTATGTTTCTCCCCAGGTACTTTGCAATCCGATAGAGCAGACCAGCATCCGGAAGAGCCTTACCGCCTTCCCAGGACGCAACCGTTGTCTTTGCTTTCCCGAATTTCTCCCCCAACTCTGTTTGGGTTAGGCCCTTTTCTTCTCTGTACTTCTTTAAGTTCACGCTGATGATATATCGGAGCTCGCCGTCTTCTACAATATAATCAATGTTTTCGTTCATGTTGCGCACCTCCTTCCATCTCTTATTGTATCATCTATTTCGACATAAGTTCGAAAAAAATATAACTTTTTCGAAAATAATTATTGACAGTTCGAAAATATCGGACTATCATTTGACCTAGGTTCGATTATTTCGAACCGGTAAAAACATACCATCAAGTTCGAAAATATCGAACAGAAAGGAGGGCGGCTGATGATCGGAAAGAAAATCAAGGAGTACCTGAACGAAAAGGGGCTCAAACAGAGATACCTGGCACAGCAAACAGGACTATCTGATTCGGCGGTGTCGGACATCTGCAACAATGACCGGAAGATTGACTGCATCGAGTATTACAAAATCTGCCGGGCGCTGGATGTACCTCTTGATTATTTCATGCAGGACATCGGAGAGGAGGACTAAATGGCACGAACCACCCTAAACCCCATCGGGGAGAAGATGCGGGCGTTCAATGCGTGGGTGGCTGGGATGCTAAAGGTCCACGGGAAGACACAGAAAGACCTGGCGCAATACCTGGGAATGGATGTGTCGAATGTATCACGGCGGATCCACGGATCATCCGAATGGACGCTGAAAGAGTTCTATGAGGTGGAAAGATTTTTCGAGGAGGAATTTACCAAATGAAAGTTCTGTTCAATATCTTGCAGGGTGTCGGGCTGATCACCGTTCTGTTCGGTGTCGCAACCATCGAAAGCCCGTCAATCGTTCCGTATGTGTGTCTTGTCGCCGGGTCGGCGGTATTCGCTATCGGTTACAAAGGGGAGAAAAACTATGTCGCATATTAAGGCTTTAGCGCTGGCAGCAGGCATCGTCTCGTTGGTCGCTTCTGCTCCGGTGGATCAGATCGTGGAGCACACAAAGAAGGACATCGACGAGATCGCCCGTGTGGTCATGTCCGAAGCAAACGCAGAGCCCACGGTGGGACAGGTGGCGGTTGTCGCTTGCATCTTCAACAGGGCCCGGATCTTCGATATGAGCATCCACGAGGTTATTTTCTCGCCGAATCAGTTCAGCAGCCATTGGCAGGGGAAGGTGTCAGAGGAGTGCTACGATGCCGTGTCAATGTACCTACAATGTCCCACGCTATTCCCGGATGATCTGGTCTATTTCCAACAGCACAGCTTTCCACGATGGGGCAATGACTATTTGCAAATCGG